>Ga0172380_10000471_pt1 | contig 79127 bp, 64 predicted proteins | sample Leawe162metaG_FD_119747 | JGI IMG/M metagenome (GOLD analysis project Ga0172380, IMG submission 119747) | Leachate microbial communities from a municipal landfill in Southern Ontario, Canada - Leachate well 162 metaG | ecosystem: Engineered > Solid waste > Landfill > Unclassified | place... | reverse complement strand
TAGGGGAGGTGAGAGCCTGACCCCCACCGATGGAACTGCGACACGGTCCATACTCCTACGGGAGGCTGCAGTCGAGAATCTTCCGCAATGGACGAAAGTCTGACGGAGCGACGCCGCGTGGTGGATGAAGTCCTTAGGGACGTAAACACCTTTTATGAGGGAAGAAGTTTATTGACGGTACCTCATGAATAAGGGGCTCCCAATTCTGTGCCAGCAGGAGCGGTAATACAGAAGCCCCGAGCATTACCCGGATTTACTGGGCGTAAAGGATGTGTAGGTGGTGTGATTAGTCGGGCGTTAAATCTTCGGGCTTAACCCGGAGTTCGCGTTCGAAACGGTCATACTAGAGGGAGTGAGAGGTGTGTGGAACTCAAGGTGTAGGGGTGAAATCCGTTGATATCTTGGGGAACACCAAAAGCGAAGGCAACACACTGGCACTCTCCTGACACTGAAACATGAAAGCGTGGGTAGCGAATCGGATTAGATACCCGAGTAGTCCACGCCCTAAACGTTGTCCGCTAGCTATAGGGAGTATCGACCCTCTCTGTGGCGTAGCTAACGCATTAAGCGGACCGCCTGGGTAGTACGAGCGCAAGCTTAAAACTCAAAGGAATAGACGGGGGCTCGCACAAGCGGTGGATCATGGGGCTTAATTCGTCGATAAGCGAGGAACCTTACCAAGGCTAGAAACCATACTGCATACTCCGTGAAAGCGGAGTAGCCTTCGAGGGTGTATGGCAGGTGATGCATGGCCGTCGTCAGTTCGTGGCTTGAGCTGTTCCCTTAAGTGGGGAAACGAACGCAACCCTCGTTGCCTGTTACAAGTGTCAGGCGAGACAGCTCCCTCACGGGAGAGGAAGGTGAGGATGACGCCAGGTCAGCATGTCCCTAGATGCCTTGGGCTGCACCCGTGATACAATGGGTAGTACAACGAGACGCAATGTGGCGACACGGAGCAAATCTTAATAAAACTACCCTCAATTCGGATTGAAGTCTGCAACTCGACTTCATGAAGCCGGAATCGCTAGTAATCGTGGATCAGCATCGTCACGGTGAATACGTTCCCGAGCCTTGTACTCACCGCCCGTCAACTCAAGGGAGTCGGAAGTGCCCGAAGTTCGTGCTCGTCACGGCCTACGGTAAGTTCGATGACAGGGAGTAAGTCGTAACAAGGCACGGCTAGCGGAAGCTGGTCGTGGATTAATTCCAATTGGACACGTCGTTGAGTTCTGGTAACAGAATCTCGCATAACGGCTAATTGGTCGACATTGTGTGCCTCAATTGAGCACACAAAAAGGAATGATATTTAACCTTCAAGATAGTATCTGTACTCTACGGAAAGACGTAGCCAGGATAAGACAAAAGAGAGTGATGACTTTTTACACAAAAAACACCCAGCATAGCTGGGTGTTTTTTGTGTAAAAGCACAGTACCTTCGTACTGTGCGTAAGTCATCACTGACCGGAGCGATGTTTTGTCGACCACAAGGAGACAAAACCGCGAGGTGAGGCCAACAACCACTTATGAGTGAAACGAATTAGTGAGTTGGGCTGAAGCTTGAAAAAGTGCATGGGCACTTTTCGTCGTCAAACACTGACCGGAGCGATATCGCGCCTATTCATAATGGCGCGATGAGCGAGGTGAGGCCAACAGGCACTTATGAACGAAGTGAATTAGTGACCTGGGCTGATGACTTTGCTGATAATAAAACCCCGACAGCTTTGCTGTCGGGGTTTTATTATTTTTTTACATCATGGATCAAAACACGTATCAGTGCGTGCACAGTCTGCATCGCTTCCTGTCGAAAGATTTGCTCCAGGCCCCCAATCATCGGGCGATACATACCCGTCTTTACTATCTATATAGTCGGGTGTAATTCCCATAGGTCGTGCAAACCCCAACCCATTCACAATCAGGTTCACAACACCCCAAAGGCTCACAATAATAACGAATGCACCTATCCCCCAGAATGCGAGTGACCGCGCCTTTTGTTGACTCTCTTCATTACTTCCATCGAGTACAAAATATCGCACTGCGTTCCAAATGAAAATAAACGTTGCGACAGCGAGAAGAAAGGGAACAATGGTGCCGTTGAGAAAAGTGAGGATATTGGTGAGAAGAGTTTGTATGTTCATAATGTACTAATCATACCCCTAAACACCCCTAAAATGAGCCAGTTTTATACATATTGACATTGGGTATAATGGTGTTATAGTATAAATAGAAAGTGAGTCCCACGCTCACTACAATAAGGAGAACAGCATGGTTGTAAAATTTTTCCGCATCATCAGCTACGTGCTGATGGTTCTCGGCGGGCTTTTGATTCTCGGCTCTGCTGAGCCGGAACACACGACGCCACTCTGGCACGTTGTTGCCTACGTGCTGACTGGATTCGTGTTACTGAGCTACGGCTGGCGGATGTATGTGGCCACCGAGCCACGCCACATTTTCCTGAACCGGCATTGAGCAACTCAGGGCACGAGGCCGGACGCGATTCATATCGTGACCGGTCTTTTTCATTTTGATTGCTCAAATGAATAGTTTTTGATAGTATCGTAGGACTTGTGATTTCCAAAGTCCGCGCGAGCTGAAAAATGCGTATAGCATTTTTCCAGTTCGCGAAGCGACAAGTCGATGTTCACGAGACTTGAGGGTTGGTAGAGTGAGATTGGGATGGGACCCAATCGCAAGACCTTGAGCACTGGTGTGCGAAAGGTTTACAGTTCCTGTAAGGAATTCTCCTGACCCCTTACAGGGGCTGTACACTTTTTGGATATTTTGTTTGTTTAATTTGTCCGCGCTTAGCTCAGTTGGTAGAGCATTCGACTGATACTCGAAAGGTCCTAGGTTCAAACCCTAGAGCGCGGACAAATTATGCAAATTGCCATATTAAAAGCCCGAGACGAATGTCTCGGGCTTTTGATGATTTTAAATCTCTACCGCGCTTCTCCTCCCTTTGTAGCCCCCATGGTATCTATCTTCTGTTCAAGTCGTTCGACGCTTGTCGAAAGCCCTGACAATTCGCCTTGTACTTGTACAGTTAAAAAATAAGTAAAAAGTGCAAAACCAATAACGAGGGCCCATGCAATGTACGGGAAGAACTTCGATGATTCTAATGTGTTATTCATATGGTAATAAGTATAACAGTGCCTGCCATAGAGTATTGTGAGAGGTGTTTAGAACTCAAAAATCGAAAGGGATACATTTTAATATTGTATGCTATGATGCGATTAGAAATTTTTGTAATTGAACATTTAATGACAGGAGATTGAGATGAGAAAATGGTTCGAGTTTAAACCCATAGGCGGTACCAGTTTTCCGCCTCTGGAGCCAGGCAAGAAGCGTACGGGTCGGTCTCGGTCAGAGGCATCGCCGAAGGCAAAACCTTCTGGCACCCGCTCGAAACAGAAGGTGCCACCACAGAGTAATTCTCCGTACTGGAGTCGTGGTCAGAGGGTTAAGTATGTGCCCGGCAAGGGACCGCAAGAGCACCGCGCTACGGTTTTTGTGGTAGAGACCCATGATAGTAATGGTGTCACATTTATGGGGTGGGGAAGTAAATGCTTTTCTCACCAGTTCTTCGAGCCTGTGTCATGAAATTGGCTCACACACTGATTTGGCCGTCGTACTCCGACGGTCCTTTTTTGTGTTATGATGCGATATATGAGCCTACATCAAGAGTATTTCAAAGACAAAAAAATCACCGTCATGGGGTTGGGGCTTCTTGGACGTGGGGTGGGGGACACCGCTTTTCTTGCTGAATGTGGAGCTGAGATTATCGTGACTGACATGAAGTCAGAGGACGCACTTAAGGAATCGATTGAGAAATTGAGTGCATTTCCGAATATTACCTATCGTCTTGGTGGGCACAATGAAGAAGATTTTAAAGGGCGCGATATGATTCTCATGTCGGCAGGAGTACCAAAAGACTCTCCCTTTATTCTGTGTGCACGAAATGACGGTGCTGAAATTGCAATGAGTGGTGCGCTTTTTGCATCGCTCTCCAAGATTCCAATTATCGGTATTACGGGCACGAGAGGGAAGTCGACGGTGACACATATGATTTATCACGTGCTCACGCAAATGACTGAGGGCGGGAAGGTGATTCTCGGAGGGAATGTGCGTGGCATTTCAAACCTTCAACTTCTCAAGGAGGTTGAAGAAGACTCCATTGCGGTCATGGAACTCGACTCGTGGCAACTTCAAGGGTTTGGAGAAAAGAAACTCAGTCCTCATATTTCTGTCTTTACAAACTTCATGGAGGATCACATGAACTACTATAAAGGAAATATGGGTGCATATTTCAAAGACAAGGCAAATGTCTTCATGTATCAAGATGAGCCGGATACGCTGGTGACGACGCAGGAAGTCTTGAACAGTGCGGAGGTGTTTGCGCGAGAAAAAGGTTTTGAATTAGTACAGGACATACGGCTTGTCGATACCTCGATTCTTCCCGATGATTGCCTCCTCACGATGCCAGGGGAACATAATCGCCTCAACGCTGCCCTTGCCCTTGAAGCGCTTCGCGCTGTGGGGCTCACCGATGAAGAAATTTTTGAAGGTTTGACGACGTTCCCCGGAGTCCCTGGGCGACTCGAATATCTCGGAGAGATTGACGGTGTAAAAGTGTACAACGACAACAACGCAACAACACCCACCGCAACTGTGCGGGGCATTGAGGCTGTTGCTAAAGATAAGAACGTCGTTCTTATTGCGGGTGGAGCCTATAAGGAAGTTGACCCGAGCGTACTCGTTTCCGTGATTGAAAAACACTGCAGAGCGGTAGTCCTCCTTCCGGGGACAGGTACAGACAAACTTAAAGAGTCCCTCCACACTATTCCCATTAATGGGAATAGTGTGGAGAGTGTGACAGGAGGGGAGGTGCTTCTGAATGCTGTTAAAGCCGCGCTCGCCGCAGCGAGCGCGGGAGACGTCATTCTCTTTTCTCCTGGCTTTGCGTCCTTTGGGATGTTTGTAAATGAGTATGAGCGGAACGATCAGTTTGTAGCAATTATTGAACAACATCGAAGAGCAGAACACGAATTTTTTGCGAGTGGGTTTTTCTATAATGAAAAAGAAAAAAGTGTCCTTTTACATAAGCGAGACAACAACACAAAAATAAATCCAAACAAGTGGGCGTTTTTTGGTGGGGGCAGTGAGGACGGTGAAGAGCCTGTCGACACCTTTGTGCGAGAAATAGAGGAAGAAATAGGAGTTACTCTTGGTTTATCTGAAGCAATTCCACTCTGTGATTATAGGAATGATGTCCTTGGTATACACAGGCATGTCTTTTTTGTGAGAAAAGAAATTCCTAAGGAAGAGATGAATTTGCAGGAGGGCGCAGATTTTGATTGGGTTCCGCTCAATACTGTCTTCAATCTTGACCTTACCGATCTCACGATCAAAGACCTAAAGTTTTTCATAGAAAAATATGTTAATGTCTGACATCAAAAAAGTTCATTTTATAGGCATTGGGGGCATTGGTATGTCTGCGCTTGCACGGCTCTGTCATCATGAGGGGAAGGTGGTAACGGGTACCAATGACAATCCAAGTCCTCAAACACTCGACGCACTCTGTGAAATGGGAATCTCTATTTCTCTCGACACCTCAGTACTGCCCGAGACAGATTTGTATGTATATAGCGAGGCATGGCATAACCTCAATCCAGCGCTTCTTAAAAAAGCGTTCGATTCTGGAATTCCTACCATCAATTATTTCGATGCGCTTGGCATGGTGGCAAACGAGTACTACCTCATTGCAGTTGCGGGAAGTCATGGGAAGACGACGACGACTGCGATGATTATCGACATTCTCGAAGAGGCAGGACTCGACCCTTCGGGAGTTGTGGGTTCACTCCGCGCAAAGACGAAAAGCAATTACCGTGCGGGGAAGAGTAAATACTTTGTGGTGGAGGCCTGTGAGTACAAGCGCGATTTCCTCTCACTCACTCCCGATGTACTCGTCATCACCAACATCGAACACGAACACGTGGACTACTACAAGAGTCTCAAAGACGTACAGGATGCGTTTACTGAGTTTGCAGGACAGGTGCGTGAAGGTGGTGCGGTTATTGTAAATTTCGGCGGACAAAATATTGCTCCGATACTCGAGGGGGTGCGGGCGAAGGTAATTGACTATGGGAAGTATTTTGATCCAACCCTCACGCTGAAGATTCCGGGGATGCACAATCAAATGAATGCCTCTGCAGGGAAGGCTGTTGCGGAGTTCATTGGAGTAGAGAGAGACGTTGCAAAAACAGCGCTTCAAAATTTTGCCGGTACGTGGCGCAGGTTTGAATATAAAGGAGAACTTAATGGCGCAAAGGTATACGACGACTATGGGCACCATCCGACTGAAATTAAAGCAACGCTTCAAGGGGCACGCGAGCTTTATCCCGATAAAAAAATTACGCTCGTATTTCAGTCGCATACGTACACACGCACACATGAACTTTTTGATAATTTCGTCGAAGCACTGGGACATGCTGACTCAGTGATTGTTCTTCCTATATACGCAGCGCGTGAAGAAAACACAAGTGGCGTGTCACATACGAAATTAGTCGACGCACTCAGGCTCGCAGGTAAAGATGCGGTCGCTCGAGAGGACTTTGACACTGTGGTCATCGAACTCAAAGGCTCAGTTTCTCAAAACGATCTTGTGCTTGTCATGGGCGCTGGGGACGTCACTCAGGTGGCAAGCAAACTTGTCTCTTAATTTAAAACCTTTTTCTTTTTTCAGGAGTACTAATACACGTAGACAACAACATATGTATCCAGAGTATGGACGAGGGATTTGACCCGTGGACTCCATCCGCAACCACCTGAAAGGGAATGGTGCGACCTTCAACACTCGTATGAGTGAAAGATGCGTGAGATTTTCTCCTGGATATGCGCTCGTATGAGCGCATTTATGTTCTGTTACATTAATAATGTAATCAATATAAAATGTTAAAAACAGCAGAATGTGTTTCACCACGGCATCCTGATAAATTGTGTGACCGCATATCGGACGCACTTCTCGATGCATATTTGCGTGAAGACCCAAAGAGCCGAGTCGCGATTGAGTCTGTCGGGTCTCATGGGAAGATTTTTGTGACTGGGGAAGTTACCTCACGTGCGGTGAATGTCGACGTGGTACGCATTGTCGAATCAATTGCAGGTGAGGGGTATGACATCTCCGTACATATCGTTACCCAGAGTCCAGAGATAGCACAGGGCGTCGATACGGGAGGTGCTGGGGATCAGGGAATTATGACGGGGTACGCGACGCGAGAGACCGATACCTATATGCCGAGGGAGTATGAGCTTGCACGAAAGCTCTGTCAGCATGTGTATGAGAAATTCCCCTATGATGGGAAGACGCAGGTGACGATTGATGGTGATACGGGAGAAATCACCTCAGTCGTCTGTAGTTTCCAAAATGCTGAACAGACAGATCTTCGGGCACGGGTAGAGGAATGTATACCGAATGCGACTGAGTACCATATCAATCCTGCAGGGGATTGGAATCAAGGAGGGTTTGATGCGGATGCAGGACTCACGGGGCGCAAGATTATTGTCGATAACTATGGCCCAGAGATTGCTGTTGGTGGGGGTGCCTTTTCTGGAAAAGACCCGAGCAAGGTCGATCGTTCGGCTGCATACATGGCGCGCCGAATTGCGGTGGACTATCTTGAGAAGAGTCCCACTGCAGAGAAGGTGCTCGTGAAGCTTGCATATGCAATAGGTCATCCTGAGGCACTCATGGCGGTGGCAATTGTTGACGGGGTACCACAGGCGGTGACTGGGTATGATTTGACGCCGAATGGGATTAAAAGCTTCCTCGACCTTGAACGGCCAGTCTATGGCGAGACGGCATCGTGGGGTCATTTTGGGAGAGGATTTACGTGGAGGTAAGGGTGAAAAGCCCGACTGCGAAGCAGTCGGGCTTTTCAATTTAGGTATTGAGTGATAGTTTTGTGGTATGGAATCAATGGGAAGGCTCTCAGTCATTGCGACGCCAATAGGCAACTTAGAAGACATCACACTTCGGGCACTTCGTGTGCTCAAGGAAGTGGATTATGTCCTCTGCGAGGATACACGGGTAACGGGGAAGTTGCTCTCTCACTATGAGATAAAGGCAAAATTAAAACGATATGATGCCCACGCGAGTGAACATGTGCACGAAAGTATCCTCAATGATTTGAAGGAGGGGAAACACATTGCATTGGTCTCTGATGCGGGAACGCCGGGGGTGAGTGACCCCGGGGTGTTTCTTGTGGCGAGAGTTCGGAAGGAAGTCCCCGAGACGCGCATCGACGCCATCCCGGGAGCGTCAGCACTCACGACCGCATTCTCAATTGCTGGCATTGCAGGGAACAGCTTTACGTTCCTCGGGTTTGTACCGCAGAAGAAAGGACGTGAGACTTTTTTCAAAAGTCTCACGTCCTATGAAGCCCCCGTCATTTTCTACGAATCCCCCCACCGCATCATGAAGACGCTCGGGTCTCTCGTTGAACATCTTGGAACAAACTCAGAGGGATTAAATACTACGGTTAACCGTAGTATTACCATTGCGCGAGAACTCACGAAGATGCATGAAGAAGTGGTGCAGGGAAGTCCGGAGGAGGTACTCCAGTATTTCACTGAACATCCAGACCATATCCGTGGGGAGTTTGTGGTATTGGTCTCCATTTTGGCTTAATTGTGTGAAGATACGGCTATAGTTGTCCACACTTTCGCATGTCGATTATATCTGCGCTATACTAAAGATATGTCAAAAGAGACCCTCGTTTTCATCCTCGGTTTTGTCGCCTTCTTTACCCCGTTTATCGGTGTGCCCAGTGAATACAAGAAGTGGATTCTTATTGCTATTGGTGTGTTGCTTATGAGTATCGGGTATGTGCTCAGACGGGAGGCATTTCTTCAATCTTTTACACACGAGAGCGGAGAACGGAGAGCAAATGTATTTGTTGAGAGTGCTCAGGTGCCAAGTAGCGAGCGTTTTCACGAGCAGGACACTCAGAAGGTAATATGAAACTCATTACGATTCTTGGAGTTGCGGGAGTGGGCCTTGTCACACTTTCGTATGTGGGGATTCCGCGCCTCATGTCTGTTGAGTATGCATCAACATCTTTTGTAGAGACGGAGAGTATCCACACAGCAGGTGTCGAAGTTGTAACGGCAACAGAGAAAGTTGATACACGTGAGGTTGTTACCCACGTACCGCTCCCCTCGGAAGTGAAAGCAATTTACATGACTTCGTGCGTAGCTGGTACGAAAGATTTCAGGCAGAGACTCGTAACGCTCATTGATGAGACCGAAATTAACGCGGTTATTATCGACATAAAAGATTATTCAGGAACTATCTCATTCAAACCAGTTTCCCCTGAGTGGGTGAGCGCGTGGAATGCATCTGCCTGTGGTGCGCTCGATATGAAAGAGTTTGTCCGGACCCTCCATGAAAAGGGGGTGTTTGTCATTGCTCGGCTCACGGTGTTTCAGGATCCATTTTATACAAAGGTTCGCCCCGATCTTGCGGTCGCTAAGGCATCTGATGGTTCCGTGTGGCATGACCGCAAAGGACTCTCGTTTGTTGATGTCGGCGCGCAGGACTATTGGGATCATCTGCTCCTTCTCTCCAAAGATGCGTACAATATTGGATTTGATGAACTCAACTTCGATTACGTCCGGTATCCCTCAGACGGCAATATGCAGGATATCGCATTTCCAAAAAGCCTGAGTGGTGAGTATGGGGGCGATAAGCAAGCAAACCTCGAAGCATTCTTTAAATATCTCAATGAAAAACTTGATGACGAAACTCTGTTTGCAGAAGTTCGACACGAAAATACTGGTCGTGCATCCTCGACCCCGTGGACGTCAGTCGACCTCTTTGGTATGACCACCACGAATACCGACGACCTCTCCATCGGACAGGTTATTGAGCGTTCTGCACCATATTTTGATTTTATTGCACCAATGGTATACCCATCGCACTATCCGAATGGATTTATTGGGCTCAGTAATCCGAATGACTATCCATACAAGGTGGTGCACTACGCAATGCAGGGTGGGGTGAACCGTATGACTGCGACGACGACGGTGGTGGCGGGCTTCGCGCATGAGCGCCTTGGTACAAGCACACCAGCCGTGTACGCGAAGCCCGTTTATACTGCAGAGAAACTCCGCACGTGGATACAGGATTTTGATTATGGTGGAGACTATGATGCCACCGATGTACGCAATCAAATTCAGGCAAGCGCCGATGCGGGAGTAAAATCTTTCATGATATGGGCGCCAAGTAATATATACACCCGTGACGCATTGCTCGCCGAGTAATACATTTTCTTTGTTATACTATACGCATGTCATTTGACTCAGAGAAAATTACTTTTTTTGCGCGTACCGATGCACGAGGAAGAGAAGTGCAGTTTGGCATTAAAGCAAAAGACCGCCAGCGACACGTTTACGTCATCGGAAAGACAGGTATGGGTAAGTCGACCCTCCTTGAAAACATGGCAGTGCAAGACATTCAAAATGGGGAAGGGATGGCGTTTATTGACCCTCATGGTGCATCAGCTGAGACACTCCTCAACTACATTCCCGAGCACCGCATTAAAGATGTGCTCTATTTTGCGCCATCCGATACCGATCATCCCGTTTCCTTCAATATCATGGAAGACGTTGGGCCCGACAAGCGACACCTTGTCGTGTCTGGACTCATGTCCGTGTTTAAGAAGATATTCGTTGATCAATGGTCTGCGCGAATGGAGTACATTCTCAGCAACACGCTCCTCGCACTTCTCGAGTATCCTGACTCCACGCTTCTGGGGGTAAACAGAATGCTCTCTGATAAAGACTATCGAAAGCTTGTTGTTGATAATGTGAAGGACCCCGGAGTGCGCTCATTCTGGGTTGATGAATTTGCCAAGTATAATGAACGGTACATGCAGGAGGCAGGAGACGCCATCAAAAACAAGATTGGACAATTTACGGCAAACCCCGTCATTCGAAATATTATTGGACAACCAAAGTCGAGTTTTGATATACGAAAGATGATGGATGAGAAAAAAATTCTCATCATGAATCTCTCGAAAGGTCTCATTGGAGAAACGAACGCAAGCCTTTTAGGCTCGATGCTCACCACGCGTATCTACCTCGCTGCAATGAGCCGTGCCGACCTCAGTCCAGAGAAGATGCGCGACATGCCCAACTTCTATTTTTATGTAGATGAGTTTCAGTCATTCGCGAATGCAACATTTGCGAACATTCTTTCAGAGGCGCGCAAGTATCACCTCAATCTCACCATTGCGCACCAATATATTGAGCAGATGGAAGAAGAGGTCCGTGATGCGGTATTTGGGAACGTTGGAACCACAATCGCTTTCCGTGTCGGTCCCTTTGACGCAGAAGTCCTTGAGACAATCTTTACCCCACAATTTCTCGCAACCGATATTGTAAACCTTTCTTTTGCACAAATTTACCTCACCCTGATGATTGACGGTATTGGTTCACAACCATTCTCAGCAACGACACTTCCTCCTATTGCGCCTCCGCCTATTTCGTATCGTGATGTTGCAATTGCCTCGAGTCGCGAGCAGTTTACGCGGTTGCGACCAGAGGTTGAAGAACTCATTCATAAATTCCATGAACCTATCGTCCTCCCTAAAAAGGTTGAAAAGGTAATTATCCCGCAAGCGGTCGCAGAACAGGCGAGCGCACGGGTGACTCCCTCCGCGCCACAGAGGACTGAGCAGAGGGCGGTGCATCGAGCGCCTGTTGTCACCGAAAAGGCACGGGCACCTCGCACAGAAGAGCGAGGACAAAGAGTGGATGCTCGCCAATCTGAAACGACACCAAAACCTGTTCAGTCATCTAGACCTTACGTTGCCGTATCGAGAGAGGAAAACCAGATACAGTCGCGAACGCAACAGCCTAAAGGAGCTCAGCCACCACAGCCGAAAAATCAAGTTGATGATTTACGCTCGGTTCTCAAACGTATTGTCAGCAGTTCAGAGGGTGAGAAGAAGGATAATGTGTCACATCGCGCGTCTGGGAAAAACATTGAGAGTCCAGAACGTGTTGGTCTTAAATCTGCGATTAGTTCTGTTCTTGCGCAAAAAGGAGATGCACAAACCGAGTATAATAATGTCGCTCCTGTAGAAGCAGTAAAAGCATCTGTGGAAGTGCAACCGCAACCCAAGGAAATGAGAGTTGAACAAAAGCCCGAAGAGAAAAAATCTATTCCTGAGGCAAAAACCGATATGGTGAGCCCGAAGGAGCTTGAGAGGATGATGCGGGTTACGACGAGCGATAAACCACCTTTATAATAGAATCTAAATTGTATGAAATACTACTTCTGTATACTTTGTCTTCTACTTGTCCCTCTGTTTGGTCGGGCACAAATATTGATCAGTGAGGTTGCTTGGATGGGTACAGATGAAAGTCACACAAATGAATGGATTGAGATTTATAACTTCAGCAGTAGTCCAACGGATTTAACTGGCTGGACAATTACTTCAGCAGATGGAAAGATTTCAATTTCGCTCAAATGTACGTTAGCACCACATGGTGTGGCGGTACTCGAACGAACTGATGAAAATACCCTTCCAGACATTACTGCGCTCCTTACGTACACAGGAGAATTGGTCAATAGTGGAACAACGCTCACTGTTAAAGATCCAAGCGGGAATATTTCAAATGAAGTAGATAGTGGTGGAGACAATTGGTTAAACATCGGTGGCACTAATACAGCTCCAAAGCAAACTCCTCAGCAAACACCTTCTGGATGGATAACCGCTCCTCCAACACCCATGGGACAAGCTACTGCTGGTGATGCGGGAACTTCGAATGTAACATGCCCACCTCCAGAGGAGGCGAACGAAGAGGAGGATAATAATACCGTTGCAACCGTTACAGAAAAAAGTGGTGGAGGTGGTGGCTCCGCAAAGCGTTCGAGCTCATCAGCGCCAAAGGAAAACATTCCACCGAAGCTAGCACTCACAATCGATGGTTTGAAGACTGCATACGTGAACCAGGATGTTACCTTCGCGGTGGTTCCGAGCGGAGTTGGAAAGACTCTCGAGAGCTCACTTTCGTACGACTGGAACCTCGGCGACACCTACACGGAGAAGGGGAAGAATATATCGCACGTCTTCAGTTACCCAGGAGAATACATTGTCGTTGTCGCGGGATCGTTCGCGAAACAAAGTGCGGTGGCACGACACGAGGTAACGGTACTTCCTGTCTTGCTTGAGCTTGGACGTACGCCACAGGGAGATGTACAACTTCGCAATACTGCAAAACATGAAGTTGATCTTGGAGGTTTCGTAGTCCATGGAGACAAGTCATTTACATTCCCAAAGTATACGTTTGTAAAAGCGGGAGGGACGCTTATTGTTCCCAAAGATAGGGTGGGGGCACACGCATCAAACATTGCACTTCTCGATACGCAAAAGGTTGCGGTAGCGTCGTCTGGTGAGAAAGTTTCCGTTCCAAAACAAACAGCTTTGACGCAGAGAAGTGTAAGACAAGAATATCCCACTGCTCCAATAAAAAATTTAGAGCAACAGGAGGCTCCGATCACTGCGAGTGTTGAGGTGCAGGAGTCAGAGAGTGCCGTCATTCAAATTGGTAATAGGGAGGTAGAGGAGAAGGGTGTATTGGCACAGTTCTTTAACCGTGTGCGCGGTTTTTTCGGGCTCTGATAATTGCGCTCTAAGATAAAATGATATGAGACAAAGACTCATGGGAGATAAAGGAATTGTTACACAGGGATTTCTTGTTGCGGGTGTTTTTGTTGCATTCCTATCACTTGCAGGACTCCTTGCTACACAACCCGGAGATGAACCCTTGGCTAACATGTACATCGAACCGACTCAGAAAGCTGTTGTGGAAGGAGACACATTTGTTGTTAACGTAATGGTGAGTGCACGTACACCGGTCAATGTGTTCAAGGGGGAGGTCACATTTGATAACTCTATTCTTTGGGTTGAGTCAATTGACTACAACACCTCGATTGCTGACCTGTGGGCTGAACTTCCGTGGTATGGAAACGGAGAGGGTAAGGTGACTTTTGCGGGAGGAACAACTCGTCCGGGAGGGTTTCTTGGGACGGGTTCGCTCATTACCATTACCTTCCGCACTACCGCTCGTGGTGCAACGCTTCTCCATCTCGAAGGTGCTCGTATTCTCGAGCATAACGGACTTGGTACCGATGTCCCGCTCAACACACCGATTGACGCACTCTTTAACGTCGAGGAGGCGGTCATTGCCTCGGAGACAGTCTCCTCGCCAGAAGTGACTACCGCAACCCTTGTAGTGACCCCCGAGAAGCCGAGTACTGATGTGAACGGGGACGGCAAGCAGACACTCAGTGATATTAGTATCTTTATGCTCAATATTCTGGGAAATAACATGCGTTTTGACTTCAATCAGGATGGTTCCGTCGACACGAAGGATATGAGCATTATCATGGGTGCGAGGTGATTTGTAACAATTTATTGAGTTTTTTGGTACTATAGTGCAATGGAAATGGCCGAAAAGAAGCAACAATTAGCCGTTGTAACGGGCGGGGCGGGGTTTATTGGTTCACACCTCTGTGAACGGCTTGTTCGTGAGGGACATCGAGTTATTTCACTCGACAACTACTTCACCGGCTCACCTGAAAATCATATTGAAGGCGTCGAGTACCGAACCGGTCACACAAAAGACATTGCAGAACATATTACAGAAACTCCGGATATCATCTATCACCTCGGGGAGTATTCACGTGTTGCAAAGAGTCTTGAGGAACCAGAGGTTGTATATGATCTGAATATTTCAGGCACCTTTGGAGTGCTTGAGTTTTGGAGAAAGGTAAAATGCAAACTTGTGTATGCGGGCTCATCGACAAAGCATGTGGGTGAACGCGAAGATGGTGTTACGGGGAAGGATCTTTCACCATATACGTGGGCAAAGGCAGTAAACTCTGAGCTTGTTGTAAATTATGGACGTTGGTACTCACTTCCATATGTCGTTACCTATTTCTACAACGTCTATGGTCCCCGCGAACGCAGTATTGAGGAGTATGGAACCGTGATTGAGACATGGAGAAGGAGATTGCTCGAAGGGAAACCACTTCAAGTACGCGAGCCAGGTACACAACGCCGTGCGTTTACTCATGTACTCGATACGGTAGAGGGAATAATTCTTGCCGGTGAAAAAGGCGAAGGTGATAATTGTGGTATCGGTACTGACGAGCACTTCTCACTCCTTGAGACCGCACAAATGTTTGGCGGTGAGATTGAAATGCTCCCCGCGACTCAATCGACGCGCACATCCCCCGATGTTGATTCTGCAAAAATTCGCGTACTCGGATGGGTGCCGAAGTATCATCTTCCTGAGTATATTCAAGAGGTAAAAAGTATATGAAAAAAATCCTTATATTTTCACTTGATTATTTGCCAGGAACTATCAGTGGTGCTGAAGAGGCGATACATGAGATTACTGACCGTATCAATCCGGAGGAGTTTGAGTTCCATATGGTGACGCTCTACTACGACAGTACGGTGCCGAGAGTTGGAAAGATTGGAAATGTGTTCATACATCGAGTGGGGCTTTTTGGAAAACCGAACGCCTCACTCATCGAGCGTCACAAGTTCCCGATCCACTACAACAAACACTTTTTTCAGATCATGGCGGGAATCAAAGGATATTTTCTTCACCGAAAACACCGATATGATGCCGCGTGGGCAATGATGGCGCACGGCACTGGAGTGCCCGTTTCAATCTTCAATATACTCACAGGTGTGCCGTATGCGCTCACTCTCCAAGAGGGGGATCCTCCAGAATACATTGAGCGAACAATGAAACCGTTGTGGCCATTCTTCCGGCGCGCATTTACCCACGCTCGTGTGATCCAAGCAATATCAGAATTCCTCGGAGGATGGGCAAAGAAGATGGGGTACCCAAGGGAACCAATCATTGTGCGAAATGGTGCAAATCCAGACTCAATCAACCCTACATTCAGCAGTGATGATGTTGAGAGACTCAAGCAGACTCTCGGGAAAAAAGAAGGAGAAATCTATCTTGTGAATACTGCCCGTCTCGTATATCAGAAGGGGTTTGATACAACAATACGAGCACTTCTGCTTCTTCCTGCACATATAAAACTACTTGTGGTGGGTGGTGGTCCGGCAGAGGAGAGTCTTAGAGAGCTTGCACGAGAGCTTGGACTCAAAGACAGGGTTATTTTCACAGGGCAGGTTGAGCGAAGTGTGGTCACGCAGTACCGAATGGCATCCGACATTTTCGTGGGTCCTTCTCGTTCTGAGGGGCTCGGGAATGCATTTCTTTCTGCGATGGCGTGTAGGCTTCCAGTCATTGCAACTCAAGTTGGAGGCATTGCTGATTTTCTCTTTGACGCTGAGAGAAATCCAGAGAAGGGGACTACTGGCTGGGCTGTCGATCCCGATAGCCCAGAACAAATTGCAGAGGCGGTGGAGGATATTCTTGCTCACCCAGAGACTGTCCATGAGGTAACAGAACGTGCTCGGCAGATGGTTGTTCAGGAATATGATTGGGATATTGTTGCCAAAAGGATGAAGGAGGAAATTTTTAATCGTGTAACGAACCAACAATGAATCTTATTGAAGTCGCAACTGCACTTGCCATCAAGGCACACGAGGGACAGTTTCGGAAAGAAGCAAGAACGCCGTACGTGGTGCATCCGATAGCAGTAGCACTCATACTTTCACGGCATGGTTTTGACGATCACGTTGTCTCTGCAGGGATCCTTCACGATGTCCTCGAAGATACTTCTGTTACCTATGATGAGCTTGTGTCAGCGGTAGGCGAGGAGGTAGCCTCGCTCGTTGCTTCAGTCTCACACAATGCAGAGCTTCCGTGGGAAGAAAAGAAGAAAGATTATATCGAATCAATACGCACCGCGGGAGACAGCGTCAAGGCAATCGCGACCGCAGATAAAATTGCAAACGCACAGAGCTTTCTCTTTGCATACGAAAAAGATGGCCCCTCGCTCTGGAAAAACTTCAATGCAGGACGAGAGAAAAAACTTTGGTTTGAGCACGCTATGCTCGCCATGCTTCACGAGGAGTGGGAACACCCACTCATTCACGAGTATGCACAGTACGTCGAGAAAATGGATAATTTAGAGGATGTCTGAAAACCCGAAGCAACCACAAAATATTATCTTGAAATCAAAACTCCAACCAAGAGCATGTTTTAAAACTTCCTATTTCAAGGCGTCAAATCGAGGGGGCGTGAGGCATATTGGACATATGATGAACGTCACCTCGATGCAGACAACGCAGAAATTGGAGGTTTTAAAACATGCTCTAGTGTAGTCCCTGTTGTCGTTGTTTCTCATCCTCACTACGGAGCGAGTCACGAGTCTGTATGTATGTCTCGATGACTGATTGTGGGACGTCGGTGTCTTTGAGTACGTGTACGAGCACTTCGCTCCAGAACTTAATACGAGCGACATTGAGTGCGTGCAGACTGTCAGTGCTTAATCCCGTAGCACGTACGTAGTACCAAAGTATTTCGCCGAGTCGGTATATACGCATCATTCGGAGCGACACCGCTTCCTCAGGGGTTCTGTTGTCTCTAATGTACTGTTCGAGCGCCCTTTGAAGTGGAGGATTGTAGAGCGTCATGAAGTTAATGAAGCGAGCCCAGCCTTCATATTTGTTGCCAAAAGTGAGAGATGAATGGTCGAGGAGATATATGGTGTCATTGTTGATACGTATGTTGTGGGGAACAAAATCAGTGTGTGTCAGGAAGTTACAATATTGCTCTATTATTTTTGCATTGTGCTCGAGTGTCGTTTTTGCTTCCTTGAGGACGGTGGAAATATCACCGGTATTTTCAGTTGCTTGTTCAATATTTTCGCAGAAGCTTGCAAAGGTCTGCGTGTATGAATCGATGTCACGCATTCCATAAATACAAGTGACCGATTTCTGGTGTTTTGCCGTTGTTGCATGGGCACTCTCTTGTCCTTTGAATGCACGGAGGGCAAATGCAAACTGCTCTGGGGTAGGGCGCTCAATGAAACTGCTCGTCTGGTCTATAAATTGTTGTACTGCAATTGTAAAACCATTTTCCCTAAAGTACGCAATTTCTTGTGGTGTGTGAAATACTTCGCCCGCAAAATCAATCTCCTTAAGAAAATCTCTACAGGTACGTTCGTGGTCAATTTCATTTGTGCCCGCAGAATCACGAGTTGCTTTGATAATGACTTTTGTGTTGTTCTGTGTTTTTCCCGTAAGGATAAGTTTCTTACCACTCGTGGTAGTGATCGCTTGCATGAGATACCGCTCGCCCTGAATATGCTTTTGCTCTGCGTCGAGTGTGTATCCGTGTGTGCGGAGAATGGGCTCAAGGATTTCGAGTTCCTGCGCACAGTATTGCTCCCATTCTTTTTTTGAGTGTACGTTGTTCATATCTTAAATATTGAAAGGAGGGTAGCGACATGTTTCTCCCATGATTCCTCAAAGAGTGCAAAATCACGTGTTGGAAATTCAGTGAAGGGGAGTATCTCTGGACGAGAGAGGGGACGTTCTGTGCTGTGTCGATTTTTTATACAATTGGTCACATCTTTAGGAAGTTCTGTATGTGTGATGACTGAGTAGACTGATTGTGTGGTGAGACAGAGTAATTTCTTTAAAAGTGGGTGTGAGAGTGATTTCTGTAAAGACTGTTGATCACCAAGTCTTATGAGGGTTGGCTTTGATGAAAAAAGTGACAGTATCAAAATAGGTACTTCAACGGAGGGGCCATTCTGAGAATATATATACTCCGACTGCTTGGACATTTGCCAGAGTGTACGTGTGAATCGGAAAATCCTGATTGGCAATATCGATGATTTCTCTATGGTGATTATACGTACACCAGGAATAGCTTCAGGAATATGGCCGTAGGTAAGAATCTCGATAGTATGGTGAGGAGAGAGGCGTGTTGCAAGCTCCTTTACATAGGGCGCAGGATCAGCGATATCTGGTGGGTAAAGCGGTGTTGTGAGTAAGATTCTCATGGAGGTACTATAGCAATCTTTTGAAAAATAGGTACTTATTACAACTGTATTAATCCAATAATGGTTTTCTGGTTAGACAGGAGCCGGGGGGCATATTAGTATTGAACCAATGGAATCGGTATTGATACTCGACGGACAGCTCAAGAGTGCTCTTTGTGCTGTACGTTCATTGGGACATGCTGGAGTACCGGTGGTCGTTGGCGCGGAGCGTGAGACGGGTATGGCGCTCCATTCACGATGTGTGACAGGGAGGTTCGTGTACCCGTCCCCACTCAAGGGGCAACATGCATTTGTCGACGCGGTAAAAGGTGAAGCAATTCGTATTGGGGGAAAACCAATCGTGTATGCCTTTAGCGATGCAACAGTCCTTGCTCTCTACGCACACAGGACCGATTTGTGTGAATATATGACACTTGTTTTCCCAGAAGATAAATCGGTTGAAATTGCCTTTGATAAATCAGCGACGTATTCGCTTGCGCGAGTGTCGGGCATCCCCACAATCACCACGTACGTGCCAGAACGTGAAGAAGAGGTTCTCCATCTCGCACCAACGCTCACCTATCCGGTTGTCATGAAGACGCGAAGGAGCGTTACGTGGCGAGAGGACGGAGTTGGGATATTTGGAACTGCAATGTTTATTCATTCTGAGACTGAGCTCATTCAAAAATTTAAGGAGATTAAAGAGAGTGTTGGTGAATCGCCGATTGTTCAGGATGTAGTGTTCGGGGAAGAGTACGGTGTTGAGATGATTGCACATAAGGGGAAACCCTTTGGTGTGGTGACTCACCACAGAATACGTTCACTTTCACCGACAGGTGGCGCCGCAGTTCTCAAGGAAGTACTCGACGAGGGGGATCTTCGTAATTCTTTGGAGACGTACGCAAAGGCGCTCGTATCAAAACTCAAGTGGTCTGGACCGATTATGGTTGAGTTTAAAGTTGATAGCGATTCTCGAGTGCCATACCTCATGGAAATCAATGGCCGTTTCTGGGGGTCGCTCCCACTCTCAGTTGCATCTCAGGTCGATATTCCACATCTTTACTACGAGTACGCAAAAAGCGGACGAATTCCACAGGGCATCTTTATCCCGCATGAGGGAACGGTTACCAGACATTTTCTTGGTGATGTTCGCCACCTCCTTCGAGTCTTTTTTTCACGCGACAAGATGCGCGCATACCTCTACCCAAAACGCATGACCGCCCTCCGAAATTTCTTCTCCCTCCCACCCGACACAAAAAGTGACGTATGGTCATGGAGCGACCCAAAACCCGCCTTCTTCGAATTTTTCGACATCCTCAATAAATATTTCCATACAAAATAGTCTTCATACACATTTTCATATTACTTTAATTATGTGCTATAGCATATAATTAAAGTAATATCAGTGATATGAAAGATTTAGAATTACAGCGTTTCCAGGCAAAAAGTAAAATTGATATTGAGGGATTAATTCTCAAATCACTCGCACTTGCTGGGCTTGTAACAGTTGCTATCCTTGCACCAAACGCACTTCAGCTTCTTGGATATCTTGATAAGAATAAGAAACGTAAAAAGAACCCAAAATATCTTGTTGATGAAGCGCTCCAGCGTCTTGTAAAAAAGAACTATATCAGCATCTCAAAGAGTGGCCAGTTATCCTTGACGAAAGAAGGAGGAAAAAGACTGCACATGATTGAATATGGGACCTATCCTCTCCCAAAGACAAGATGGGATAAGAAATGGAGGGTGGTGACATTTGATGTTGAGGAGAAGAGGAAAAGGTCTCGAGAAAAGCTCCGCTTACTTCTTCGACAGGTTGGGTTTGTTCGATTGCAGGACAGTGTATGGGTGTATCCATACGATGTCGAGGATGTAATCAATCTTATTAAAACAGGGAATTTTCTTAGGAAGGAAGTGCTCTACATGACCGTGCACACTACTGGCAAAGATACTGAACTAAAAGCACATTTCAAACTAACCTAATTACTTTAATTATATGCTATAGCATATAATTAAAGTAATTAGGTGAATACAAGCAAGGGTGAGGTGTTTCGTGTATACTTTTTGGGATGGAAATGGGTGAGGTAATCCAGATGATATAAAATAAAAAGTATGGAAATAAAAGGAATACTACATTGCCACTCAACGTACTCGTATGATGCGAAGCTTTCACTTGCTGGGCTTAAGGAGTTGTTTGTGAAGCGGGGGCTCAGTTTTGTGTGTATGACTGAGCACACCAATGTGATGACTAGAGAGTCGGCAGAGGCATTTGTGGCTGAGTGTGACAAACTTTCCGATGAGAACTTTCTCTTTATTCCGGGGTTTGAGGTGCCATATCATAGGGCACATGTGCTCATGATAGGCGCGCAAAATTTCTGTGGAAATTTCGCGCGCACTGAAGCGGAGCTTGCTACGTGGGCAGAGTCCGCTCAGTTTGTCGTCCTCGCACATCCGGTACGAAATAAGTTTTTGGTACAAGATGAGCTCCTTGAGCATATTGATGCACTTGAAGTATGGAATCAGCAATATGAAGGGAAGCGGGTACCGCGCCCCACCTCACTCTCGTTGTTTAAAACATTGCGGGAGAAGAAGTTGGAACTTGTGGCAACGGGCGGTGTGGACTTTCATCGTGGTGAACATCTTGGTGCACCGGTCACTACGCTCAGCGTTACCTCACTCACCGAAAGTGAAATCATCGAGAAGCTACGAGCGGGTGCATACACCATGTCATCAGACCATGCGCTCGTGTACGGCACACTCCCTGATGGGGATACGCTCATTAAGAAATTCAGATTTGAAAGTGCGCTCTCGGTCGCGGTGATTGTGGCAGGGAAGACAGTCAATAAAACCCTCAAGTCACTCGGCCTCTCACTTCCCCCATTTTTCAAAAACATCATCCGAAAAAAAATCTAGTATAAAACAAGCACAATCAAAGTCGGACATCGGATGTCCGACTTTGGAAGCCTAGAATTCAAGAGGGGAATTTGACAGGCATATTTTCTCGTTGTACTGTGTGGGGAGTAATATGTACCTGGCTGGGCAGTTCCCCAGATATACCTGTGAGTAACGGGTAGTTTTTTGAGAAGGAGAATAGCCATGAGTAATGGCGAAGATAGTGAGAAGTTCGCACTGCTCGTGGACCTCGGTATCATTACGGTGCCGGATGACTACGTTCACGCGAGTCGACTTGTGACGTTTGGTGAGCAAAACCGTGAGGAGTTTCACGGCTATTACAATGACAACATAAACGACGCGAATTTTCCGAGTCCGAGCCGTATCCTTCGGCCTAGCGACAAACTCCGCGTTCGAGCGTTTCAGCAAGTTGTTGGTGGTGCAACTACATCGGAAGATCGCATGGCGTTTCTTGCTCTGCAGGAGGCCGTCTATCCCGGCGCACAGGGTGCGTCCTTTGTCTTTGAACAGAAACGTGATCAATTGCTAAAAGGCATGTGGTACGCCTCATTCGATAAAGAGGAGCGTCTTTGGAAAGATGCCGGCCGCGACCGCAGGATGCCGTGCATGTATGTCAGCTCGGACGGTGGCTTCCGCTGGAGCCTCGGCTACTTCGGGTTTGTCTGGAAGACCGATGACGTCTCCCTCTGTTTCACCGAAGTCGAGGATTAGGCCTGAGGAGGAGATGTTCTGACCCCGTCGCGTTCGCGCGACGGGGCCTTTTCTATTTTAGATATCATCCTTCAAGCGATTTACATTGTTCTCCTCAAAATCCCGAGGCCACACCTCTCCGTCGTTCGTAAACTCACTCCTAGAGGAACGGCCTCGAGATTTCTTCCATTGAGGCGCTTTGCATTCCGTATTTTTCTTCCAGGGTTTTGTAGTGTTTGAGGATCTCCTCAAGATTTCTAAAATTTTCCTTTTGGTTGATACCGAAGTTGTGAGGGTGCCACCAGAGGTGGAATACCTCGCCTCGCTTTGCGGAGTGAGTCATGGCGTTTTTAATACGGCGCATGCGAAGGGGTTCGAGGAAACTGAGCGCCTTACTCCACGGGCGAAGGAAACGGCTTGCGGGAATATTCAGTATTTCATTTTCTCTTTTTTCTATCGTGTACGTATGATGTCCACTTATGTTTATGTAGTGGTCGAGGAGTCGAAATGCACGAATGAAAAGTGATTGCGATGAGTCTTTTCGTGCTTCGTAGAGAAAGTGTTTTTCATTTCCGCGGTATGCGCGGATGCCTTTCTCGTGACAGACACTGAGCGCTTCAGGACTTGTTTGGTTGCGGGGGAACACTATTGAGGTTGCATGAACTCCGTATGTCTCAGTAATACGATTGAAAGCATCGATATCGGCTTCAAACACCTCGTCACTATTTTTGTGACCATCAATGCAGTAGTAGTGTGAGAAGGTGTGGTTGCCGATCTCTTGGTGCGGTGTCGCAAGAATCTTCTGTACGAGGGTACTCCCGAAGTGGTAGGTGTCATCTTGCTCGCTCCTCCCAATCGGCATTGTCTCGATGTATCTGTATGACGATACACCCATATCTTCATAAGTGGGTTGGAGTTCTCTCGGCGGGAGGAACGAGAGAAGTTCGTCTTTATTTCGCGCCATGAGCATACCAACGGTCGCCCACGTCGCGTGGATTCCATATTCAGAGAAGAGTGCAAGCATGCGGGGGATTGCGGTCTGCTCACCCTGAATTCGCTCACCGTATTCAAGAATCGTGACTTTATCAAACATCCCCCAAAAGAGCTCAAAGTCGAGGGAGATAACGAAATAGCTTTTCTGCTTTTCCATGGTGTAACTATACGCTGTCCCTTGGTGTTTTAAAAGGATTGATTTTAATGCATACTAAAGCCATGCGGTTACTCATTGCAACAGGTCTATATCCACCAGAAATTGGTGGTCCTGCCACGTACACGGTCTTTCTTGAAAAACACCTTGAGCGTCATGGTGTTGCATATGAGGTGCTTCCATACAGTGTAGTGAGAAAGTATCCAAAAATCATTCGACACTTTGCATACCTCATCAAACTCCTTTTCCGCTCGCGCGGAGTCACTGCACTCTACGCACTCGACACCGTGAGTGTTGGACTTCCGGTCTTCATTGCGAGCTTCCTTACAAGGAAACCTTATCTTCTCCGTGTGCCTGGGGACTATGCGTGGGAGCAGGGGCAACAGCGGTATGGGGTGACAGGATCACTTGATACCTTTCAATCGATTGAAAGGTATGCACTACCGGTTCGAGTGCTTGTTTTCATACAGCGTCTTGTTGCACGACGAGCACTTCACATTGTTGTCCCGAGTGAATACATGAAGGGGATTGTCGCAGGATGGGGCGTCGATACGGAGCGCATCACGCGCATATACAGTGTGCTCAAAGAAGTTGCAGTTCCGGAATCCCGAGAAGTGCTTCGAGAAAAATTCGGCTATCATGATTTTATAGTGACGACGGCGGGACGCCTCGTGCCATGGAAGGGAATGCGAGTGCTCATCGATGTCGTTGCATCCATACGCGCAAAAGGTGTTCCCGTAACTTTGGAAATTATTGGTGACGGCGTGTGCAAAGACGAGCTCATCGTACACGTGAGAAAACTCGGTGCTGAAGCATACGTACATCTGCGGGGAATGGTGAGTCGGGAAGAACTCGCACGGCGCATAACTGCCTCCGATGCTTTCGTGCTCAATACTGCCTATGAGGGGCTCTCACACCAGCTTCTTGAGGTGATGAGCCTTGGCGTACCGATTGTAACGACGCCGGTTGGTGGAAATATTGAACTCATTAAGGGTGGCGAAACAGGAATTTTTATTCCCTATGACAACGAGGAAAAAATACAGGGTGCACTGCAAGGGCTCTATGAAGAACCACGGTCTGGAAAAGTGCTTGCAGAGCGGGCACGAACAACACTTGGTATGTTCCGTGAGGACATTGTCATTGAGGAATTTGTTACACTACTTCATACACTATGGAAGTTTTAGCCCTCAGCATTGGAAGGAATATTTTAAAGCAGGAGAGTCGTGACCGTGCGCGTATGCGACAATATGCGGAACATCTCGATGGATATCATCTCATCATTCTCACACGAAAAAGTGATGGGTACACTGAGGAGGTGCATGAAGGGACGCTCCATCTCTATCCCACACACTCGACTTCGCGTCTCTCCATGCTCGGCGATGCGTATCGTATTTCGCGAAGGGTTATGAGGGAAAAGAAAGTACCATGGGTGGTTGTTGCACAAGACCCGCTCGAGCTTGGATGGCTCTCATGGCTTATTGCAAAGGCGACATCAGCACACCTCCACATTCAAGTGCATGGCGATTACTTTAGTTCTTCGGCGTGGGTTGGGTGCTCGCTGTTTCGACGTATACGCAGATTCTTGGCCCTCATGCTCTTACGGCGAGCGCCAGCCATTCGTGTTGTCTCAATACGTATAGAGCAGTCACTCATTGCTCGGGGAATTGCAAAGGAACGCATCACAGTACTTCCCATACGCCCCGAGCTTGAATCATTCCTTGAGGTGAATCATTCATATCGGAGTATTCCCCCATACACCTGTCTGTTTATAGGGAGACTTGCTCCAGAAAAAAACATCCCTCGAATCATACGAGCATTCTCGTTGGTGCTGAAGCATGGCGAAGATATCAAACTTACTATTGTTGGTGACGGGGAGGAGTACGCAAGGCTTACCGCACTTGTTGAATCGTTGGGTATTCGTGAGTCAGTCACTTTTTCTAAATGGACAGAGCGCGTTCAAGAGGAGATGAGCCGAGCGGACATTTTCCTCCTCGCCTCGAGACATGAGGCATACGCGCTCACGCTCATTGAAGCGATGGCTGTAGGTCTTCCCGTGATTACCACTGATGTTGGGTGTGTCGGAGAAGTTGTTGAAGATGGGGTACACGGCCTCGTGGTAAGAAGCGAGAGTGATGAAGCCTATGCAGAGGCTATTCGAGAACTGATTCAAAAGCCGGAACTTCAGGAGCGGTATGGTCGAGCTGGGCGGAGTAGGGCGAGCGAGATTGGAGAGGGAACACAGGATGAGTATGTGCATGCGTGGGTAAGGTCGCTCACACCCAGGGAGGAGAGAGTATAATACATATAATGCTACGTTTACTTTTTATAACGAAGGATGAATCGGTTATTGATTCTGAGAGCACCTCGTACCACCGGATAACTGACTTGCGGGGGAAATTCTCTGAGATTCACGTCATCCTCATACGGAGTACCGTGCGCGGAGGGAAGAAGCATCCACTCCGACCATTCAATAATGTGTGGCTATACCCCACGAACACCCGTTCACTCATCGGGGGTGTTTTTGAGGCATACGCATCTGCTAAGACCCATTTGTTGTTTGGGGGAAATTTTAGAGCCGATGTGATTGTTGCGGATGATACTCATGAGGCAGGAATGCTCGGGTGGTTTCTCAGCGAGCGATTTCACCGACCGCTCCAGCTTCAAATGAGGAGTGATTTTTTTGCCCATGCATCACATGAACAAAAGAAATTCTCACCGCTCTATGAAATGTCCACTGATTTCTTGCTCTCTCGTGTAAAGAACATATGCGTTGCAACAGATGAAGAACGTGATGTGCTCGTTCATGAATATGATTGTGAAGAAAACACCGTTGAGGTACTTCCGAGTGAGCACGTGCTCAACTTCCAAGGTGTGCACGGGTCAGTATGTGATCTTCATGAGCGGTATCCGCAGTTCAAATCTATTCTCCTCTATATTCCACAAGAAAGAAAAGGTGAGCAGACCGCGTTGGTTCTGCAAGAGCTCTCAAAAATTTTAAGAGGTCATCGTGAAGCTGGTCTTGTTGTCTTAAGTGACGGGCCAGAGCGCCTTATGCTTGAGCGTTTGGTCATTTCGCTTGGAGTACAACGACAAGTTGCCTTTGAAGTTCGCTCACTGCATATCGCATCGTACGTGAGGACTGCAGACATGCTCATTCATTTTTCTCATGGTGAAAAGGAAAGTGAACCGCTTTTCATTGCAGGGATGGCTCGGACACCCATCATTACCGATGCCGTTGGGGTCGGAGGGAAACTCTTTCGCAACGGTGAATCAGCATATCTTTGCGAGGTTGAAGATGATGCGGGTCTCGCTACGGCTGTCGATGCATGTCTCAAAAAAGGCGACACACTCTCTGCACTCACCGAGAGGGCCCATGAAGTCGTCCAGGAATATTTCAAGAATGATTATGGTGGATACCTCGATGCGTGTGCCAAGAGTATCAATACATGCGCTGTCTTGGATTCTAGCTCAAAGGAGTAGCGTATCTTTCCGAGTATTTTCGTAGTAATGTAAGGTGAATATTCATGTATGAAATTGCTCATCACGACGCAGGTTGTCGATAAAAACGACCCGATACTGGGCTTTTTCCATGGGTGGGTACTCGAGTTCTCAAAATATTTTGAGAGAATTGATATTATTTGTTTACAAAAGGGTGTGCATGAATTGCCCGCCCATGTACATGTTCATTCGCTTGGGAAAGAGCACGACGAGAACAATTTAAAATATCTTGTCAGGTTTTATTATTTTTTCAGTAAAGTTTTTTTTGGTATCAAGGTCGAGTACGTCTTCTTCCACATGGGGGCAATCTATAATATTCTCGCCCTTCCATTTTTCTTACTTCGAAAATTATTTAGGACCAAATTTTATTGGTGGAAGGCCCACGGCCATATCAATTGGGTAGGGAAGCTCGCGCTCATGTGTGTTGACCGTGTGTACACATCGACTGAGAGTGGTTTCCCAATAGCAACAAAGAAACGGATGGTCGTCGGGCAGGCTATTGATACAACACGTTTCAATTCAGAGAATATTCAAGAAAATGTGCGTCACAAAAATGAAATTATCTTTGTGGGGAGAATTACTCCTATAAAACGAATCGAAGATTTAATTCACACCATAGCAGTTCTTCATGAAAAGGGTACACCGCACACATGTATCGTTGTTGGTCCTGTTGTTGATGAAGTCTATTATGCAAAAATGCAAAGACTCGTTGAGTCACTTCAATTGACATCGAGCATTCAATTTGTGGGGACACGAACCCAAGAAGAACTTGCCACGCTCTATCATGAGGCAACTTTTTTCCTCAATACCTCGGTGACACAGAGTATGGATAAGGTGGTGCTTGAGGCAATACTGTGTGGCGTCATCCCAGTAACGGGGAATGTGGCATTTAAAGACCTTTTACTTCCGTATAGTTTGTATGTTGAAAACGCAACACCAGAACTGTATGCTGAGACGATTATGAAGGTATCAAAAAACGACACCAACAAACTTGCTCAAAAACTCCGCGAGGCAGTCGTTGCCTCTCACAGCTTACATACGTTTACTCAGAGAGTCTTTAGAATATGATTAACTTCCTATCATGGTAAATTTCATAGGGTTAGGTGCACAGAAGTCGGGAACCTCATGGGCATACACTTGTCTCTATGAGCATCCTGAGGTGTGCATTCCTGTGAAGGAGATTCATTTCTTCAGTCGGCCTCGATACGCGGAGGGGAAGGAGTGGTATGAAGCGCATTTCAAAAAATGTGCGGAGGGGAAGCTCCGAGGGGAGTGGTCAACTTCGTACCTCTACTGCGAAGAAGCTCCAGAAAGAATTCACGAGTGTTATCCGAACGCAAAATTGCTCACAATTTTGCGCAACCCTACCCATCGAGCATATTCACAGTATCGAAATGCGGTACGGAGTGGAGAAATTGAAAAGTCGAAGACGTTTCTCGAGTACTCTGCCGAAGAGAAGAGTGTATGGGACCAAGGGCTCTACACAAAACAGCTCAATCGATATTTCAAACTATTCCCCCGTGAACAGATTCTTATCCTTATCTATGAGGATATTAAAAAGGACCCGATTGCCTTCATGCGTCGCATTCATGAGTTCTTAGGAATCAAACCTGACTTCGTCGCGAGTATGATCAATGAAGAGGTGAACATTGCGCGCACTCCGACGTTTGTGTGGGTAGACAGAGTTGTGCACCACATCTCAGAATTCCTGCGTAAGCACGGGCTTGATAGATTTGTGCACACGGTGAGGAGGACTGGGCTTACCGAGCTCATACGGAGAGTGAATACCTCTGAGGGTGCGAAGAAGCCAGAGGAGCAGTTTGATGCGAGTGTGGGGAAGGCGTATGTAGCAGAAGATGTCTCTAAACTCAGCGCGCTCATCGGGAGAGATATGAACAAAGAGTGGAATATATAATATGAAACGAAAAAAGCGAAGCATATCGCACCGAATGCGTGACATACTCATCTTTCTCATAACGATTCTTGGTATTGCACGCCTGTACCGCAGGTGGGCAAAGAAGAACGGCCCGCTCGTCCGTGTGCTCGTATTTCATGATGTCCATGACAGAGAGTGGTTTGAGCTCATGATGGAGACGCTCATGAAGCACTATCATGTCATTACACCAGAAGATTTTCATGCAAAACATTTTCATCCAAGTCGGATAAATGTACTCGTGACGTTTGATGATGGGTATGCGTCGTGGGAGACAGCAGTACAATCCGTATTCAAAGAGAATGAACTCAAAGGATTGTTCTTTATCAACTCCGCGCTCATGGATGTGGCACATAACGGAGAATGGGTGGAACTCTTCATGCGCGAACAGCTCCTCATCTCACCCCGCACACCACTCACGTGGGAGGGGGTACAGAAGCTCCATGACGCAGGACACACAATCGGTGGGCACTCACTTACGCATCCCAACCTCACAAATCTTTCTGAGAAAGACATGATGCGGGAAATCTTGGATGATAAGCATGCGATTGAACGACATCTCGATACAATACTCACCGACTTTGCGTATCCATTTGGCACGCGCGCGCATGTGAGCGAGGCGGTATGCGAAAGCGTCCAAGCATCGGGGTACTTTCACGGGTATACCACAGTGAGCAGGTTTGTTGATTTTGATGAGCCGTTTTCTATACCACGCACCTGCATTGAGAACGAGAGTACCCCCCACGAGCTCAAACGATGGGTTGCGGGCGGGTACGATCTCTTTGTTATACTGAAAGACATATGTGTGCGATAAACGGTACAACGGAGAAAAATATTGAGCTCATTGAGCGCATGAACAGTGCGACGCGCCATCGTGGCCCCGACGGTTCACGGATTTGGAACGATGAGCACATGACGCTCGGCCACAATAGGCTCGCCATTATTGACCTCACCGACAGAGCGTCACAGCCGATGGTGGACACGAGCGGACGTTATCACATTGTATTCAATGGTGAGATTTATAACTACCGAGAACTCCGAGAAGAGCTCAAACCACAGTACACATTCAAGACCGAGAGTGACACTGAGGTGCTCCTTGCTTCGTATGTGGCATGGGGAGAAAAGATGCTTGAGAGACTTGAGGGTATCTTTGCCTTCGGTATATGGGATAGTGAAAAGAGAGAACTCCTCCTTGTGCGTGACCATATGGGCGTAAAGCCACTCTACTACACACATGAAAATCAAATCCTCACGTTCTCTTCCGAACTACAGGGACTTCTCGCAAATGGGGGGAAACTGAACCGTACAGCGGTCGCCCTCTTCCTTGAGTTTCAATATGTGCCGAGTGAGCACAGTTTTGTTGAGGGTGTTCAAAAATTACCTCCTGGGCACCTCCTCCGATACAGAAAAGGCACTATAGAAGTCAAATGTTATTTTGATCACCTCCATAAGAAAAATACGACGAGCACGGCGTCGCTCTATGAGACTATTGATTCTGCAGTCGAGCACCAACTCATATCGGAACGGCCAGTTGGGGTCTTCCTCTCGGGAGGGTTTGATTCGAGCATCGTGCTTCATCACACACGTCGACATACCGAGAAGACAAAGACGTTTTCAATTGGTTTTGATGATGTGGAGGAGGGAGGTAAGTACAATGCTGACGCGAGTCTTGCAGAGATGACCGCTCGCCACTACGGCACTGAACACACGACATTCAAACTACGGAATGCTGACGTTGCCGAAAAACTTGAACACATCTACCAAGTACTTGATGAGCCGGTCTCGACATCGACCTCTGTGTCCCAATTCTTTCTCAATCAGTGGGTCCGTGAGTCTGGGGTTGTTGTAGCCCTTGGCGGTGATGGCGGGGACGAGCTCTTTGGGGGGTACACACGTCATCGCGCAATCATGGCGTCGCTCTTGTTTCAAAAGTTGCCTCACTTTATACAGGAGGGCATCAGTGCTATTCATCCGCGAGGGAAGAAGCTCCAGACTCCGCTCTATACGTCACTCCATCTCGAGCTCATGGCAACGAATGATACGGCGATACAGTCGATTCTCGTGGATGACCTCCACACGATGCAGACCGCACGTGAGTTTCTCGATAGCAAGTACGCTGATATTCCAAAAGGGATGCATCCACTTGAAGTCTATATGCGCGTCGATAGACACACTTGGCTTGCAGACCACTCACTCACGCGGTCGGACAGGACATCGATGATTCACGGTATCGAGTTCCGTGTTCCACTCCTCGATATTAACGTCGTTGAATACGCTGATGGCCTTTCTGCATATCAGAAGTCAGACCCATTTGTGGGGAAGAAGATTATACGAGAGACATACAAAAATCATCTCCCACAGCACCTCTATGCACAGCCGAAGCGTGGATGGCTCTCGCCGGGGGCAAAATGGCTCAGAGACCCCGCAATCAATGGGGTGGTACGTGCAATTTTGTCGTCTGAATACTATAATGGGCTCGACGGATTGTTTGACTGGGAGAAGGTGGAGGAGATGCTCGAGGGGCATTGTAGCCGTGGGAAGTACGCATTTCACCCGCTCTGGAGTATTCTCATACTGCAGATATGGGCACGGAAGCACAATATTACTTGGTAATTGGGTTTGATACTATTTTTATGAAGCATGAAGCAGTTGCAAGTTTCTATAACGACATCCAACAAAAATTTGGCGATGACTATGAGTCTGGACGGTGGTTTCGTTCTCCCGTAACGCGTTCACATTTTAAGATGGCCACAGAGGCGATTTCAGAAGTCGTGTCATCGTGTCATTTTACAAAGTGTCTCGAGCTTGGTCCTGGTGCGGGGACGTGGACAAAACTTCTGCGAACATTTGCACCCTCTGCACAGTACACACTCCTCGATATTTCCGACACGATGCTCGAGATAGCGCGAAAGAATTTGTCTGCTGATTCAGAAAATATTGAATTCGTGACGAGTGATTTTCTTGCGTACGAGACAGAGAATACCTATGACTTTTTCTTCTCTTCCCGTGCGATTGAATACATTGTTGATAAAAAGACTGCAGTGGAGAAAATACACCATTTACTCGAGGAGAACGGAGAGGGGGTTGTGATAACAAAAAATCCTCGCTATTGGGCAGACAGACTTCTCGGAAGAAAAATCCCCGACCTTCACAAGAACCAAATCACACCGAGCGCGCTCACTGAGCTACTCGTGGAGGCGGGGTTTACAGTAGAACTTCTTCGTCCGGTCACGATGACGGTCCCGTTCTTCAAATGTGCCTGGCTCAATGATATTGCGTTTACCTTCCTCCATCGCTCATGGTTCCCAGTTTTGAATAGCATTTTCATGGAATCCTACATTGTCTATTTCAAAAAGCATGGTGATTGAATTCTGTGGTCTACCAGGGGTGGGAAAAAGTACAATTGCACGAGCACTTGAGGAACATGGTTTTGTGCGCGTGAGGATACGGGGTAAGGTTGAACTCATAGGGTACAACCTCGTGTACCTCGTTACATATCCCGTAGCATTTTTTAAAATGCTTTTTTGTATTACAAAGACGAGCCTTGTGCATGGGCGATTCTATCGCCTTTTTATGAATGTTTTCCTCGATACCAATGCACGCATCTATAAAGCGAAACGGGGAAGCGTGCCGATGATTGTTGATCAGGGACATCTCCAGGCATTGCTCTCACTCTCGTACCATAAACTGAGTGGAGAAGAGGTTGGGGCATTTTTAAAGTATCTTCCGAAGCCCGATAGAGTCTTTGTGTTTGAAGCTCCTGCCGATGTTCGCACCGCACATCTCAAAGAACGTGGCTATACGCCGAGGGAGGCGGAGACAGACACTGACGAATGGTTCCGCTATTTGGAGGGCAATATGAATACAATAACTGAGTACGTTACACAAAAAAACACATATCTCACAACAGTCATTTCGACCGACCAGCCCATAGAGCGTGTCGTTGAAGAAATATGCGCGACTGTGTAAGATTACCACTATGAAAATCGCATACATCACGAGAGCGAGAATGCCGACTGAGAAGGCGCATGGGCTTCAGATTGCGAAGATGTGTGAGGCGTATACGAAGCTCGGTCATGACATCGAACTCATTGTGCCGTACCGGCGCAACCATATCAAAGAGTCTGTGCACGATTACTATGGCCTCACGGCGGACTTTCCAGTCCGGACTATTTCTATTCCCGACACTATTCTTTTTTCAAGGTGGCTCCCAAGCGTTGCCTTTTGGCTTCAGGCACTTCTTTTTCTTTTTACACTCTCAATAAAAAATCCAATACAGAAAGACACGCTCGTGATGACACGAAGCTTTGATGTTGCGTGGTGGTATACCTTGCGTGGATACACGGTGGTGTGTGAGCTCCACGAGTGGCCGAGAGCACGAGCGTGGTTTTCAGTTTTCTTGTTAAAGAATGTGAAGTATCTCGTCTCTAATTCAAAAGGCATTGCTGAAGAGATTTCAAAATACGACCTTCATGCACTCGTCGCTCCAAACGGTGTCGACCTTGAAGCGCTCAAACCAACGGTGAGTAGAGAAGAGATGCGCAAACAACACAATATTGAAGCATCGGCATTCGTCTCAATGTACATTGGCGCTCTTGAAGATTGGAAGGGGTACATGACACTCCTTGAAGCGTCCCGTGAACTCGAATCAGTGACGGTCGTTATTGTCGGCGGTAAGGAGGACCATATTAAAGTGCTCCAAGAGAAGTACCCGCGTGTACGCTTCTTGGGAACAAAGCCATATCGAGACATTGGAAACTATCAGGGAATGGCAGATGTGCTCATCATACCGAACGACCCAAAATTCCCGGAAGCGCAAAAGTACACATCACCCATTAAACTCTTTGCACACCTCGCAGGCGGTGTGCCTATTGTAGTCACTGATCTCACTACCATACGAGACATTGTAAGTGAAGAGGAGGTTTTTTTCTTTGATGGTAGTGCTGATTCACTCGCACAGGTAATTGGTGAGATACAGAAAAATCAAGCTGAGGCAAATCGTAGGGCAGAGAACGCAAGCAAAAAAGCCCTCAGGTATACGTGGACAAGTCGAGCAGAGAATATTATTGCTAGTATAATTTCTTAATCCAAGGCTTAGAATATAGGTATTGCCCGTATCGTATATTGTCAGTGTATTGACAATACGTACTATATACGATATAGTATTAGAGGAATCTAAAGCAATCGCTTTAGGCAATATTTGGAGGTCCATCATGGACGACAAGCTTTTGGAACTGCTCGCACGCTGTGGGGCAGGAGATTTCTCAGGTGTCGCATCGGGGTATGCTGTAATGCAGGCTGCACCCAGCACCACCGAAGCGGTGATTTTCACTGCTGATACGCTTTTCCAGAACATGGTTTGTCCGGAGATTATCATCTCTGGTATTGAGCCGGGGAACGGATATGAGGGTGGCGAAATGTGGGCTAATCGGCTCTACGAGGTCGGTGTTCCCAAGACAAGTGTCATCTTCATGGATGGGGCGCGTGTCGGTGAAGTCGGCGACCCAGCGAGTTGCAATACTCTCACGGAGATGCGAGCACTCGTGAAGCACCTCAATGCTGTGGGTGAGAATATGGTGTTGCTCATTGCGCCAAACTTTCACCTGCCACGGGTGCTCACCAGCTTCGTGACCGCTCTTGCCGAAGAAGGAAAATCGTTTATTTCGGCTTGGGGTATTCCGGCAAACGTCGGCGACTGGGGAGAGAAGATTGTGCACTCCCAAGGCGTTCTCGCAGGGTCGGTCCGTGAGCTCTTCCAGAGCGAGATCGGGAAGATTTCGGGGTCTAAGCGTTACCCGAACCTCGTCGAAATCGAGGAGGTGGTCAAATACCTCGACGAGCGGGATTCCCATCTTTCCTGAACAAGAACAAACTGAAGACATTTGACGCACTCCCTTGAGTGCGTCACTTTTTTATTAATTAAAGTTTTCTGTGTGTTTGGGGGAGTTATTTTGATCATGGTAATAAAATCTTATAATTTGAACAATAATAATGTTGCTGTCATTTATATGATCATGTATCATTGCAATCATGTCGGTTCATAAAATTAATGAGGATAAGATACGAGTCGTGCCCGCACTGATTAGTTTTATTGCTCGCCACATAAGCAGACGTATTGGTTCAATGCTTATTTCGCTTATCTCATCTGAGGTGCGAAATTTTGTCACTATTGTTCATAATCAGGGTGTCTATATGAAGGTCTGGACAGGGGAGGCAATAGGCAGAAAGATGTATTATTTTCATGATTTTGAATATAAACAAACACAAGTTTTTCTCTCTTTAGTAAATGAGTCAACAATTTTCTATGATATTGGAGCGAACATGGGATATTATTCACTTTTAACTGCTGTGCATGGAGGCAGAGCTTTTGCATTTGAACCATCTCCAGAGATACTTCAGTGGCTTAACGTAAATATTGAGTTAAATAGAAATTTAAAACCAATAACTGTAGTGCCAGAAGCAGTCTCAGATCATGATGGGACAGTAACTTTTTTCCCTCATCGGGAAGGGAATTTTGGAGTCGGTAAAATCTTTGCAGATAAAACTATAGCTACTGAAAACTCTGTTGTTGCACCATCTATTACCGTACAATCAAAGACACTCGATAGTGTGGTGGAAAAATATGGGGCCCCAAATTTGATTAAGATGGATATTGAAGGTGCTGAGTATTTTGTCTTAAAAAATCCACCGGAATTGCTCAGACGTACCGACGCGCCAGTCCTTCTGATCGAATTCCATGAAATCGCAATCAAAGAATTGGGCGGAAGTATCGAAGTTCTCCGCGAAGGGTTGCTTAAGATTGGATACCGTTGCTACAAAATATGTGGCATACATAAAGAAACAAAAGAACAAACGTGGGAGATTTTTTCTAAGAAATCGATTGAGAGTGAACACCTCGAAGAGGTGGTTTGTGAGGAGAAAATATAGTTTTGTATAATTAACCACACACATTGTATTTGATGAACTCTGATTTTTACGTGTCAGGTACATTGCGACACGAGCTTTCGCAATCCAGAGAGAAATAGTACGATACATTCTCTGGGAATGAGAAATTTTGAATATAAAAAATGATATTGATTATACTGGGGAAGTTGTTTTCAATATGGTACTATTATCCGCATGAAAATCTGCTTTTTCGGAGATTATGATCCAAAATATAACCGCACAAGAACCATTTTGATTGGTCTTGAGAAGCTTGGTACTGAGGTCATTCACTGTAATATCCCTGAGAGCAAGAAGAAACATTACATCAAACTAATGTGGATGCTCTTTCGCCTGAGAGGCCGGTATGACGTAATCGTTGTGGGGATGAGCAATTCGCGTATTATGCCGATTTTGGCGAAGCTTGCGGGGAATAAGCCGGTGGTGTGGGATGCACTCTACTCGCTCTACGATAATTGGGTGTATGATCGTAAATATGTGAAACCACATTCAGTAAATGCATATCGCCTTTGGTTCATGGATTGGTTTGCTGCAACAATGTCAGACATCATTTATCTCGATACCAAGACGCATGAACGTTTTTTCTCAGAAACATTTTATATTCCACTCAAAAAATTTGCACACGTGCTCGTTGGTGCTGATACCGATGTATTTTTTCCACTCCCAAAGACAAAAGTGGGAGGGGATTTCGAGGTTGAATTTCACGGGAAATATATTCCACTCCAAGGGGTTGAGACTATTGTTCGTACAGCGAAACTTTTGGAAGGTAAAGGGGTTCATTTCACGATGATTGGTTCCGGACAGGATGAGCCAAAAGCAAAAAAGCTTGCGGAGGAGCTACAAGTTACAAATATAACCTTCCTTCCGTTCTTGCCACAGAATGAAATAACTGAATACATTCGAAATGCTGATGTGTGTCTTGGGCTTGTGGGCGATGTCCCCCGTGTTGTCCGTTCTATTCCGAATAAAATGTATGAAGTGGCAGCTATGGCACGCGTCTGTGTGAATGTTGATTCGACATCACTTCGTGAATATTTTATACCGGATGTTGATGCCATCGGTGTGAGACAAGGTGATGCAGAAGATATCGCTACAAAAATTCTTGAGCTCAAAGAAAGTGGTCGGGCAGAGGAAATGGGTAAGGCAGCGTATCAGACGTTTCTGAAAATTGGGACTCCAGAAAAGGTGGCGTCTTCACTGCTTGAGCTCATAGAGACGAAGCTTGAAGTTACTTTTTAATGATGAACACCGTTATAGAGCCTATGATGAGTGGAAAAAGGGTGATAGTTACTGGAGCAACTGGATTCATTGGTTCAAACCTCGTGAGGCGTTTATTGGTTGAGGGGGCCTTGGTCCATGTTTTTGTTCGAAGTTCAAGCGACCACACTAGAATTAAGGAGGTAGAAGATTTGGCTACCCTTCACGAGGTGGATCTCACTAATCCAGATGCTGTGAAGCGCACGTTGGACCTCATTCAACCGGAGGGGGTGTTTCACCTCGCTGCGCTTAACCAACGGTATGGATTTGTCCCCACAAGCAAGGACCTCCTTGAGGGAAATACACTTACGACAATGAATCTTATGGATGCAATGAGCGCATTCGAACATGCGTTTTTCGTGAACACAGGAACATTTTCTGAGGTTGGTCCAAAGGAGAGCGCCCTGAAGGAGGGTGATGTGTGCGAACCAACAGAGATGTATAGTATTTCAAAGCTCACGACGACATTGTATGCGCAAGCGTTGGGGAAAAACCAGAAGAAACCAATTGTTACGGTGAGAATATTCACACCGTATGGGCAATTCATGCAAAAAGGGAAGATTGTCACTCAGCTTATTGAAGGTGCACTTCTTCAAAAAGAGATTAAGCTTTCACATGAAAGCGTTACTCGTGATTTTATACATATTGATGACCTTGTTGATTTATATCTTCACCTTGCAGAGAGTGCCCATAAATATCCAGGGGAAATCTTTAATGGCGGGACAGGGATTGCAACAGGGCTGGGCGAGCTTGTCAAAATGGTTGAAAACTATACGGGCAAGAAAATTCCTGTAGTATGGAGCAATCGGCTTGCTACATATGACCATTCTGTTTGGCGGGCAGATACAACAAAAGTACGTGAAAAAATTGGTTGGACTCCAAAAGTATCATTGGAAGACGGCATCAAGAGGAGTGTCGATTGGTTTTTAGAACACCAAGATTATTGGAACGAACAACAGCGCATATAATTAATTACTATGAAAAATATTTTAGTTACGGGAGGTTGTGGATTTATTGGATCGAATTTTGTTCGTCATCTCTATCACAAGTACCCTGACTATAAGATATTCAATCTCGATATTCTCACGTATGCGGGGAATCAGGAGAATCTGTCTGATATCGAAGCACTTGAGCTCTCGCGTCCCGAAAGTGAAGCGCGATATGTATTTGTAAAGGGGGACGTCGGAGACGAGATGCTCCTCGAAGAGCTTTTTAAACAACATACATTTTTCAAAGTCTTCAATTTTGCAGCGGAGAGTCATGTTGATCGTTCATTCTTTAATTTTTCCAATTTTGTTCGAACCAACGTTGAGGGCGCCCTTCTCCTTGCCATGATGACCGCAAAGTATGGTGCAACGATGCTTCATGTCTCTACCGATGAGGTGTACGGTTCAATTGCTGAGGAGCTTGGTTTTGTAAAGGAGGACGCGCCATTTTTCCCAGCAAATCCATACGCGAGTTCTAAAGCTGCTGCTGATATGTTGCTTCAGTCCATGATGAAGACTTCAAAGTTCCCAGTGAAAATGGTGCGTGGTACTAATAACTATGGCCCATACCAGTACCCAGAGAAACTTATCCCACTCGCAATAACAAATCTCCTTGAGGGGAAAAAGATTCCGCTCCACGGCTCTGGGGAGCACTTGCGACAGTGGATACATGTGAGTGATTTTTGTAAGGGTATCGATCTTGTTGCCCATGAGGGAGAGGAGAATGGGATATACAATGTTGCGGGAGAGCACCATTCAAATATTGAAGTGCTCACCATGATTGCCGAAATCCTTGGAAAAAATATCGAAGAAAATCTCGACCGCGTTCCTGATCGACCAAATCCTGATATGCGGTATGCAATTGATGCAGAAAAGCTTGAGTCGCTCGGTTGGAAACTTGAGAAAAAATTTGCAGATGAATTACCGAAAGTCATCGACTGGTATACGGAGAACAGGGAATGGTGGACAAAATTGAAGCGAAAGAAGGAGTATGAAATGCACTATGAGCTTCAGGCGAAGTCTAAGTTTTATTAGTAACATCACTAAATATGAATGCACAGGCACTTTTAATTGAGGGGCTCATACTCATAGCACCAGAAGTCCATTCTGATGAGCGAGGGTTCTTTATGGAGACTGCGCAGAGTGAAAAATTTAAAGAGATAGGAATTGTTGATAATTTTGTTCAAGACAACCATTCTCATTCAAAACGGAATGTTTTGCGGGGTTTAAAGTATCAATATGATGAACCAACATCAAAGCTTGTGCGCGTTGCATACGGAGAGGTTGTGGCAGTAGGTTTGGATATTCGACCACATTCTGCAACGTTTGGAAAATGGGAAAAGGTGACACTTTCTTCAGAAAATAAGCAAATGCTCTATTTGCCGTTTGGTTTTGCGTTTGGTTTTGCAGTGCAGAGTGAGACTGCTGGTGTTTTGTATAAGTTATCAGCGATTCATAATGCTGAGGGTGCGGGAACTATCAATTGTCTCGATTCAGAGCTGGGGATTGATTGGGGTATTGCAGAACCTATTATGACTCCTCAGGACATGTCTGCACCAACGTTTGCCGAATGGAAAGATTTGGGGAAACAGAACGATATTCAATTGGCGTAATATGAAAATCACTTTCCTGACGCCACATTTACGAATAGCTGGTGGGGTGCGAATTCTTTTGATGTATGCGACCCTTCTATCTAAGCGTGGACATGAGGTAAGGATTTATGTTCGGAGTACCAATCGGGCGCGACGGACTATTGCAAACTTTTTTCAAATCGGGGGCCCAGATTGGGTGGGTGATTTACACGGTGCTCGGGTCATACGTGTTCAAGATTTTACTGAGGAAACACTCTGGGATGCTGATGTTCTTGTATCTACCACCTATGACAACACGTTAAAAGTTGAAGGCTTATCAGCTAAAAAAGGTAAGAAGGTCTATCTCATGCAACATGACGAAGGCCTCTATCATGGTGACCGTGATTTAGCGGATATGGCGTATCGTTCTTCCGCAACAAAAGTAGTTGTTTCATCATGGCTCAATGAAGTGCTTCGCGAGCGTGCAAATACAGAAGGTGTCTTGCTACTCAATCCAATTGATCATGAACAGTTCTACGAGGTGCCAGAGATGCGAAAGGACAACGGCGAAGTATGGATACTCCTCCTTGCTCATTCATATGCTTGGAAAGGGACGAAGGAGGGTGCTGAGATTGTGAATAGACTCCAGAAAAAATACCCACAGGTGCGCCTTGCGGTATTCGGGGTTCGTGAAAAGAATCCACCATCTTTTCCACACAATGCGTATTATTTCAATCTTCCGCAAGATACATTGCGTGAGATATACTCTCAGGCACATATATACCTCTGTCCTTCGTGGGATGAGGGCTTCGGACTTCCTTCGATTGAGGCCATGGAATGTGGTTCTGCACTCGTGACCTATGACAATGGAGGTTCGCGCGACTTTGCGTTTCATGAAGAGACAGCGCTTGTTGCAAAGCGACGAGATGTCCACGATCTTGAACTCCAGCTTGAGCGTGCAATAATAGATATTCCTCTGAGAAAGCACATCGCTCAGAACGGACAACGGTTCGTAAGTGCATTGCCAGGTTGGGATGAGCGAACCGATGAGTTTGAATCAATTTTAGTGAATGTCGTGAAGGAAAATTAATATATACTTTGAGCATGTCAGTATCTGTCATCATCCCAACTCACAATCGCCCTGAGCTTCTGAGGCGCGCACTCAATTCTGTGTATGCACAAACATACACCGATTTTGAGGTGATTGTTGTTGATGATGGAAATGCGCCGAGAGCACACGACGTGCTCAGTGAATATCTCAATCGACCAAATTTTGTATATCTTGAGACAAAAAAGGACACAGGTGGTTCTGCGACACGCAACGTTGGTATACGACATGCAAAGGGGGAGTATATCGCATTTCTTGATGATGATGACGAGTGGTTACCAAAAAAGCTTGAGATGCAGGTGCCACTTTTAAAAGAAGCATCCTCCAAAGTCGGTTTTGTCTTTTGTGCGATAAACAATATTCACAGAGACGGGAAAGTAGAGACAACACCGGTGAATCCCGATACCCGCGATTACAGTACTATTTCACTTATTCGTTTTAATGGATTCATGACGAGTGGCCTCGTCGTCCGCAGAACGGTCTTTGATGTCGTGGGGATGTTTGATGAATCACTCCCATCACATCAGGAAGCAGACCTCATTCTCAGAATCGCACAGAAGTATGAGGGGGCTGGACTCAAGGAAGCGTATGTAAATATGCGCGTGTCGTCCGTAGATGACCACATTGGGGGTAATGTCGGACGCCGAATTGCCGGAAGAGAACTGGTGCTCGCAAAACATAACGATATTTTCTTAAGGAACCCAAAATTACTTGCTCGACACTATTTTTGGCTTGCATTGCAGTACCGTGAAGATGGTCAGTATGAGAAGTATACGCAGTCGTGTCACACATCGCTTGCTTACAACATGACCCCCAGTGTCTTTCGGCATTATCTGAAAGGAGGTATAGTTTCTTCCATAATGACACTAAAATCATTCATAATTCAAAAGATATTTCACCCTATGCATTTTGGGCTCATGCTCAGGCATATGTATTTCAGAAAGTACGTGCCGTCGCATGTTCTCACAAAACAGGGTATCAAGATTCTCGATGCTGGGTGTGGGAGAGGCAGGTTTTCAGAGTTTGTCGCGCAGAACAATCCAACTGCGGATATCCTCAGTATTGACATTGCTCATCATAAAGAATGGGACGCATACCCCTATAAAAACATTTCTTTTAAAGTTCAGGACTTGCATACGTATGACGAATCTGGTGTGCGTGATTTTATTATGAGCGTCGATGTGCTCGAGCATATCCTCGATAACAATCTCATTGTCGAACGTCTTGCAAGGGGTCTCAAGAAGGGCGGGTACATATATGTTGCGGTGCCCTGTGATGCTACTTCGGTACAGATATTCCCAAGGTCGTGGTTTGGAAAGTTCTATGAATGGGAGGATAAGGAACATATTGGTATGCAATATACACTTAATGAGTGGCGAGAGATTTTTGAATCGTGTGGTATTCAAGTTGAGCTTGCTCGGCACACATTTACGTGGTGGGGAGTATTGGGGTGGGAGATTGAATTTCTCCTCAGTGAACTTAAGTGGGCGCCCCGCCTCAATATCATTTTGATGCCGATTTATCGCTTGCTCGGGATACTCGACATATACCTTCCGTTGGGGAAGGGAAGTAATCTACTTATTGGGAAGAAGGTTTTAGATTAAAAATGAGACCACGGAACTAAGTTTATATAAACTTAGTTCTATAGTGATAGTTTAAAATACATAATGCAATAGCTGTGACTGAAAATGACCCATCAAGAATAATATCTGCGAATGAGGCAGGCCTCACTCTGGGGAAAAAAGTCCTTCAAGGCAGTATCTTACAGTTTTTTAGTCGTTTCTTATTTCGTGGAATTAAATTCATCCGGACACTTGTTATTGCGCAACTACTTTTCCCCGGAGATGTCGGTCTCTTTGCTCTCTCAAATTTATGTTTAGGCTTCATTGATACATTTGTACAGTCAGGTTTCCAAGGAGCATTAGTGCAAAGAAGTGAGGTTACAAAAAATCATCTCGACGGTTCGTGGAGTGTGCATGTTATCAAGGGGGTATTTCTTGCCGGAGTATATTTTCTGTCAGCCCCAATCATGGCAGATTTCTTTAATGAGCCAAGATTAGAGGATGTGATACGTGTAATGAGTTTAATCATGGTGTTTGATGGTTTCGCTAGCATGGGTACCGTAATGCTTCAGCGAAACTTACAATTTGGGCGGAAGTTGGTATATGACCTTTCATATACAATCGTTGAGGTCGTGACGGTTATTTGTGTAGCATTTTTCATCCCAAATGTTTGGGCACTTGTAGCCGGGGCACTCGCAAGCCATTTTGCGATTCTTGTTTTCTCCTATGTTGTTCATCCATACCGTCCTCATTTTACTTTTGACTTCTCCGGAGCACGAGAGCTTTTCCGCTTTGGTAAGTGGATGTGGTTGGGTGCAATAGTTACTTTCTTTGTAAGTCGCGGGGATGGTCTGGTGGTGAGTAAATTTATCTCAACTGAAGCGTTGGGCTATTACCAGTTTGCTTTGTCGTTGGCACTCCTTCCTGCGCTTGAAGTTGTGCGCTCTGCGGGCTCCGTGTTTTTCCCAATGTTTTCTCGGCTTAAGGATTCACCAGACAGATTCATTGAGATTTTTATGAAGACAACACGCATTATCGTTCTTTTGGTAGCTCCGATGTCAGTGGGGCTGTATGTGCTCGATGAACAAATTGTAAATCTCTTGTACGGTGAGAGATGGCTTCCCATGGTGCCGGTCCTCGAAATTCTAATTTTGTATGGCATATTCAAATCTGTTGAATATCTTCTTACTCCAATTTTGCACGGTGCCGGTCATCCAAAAATCACCACTGTATCAATGATAATTCAAGGAATTGTCCTCGCCTGCACCATTGTTCCACTAACAAAATTAAATGGTATCGAGGGCGTTGCTTCAAGCTTACTCTTCTCGGTAATAGTATCCTCGTTATTCCTGGGCCTTACTTTTATGAAGTCTTTCAAAATAAGAATGGTTACTTTGTACTCTGTGCTGGTGGTTCCAGTCATTGCGACGGCTGGTCTTTATATTGCTTCCATCTCGTATATGCTTGCTTTCTCAGTAAAGACAATGCCCGGACTCGTATGTATCACTGTATATGGGGTGATAGTGTATGCTGGGTTAGTGTTTCTGTGTGACCGTATCACTGGAAAATATGTTTATGAGTCGATATCATGGATGTCTAAGAATGTGCGGTAGGTTTTCTATCACGTAATTGTGTAATAGAAACACATTGCCACAGTTGTGGAACTCTATAGAATCGAAGAAAATATAAAAATGGAAAAAAATGAAAAACAACTCAAGGTAGCCTTTCTGGTAGAGACATTTCCTAGATTGTCTGAGACTTGGTTAGTTGAGCAGATAATCCCATTACTTAAAAGCGGAATAGATGTTCAGATATTTGCCTTTCGACGAGGTTTAGATAGTGATATCTCAGATGATGTAATTAAAAACAATTTGCTTGAACGGGTTACATATGTAGATATCCCAAATTCCTTCCCCTTGCTCATTTTGGGAATGGTCTACCACCTTGTCTTGCTGATTTTAAAGCCAGATATATTGAGGCGCATACTTAAACAGATACGGATGGATGGTTTGCGAGAGATGATAAGGCCAATATATTGGTGTTCCACTTTTTCAGAATCATTGAATACATGTGATATCGTGCATTGTCATTTTGGCAAGATGGGGGTTCGTTATTTAATTTTAAAGGATTTACTTGGCTTGACTCAACCTTTTGTGACAACCTTCTATGGACAGGATTCGAGCAAATATATTCAACAGAAGGGAAGAGACGTGTACGCCCGTCTTTCGCGGGAGTGTTCAATGACATTGACCATGACAGAAGAAATGACGAATCGATTTCGCTCTATGGGCTTTCCGAAAGATAGAGTCCGTACTCACTATACTGCGGTACGTATTGACCAGTATAAATTCAATAGACGAACGTACTCTACTGGTGAAACCTTCATGATTGCGTTTGTGGGTCGTTTTGTTGAAAAAAAGGGCATACCAGATTTACTTTCTGCTGTTCATGCCGTTGTTGAGAGCGGACAAAAAATCGAATTGCATATCTTTGGGGGCGGTAATGATGATGCTTTGAATAGACAGATTGCGGAGTTGGTAGAAAGATACTCGCTTGGTGATAAAGTTGTATTTTACGGAATGACTTCGCATTCTGATGTTATAGAAGCATTTGCAAAAATGCACCTCTTAGTCCAGCCATCAAAGCGCGCATTAAACGGTGATACAGATGACTTGCCCTTTGTACTCTTGGAAGCACAGGCATGTGGTTTGCCGGTCATATCTACATACCACGTAGGAATTCCTGATGGTGTCAAAGACGGTGTGACTGGCTTCTTGGTTCCCGAGGGCGATTACATGGCCGTAGCTCAAAAAATCTTGTATTATATTAACAATCCTGACACAGTCAGCACAATGAGTGTTGCCGCGCGTGAATTTATAGAGACAAATTTCAGCATACACACCTTTAATGAGAAACTTGTTAGGATATATGAAGAAATCATAGCAAAACGAATATGAAAGAAAAGAAAACATATATTTTTGGACAGCCAGATATTGGTAGTGAAGAGGCGCGTGCAATTAATCGAGTGGTTGCTTCAAAATGGATTGGGTTTGGTCAAGAATCTATAGCACTTGAAAGGGAACTGACCGAGTATGTAGGTGCTTCACATGGAGTAGTCTTGAATTCTTGTACAGCTGCGTTACATCTTGCACTGATTTTGCACGGGGTCAAAGCGGGCGATGAGGTTATTACAACATCGCTTACTTTTGCTTCAACAAGCAACACAATTTTATACACTGGCGCAACCCCTGTCTTTGTGGACATAAAGGTTGAGACTCTAAATATCGACGAAAGTAGGATTGAAGCTGCAATTACAAAAAAGACAAAGGGTATTGTTGTCGTTCATTTTGGTGGGCTTCCTTGCAATATGACCATTATTAACAAAATTGCGCGTAAACACGGTCTCTTTGTGGTGGAAGATGCAGCGCATGCCCTTGGTGCAAAATCAGATGGCAAGATGGTTGGAAATTCAAAAAACATGACTTGTTTTAGTTTCTATGCAAATAAAAATCTTACTACGGTTGACGGCGGTTTTCTAACAGTCCCAAATAAAGCCCTAGCGGAACGCGCGCGTTCACTTCGGCTCCACGGTCTAAGCAGTGATGCTTGGAATAGGTACGGTAATACAAAGAAACTTGTTTTTGAAGTGGTTGAGTTGGGGTATAAATACAACACGAATGATATTCTTTCTGCGATTGGCAGAGTACAGTTGAAGGGCTTTCCTTCAAGACAAAAAAGACGCCTCAGCATTGCTCATCTGTACGATTCAGTTTTGGCCGATGTCCCTGGCATCACGTTACAACCAAAATATGACAGCATAACCCCTGTTGTTCATGGGCTACACTTATATACTGTTGTTATTGACCCGGCCTATTTTAAGCTAGGAAGAGATGAAATTGTCGGCGAACTGAGAAAAAAAGGAGTCTTTGCAGTGGTACATTATTATCCTTTACACTTGCACAAACTCTATACTGGTATTTTCGGTAATAGAAAAGGTAAACTTCCAAAAACAGAAGCGGCGGGGTTGAATATATTTTCAGTACCACTTCTTCCTCAGTTCACAAAAAAAGAGGGAGCTGATGTTGCTCAAATTACCAGAGATGTATTGCTCAGTTCCTTGAATAAGAGGGTTTAACTTTTACGTGCAACAACGATTATTGATCTTGAGTTTTCGCCAGTCAAAGGGAGTACTGCCGGCCCGTTTGCTAATTTGTAGGCAATATCAATTTTTCTAGAGAATACTTTACTGACGTAGGATAGACAAAAGAAAACTATTTTAACAATAGGATTTGTATATAATGATTTTACAAATCTCTGTCCATACCATTCCTCAATAACAAATAAATCCCCCAGTAGTTTAGTTATTGTTTTTTTATCAAAATCTTTTCTATAGAACTCTGTTAGCATCTTTTTTCTAAATGGATTCAGGTACAGTACTTTTCTGTTTGGTACTGAAAAAATGAATAGGCCACCGGTATGCAGTATTCGTGCAACTTCCTTCGGTAGCTGGTCATAGTTGTCCATGTGGTGCCAAGAATCAAAGGCTATCACAATGTCTGCAGATTCATTTGGAATCATTGTCATTGATCCATCCGATACCAGAAAATCAACTTCTGGATATTTTTGCTTTGCTTCTTCAATTATCTCTGCGTCTATATCAACCCCGATGACCTTCTTCGCTCCCCCAGAGGTCTTTAATAGATTGGAGCCAAATCCTTCTCCACACCCAATATCAACAACGTATTTATCGCGAACATAGGGAAGAAAGAATTGGTGCTTGGCCTTATGGTCGTCCCGTACACGTTTATGACTTATTCCGGGGTAACAGCGTTCACCTAGGTTGATAACTTTTGGCATACAGGTATAATTTAGAGTCGAGTTTGATTCAAATTAAGCTAAAAAGCTATTTGAGTATACACCATTTAAGAATGCATATAAATAAAAATATAGATGAACAGCAGTCTGTAGTTTCTGAGACATGGAATGATGTCTGGAAGAAGCAGGACGGGATATCTCCACTCACACATTTCCGAGGAAGGCTTTTTGTTGATGGGTATGCAACTCTAAAGAAATATATTCCAAATGACATTGGTGAGATGGTCGAGATTGGCGCTGGTACAGGACGTTATGCACTCAAACTCGCTCAGGATCTTCCGAAGTCCCGAGTACTCATTACAGACATAACTGAAGAATCATTACGTACAGCAGAGCGTTTTGGAAGAGAATTGGGCCTCACTAATATCCGCACTCAAAAAGAAGATATAACGAAACTCAGTTTTCCTGACAGCTCTATTGAAGCTGTCATGATGGATTGTGTGATTCCGCATGTCCCTGACTACGAGCTTGCAGTATCCGAGGTCTCTCGAGTCTTGAAGAATGACGGGTTATTGGTGATGGCCCATGTGAACCCGCTCAACATACCTCACACACTGTACCGGTTTTGGGTCACTCATTTTGGAAAAGGCTACCTCTATGGACTTGAACGAGCATTCACGAGAAAACAATGGCGCACCATGTGTGAAAAAAATAACCTAAAGATTGTCGCTACAGATGGATTTTCTGTTGGGTATGGAATATATCGACATAAGAATAAGAGTCGCATATTCGGAATGATTGGGCGAATCATAAATAGAATATCAAAAATCATCGATAGGTATACAAATCAATGGTGTTCTAGGACTTTTGGATTCGAAACTGTTACTGTAGCTATAAAACAAGGAAGAGGATAGGGGTTTGAAATTCTTCCACGTAGCAAATTGCTAAGGTCAACTATTCAGCGATGTGGACGTGTTCATGAATATCAACCGCATGAACTTTTGTGAGACCAGATCCAAAGAGTTTCCCTCCCATGCTGAAATCAAGGTTCTTCACTATCATGCCTTTATATTTCGAGTCTTTGTGTACTGCGAGCGCAAAACAAAATATAGGAGAGAACTGTTGTTCGTTTGATTGAAGTACGATTGTCTCAAGTCCGTTTTTCTCAAAATACTTAACAATGCCCATTGGTGTCAGACGATTGTAGTCACCATCGCCCTTGTTGTAGTGGATGTGCTGTAGCGTTGGAGCGACCATAATCACCACATCGGTGCTGAGGTCGCAAAGATTTTTTATTGCAGTATCAATATCAAAAATATGTTCGATTGTGGTGTGATTAAATACCACACCGTATTTCTTTTTGAGAGTATCGGGGATTGGTTTGCTTAAATCAATTTCAATCTCATTTTCAATTGAACCGACCCCCTTCATCTTTGTCGGAGCATTTGATATGTGGTAACTTTTTGCATTTGGAAAATATGTTGTATACGTCCCACCTTCAAAATCACCATCCCTCCATCCAGAAACGTTGACAACACTTTCTGAAAAAAGGCGTCCATAATATTTTAAGATTGCATTAGAAAACTCACGTGGACGTATATATGCCTTGGCAAGTAGGTTGTTCGCGAGTCCCCTCAGTATTTTGTGTAGGACGTCAAAGAAATATCTAAGTACTTTTTGGACATATGGTTCGCTTTTTGCTCGAGAATATGGATTTATCATAGGATGTGTATTATCACATAATCAAAGCGTCAATTCAAAATTTGTTGTGCGCTTCGTACCAAGCAAATGTTTTTTTGAGTCCGTCTCCGAAAGGAGTAACGGGAGTGTAGCCAAGTGTTTGAATTTTTCTGTCATCGATTGCGTACCTGAAGTCATGGCCTTTACGATCGGGAACAAATTCGAGGGCATCACTACGGTCGGCCATTTCAGCGAGTGTGTGTGCAATGTCTATGTTGCGAAGCTCGGTCCCGCCACCTACGTTGTACACTTCACCAGAGACACCTTTATGAAAGGCAAGGTCGAGCGCATGTACATGGTCTTCAACGAAGAGCCAGTCTCGTATCTGCGCACCCTGACCGTAGACGGGTATTTTTCCCCCTTGAAGGAGTTTGGTAATTGCACGCGGGATAAACTTGGTGATATCTTGTCGTGGTCCATAGTTGTTTGAACACCGTGTGGTGACAACATCGAGTCCGTAGGTTTTGTGAAAGGCTCGCACAAGCATGTCTGAGCCCGCCTTTGATGCACTGTAGGGGCTGTTGGGAGCAAGGGGTGTCTCTTCGGTAAATGCAGGATCAGTCTCGCTGAGCGCACCGTAGACCTCATCGGTTGAAACATGGAGGAATCGCTGTATTCCATATTTTAGGGATGCTGAGAGCAAATTTCCAGTTCCCAGTACGTTTGTCTCAAGAAAACGGTTTGGATCTTCGATACTTACATCGACGTGCGTCTCGGCAGCGAGGTGTATGACGTGGGTAAAGCCATGTGTTTTAAAGAGCGAGTCCATAAGCTCACGGTCACGAATATCAGCCTGTATGAAACAGTAGTTCAGCTCTTCCGTAACGGTGACGTTGGTGATGTCAGAGACGGCAGTGAGCGCATCCATGTTGGTGAAATGGTATTCAGGGTATTTTAGGACTAAAATATTGAGGAGTGTGCTTCCAATAAACCCGGCTCCGCCGGTCACGAGTATCTTTTTTTGTTTTGTTACTGACTCCATATTGTTTAAACAGAAAGACGAAGAATTTGTAGAAACTATTTTTTTTGTTGCATAAAGACTCCAGCCTGGAGAAGGCTATCGAAGGTGCCTATATCAAACCAAGGTTTCTCCAAAAGTACACCATTTAAAGTCCCTTCGTTACAGTAAACCTGATTTATATCCGATATTTCATACTCACCACGGGCAGAAGGAGGGATCCCAATCATTTTATCGAATACAGTGTTGTCGTAGAGGTATACACCAGTAATCGCAAGATTGCTCTTTGGTTGTTCGGGTTTTTCTTCGATTCCGACGATACGCCCGTCCGCATTAAGCTCAGCGACGCCAAAACGTTCGGGGTCGTGCACCTCTTTAAGGAATACAGTTGCACCGCCCTTGAAATTTTCAACATAGGGGGCAAGGTCATCTTGAATGATGTTGTCACCAAGATAGAGCATGCACGAATCCTTGCCAACATAATCACGGGCAATGTGAAGGGCCTCAGCGATGCCTCTCGGTTCGCTTTGTATCGCGTACACTATCTGAATTTGCTTCTCTGGTGTTTTTTTTGATTTCCAGCTTCCGCCTGAGCCGATAATGTTGACGAAGTCATCGATGTGACCGGGGTTTGTGACTATCATGATGCGGTCGATTCCTGCGGATACCATTTTATCGATGGCATAGTAAATGACCGGTCGGTCATAGACAGGTAAGAGATGCTTGTTGGTCACCTTCGTCATTGGGTGGAGTCGTGTGCCGAATCCACCAGCAAGTAATACTCCTTTTCTCATACAATATTATTTTCTATCTAATTTCTATATAAATAAGAACACTCGTTTCCAGAGTTTCGTTACATCTTCTAGATACTTTACCATTATTTATGGTAAAGTTCTTCCTAATATTTACCATGACTTCTCTTTCCTTTTATACACGTCTATTGCTTTGGAATCTTCCTCGACTTGCTTTTCGATTGAAGACGGGAGGTGCTCTGGGTGCACTCGTTCTCTACGGGAAGCTCGCTTGGTTCCTCTTCACGAGAAAGGTGTGGATGCGCGGGCGCGCGATGAATTTTGAGTTTTGTTTTGAGGGACTTCGATTTACACTTGCGCTCAAATATCCTGTTGATATTGCACCGCTTGTTGAGCTTTATGTGGATGGTGAGTACGCACACATGCGACGGAGTAATGTGAAGACGATCATCGACCTCGGTGCCAATTATGGTGACAGTGCGATATACCTCCATGCGTGCTACCCACAAGCGCGCATCTATGCCGTCGAGCCGTCACCCACTTCATTTGAACGACTCAAGGCACACGTTGCTCCGTTTCCAGAGATAGTCCCTGTACAGGGAATGGTGGGTAGTAAGACAGAGGAGGGGACACTCTACCTGAGTGGTGCGGGTGCACTCGGGAATTCGATGACCTCACGCGATGCAGTGGCATCGGTTGCCGTGCAGTCGTATACACTCGGAGATTTGCTCCATATGTGTGGGGTAGAGAAGGCTGATATTATTAAGTTTGATATTGAAGGGGCAGAAGACCAGCTCTTTGGAGAGCAGAGTCCGGCCCACTACGCTTCGATGTATATTGGAGAAGTCCATGAAGACTTGATGGGTGTTGCTAAGGAGAACTTCCTCAATTACTTTAAAGATTTTACCGTTACCGTCCGGCCACTTAAAAATAAGTATCGAAGTATATTGATTGCGATGACAAAACAAAATCAGTAGATTCGTGGTTACAGGGAAAGAGTAGAAAAATTATTTTATAACAAATAGGCCACGTCACCATGAGCATACAAAATAAAGAAGCATACGCAACATTGCCGAGACTCAATCTTCGCGGGAGACAGCTTCACGACCTTGAGGTGATGCTTGTGGGCGGTTTTGACCCCGTCATGGGCTTCATGAATGAGGAAGACTACAATGGTGTTGTTGAGTCGATGCGACTTGCAAAAGGTGCACTCTTTCCAATCCCTATTGTGCTCGATGTCCCTTCAGACAGCTCGTATGCGGTAGGTGACACAATTCTCCTCTGTGACTCGTTTGGCAATCCGCTTGCAACAATGAACATCGAATCGCGCTTTGTCCCCGATAAGGAAAAGGAGGTTCGCTCAGTGTACGGCACAACCGATAGAATGCACCCCGGAGTGCAGTACGTGATGGACGAGATGCATGATACGTACATTGGAGGTCCTGTCACCGAAATTGCGCTTCCCGTGCGCCACGACTTTAAGCAGTTCAGACAGACACCGAAAGAACTCAAGGCACTTTTCAAAGAGCGTGGATGGGACACGGTCGTTGGTTTCCAGACGAGGAACCCCATGCATCGCGCTCACTTCGAGCTCGTGAAGCGAGCGCACGAAAAGACGGGCGCACCGGTACTCGTGCACCCGGTGGTGGGTATGACGAAACCAGGAGATATCGACTACGTAACCCGTGTGCGCACGTACAACATCGTTTGTAACACGCACGGGAAGGATTTTACGCACCTTGCGCTTTTACCGCTCGCAATGCGTATGGCGGGGCCAAAGGAAGCACTCTGGCACGCAATCATTCGAAAGAACTATGGATGTACCCACTTCATTGTGGGGAGAGATCACGCAGGTCCAGGAAAGGGAAGTGACGGTAAGGATTTCTATGGTCCATACGAAGCACGGGACCTCGCACTTCAGTATGCGGATGAGATTGGTATCACCCTCGTTCCATCCGATGAGCTCGCGTATTCAAAAACGCGCTCAGCATACATCACCGCTGACGAGGTGACTCCCGAGGATGAGATTGAAAATATCTCGGGTACTGAATTTCGGAAGCGATTGCGTGAAGGAGAGGACATACCGGAATGGTTTTCATTTAAGGAGAGTATCGATATCCTGCGCGAGAGCGTGAAGAAGGATTCTCGCCCGGGCGTCGCCATATTCTTCACAGGCCTTTCGTGCTCCGGTAAATCGACCCTTGCACAATTACTCCTCGCAAAGCTTCAGGAGCTTCAAGATAGAGATATCACGTTTCTCGATGGTGATGTGATTCGTGACAACCTTTCAAAGGGTCTTGGTTTTTCTAAGGAAGATAGAGATACCAATGTACGGCGTGTGGGCTTTGTGGCGAGCGAAGTCGTTCGTCACGGAGGCATCGCTGTTTGTTCGCTCATTGCGCCGTATGAAGAGGCTCGAAGGTCGGTACGAAACATGATTGAACAGTATGGGGAGTTCATTGAAATTTTTGTTGATACGTCGATAGAGGAATGCGTTCGTCGTGACACAAAGGGGTTCTACGAGAAGGCACGGCAAGGACTCATAAAGAATTTTACTGGGGTCGATGATCCTTATGAACGACCAAAGAACCCAGAACTCATTGCAAAGACAGAAGAAGCAACCGCAGAAGAGCTCGTCGATGAGATTATTGCGTATTTGAGCGGACGGGGAATTTTAAGTAGGAAATAGGCACAAAAATATCCGCATATCTATGCGGATATTTTTGTGTATATTGACGTCGTAAGAAAGCTGTAATCAAGTAAGTTGGCCCTTTGTACAGTCTGGGGGAAGGCGTGGTATAGTTTTTGGCATGAATCCCGTTAGAAGTTATCATGCGGGTTTCATCAAATAAAGAACGGAATAAAAGGTATTTGTCATAAAACGGTATCGATTAGTAATCAATAACTTCTAACGGGATGAAAGATATTACAAAAGGACTTGTGTATGCGGGCATTTTTGCGATTCCTGCAATCGTGCTTATTATTTCTAATTCACTCTTTTTCCCATTTATTACGGGAAAGAATTTTACGTTTCGTATCATCGTTGAGATAATCTTTGCTTCATGGATTATTCTCGCACTCTACGAACCATACTATCGACCTCGATTTTCATGGATTGCATTTTGTTTCACCGCGCTTCTCGTTGTGATGTTTTTTGCCAATCTTCTTGGTGCAAATCCTCAAGCAAGTTTTTGGAACAACTTTGAGCGTATGGAAGGGTACATTACTCTCGTTCACACATTCCTCTATATGGTTGTTGCGGGGAGCGTGCTCCGTACTGAAAAGGTGTGGGACACATTTTTCCTCACGACGATTGGTGTTGCCGTTGTCCTTTCACTCTATGCATTTGCGCAGTTATCGGGAAATATAACCATCAATCAGGGAGGGTGGCGACTCGACGGAACACTGGGGAACTCTGCCTATATGGCAATCTACATGCTCTTCCATGTATTCATCACCTTCTACATGCTCTTCCGGACGAAGAGTGTAGGGATGCGATATGTCTACGGAGCACTCGCACTCCTCTTCATTTACCTTCTCGTACAAACCGCAACGCGTGGTACGATTCTCGGTCTTGTGACTGGCTCATTCATTATGGTCACGTACATGGCACTCTTTGCGCGTGAGTATCCAACGGTTCGCAAAATTGCAGGGGGAGGTATTATCGCCCTTGTCGTTATTGTCTCACTCTTTATTACGTTTAAGGAGTCATCCTTCATACAGGAGAATCCATATCTCGAACGTATCGCAAGTATCTCACTCAAGGAAGCATCGACTCGCTTTGACATTTGGTCAATGGCATTTGAGGGAGTAAAGGAACACCCAGTTCTTGGATGGGGACAGAGCAACTATAACTATGTGTTCAATAAGTACTACGAGCCAGAACTCCATGCACAGGAGGCGTGGTTTGACCGTGTGCACAACATTGTCATGGATTGGCTCATTGCAGGAGGTGTGGTGGGTGCTATCGCATATTTCTCAATACTCGGCGCAACAGTCTACTATCTCTTCGTGAGACCACTCATGAGGAAAGATGATAATGCATTCTCTGTCGTGGAGCGTGGAGTACTCATCGGACTTCTTGCGGGATACACCGTACACAACATGTTTGTGTTCGATAATATTGTGAGTTACATATTCTATGGAACAATCCTCGCGTACATCCATTCTCGTGTCGCTGTCTCTGTTCCGAGGATTGAAACGGCGAAGGTTGATATACGAATTGTTGAGCAGGTGGCGGTTCCAGTTATGGGAGTATTCCTCCTCATTACGGTGTACTACGTCAATGTTCCAGGGATACAAGCTGCCGGAGACATCATTGGCGCATTCACCGCAAAGACACCAGAGGGCATTATTGAAAACTTCAATATCGCACTCTCGCGTGATTCTTTTGGAAATCAGGAGATTCGTGAACAGATGACTCAACGCGTGCAGGCACTCATAAGAGACACTGCGGTCTCGGATGAGGTGAAGCAGAAGGCGATTGCGCGAGTGGAGGCAGAGCTATTGAAGCAGATTGAGGAAAAACCGGGGGATGCACGTGTTGAGGTGTTCATAAGCTCATTCTATAGAATGATAGGAAATGTTGACGAGGCGATAAAGCACCTCGAAACAGCGCGTGAACTTTCACCGCGAAAACAGCTCATTATCTTCGAGCAGGGATTCTCGTACCTTCAGAAACAGGAATCAGCCAAGGCACTCGAATACTTTAAGCAGGCATATGATCTCGGTCCACAGTTTATGGAGTCACGTGTTCTCTACGCAATGTCCGCAATGTATGTAGGAGACATCGAGCTTGTGAATGAACTTATCCAAACCGATGAGCAAAAGAGATCGTTTGCACTAAATCAGTACGCAACACAGGCGACATATAGTTCGAAGCAATATCCGCTCTTGATTGAGATGTTCAAGATTCGTGTAGCACAAAATCCGCAAGATCCGCAGGAGCGCTCAAGTCTCGCCTATATCCTCAACGAGTCAGGCGACACGGGAGGTGCTCTTGAGGTTCTTAAAAAGGCGGGAGAAGACATTCCAAGTTTCAAGGAGCAGGCCGAACAGTTCATGAAGAGTATCGTAAGTACAAATCTTGGTATTACAGAAACATCACAAGTTCCCGCGAAGCCATAATAGGGAAGTGTAAATAATATCTATACAAAAGGCCCCCGAGGGGCCTTTTGTATAGAGGGCTCTTTTTTGTGTACAAATGTAACCGATTTAATTTTCCTGTATACTGAGGAATATAATGATGCCGTTATATATTAAAGAAAACATTAACCTCGCAAAATACACGACACTCGGCGTTGGAGGTCGTGCACGATACTTTGCTGAGATTGCCACAGAGGAAGAGCTCGCCCATGCAATTGAGTGGGCGAATGCAGAAGGCCTTAAAATCGTGGTATTGGGGGGAGGCTCAAATGTGCTCATTGCAGATGGAGGGGTAGATGCACTTGTGGTGCGGATGGGAATACAGGGAATAGTTTCCGAAGCGCGTGGTGGGGTGGAAGAGTATGTGCACGCGTGTGCGGGGGAGCTTTGGGATGATGTCGTTGCCACCGCAACAGAGGAGCGTATTTTGTGGGGGATAGAAAATTTGTCAGGGATACCGGGGCGTGTCGGCGCCGCGCCCGTCCAAAATATAAATGCCTACGGTGCATCGGTGTCAGACGTTGTGGTATCAGTCGATGCGTATCACAGCATCACGGGCGAGAAGCGTACGTTTGAAGGCAGTGAGTGCCATTTTGGGTATAGAGATAGTTTTTTTAAAACAGATGAGGGGAGTAAATATATTATTGTGCGTGTCACGCTAAAGCTCACAAAGGAACAGCAGGCAAACACCGTGTATCGGAGTGCATCACAGAGTATTCAAAGATTTATTGAGAGCGAGGGAATTACTACACCGACTCCAAGCGATGTCAGGCGCGCAGTACTCTCTGCACGAAAGAATATTGGGATGCTCCCGGGCATGATGCAGTCAGCGGGCTCATTTTTTAAAAACGTTATTATAGAGAAAGAGGAGTTTGTGCGACTCTTAGCAATCATCGATGAGAAGTACGCAGAAAAGGCTGAGCGACTTGCTCCGTGGCACTGGGCACTTCCAAATGGACAAGAGAAAGTATCAACAGCATTTCTCATGGAGTGCACACAATATAATAAAACAGATTTTAAGGGTAAGACTTTTAATAACACTGTTGGAATCTCTCCACTGCACACACTGTCACTCATTAATTGTGGAGGTGCAAGTTCAGATGACATCTCTACATTTGTGTCAGAAATTATTTCGGAGATACAGAATAAATTTGGTGTGACAATTGAACCAGAGGTTTGCAACATGTCATAAACACGTCGTTGCAAAATTTTTTTAAAAAAATTTTGCAACGACGACAAAATATTTTTTTAAAAAATATTTTCGAAAAAAGTTTATCCACATATTTTTTTAAAAAATTCTTGTGCAATTTTTTTTATGAACGATAATTACATGTAAGCAAACATTCTCTTTGAACAATGCTCTTTGAAAAGGGAATAATGCGGTCGAATCGTTAATGAGTAAAATTTAAATTTTCAATCATGCCAGCAAAAAAGAAAGTTGCAAAGAAAGTTGCAAAGAAGGTCGTGAAGAAAGTTGCGAAGAAGACCGCAAAGAAGGCAACTAAGAAGGTTGTGAAGAAAGTTGCAAAGAAGGCAACTAAGAAGGTAGCAAAGAAGACTGCAAAGCGAAAGTAAATGTATTGGGAGTATGTCTCCCTACATTCGAAACACCACTCGAAAGAGTGGTTTTTCGTTTCTCGTGCAGGTTTTTCAGACATAGAAAACAGGTTCGGAGTGTCGCAAATTTCATGGTATGCTAGCAGGCACAATACACAATATTTATGTCATTTTTAGATAGATTTTTTGGTCCAACATACGAGAAAGAGCTTAAGGAAATTAAGCCTATTATTAGCGCTGTAAATGGATTTGAAAGTGAAATCCAAGCACTTACTGATGATGGACTCCTTGAGCGTTCGCAATCATTAAAGAAGAAGGTGCAGGATGGTGCATCTCTCGATGATGTACTTCCTGAAGCCTTCGCACTTGTTCGTGAGTCAGCGAAGCGTACGCTCGGTCAACGTCACTACGATGTACAGCTCATTGGCGGTGTCATTCTCCATCGAGGAAAGATTACCGAGATGCGTACCGGTGAGGGTAAGACGCTTGTAGGAACGCTTCCTGCGTACCTCAATGCACTCACTGGTAGAGGTGTGCATGTCATCACGGTGAATGATTATCTTGCACGTCGTGATGCTGCATGGATGGGTCAGGTGTACGCTCTCCTCGGATGCACGGTGGGTATCATCAATCAAACGGGATCATATCTCTATGACCCTACACACAGTGAGAAAGATGCAGTGCGTGATGCGAGTGGTTCATATAAAGTTGTATACGATTTTCTTCGACCATGTTCACGAAAGGAAGCATATGATGCCGATATCACCTACGGTACAAATAACGAATATGGTTTTGATTATCTTCGAGACAATATCGAATTTGAAGCAAAGAATTTGCGACAGCGTGACCATGCGTATGCAATCATCGACGAGGTTGACTCGATTCTCATCGATGAAGCGCGTACACCGCTTATTATTTCTGCTCCTGCACAGGACTCTGAAAATCTCTATGTCACGTTTGCAAAGATTGCCAATGAACTCAATCCAGAGGTTGACTATGACATCGACGAAAAATTAAAGAGCACAACGCTCACCGACCACGGCATTGAGACTGCAGAGAAGATTCTCGGTATCGGAAACATCTATACCGACAAGGGTATTAAGTATGTCCATCACCTTGAGACCGCCGTGCGCGCAAAAGCGCTCTACACGCGTGATAAGGAGTATGTGGTAAAGGATAATGAAGTGGTGATTGTCGATGAATTCACAGGGAGACTTCAGCCTGGACGACGATGGTCAGATGGTCTGCATCAGGCAGTTGAAGCAAAGGAGGGTGTTACCATCCAGCAGGAATCACGTACCTATGCATCAATAACATTCCAAAACTATTTTAGGATGTATGAGAAGCTCTCTGGTATGACTGGAACGGCGCTCACCTCTCAGGAAGAATTTTATTCAGTGTACAAGCTTGATGTTATTCCTGTACCGACGCACCGGCCGGTGAAGCGCGTTGACCACAACGACCTTATTTTTCAAAATGAGAAAGGCAAGGTGGGCGCAATCATTCGTAAAGTGCGCGAGGTACATGCAAAGGGTCAGCCAATCCTCATTGGTACTGCATCTATAGATAAGAATGAATTCCTTGGTGCGGAGCTCACGAAAGCGGGCATTGCCCATGAAATGCTCAACGCAAAGAATCATGAACGTGAGGGGGAAATCATTGCTGAAGCAGGTAAAAAGGGCAAGGTGACCCTTGCAACCAACATGGCAGGTCGTGGAGTCGACATTAAGCTCGGTGGTGCTTCTGCAACAGAAGCCGAAGCGACAGAAGTGCGAGAACTCGGCGGACTCTTTGTCCTCGGTACCGAGCGTCACGAGGCACGGCGTATTGATAATCAGCTCAGAGGACGCTCAGGGCGTCAGGGAGATTTTGGTGAGACACAGTTCTTCGTTTCAATGGATGATGCACTCATGCGTGTTTTTGCTGGGGATACGGTGAAAGGCATGATGGGGCGATTTGGTATTCCTGAGGATCAGCCCATTGAGAACAGTGTCATTACACATTCACTCGAGTCTGCGCAAAAAAAGATCGAAGGCTTCCACTTCGACTCTCGTAAGCACGTGCTTGCATATGATGATGTGCTCAATCAACAGCGACACATTATGTATGCAAAACGTAGAAAGCTTTTGCTCGGAGACAAGGAGGATGTGAAGGAGATTGTAAAAGAGATTGTTGATTTTATTCCAGAAGTTTCGACGAGAATTGATGAGCGCATTGCAGAACTTGGTGAGGATGTTTGGTATGAGATACTCCGTAAGTTGCTCCTTCAGGTGCAGGACGTGCTGTGGGTTGAGCACCTTGAGGTGATGCAACATACACGCTCAAGTGTCGGTCTTCGTGCCTATGGGCAACAGGATCCACTCATCGAGTACCGGAAAGAGGCTGTACGGCTCTTTAGAGAGATGCAGGAGGCGTCCTGCCACCGCATTGCTGAGCTGATTCCAACAGTTCGTATTGAGGCAGTTGAAAAGGAAGAAGAGACACTCAAGAAGGCGCAATCACACATCGCTCTTGCAGGAGGTGCGTCTGAGGTACAGCGCGTAAAGGAAGAGCTTTCACATACACCGGTACGAAAGGAGGAGAAGGTAGGACGAAATGAATATGTGACCATAACGAATGGAACTGATACTGAAACAATGAAGTTCAAAAAGGCAGAGACACTTATAGCGAGTGGTGATTGGAAGATTGTAGAAAAGTAAATATTACAAAAAGCCCCCGCAGGCCGAAGGCCTGCGGGGGCTTTTTGATGGGTATAGAGGAGGGTAGTGATTAGGGAATGTGTACCATAAGCTCCAATTGGAGCTTATGGTACACATTGAACATGTGGTAAAAATGAGCATATCCTGTAAGGAACAGGTGTTCCTTACAGGATATATTTCTAATCCAGAATCACTGTTGAGATTCCTGTTTTTTATGAATGGAGATATACTATGTGTATATGAAATTCCTTTTTAGAACACTTATCACTGCAGGAGCGCTTATGATTGTTGCTTACGTAGTGCCCGGACTTGATGTGTCTGGCTGGGTACCTGCCATTGTTGCTTCAGTGTTCCTTATTCTTGCAAATGCATTTGTCCGTCCAATACTCATTGTCCTTACTTTCCCAATTACTATCCTTACGCTCGGTCTTTTTATCTTTGTTATAAACACCGTAATTTTACTCTTCGTCGCATCATTTGTAGACGGAGTACAGATTACAAACTTTGTGAGTGCATTTATAGGCTCACTTCTCCTCAGTGCTATTAGTACCGTTGCGAGTAAGCATATATAAATTGATTCTATCGCAAAAACACCCTCAGAGATTTCTGAGGGTGTTTTTTATATCTGTAGCTATTTTTGGATTCTCGTGGCAATATACACAACTATGTTTGTAGATGAACTAACTATTAAAGCAAAAGCAGGCAACGGCGGTGACGGCGTTGTGCGGTGGCGCCATGAAAAGAGCGTTGCACTTGGTGGCCCAGCGGGAGGTGATGGTGGTCGTGGTGGTGACATCTATATGCGCGCTGTTCGTGATATCAATCTCCTTAGCAAATACACTGGATTTAAGGAGTTTACCGCGCAAAGTGGTGATGCTGGCTCAAAGAAAAGTCGCCACGGTGGGTTCGGGGAAGACTTGTATGTAGATGTGCCCGTAGGCGCTACGGTAACCGATATTGAGAGAGATCGTACCTATACATTCATGCATGAAGGTGACGTTCATAAGATCCTGAAAGGAGGGCGGGGAGGGCTCGGGAACGAGTATTTCAAATCTGCAATCAACAGGTCCCCTGAACAGTCGACAAAAGGAAAACGTGGAGAGGAAGGGACTTTTCTTATCGAGCTTTCACTCATTGTTGATATTGGATTTGTCGGGTTCCCGAATGCTGGGAAATCGACCATGATAAATGCACTTACCAATACCAAGTCGAAGGTGGGTGCCTATCCATTCACGACAACAGAACCACATCTTGGAGAATTGTATGGGTTCATCTTGGCTGATATCCCTGGGCTCATTGAGGGGGCTTCAGAGGGTAAGGGGCTTGGCGATAAATTCCTAAAGCACATCTCAAGAACCAAGATGATACTCCACTGCGTCTCACTTGAGGAGGAAAATCCACTCGATGCATACAAGAGTATCAGGAGCGAACTCGAAAAATATGACCCCGAACTACTCCAAAAGGAGGAATGGGTACTGCTCACAAAGTCAGATTTGTGTGAGAAAGGCATTGCTGAAGAGGCGAGTGCTTTGCTCAAAACTCATGGAGTGGCTGACGTGCATATTCTCTCAGGAGTGACTAAAGAGGGGGTAAAAGACTTCTCTGACGCACTCGTACTCCATCTTCGCAATAAAAATGCGTAGTGTATAAGCCGTAAAATCACCACACAGGAGGAAACTCCCTGTGTGGTGATTTTTTGCTACAAAATTTGAATAAAATCTTCAAAAAGCAGGGTATTGACATATTTCTGTTTCGTGTGTTTATAACTTGTTGTTTTATACTGAAATAGTAGTATAGAGAACTATGAAAACGTACACACCAACTATAGGACTCGAAATTCATGCTGAATTGAAGACAGAAACGAAGATGTTTTGTGATTCAAAAAATGATCCGCACCACGGAGAACCCAATTCACATGTCTGCCCAATCTGTATGGGTCACCCAGGAACACTTCCGGTCATCAATAAAAGAGCAGTCGAGCATGTGCTCATGGTCGGGACAGCACTCAATGCCAATCTCGCATCGTACACAGAATTCGATCGTAAGAATTATTTTTACCCAGACATACCGAAGGGGTATCAAATAAGTCAGTACGCATATCCGCTCGTGACCGGCGGTTCACTCTGTGATGTTGCAATCACCCGAATACACCTTGAGGAGGATACCGCTCGCTCACTCCATGATCAGGGAGAGGGAAGTATTGTTGATTACAATAGAGCGGGGGTACCACTCATGGAACTCGTTACCGAACCTGTTATTCACGACGCAAAAACTGCTGGGGATTTTGCCAGAGAGCTCCAGCTCCTTCTCCGCACACTTGGCGCTTCCGATGCGAATATGGAAAAAGGGGAGATGCGAGTCGAGGCAAATATATCAGTAAGTGACAGTGATTCCTTCGGTACAAAAGTAGAGGTAAAAAATCTCAATTCATTCAAGTCAGTCGAAGGCGCAATAGCCTTTGAAATAAAGCGACAGATAGAACAACTTGAAAGTGGAGAAAAAGTTATTCAGGAAACAAGGGGTTGGGATGAAGTAAAAGGTAAGACGTTTGCTCAGCGAATAAAGGAGACAGCCAATGATTATCGATATTTCCCCGACCCAGATTTGCCAAAGCTTGATCTCAGAATAGGTGAGGAACTATCACTATCTCGGATACAAGAGAAAATGCCAGTATTGCCAGCAGAAAAGCGCGAAAAATATGAAAATATCGGATTGGCGAGAGAACAAATTGAGGTGATTATATCGAATAAATTTATTGATACTTTCTTTAGTGATGCTGTGTCAATCGATGGTATAGAACCTGAGAGAATTAAACTAACTGCGAACTACCTTACAACTGATTTGCTACCTCTCCTTTCTTCATCGGCTGAGCTTGAAAACTGTAGTGTGGGTAATTTTGTGTCATTAATGACCCTTGTCCATTCTGGGAAGATAAATTCCCGTATTGCAAAGGATTTGCTTCGTGATGTTGTAATTGGTGGTGCTGATCCCATAGCACTTATTGCGGAAAAGGGGCTGGAACAAAACAATTCTGAGGAGGCTGTTCTGGAGATAATTAACAAGGTTTTGTTGGAGTATGCTTCGGTTGTTGAGGAGGTACGAGCGGGCAAGGACTCAGCGCTTCAGTTTTTGGTTGGCCAATGTATGCGTGCTTCACGAGGTTCAGCGAATCCGCAGTTGCTTGCTAGTCTACTTAGGAAGAAAATACTCGGTTAGAGTATGTCCAAAACCCCCTCATACTGCGTTGTGCTTCACTCGGAAAAACTCATCGTATATTGAATTTCTTAACAGAAACTGTCCACTCGTTGGGTCTTTTGTTTCGACATTCGTCTCACAAAAACCCCCAACGAGTCTTGCGAAGGTAAAACAAAGTCTAAACTTTGTTTTACGGGAGTCACTTCTCACGCCTCGCATTTCCTCATTCGCCTCCCTTACAGGGACTGTTCAGGTTGTATGACAGTAAACTGTCGACAACCTCTTGCGAAGCTCCATGTATTCGCTTCTCACCTTGTCTGATGTGCTTTTGACCATACTCTCTCCGACAAGATTGATATTCAAAAATGCCTCAAATCAAGGTGTCCTCGGCATGACGATATGCACGTTTGGCCACTATGCAGTAGTTTTAGTGTGTGGGATACTTGTTTGTATATGGAAGTACTTGTTCTCGATGGGAAGAGTTATGTAAAAGCGTCGAAGGCCGCAAAGGATCTTGGTTATGCAACTGACTACGTTGGTCAACTTTGTCGTGGTGGGAAAGTTGACGCACACCTTATTGGACGCACGTGGTATGTCAATAAAGATGAGTTAAGTACTCATCGTACTGAAAAAAAACGTATGTCACGGGTAAAAGCTCGCGAGTATGCAAAAAGATCAATTGAAGACTACAAGCAAAAAAGTACAAATATCTATAAAAATATAGATATTCGTTATGAAAGCGATGCTGGAGCACTCCTTCCTGAAACAAAGAATCTTAAAGTAACATCAGAACCAGTAAGGAAGGAATTTGCATATGAAGATAGAGTTGATGGTGATGAAATGGAGGTTCTTAATAAAGGCGAGCATGTCGTAATGTCTGGTAATATTGAAGTCCAGGATGTTACGGACGGACCTGCAGATACCGAGACAACATTTCTTAGTCCAAAGATTGTCCGTAGCCCAAGGCCGGAACGACTAGTTGTGAACAAACAAGAAATTCTTGAAGCTGTCCATGGAAATATTTATGATGAAGTCGACATTGAAAAAATTATACAGAATGATGTTGTACAAGAATTGCCTCAAAGAATGTCATTCATTGATAGATTAGAGATACCGAAGGATCAGGTTGTTGTTGAAACGGGGGAAGTCAGCGAGGTTGAGGTTAGTGCTGGTGACATAGAGATAAAACCAGCGCTTGCAACATGTGTGGTACTCCTTACCGTTCTTATTTTGTTGGTATTCAATTCATTTTTGATTATAAAAACAACAGACTTCACGCATTTAGGTGGAACCACCGCTATCGAAAGAAGCTCTTATAATTGGTCAACTGATCTTGTCGCTCAAGTTTTGGGGCTAAAAATATAGATATCTCGGCTATCCTTATATAAGTTTTAGCAAAAATAGATTGCAGTCTCTATTTTCTAGAACTCATCTCGCGTAGAACGTCGAGATTTAGTACCTGCTGTAGCCATTGTTTTGATTATGAGAGAAGCTGAGCGTGTAAAACGGTGAACTGCATTTTGAATGGTTCAATTTGAGTTGAGGCAGATTCTAAATACATGAATATACCCAAGTTTAATTTTTTTGAAATATATTAAATAAGTTTGTTCAAAATTTAATTTATCGGTCGCTCCGAAGTTTTGATATTTATTTTTTATTTTGTGGATAGACATAAAAAGTTATACACATTTTTTTCTATCATGTGACACGAAAAACCTTTAAAATATAAGTACATTTTAGTTTTTTATACATGACGAATGTACTCATAGTCGACGGCAAAGAATTCGTACCCGCAACTCTCGCGGGGAAGCACTTCGGGTACACCAAGGACTACCTCCTCATGCTCATCAAGGGAGGAAAAATAGACGGACAAAAAATCGGGCATAAGTGGTATGTGCACATACCCTCCGCCGAAGAACATTTCCGTACGGCACAAGAAGTGCGCGAGGTGCGGAGGAAGGCAATCAGCCTCGAGCGAAAAGCTGAACTCAAGAAAAGTGTCCACGCGAAGATTTCTCACGGTCACCACACCGCACTCGTGGAGACACTCGTCATTGTCATCATCGGCCTCTCACTCGGTGTAACCGGATACGTGGGGAGTGACATCCAGCGAGCATCCGTCCACGATGAGAGTGCACAGCAGTTCCTCGGAGAACTCGCCCTCTCGCTCTACACGGCAGTCACTCCCACACCAGAACCAACCCCTGCACTCATTGTCGCTCCCACCACTACCTTCACCGAAGACATGGTTGCCGACATACAGGACTCATTCTCAGACCCCGTCACCGTCACCGTTGACCCTGAGAATACTGATACCGGTATCATCACCCCCATCTTCAAAGACGGAGCGGAGGGAAATGAGTATCGGTTTTTGATGGTGCCCGTGACTTCCCAATAATCTATGCATTCCTTCACCACACAAAAGCAGGGCCTCCTCACTACGCTCTTTGTGTCGTGTCTCATTGTTCTCACACTCTCAACCGTTACCCCTACCCATGCCGCCATCAACCCTGAGATCAACTACCAAGGCAAACTCACGAACGCTTCAAACGTTGCCGTCGCTGATGGCACATACAACATGCGCTTCTGGCTTCTCACCTCTCCTACCATTGCCACCACGAGCGCCATCTGGACTGAGTCCCTCACGAGTACCAACAAGGTTCAAGTCACCAACGGTCTCTTCAGTGTCATGCTCGGCAGTACCTCACCACTCACGGGAGTCGACTTCAACCAAACCCTCTACCTCGGTGTGGAGGTGGGCGGTACCTCTACCCCAGGGTGGGATGGTGAGATGAGCCCGCGCAAGATACTCGGCACCGTTCCTTCAGCATTCTTTGCAAGTACATCTCAAAATGCAGTGACTGTGGGCGGTGTCGCTTCAACCTCCTTCCTCAGAAGCGACCAAGCAGACACCGCCTCAAGTCTCCTCACGTTCACGGGCGGTATTATTGCAAACTCATCCTCGACGATTACGAACCTCACCACCTCTATCTCCACCACCACCATCCTCGTCATCAACAACTCACCATTCACCAGCCTTACCGGTACTGGTCTTACCAATACGGGAGGGGTACTCACCGCATCCCTCGGTACGGACATCGCCGCAGGAGAAATCGCAAACGGTGACCATGGCTTCTTCTCCTATAGCTCTGGTTCTGCTTCGCTCGATACGGGAGGACTTACCTCATTGAACCTCTTGACTGCACTCACCAACGAGACAGGGACAGACAATGCTGTCTTCTCGACGAACCCACTCCTCACTGGCTTCCGCTCATTTGCTTCGTCGACCATTGGTGATGGTACGGGTGCGGGTGGGCTTACGGTTCTTGGGAATAGTACGACGACGGGCACTCTAACTGTTTCAGGTGCGGGCAATAGTTCGTTTGTTGGCAACGTCGGTATCGGGACGACGTCGCCATCAGCGAGATTACACGTGCTTTCAAGTGGGTCATCTGTTGCACGATTTGATAGAGGTTCAAACTTGATGGGATTCGAAGGTTCAAGTGGTGCAAGCGGAGGGTTCGGTTTGTATGATTATGCTGCAAGTGCCTTTCAGTGGTATGCAAAAGCAGGCAACGTCGGCATCGGGACGACAGACCCAAGCACAGCAAAACTGCACATAGCAAGCACTGATACAACGTTGCTTTGGGAGGATTCTGATGCGGGTGTAAATGAAAAGGGGTATTCATGGCGCAATGCCAGTGGCATTTTCAAACTGCAACTCAACGGAGACAGTTTTGCTTCAGTGGGTGATTTGGCGATTGCTCTTGATAGAACCGGGTCAAGCCTGGATTATATAGAATTTCCCAACGGCGATTTCAGGGTTGGAAGCGGCGGGAGCAGGATGTTTATAAATGAAAGCACCGGCAACGTCGGCATTGGCACCACTTCACCGTACTCACTCCTCTCGCTCTCAAACAATCTCAACACTGCTGCCGACACTCCGCTCTTCACGATCGCTTCGACCACTGGCGGTACCGCGACATCAACATTGATGACAGTTCTTGCGAATGGGAATGTGGGCATCGGGACGGCTGCTCCAGCATACCCATTAGATATAAACGGCAATGTAAGGACGGGAAATATATACGCGGGTGTCGTCTACACGTCAAACGTGCAAAATAATGGTTACCAGACGTCTCCACTAAGTTTCGACGTGATTTCAGGGCAGAATATGTACTTCAAGGAGGGTGGCGCGACCAAGATGACCTTGCTGACAGGTGGCAACGTCGGCATCGGGACGACAAGTCCATCATCACGACTTTCGGTTGTGGGTACTGCGGGTGGTACTTCACCGATATTTACCGTTGCTTCCTCAACCGGCTCGACTTCACTTGCCGTGCTCGCAAATGGGGATGTGGAGATGCCGAATAATGTTATTACTGCGGGTACGAAGTGGACTACGCGAACCTCGGCAACAACGACAGGGAATACTCTTGGTTCAATTACATATGGAAATGGAATATTCGTTGCTGTTGCATATGCTGGATCAAACCGTATCATAACCTCCTCAGATGGGGTTACATGGACTGCCCGTACACCCGCACAGGTGAGTAGCTGGCTTGGTGTTACCTACGGCAACGGCCTCTTCGTTGCGGTTTCATCTGACGGTACCAATCGTGTCATGACCTCCCCCGATGGTATCAATTGGACGTCCCGCACCGCAGCAGAAGCAAATACATGGAACTCAGTCGCCTACGGGAATGGCGTGTTTGTCGCAATAGCTTGGACAGGTACCAATCGTGTCATGACCTCCCCCGATGGTATCAATTGGACGGCTCGTTCTGTTGCTGCAAATACATGGAATTCCATTACCTATGGTAACGGTGTATTTGTTGCAGTCGGTTCAACAGGAGCTGTCATGACCTCCCCCGATGGTATCAATTGGACGTCCCGCACCGCAGCAGAAGCAAATACATGGATTTCCGTCACCTACGGCAATGGCCTTTTTGTCGCTGTCTCAGGCTCTGGCACAAATCAGGTCATGACCTCCCCCGATGGTATCAATTGGACGGCTCGTTCTGTTGTTACGAGTGCTTGGAGTTCTGTCGCATATGGGACTGGAATCTTTTCCGTTGTTGGCACAGACAGTTCAGTTATGACTTCCCCCGATGGTATCAATTGGACGGCTCGTTCTGCATTGCCAGGCAATTGGCTTGGTATCACACACGGCAATGGCCTCTTTGTTGCAGTCTCGTCTGATGGTTTTGTCATGACTTCAGGTAAATCTTTCACCAACGCCCTCGCACACAATAACATCTATCAAGGTGGTATGAGTGTCTTGGGAGGAGCATTCAATATAGGTACGACTACCTTTGCAAGTACAAGCCCATATACTGCAAATATCCTCAACGTTGCCTCCACCACCGGTACTTCACTCCTCACCATGAATACAAACGGATACCTCGGGCTCGGGAGCACCACGCCATCCCGCCTCCTCACTGTCTCCGGTGACGCTATCATGGCAAACCTCACCGCAACCGGCACACTTACCGTCTCTGGCAACACCACCCTCACATATGCAAGTACCACCGGCCTCACCGCAACAAACCTCAAGCTCTCCGCAGTTCGTGATTCCGCAAACTCACTCGGCACGAACGGCATGATCCTCCAGACCAATGGAGCAACCGCTCAGTGGGTTGCCACTAGTACTCTCGGCTTCAGTGACAGTGGAATTTCAGGGGGGCAGGATGGATATGTCACACGCTGGTTATCAGCCACAACATTCGGGACATCCTCGGTGTTAGACAATGGTACGGTTACAGGTATCAATGCAACTTCATCCTTGTACTCATTTAACGTACAGGCTCGAGCAGGAACCAGTCCGTTTAATGTTGCGAGTTCGTCAGGTTCGTCTCTTCTTTCTGTTACTCAAGCGGGGCATTTACTTGTTGGTACAACAACGTCTTCAACTATACTGGGAAATATTTTGATAGGAACAACAACTCTTATTGGTTCGACTGAATCACCAACAGCGCTTCGAGCTGTTGGAAACATTGATAATACCGCAAGCGTGCTGTCTTCCCCAAGAACAGTCTCATCTGTTGCGGTGGGGAGTACACCTTCTTCCATATATGTCTCCGGTCGTTACGCATATGTTGCAAATTCTGGAGCAAGTACGATGTCCATTATTGACATTTCTAATCCAAATAGTTCTTCGGTCATATCTACTACCACAACAGGAACTAGTCCTGTTTCCATACATGTCTCCGGTCGTTACGCATATGTTGCAAATTCTGGAGCAAATACGGTATCTATTATTGACATTTCTAATCCCGCATCTCCTACGACAATATCATCTCCAAATATAGGGTCTCAGCCCCGTTTCTTGCAGGTCTCTGGTCGTTATTTGTATGTAGTCACCAACTTAAACACCATGGTAGTGCTCGATGTCTCAAACCCCTCACTTCCGGTAGTTGTGTCTAGTACGGCGACAGGCCTTTGGCCGTACTCTATTTATATCTCTGGTCACTACGCATATGTTGCAAATAATCACGTTAGTGCAAATACGATGTCAGTTTTTGATATTTCTAACCCAGCCTCCCCTGCAAATGTGTCTACCCCAAGTACAGGCTCTCAGCCTCGCTCTATATATGTCTCCGGTCGTTACGCATATGTTGCAAATTCTGGAGCAAATACGGTATCTATTATTGACATTTCTAATCCCGCATCTCCTACGACAATATCTACCACCCCCACAGGGGGAACACCTCGCTCTATATATGTCTCCGGTCGTTACGCATATGTTGCAAATTCTGGAGAGAGTACGATGTCCGTTATTGATATTTCTAACCCAGCCTCCCCTGTGAGTGTATCTACCCCAAGTACAGGAACTGGTCCTGTTTCTGTGCATGTCTCCGGTCGTTACGCATATGTTGCAAATTCTGGAGCAAGTACGGTATCTATTATTGATATAGGTGGACTAGAATCTACTTCTGCTATTGTACACTCCCTTGAAGCGGGCAATTTTGCGGTAAGGAATGACATTGATGTGGGGGGTGGCATAAATGTTATCGGGTCCATTACTGTAGGTAATGGTGGGCTTAATATAATGGGTAATTCATCACTATCTTCAACCACTATTTCTTTTCTCACGGCATCTTCCTCTATCTTTACGAATTCCTCTTCTACTAACTTTTTTACACGGTTCGCATCAACCACTGCCCTCACTGTTTCAGGACAAACCTATCTCGGTTTTGCTTCAACCACCGGCCTCACAGCAACGAATCTTAAAATCAGCGCACTCCGTGACTCCGCAAACTCACTCGGTACCAACGGCATGGTGCTCCAGACCAATGGTACTGCATCGACGTGGGTCGCTACATCAACCCTTGGCTTCCTTTCAACCTCATCGATTGGTGTCGCTGTTCAAGCATATGATGCAGAACTTTTAGATATTGCCGACGGCACCTTCGCCACTGACTTCGTGAACACCGCAAACCCATGGGCAGACAACGAGGTCGCCGACATCCTCACCATCTCAGGAGGAACACTCTCTTCAAACACCATCACGAATGGTTCCTCATGGACGAACATCAACCTCTCTATTACTGGTACGACCACCCTCACGTATGCAAGTACGACGGGACTTACCGCCACGAACCTCAAGCTCTCCGCACTCCGCGACTCCGCAAACTCACTCGGTACAAACGGCATGGTACTTCAGACCAATGGTTCGACCGCACAGTGGGTCGCGACCAGTACCCTCGGCTTCGGCACCGGCAGTGGCTCCGTGACCTCCGTCGACATGTCTGTCCCAACTGGTCTCTCTATCTCAGGGAATCCAATCACCACGAGTGGTACCCTTGCCCTCGCACTCACTGCAGGATACGCAATCCCAACCACGACGCGTCTTGCGGAACTCGATGGGAAGGTCTCAACCTCAAGCCTTACCGCGTGGGCAGGGTCATCGAATATCACTACCCTCGGTACCATCGCTGCCTTCAATGCAACAAACGGTACCTCGACCACCTTCCGTGCGACCACACTCGGCGTTGGTTCAGACTACATCACTGACATCACAGGGGCTGGCCTCACCAACACTGCAGGTGTCCTCACACTAAATGCCACCGGAGACTGGACAGGAACTCTCGATACCTATGATGGCTCAGCATTCGGAGTACTCAGCGAAGCTGAGACAATTGCAGGGAATTGGGTGAACACCGCAAACCCATGGGCAGTGAACGAAGGAGGTACCGGCGTCTCAACCCTCTCTGCAGGTGAACTCCTCCTCGGAAACGGTACTGGCGCTATTACCTCCACTACCACAACAGGTCTCAGGAATACCATGGGTCTCGTCATTGGTTCCACCATCCAAGCATACGACGCAGACCTCACCACCTATGCTGGTATTACACCAAGTGCAAACATACAGACACTCCTCGGTTCTGCTGACTACGCAGCAGCGCGAACCAACCTCTCCCTTACCGTCGGCACGAATGTTCAAGCCTGGGACACCCAACTCGATGACGTCGCCGACGGTACCTTCGCGACTGACTTCGTGAACACCGCAAACCCATGGGTAGTCAATGAAGGAGGTACTGGCGCAGCAACCTTCACCACAAATGGTGTCCTCTATGGCTCAACCACAAACCCACTCATGGCAACCGCAGCAGGGACGAACGGACAACTCCTCGTCGCAAACACCACTGGAGTCCCAACCTTCGTCACCATGGGTACTGATGCCACACTCTCCGCAACCGGAGCACTCACCATTGCAGACAACGCCGTCGATGGTACCGACATCGCAATCGGTTCCGACGCAACCGGTGACATCATGTACTACAACGGTACCGACTGGACACGTCTCGCTGGTTCCTCAGGCATTCTCCGTTCAACAGGAGCAGCTGCACCGAGCTGGGTTGCAACCTCATCGCTCAATATTGCTGCTGCAAACATCGTTGGTCTTGGTTCACTCGCGACACTCAGTACTATTAATGACAGCAACTGGTCAGGCACTGACCTTACCGTTGCGAACGGTGGTACCGGCGTCTCAACCCTCTCTGCAGGTGAAATTCTCGTGGGCAACGGTACTGGCGCTATTACCTCCACTACCACCGCGAATCTCAAAGCCTCCCTCGGACTCAACCTCGTCGAGAACACCGCACTCAGTACCTGGGCAGGGTCAGGCAACCTCACCACGACCGGAGCACTCAACTCAGGCTCTATCACGAGTGGCTTCGGCGCCATCGATATTGGAGGAGACAGCATCACTGCAGGCTCACTCCTCGTCTCTGCAAACGACGCTGGCGCACTCGGCGCCTTCGGCACCGCATGGAGCGACCTCTTCCTCGCAAGCGGTGGTGTCATCAATTGGAGTATAGGAGACGTCACCATGACCCACTCCGCAAACACACTTGCATTTGCAGGTGCATCCTCTGGGTACTCATTCGACAACAACGTCATTGTGACTGGTATTGCTTCCTCTACATACGCCTCAACGACCGCACTCACAGTGTCGGGGAATAGTTACCTTGGAACCACTACCATTTCAGGAGGCCTCACGATGTCTGGGACTGCGTCAAACATCATCCTTGGCTCCAACTACCTCAGTGGTGATGGTGGTGACGAGGGTGTGTATGTTGCTGCGGATGGAAACGTCGGTATTGGAACGAATAATCCACAGATGGGCTTACATATCGAAGATAAGAATTTTGAAATTCGGGGTGGTTCGGGCGCAGTTCAAAGAATTTATCTTCAAGGAAATTCATCATATCCACATATTGAACTTTTTGGTAATGGAATAACAAAAGCAAAAATAAACACATCGGGTAACTCATATTTTAATGGTGGCAACCTCGGCATCGGCTCCACCACTCCATCCCGCCTTCTCACCGTTGCAGGCGACGTCATCATGGCAAACCTCACCGCCACTGGTACCCTCACCGTCTCTGGCAACACTACGCTCGCAAGCGCAACCTCAACCTCTCTCTATACCACCACACTCGGCGTTGGTTCAGACTACATCACTGACTTCACGGGCAGTGGCCTTTCTGTTACCAATGGAGTCTTGAGCGCGTCCGGAGGAGGCGCGTCCAACTGGCTCTACCAATCAGGTCGTCTCACCCCAAGTACTACAGTAGGCATCGGTATCTTCGCATCTTCAACAATTGGTGACGGTACCGCGACAGGAGGCCTCACCATCAGCGGTGGTGCAACGACGACGGGGAATGCATACTTTGCGGGGAATGTGGGGATAGGCACTACTTCACCATCATCTAAGTTATCCCTCCAGGGTGGTTCATTTTTCCAAGTAGGTGGAACAGGTAGTCAAAATTACACCCCAACGACCGTTGGGCAAGTTGCCCTTGGAGCTGTAGGTAATGATGTATATATTTCAGGACGGTATGCATATGTTGTCACTAATACAAAAGCCGGAGATGATTTTTTGATTTATGACGTCTCTACGGCAACGCCATCTTTTGTGGGAGGGGCCGACATTGAAGCAAGTGGATTGTCTATTTTTGTTTCAGGAAGTTACGCATATCTAACTACCGCTAGCAATGCTTCGGGAAACGAATTTAGGATATATGATATATCTAACCCCAGTGCTCCTCGTTATGTGGGAGGAACAGACCTTCAGATATCTGGACGGGACGTGTTTGTTTCAGGACGGTATGCATATGTTGTGAAAAGCAGTGGAGGAATTACAAATGATTTTATTATTTATGATATATCAAACCCTGCATCACCGGTTGCTGTAGGTGGTATTGATGTTGGGACAACTGTTTATGATGTGTACGCATTAGGGCGTTATGCATATATTGTCACTAGTCCAGTAGCCGGAAATGACTTCAGAATATACGATATTTCAAACCCATCGTTACCTGCTGAAGTCGGAGGGGCAGATCTTGTAGGGGGTGGCTCTCGTTTACAGATTTCTGGTAATTATGCGTATACTATTAGTTCCAGCGTCACAGGATCAGAACTTCAAGTATTTGATATATCTGATCCTGCCTCACCAGTATTAACAACTACAAAAAGTATTACGTATGGTGGCCGTGACATTTTTGTGGCAGGACGATATGCATACGTAACAGGAAGTACAGACTCTGGTTCTGGTCCTGAATTTATGGTTTATGATATTTCAAATCCATACAGCCTAACTTATCTTGGTGGAGTGAATCTCGGAGCGCATGGCTGGGCTGTAAAAGTTTCAGGACGTTATGCATATGTTGTCACTAATAGCGGATCAACCAATTTTATTGTTTATGATATTTCAGGAGCAGATATACAATCTGCTTTGGTTCATTCGCTTGAAGTTGGAGATTTGCAAGTTCGTAATAATATTTCTACCAACGGTCAACTTTCTGTTACTGGTGGTATTGGTATTGGACAGGGTGGGCTTTACTCAAACGGTGCAGGGTCTTTTACTACCTCAGCAACAACATCTCTTGCGGGCATCTCGGCTCTATCTGCTACGACTCTTGATAACAATACTTCCGCGAATGCAGATGTACTGACACTCACCCATGCAGGGTGGTCGACTACAACTCCAGGAGCAAATGGCATCAGTACAGGACTCCTCTTCGCGGCGGGAAATACAAGTGGCACCACTACTGATATTGGCCGTATTGCTGCCATTTTTACTGCAGCAGGAGGTACCGCTACTACTTCTGCACTCACATTCTCAACACTCAGTGGCTCGTCACTCTCTGAGAGAATGCGCATTGATTCTGCAGGTAATGTCGGCATCGGCACCTCTACACCAGGGGCACTTCTCAATCTCGATAAGCGCTCACTCACCGGCTCAGTCGTCGGAGGTATGAAGCAGTATTTGAGTTTTGCAAACTCGACACTCAGTGCTGTCTATTACGGGGATGAATCATACTTCGTGAATGCACCGACCGCAACGAGTACATTCGTCGGAAAGATGATACGTGTTGAAGATACGAGTGTGCTTGGCAATACCGTCCGTGGCCTTGAAGTACAAGCGCACCGAGGAACGAATACCTCTGGTGAAAACACCGCGCTCTCGGGATTTGCACGCACCTTTGGCGTAAGTGGTACGACCTTTGGCGATGCGGGTGAGACTTATCTACCGGCCGGAGTATTTGCGGAGACACGGGGTACCACACAGGGAAATGCCCTTCGCGCATATTCAGGCACCATTACCACAGAGGACCTCGTCTCACTCTTCCATGATACGAGCAACTTCACGGGTACCGGCCTCTCGATGAACTTTGGAAATGCAGGGGGTACCTTTACCTCAACGAGTACGGCAAAATTCCTTGACTTCCAAGTTGGAGGGACATCAAAGTTCACGGTTACCGCCCAAGGAACAACAACAATTGGAGATGGTACAACCACCTATAAGGCAGGACTTCAGATTGGGTATGGAGGGCTCTGCGTCGATAATGATGGATCATGTACAGCCTCAACGACAGGGCGCATTACTTCGGTTTCATCGGCAAGTGGAAACTCAGACCTTGCTGAAATGTACTTCTCGAGTCAGGAACTCGAGGCGGGTGAAATTGTTGCACTCACCGGCGGACTTTCAATGGAGCGTGCGAGTGAAGAAAGTTCACAGAATATCATCGGCGTTATTTCTACGAAGCCAGGTCTCATTATGGGATTTGACGACGTCTCACTCACGGCGGGCGAGGGGGCGTACCCCGTCGCCCTTAAGGGACGTGTTCCAATCAAGCTCTCAACAGAGAACGGCCCAGTCGTGAAGGGTGACCGTATTGCGCTCTCGTCAATTCCTGGTGTGGGAATGAAGGCAAATGATGGCGATGTGGTCGTTGGTATTGCGCTCGAGGATTATACCGGTGAGTACGCATATTCACCTGCGTACCTCAATCAGTTTGGTGATGATTTGGTGAAGCGTAAAATGCGACCACTTAATCAAGAAACCGACACACGTACACAGGATGGATGTTCATATGGAGGTGGAAGCGCACAGGGCGAAGCACAATGTGTGAAGGATAGAGTGAAGCCAATAAAGCCAGTGACGGTTTCTGTCGACACAAAGACCTCTGCGCTCAATGAACTGAAATCAGAAGTTGCCGAGGTCGCGTATACGAAGGATGGGGAAGAGGTCACTATCGGGCAGGCTATTATGTTTGTACACCTTCATGACTTTATTGCGCAATCAAGTCGCGATATCCTTACAGAACTTTCTGCAACCTCAAGTGTCCTAAATGGTAATGGCACTGAGACACTTTGGAGTCGTGTGAAGGAGCTTGCTCAAAACTTTGTGGACGGAGTACTTCGCGTTGCGGGTATTAAGACCGATGAGCTTTGTGTTGGCGACGTCTGCGTTAATGAGGCGACGTTCCTCAGAATGGTAGAGAACGCGGGAGGTGCACAGGCTTCGGGAGATACAAGTACTGGTACTGGTTCAGTGGATACGATGATAGGAGGAGGGGGAAGTGCGGTTGATTCCGGAGGGTCTTCTCCTGAGTCAACTCCGGTTGTTGAAGCGCAGAGTCCGGTACTTGAAGACCCCGCTCCGACCGCCGAGACCCCAGTAGAAGAACCGCCGGTAGAGACCTTATCCGAAGAGCCAACACCGTCAGACCCAGAACCAACGGCACCATCCTCAGAACCCACACCAGTACAAGAAGAAGTACCGTCAGACCCAGCACCTACACCAGTACCCGAGGCGACACCTGAACCACCAGTAATATAAAAGAGAGTGAATAAGGGATAGAGGATAGAAAAATGAAGATATTGAATAGAGAATAGAGAGAAACAACAACATGCAAAAAGATTTTACAAATTGGAATATAAAGAAACCCCTCATTAACAATGTGATTGGCTCTGCTTTATTTCATGAACGTGAAATATGGTGGTGTCTGCTCGGCGTCAATGTTGGTTTTGAACAAGATGGAGGTCAAAAAGATTTCGGTAGACCTGTTGTAATTATTAAGAAATTTAATCTCGATTCGTGCCTCATTGTCCCACTTACCTCAAAAACAAAAACTGGCAAATACTATTTCTCTCTTGGAAAAATTAATGGAAGAGATGCGGTAGCTGTACTTTCACAAATTCGCTTTATCGATAGAAGGAGATTGGAGGAAAAAATTTGCACTCTCGAAAAAGGTATATATAAGGAACTGATAGCAAATCTCGTTGAGATAAATATGAATTGTCCACCTTAAAACGTTCTCACCCCGCACTTTGCAGTGCGGGGTGCAGGCCGAAGCCATTTGTCCATATATAATACCAGTCAGTAAAAAATAGTCAACGACAATCAAGTCTAAATAAAAAATGAGGAATTTAGTATCACAACAAAATAACGTCTGCACATACATATATATGTATGTGCGAGGGATGTTTAACATAGGCCACGGCGCCCAGAGGGCGTCGTGGCCTATGACGTGCCTTAAAACGGCCATATTTTTCAGTATATGTGTAGGCATTGTCACATTTGCTTCAGTTACTCACGCAATGACGCTCTCAGGTACCCTCTACTCAGACGAAGGGAATGCACCAATCACTTCAGGGAAGACGATTGTCGTTGCTGTTGGTACGAGTACCGTATCACGCCATACCACGACCTCAAATGGAAGTGGTGTATGGTCTGTGGATCTCGGTGGAAGTTCCTCTCTTGGAGCTTCAACCCCAGTCCTCATCTACGTAGACGGTGACGCCACCACCCGCGCCTCCCTCTTCACTAAAGCAAGTAGCACAAACAATATTAATAACCTCAACCTCTATCAAAATCGCGTCATCGTCTCCCACGAGGGGACGAGCGACACGAGTACCACCATCTCTGACATGTCCTTCTACGACGGGGACGACGACGGTGATATCCAGTTCACTGCAAACAGTGGTGCGCTCACCATAAATACCGGGAACGAACTCCACGTGAATACCGGCAAGACCTTCGCACCTGGAGGTGTCGTATATATAAACGGTAATGCCGGCAGTGGTACTGATGGCTCACTCCACGTCACTGATGGTGTCACCTATACATTGGGAGGAAATACATACATAGCCGGCAACCTCACTGCATCATCATCTGCCGTCTTCACCGACAGTTTGTACAGTATCATCCTTACCGCAACAACGACCGGAAAGACCATTACCGCACCCACAAGTACACTTCCGTCGCTTGCCTTCACCGGTACGGGTACCCACACCTTCACGAACACCGCGACGACTAGCAATCTCAACATAAACACTGGCGCGACTGTGGTCGCGCCGGCCAGTACCCTCGCCATGCAGGGCACCTTCCAAAACAACGGTACCTTCACCCATAACTCTGGTGAACTTTCCTTCAATGGTATTCCGCTCACGTCTATTATTGGGAGGGATGCCTCGGGGGACAACACTGGGACGGGAAGTGTACTCATCTACACCATGGCCATCTCTGGTACCACCCTCTATATCGGGAAGGCAGCCAACGCCACCGCCTGCTCCCAAGTCGCCGGCTCTGCAATCGGGTGCGAACTCATGGTCTTCGATATCTCCTCATCCACGAACCCCGTATACACAAAAGGTCTCGATGCTTCAGGGGATAGTACCGGTACGGGGAGTTTGGTCATTAACTCCATAGTCGTCTCCGGCACCACCCTATACATCGGGAAAGGTGGAGACGCCACCGCCTGCTCCCAAGTCGCCGGCTCTGCCATCGGATGTGAACTCATGGTCTTCGATATCTCCTCGTCCACGAATCCCATCTATACCAAGGGAGTCGATGCCTCGGGGGATAATACCGG
>Ga0172380_10000470_pt1 | contig 79249 bp, 68 predicted proteins | sample Leawe162metaG_FD_119747 | JGI IMG/M metagenome (GOLD analysis project Ga0172380, IMG submission 119747) | Leachate microbial communities from a municipal landfill in Southern Ontario, Canada - Leachate well 162 metaG | ecosystem: Engineered > Solid waste > Landfill > Unclassified | place... | reverse complement strand
TACCCGCGCCTGAGAGTGATATTCGAGCACATCACCACGCGTCAGGCGGTGGAGTTTGTCAAGGCCGCGCCCGCCAACGTGGCCGCCACCATCACGGCGCATCACCTGCTCTACAGCCGCAACGCCATGTTTGCCGGCGGCATGCGACCGCACATGTACTGCTTGCCGGTACTGAAGCGCGAAGAACACCGCTGGGCTCTGATTGGCGCTGCCACCAGCGGCAATCCGAAATTCTTTCTCGGCACCGACAGCGCCCCCCATGCCAGAAACGCCAAGGAATCCGCCTGCGGCTGCGCCGGTATCTATACTGCCCACGCGGCACTTGAACTTTATGCGGAAATTTTTGAAGCGGCCAATGCGCTGGACAAACTGGAGGGCTTTGCCAGTTTTCATGGTCCGGATTTCTACCGCTTGCCGCGTAATGCCGGCACGGTAACGCTGCGCAAGGAAAGCTGGCAAGTGCCCGCAGAGCTGCCATTCGGAAACGAAACGCTGACCCCGCTGCGGGCGGGTGAATCCGTGGGATGGAAGCTCGTCTGAGCGCTACTTCTCATACATGCGACCGATTTCCCCGGCACATTTTTCTGGACGGTTCCGGTGTATTTCGAGCAGTTGCCGGGCCGTTTCCAGCCAGCGATCTGCGCCTTGCTGCGCCATGAGGCGCAGGGTTTGCAAACCATCGCCTTCGATCCAGCGCTGGTAGGCTGCACCCAGCTCGGGAAATAATGCGCGCCGCATGCCCCCGAGGTTCGCGAAGTAGAAATGCAGGCTGGCTTCATGATTCTGCTCCAGCAAAGCAGGCAAGGTGGAAATACTGTCGGCCAGATGGTCACGTACCGCCCGCGCCACAAGTTCGCCGCACGTGCCGGAAACGGAAAGCAGCAAACTCCCCCACTCTTCGCCCAGGTGCTGCTCCGCACGCCACTCGCCGACTTCATGCAACAGTGCCGCTTCCACTTCGTTGTCGGTCATCCGTTCCAGCGCCAGATCAAAATCAGCGCCGAAATCGTAACAGGCCATCGCCCGCGCCATTGCGCCCGGCTTCTGCTTCCATTGCCATTCCTCGATTTTTTCCCACAGCATGCGCCGCATGGATTCGCGCCGGATAAACAGGGTGCCGTCCAGCAACATGGCGGGGGGCGCGGTCATGTCGCGCGCATGCTCGCGCCCGGCGATGAGCACATGGAGACCATGGCGCTCTTCCTCACGCAACAGTTCGGCCAGGAAAAAATGCGCTGCGGCATGCCCTCCATAGCCACCGCTGTAAACCAGTCCCTGCGGAGTCAGTTCGCGGTTGATGGCCGTGGTTTCGAACGGATCGATTTCTTCCTGGCCCAAGTTGAGCGGCTCAAATCCGGTTTCCTCCAGCTGCTCCCACAACATTTCCCTGTTCGTAATCCAGTCCCCCAGTTCATCCCTGGGAAGAGAAGCCTTGACCGGGTAGCCCTGCTCCCAGCGGTAAAATTCACGCATTTTCAGCAAATAGGTGCACAGGGTGTAATTGCGCGCATGCTGCGCGTCGCTTATATGGCAGTTGAGCTGGACGGTAGTGCGCAAAAGAGTCGGATTCATGGGAAGTCCTCTATTGTTGACTAACTTACTCGGGATTTATATCACGAATCATGCTAGAATCCAACCCGAAGCTGGCTAGGCAGTCGCTGTATGGTTTTCCATGCAGAGGAAAGTCCGGGCTCCACAGAGCAGGATGCCGGCTAACGGCCGGACGCCGTGAGGCGATGGAAAGTGGCACAGAAAACATACCGCCGATGGCCCGCAAGGGATCAGGCAAGGTTGAAGAGGCGCGCTAGCGCCTTTCAGTAAAGGCTAACCTGCTTGCAGGTTATGCCGGCGCTAAAAGGCGCGCACTCCGCAAGGAGGGCGGGTGGAGGCGAAAGCCTCCGTCAGGTAAGAGCTCACCGCGTTCCTGGCAACAGGAATGGCAGGTTAAACCCCATCCGGAGCAAGGCCAAATAGGGGGGCACTGGCGCTGCTCGCGTTGCCCCCGGGTAGGCTGCTTGAGCGCTGGAGCAATTCAGCGCCTAGAGGAATGACTGTCCACGACAGAACCCGGCTTATCGGCCAGCTTCACCTCACTCCAAAATAAAAAAGGGCGCCGAAGCGCCCTTTTTTTTTCAGCAGCCGGATTAAAGGCTGTAGTACATGTCGAACTCGACCGGATGCGTGGTCATGCGGAAGCGGGTGACATCTTCCATTTTCAGTGTGATGTAAGCATCGATCCAGTCATTGGAGAACACACCGCCACGGGTCAGGAACTCGCGATCGTTGTCCAGGTAGTCCAGCGCCTGCTCGAGCGAGGAGCACACGGTCGGGACCAGTTTTTCTTCTTCCGGCGGCAGATCGTACAGATTTTTGTCCATGGCATCGCCTGGGTGAATCTTGTTCTGGATGCCGTCTAGACCGGCCATCATCAGGGCGGAAAAGCACAGGTACGGGTTGGCGGAAGGATCCGGGAAACGGGTCTCGATGCGGCGGCCCTTGTCGCTGGCAACGTGCGGGATGCGGATTGAAGCAGAACGGTTCTTGGCGGAGTAGGCCAGCATCACCGGTGCTTCGAAGCCAGGTACCAGGCGCTTGTAGGAGTTGGTGCCGGGGTTGGTGATTGCGTTCAGCGCACGAGCGTGCTTGATGATACCGCCGATGTAATAGAGCGCGAGTTCGGACAGGCCACCGTAACCGTTGCCGGCAAACAGGTTTTTGCCGTCTTTCCAGATCGACTGGTGCACGTGCATGCCGGAGCCGTTGTCGCCCACGATAGGCTTGGGCATGAAGGTCGCGGTCTTGCCGTAGGCGTGGGAAACGTTGTGCACTACGTATTTCAGGATCTGGGTCCAGTCGGCGCGCTTCACCAGGGTACTGAATTTGGTGCCGATTTCGCACTGGCCAGCAGTTGCCACTTCATGGTGATGCACTTCAACCGGCACGCCCATTTCTTCCAGTGCCAGACACATGGCGGAACGGATGTCCTGGAATGAATCGACAGGAGGAACCGGGAAGTAACCACCCTTGACTCCAGGACGGTGGCCCATGTTGCCGCCTTCGAGGCGCGTTTTGGAGGACCATGCCGCTTCTTCGGAATCGATCGAAACTGCAGCGCCGGACATGTCGGCATGCCAGGTCACGGAATCAAAAATGAAAAATTCTGGTTCCGGGCCAAAATAGGCGGTGTCGCCAATGCCGGAGGATTTCAGATAGGCTTCAGCGCGCTTGGCGATGGAGCGTGGGCAGCGGTCATAACCTTTGCCATCGGAGGGCTCAACCACGTCGCAGCTGAGGATCAGGGTGGACTCATCGAAAAACGGGTCCATGTTGGCGGTTTCCGGATCCGGCATCAGCAGCATGTCGGAAGCCTGAATGCCCTTCCAGCCCGCAATGGAGGAACCGTCGAAAGCATGGCCATCTTCGAACCAGCCCTCATCCACCACGTGAGAAGGAATGGAAACGTGCTGCTCTTTGCCGCGCGTGTCGGTAAAACGCAGATCAACGAATTTGACTTCGTTATCCTTGATCATTTTTAAAACATCAGCAACCGCCATACTTTTCTCCTAAACGAAATAACGGGTAAAAAATTCTTTGAGACCACGCTTTAGCATGAAACATGCCACGCGCTAAAGCAAAAAAAGCTATTTTGCCATAACCAGTTAGAGGAGATGCAGAAAAATTGCTGCACCACAATAAAGCATCCACCCAAATGTATGCACCATTATGGTGCGATCTCGTAAAACAAGTGAATTTCGCCGAAATACGGGTCATCCCCTGGTAGCGCGGCTACGGCCCTGGCCAGGGAATCGTCATGCGCCGCATCCACGAGAAAAATGTCAGCCTCAACCTTCCCATCCAGATAATGGAGGGCTATACGGCTGGACAGTGGCAGAGGCATGGCCAACTGCTGCTCCAGATAGGCCAGCAGCACCTCGCGCGGGGGCAAATGCAGGCTGCGCTTTACTGCCGAGTCATCCTCGGGATCGATATGAATCATCACATCGAGCGCATCATGGGTCTTGACCACCCGGGCGCGCGCCGTTTCCGCCACGTAATGCCCTTCGGAAACACTGATCTTCGGATCCACCAGCACATGCGCGTCCACCAGTGCCCGGTCGCCCATGCGCCGCGTGCGCAGCTCATGCAGATCGCGCACGCCCGGGGTCGCCAGCAGGGTTTCCCGAATCGCCGCCACATCCTTTTCGTCCAGGCTGGTATCGATCAATTCCATCAGAGCCTGGTAGGCCTGCTTCCAGCCCATGCGGAAAATCATCGCGGCCACCAGCGCCGCGGCAAGCAGGTCGAGTGAAGTCACGCCGGCCAGATTGCCGGCAATCCCCACCACCACGATCACCGATGAAGCCGCGTCCGAGCGCGCATGCCAGGCATTCGCCTCAAGCATGCGAGAACGCAGCTTGCGCGCCACATGCAGCATGTAGCGGAACAAGCTCTCCTTGCCCACCAGGGTGAGCACGGCAATCCACAGCGTCATGACATGCACCGTCTGCAGCGCGGCCGGGTCCTCCAGGCGCTGTGCCGCGCCCCACAGCAAGGCTGCACCCGTCCCCATCAGGATGACCCCCAGCACAAAAGTGGTCGCCGTCTCGATGCGGGCATGGCCGTAAGGATGATCCTTGTCCGCATCTTTCGAGCCGTGGCGGTTGGCGAACAACACCAGGAAATCGCACAGCAGATCGGACGGGGAATGCAGGCCGTCCGCCACCAGGGCCTGTGATTTACCGATGATGCCGACTACGATTTGCAACAGAGTCAGCACAACATTCACGCCGACACTGACAAACGTTACTTTTTTCGCTTCGTGGTAGTGGTGCCCCGCGCCCCTGGGCGAGCCGGGTTTTAAACTTTGTTCTTCCACAACGGCTCCGTCGGAATCAAGCGGTTCTATTTGGTTTTCCCCGTGTCAAGCGGGTAACCGGCAGCTTTCCATTCCGGGTAGCCGCCACGGAACCAGTAAATATTCTTGTAGCCGCCCCTGATTGCCAGCACGGAGGCCTTGTAGCTCTTCCAGCAAGGCGTGCCGTCGCAATAAAGCAGCATGGCGGCATTTTTGTCCTGGGGCAGCTTGGCCAGATCGAATTTATCTTCCGCGGCATCGAACCCTACTTCTTTCGCGCTCACTTCATTGTAAGGAATCAGCAAAGCACCCTTGATATGGCCCTCCACATATTCGGCATCGTTACGCGCGTCAATCACGATCGCCCCTTTTGCAATCAGGTCACTGGCCTGCTTGGCCTCGATCACGTAGGCGCCGGCCAATTCCTTGGGTGTCGTGTTGAGCATGGAGGCGATCGAGGCAAACTCCTCACGCTTGGCCGGCGAGAAGGCCATTTTTTTCCGGGCCTGGGTTTCAACTTCGGCGTATTTCAACAGGGCGCTCTCGATGGCCTTCTCCTGAACCGGGTTAATCCGCTTGGTATTGACCGCAAAAGCCATTTTTGGCGCTTCGGCAGTGCGCTGAATGATTTTGCCCGGATGCGATTTCAGCCATTTCTCCGCCAAGGCAGAGTCCACGGCGACAAGGTCCATGCTGTTGATTTCAAGAGCGAAAAGCTGAGCTTCCTGACTGCGGAAATAACGCGCCTCCTTGAAATGCTTCTTCGTCTCCACCGCTTTGGAATTCAATTCCCCTCGCGCCAGGCTGGCCTGAAGCGATTCGAAAGGAGGCAGACCCAGTTTCGCTCCGCCCGCATCCTTGATGCCGCCCCACTTCGAATTCTGGCCTGCGACAAAAGTGGTTTCCACCGCGCCGCCTTCCTTGCATAGCGGGTTGAACCCGGCTTTCAACACGCTGGCAATGGTATGGGCAGGTGCGATGATCATGTCGTAATCGCCCCGGCTGGCGCGTTTGGCCGCGGCAAACGGATTTGCCACTGGAACGAAATCAACCGGCACGTTTAATTGCGAACTCAAATACTTGGCCAGGGCCTGGTATTTATTCAAAACCTCGATATCCGAGAAACGCTCGCTATCCGATGGCACCGCAGCCAGCTTCAAGCCTTCCGCCGACCAAGCCGAAACGCCACTCATCATTGCCGCCAAAAACAAGAAAAAAGATATTGCCCGTAACATTGAAGCCCCCTTTTTTGAAACACTATTTTTTGTAGTATATAGCTTACTTGATAAAGGCTTAATGCGAAAACTAAAGCCTGGGGTAGAATTCGCACCCAGAAAATCGAATCCAGAGAACATCATGACCGACCATTATGCAGTGGTGGGAAATCCCATTGCCCACAGCAAATCTCCCTTGATTCACGCTGAATTCGCACTGCAAACCGGGCAGGATCTGAGCTACGCCGCCCTGCTCGCCCCGCGTGATGGCTTTGCCGCCACGGTAAACGCATTCCGGGCGGAAGGCGGAAAAGGACTCAACGTAACGGTCCCTTTCAAGCAGGAAGCCTGGGAGCTGGCCACCCGCCTGACGGAACGCGCCCAACTGGCGCAGGCAGTCAACACGCTCAAATTCGAGGACGGCGAAATTGTGGGCGACAACACCGATGGCGCAGGGCTGGTACGGGACATCACCTGCAACCTGGGCTTCAAGATCCAGGGCAGGCGCATCCTCCTCATGGGCGCCGGCGGCGCAGCGCGCGGTGTGATTCTGCCGCTGCTGAAAGAGAACCCGGCACTGCTTGCCATTGCCAATCGCACCCCCGCCAAAGCGCACGAACTGGCGCAGTTGTTCCTGGACCACGGCGACATCTCCAGCGGCGAATACAATAGCCTGGCGGGCTGCCATTTCGACCTCATCATCAACGCCACTTCCAGCAGTCTGTCGGATGAACTCCCCCCACTCCCGGCGGGTGTTTTTTCACCCGGCAGCCTGGCTTACGACATGATGTACGGCAAGGGCCTGACCCCCTTCCTGCAATTCGCGCAAAACAACGGAGCAGCCCAACTCGCGGATGGGCTCGGCATGCTGGTTGAGCAGGCGGCGGAATCGTTCTTCCTGTGGCGCGGCGTGCGGCCGGAAACCCGGCCCGTAATGGCGCTGCTCAAGTCATGATGAAAGCACTGTGGCGCTGGCTGTGGCGCGGCGTACTGATTCTGCTTGCGGTCGTGGTGCTGTACCAGGCGTGGATTTTCGCGCATATCTGGTGGTGGGTGGACCACAACCCCTCCACCAGCGCCTTCATGGACACCCGTCTGGCGCAAATGCAGGAAAAAAACCCGGACGCCGAGCTGCGCCATAAATGGGTGCCCTACAACCGCATCTCCCCCCACCTCAAGCGCGCCCTGATCGCCTCCGAGGATGCCAAATTCGTCGATCACGAAGGCTTTGACTGGGAAGGCATCCAGAAAGCCTACGAAAAGAATATGAAAAAAGGCAGGATCGTCGCCGGTGGCTCCACCATCAGCCAGCAACTGGCGAAGAATCTGTTTCTTTCCTCCCGCAAGGCGTTCTGGCGCAAGGGCGAGGAAGCGCTGATCACGCTGATGCTGGAGCAGATGATGCCGAAGCGGCGGATTTTCGAGATCTATCTCAACGTGATCGAGTGGGGCAACGGCGTGTTCGGCGCGGAAGCCGCCGCGCGCTACTACTACAAGACCAGCGCCGCCAACCTTGGCCCGGAGCAGGCCGCCAAACTCGCGGCCATGGTGCCCAACCCGCGTTATTACGACAAGCACCGCAGTGCCCGCGGGTTGATGCGTAAAACCGCGATTATCATGGCGCGCATGCCGGCGGCGGAAGTGCCCTAAGCAAACAGCCGCGCCAGCTCCACTCCCGGATCCTCGGCACGCATGAAGGCCTCGCCGACCAGGAAGGCGTTGACGCTGTTCTGGCGCATGCGCTGCACGTCTTCCGGCATGAGAATGCCGCTTTCGGTGATCACGATGCGCTCCTGCGGGATGCGCGGCAGCAACTCCAGCGTGGTTTCCAGCCGGGTCTCGAAAGTGCGCAGGTTGCGGTTGTTGATGCCGATCAGCGGGGTCTTGAGTTGCAGCGCCAGCTCCAGTTCCGTCGCATCGTGGGATTCCACCAGCACCGCCATGCCGAGTTCATGCGCCACCGCTTCCAGCTCCTGCATGCGCGGCAGATCCAGCGCCGCCACGATGAGCAGGATGCAGTCGGCGCCAATGGTGCGGGCGCGGCAGATCTGGTAGGGGTCGATCATGAAGTCCTTGCGCAGCACCGGCAATGTGCAGGCGTTGCGCGCTTCGATCAGGTCGTTCTTGCTTCCCTTGAAGAACTGCGAGTCAGTCAGCACTGACAGGCACGCTGCGCCGTGTTTTTCATAGCTGCGGGCGATTTCCGCCGGATCGAACGCTTCCCGGATGATGCCCCTGGATGGGCTGGCTTTCTTGATCTCGGCAATCACGGCGGACTTTCCCGCCGCAATCTTGCCGCGCATCGCAGCGACAAAGTCGCGCGCCGGCGGCATCGCCTCGGCTTCGGCACGGATGGTGGAATATGGCTTCTTTTCCACCGCGCGGGCCACTTCAGCCTGTTTTACTTCAATGATTTTATTCAGGATATCGGACATGGATCAGGCTCCCTTGAAGCGGTTGGAGATTTCCACCAGCTGATGCAGCTTGTTGCGCGCCGCGCCACTTTCGATCGCTTTACGGGCCTCCTCGATACCTTCTGCCAGGGTTTCCGCGCAACCCGCGACATAGATGGCTGCACCGGCATTGAGCAGCACGATGTCGCGCGCCGGGCCGGGCAGGTTGTCGAGCACGCCGAGCAGCATGTCTTTGGCCTGAGCAGCATCCCACACTTTCAGGGATGCCAGGTCGCGGGTTTCGAAGCCGAACTCGCGCGGGTTCAGGGTGTATTCGCTGATTTCTCCGTCCTTCAGCTCGCCAATCAGAGTTTCTCCCGAGAGGGTGATTTCATCCAGGCCATCGCTGCCATGCACCACCATAACGTGGCGGCTGCCGAGGCGCTGCAGCACGCGGGCCTGGATGCCGACCAGATCGGGATGGAATACGCCCATGACCTGGTTGCTTGCTCCGGCCGGGTTGGTGAGCGGGCCCAGCACGTTGAAAATCGTCCGCACCCCAAGTTCGCGCCGCACCGGCGCGGCGTACTTCATGGCGCCGTGGAAGTTGGGCGCGAACATGAAGCCGATACCGATTTCGTCGATGCATTGGCCGGCCTGTTCCGGGGTGAGGTTGAGGTTGACGCCCAGCGCTTCCAGCACGTCGGCCGAGCCGCAGGTGGAGGACACCGAGCGCCCGCCGTGCTTGGCCACGCGCGCCCCGGCCGCGGCAGCAACGAAGGCGGCAGTGGTGGAGATGTTGAAGGTGTGCGCCGCATCGCCGCCGGTGCCGCAGGTATCGACCAGATGATCGGTGTTTGTAACCGGCACCTTGGTGGCGAACTCGCGCATCACCTGCGCGGCGGCGGAAATCTCCCCGACGGTTTCCTTCTTCACCCGCAGGCCCATCAGGATGGCGGCGATCTGCGCCTGGGTTACTTCCCCGCTCATGATCTGGCGCATCAGGGACAGCATTTCGTCGTGGAAAATCTCGCGCTGCTCGATCAGCCGGACGAGCGCCTCCTTTGGCGTGATCATGCGCGCTTCTCCTTGAGGAAGTTGGCCAGCAGCTGGTGGCCATGCTCGGTCAGGATGGATTCGGGATGGAACTGCACGCCTTCCACCTGCAAGGTCTTGTGGCGCACCCCCATGATCTCGCCGTCGTCGGTCCAGGCGGTGATTTCCAGGCAGTCCGGAATGGTTTCGCGCTCGATCACCAGCGAGTGGTAGCGCGTGGCGGTGAAGGGGTTGGGCAGGCCTTGGAACACGCCCACGTCCTTGTGGTGGATCAGCGAAGTCTTGCCATGCATGAGCTGTTTGGCATGAATGATCTTGCCGCCGAATGCCTGGCCGATGCTCTGGTGCCCGAGACACACGCCCAGCAGTGGCACCTTGCCGGCGAATTCCCGGATCAGCGGAACAGAAATGCCCGCCTCGGTGGGCGAACAGGGGCCGGGAGAAATCACGATATGGTTGGGCTTGAGCGCTGCCACCTGTTCCACGGTAATTTCATCGTTGCGGTACACCCGCACGTCCTCGCCCAGCTCGCCGAAATACTGCACCAGGTTGTAGGTGAAAGAATCGTAGTTGTCCAGCATCAGAAGCATATTGTACCTATCCTGTTGATTCTTCTATGCGATGCCGGCAACTACCCGGCACCGGGAAAAACCGCATTATCGCCCGCACGCTGAAAGCACTCAAGTTCGATAATGAGACATGCCCTTCTGGATTGATACATTTGCATGCAGGGCCTGGATCAAACTTCAACATGCCGGATCAACAGGTTGCGGTACAAACCCAGCAGCTGCTGGGCCATGTTTTCCTGCGTGAGGCGGGCGACGGTTTCTCGCGCTGCCGCAGCGGCCCGTAGCCGGAACGCCTGATCCGAGAGCCGGATCAAGGCAGATGCCAGGCCCTTCTGGTCCAGGGCATCGCAGACGAACCCATTTTCCCCCTCCCGGACCAATTCTGACGCGCCGCTCTTGGTGCTGGTGATGACAGGCAGGCCACAGGCGAATGCTTCCAGGGCCGTATTGGGAAAAGGGTCGTACAAGGTGGGCAAGGCGAACGCGTCGGATGCGCCGTAAAAGGGCTTGGGGTCTGTCTGTCCGAGTGCAAAGTGCACCCTGCCCGCGAGGCCGAGGCTTTTTGCCTGACTCCGGTAGCGCTGCAAATGTTTATCCTTGCCGACGACCATCAGGTGGCTGGCGGCGGGAAGCTGCGCCATGGCCTGGAGCAGCGTGTGCAAACCCTTGCGCTCGAAACCGGAGCCGACAAAGAGAAATAGAACCGCCTCTTCCGGGATGTTGTATTGAGTGCGGACATTGCGCCGATGCTGCACTTTCAGCCCAGGGTGGAAAGCCTCCAGATCCACGCCGCTATAAATCACATGAATTTTTTCCTCCGCCAAGCCGAAATGGCGGTGGATTTCCTCTTTTACCATGAGGGAATTACAGATTACCGCCTTGAGCGCTGGACTCCGGAATAATTTCTTTTCTGCCGCGAGGGTGTAGCGATGATAAGGGTTCACGGCAACCCCCAGTTTGCCGAGCGGGCCCAGCACACGCCGGCGCTGCTGCAGCCATTCACGATGCACGCCATCTCCCGCGCGATAAACGTCGCAGCAGGCAATGCGTTCATGTGATTGCACCAGATCGAAAGCGTGTTTTTGCAGGGTGTCGCAAACGCAGCGCGCGAAGCTCCAGTCGCGCCACAGGCTGCCGAGGTAGGGCGGGTTGCAGATCAGGGATTCGCCCTCGCCGCCGCTTTCCCATTGGCGCGTGACCACGGTGAGGGAGGCGCCTTCTGCGCGCAGGGCCTGCACGGCATTGGCGACAAAGCGCTCGGCGCCGCCAAACGGGGTATAGCGCTGGCGGATCAGGGCGATTTTCATACGGGAGGGTTTGGAACAGAGCTGAGGCGTTGCGCTTGCCCAGCCCTGTCGCGTTTAGTTGACCTGCTGAATGCCCGCAATGAACCAGCTGCCGTTGGACTGGCTGGTGGATTTCTGGATGTGCCAGATTTCGTTGAAGGCTTCGGCGCTGGCGTCTTCTTCCTCGCGGATCAGGCCGGAGAAGCGCACGCTGGCGATGACTTGATCGCCTTCGGTGACGACGTCGGCCATCTCGGCGTTGAGTGTCACGACTTCGGTGTGCTGCGGCTTGGTGCCGCGTTCCTGGATCTGCAGGCTGATTTCGGCAAAAATTTCCGGCGTGGTGAATTCGCGGATGTCGTTGATGTCGCCCTTGTCGTTGGCGTCCTGCAGGCGCAGGAAGTTGGCCTTGGCCTGGCGCAGGAAGGGCTCGTCCTCGAACCATGCCGGGCGGGTGCTGGCGGCTGCGGGCGCGCTGCCACCGGCCAGAGATTGTATAGCCTGGCGTTCGTTGTGGCTGCTGTACTGCGCGCCACCTGCTGTCGCCGGGATGGGCTGCGGCGCGCTGCTGCGGCGCAGGGTGCGGAAAATGAAGAACACGGCGGCGGCGATGGCCAGCATCATCAGAATGTCCATCATCTTGATGCCGTCAAAGGCGCCGCCCATGAACAGCGAGGCCAGCAGGCCGCCAGCGGCCAGGCCGGCCAGCGGGCCGAGCCATTTGTTGCCGCCGGTTGGGGCGGTGGCAGGCGCGGCAGCCGGTGCCTTGGGCGTGGTCTGCTGGGAAACGCTTTCGCGCTGCTTGCCGAAACTCTTGCTACCGCCAAGCCGTTTGGCGCTGGCTTCGCCGGTGAGCAGGCCGAGGCTGAAAATCGCTACCAGGAACAGGGTAAGAAATTTTTTCATCATTGTCTCTTCAGGTAAGGGAGATAAAGTGGCGCCATTCTACAGGGTTTTCACGAATACCTTGGAGCGGCGCTGGTAATTGTACAGACCCTGTTTGGCCTTGGGCAGGGTTTCCACGCCAGACTCGGTGAAGCCGCGTTCCACGAACCAGTGGGCGGTACGGGTGGTGAGCACGAAGAGCTTGCGAAAGCCTTTTCCCAGTGCCTGAACCTGCATGTATTCGAACAGCGCCTCGCCCCGTCCCGCGCCCCGGTAGTCCTTGCTCACCGCCATGCAGGCCAGCTCGGCCGCCTGCTCCTCGGGGAAAGGGTAAAGGGCGGCGCAGCCGATGATCAGGCCGTCATATTCCAGCACCGTGAAGCGGCCGATCTCCATTTCCAGCCGTTCGCGCGAGCGCCTGACCAGCGTGCCTTCGGCCTCCAGCGGCTCGATCAGGGCCAGCAGGCCGCCCACGTCATCGATGATGGCGGGGCGCAGTGTTTCCAGCATGTCCTCGGCCACCATGGTGCCGATGCCTTCGTGGGTGAACAGTTCCTGCAGCAGGGCGCCGTCCGCGTGGCGGCTGATCAGGTGCACCCGCGCCACGCCATTGCGGCAGGCGCGAATGGCGCAGGGAAGGTAGAAATCGACATCCTCCATCAGTTCCTTGGGCCGCGCCAGGGCGGCTTCCGCTTCCTGGATGGTGAGGCCGCGCAGCAGTTCGCCGTCCTCGTCGGTGACGCCGCTGGTGTTCATGAGGAAGATCAGCTTGTCGGCATCCAGCGCGATGGCGGTGGCGGTGGCAACATCTTCCAGCGACAGGTTGAAGACCTCGCCGGTGGGCGAATAACCCAGCGGTGAGAGCAACACCATGTCGTTCTGGTCGAGGCGGCGGCGGATGCCGGTGGCGTCGATCTTGCGCACTTCGCCGGTGTGCATCAGGTCGACGCCGTTGCGCACGCCCATCGGCTTGGCGGTGACGAAATTGCCGCTGCCGACACGGATGTCGGCCCCGGCCATGGGTGAATTCGCCAGCCCCATGGAAAGCAGCGCCTCAATGTCGACGCGCACCGTGCCCGCAGCCTCCTTGACGCACTTCAATGCGGCTTCGTCGGTGACGCGCAGGCCGTTGACGTAACGGATTTTGGCGCCGCGCTCGGTCAGTTCCTCCTCGATCTGCGGCCGCGCGCCGTGCACCAGTACCAGCCGCACGCCGAGGCTGTTGAGCAGGTTGAGGTCATGCGCCAGCGCGACAAACTGGCCCTCGCTCACGACCTCGCCACCGAAGGCGATGACGAAAGTCTTGCCGCGGAATTTGTGGATATAGGGTGTAGCGGTGCGGAACCACTGCACAAAGACATCCACGAAAACTTCGGGTTTGATGAAACCTTCCTTGAGTTTGCTGATTTTCGAGGGCATCTGTGCACGGTATGAAAGTTGTCGATGCGCTGATTTTAAGCACTTTGCCTGCCGGTGCAAGCATAACCTTGTGCCAGACTCAGAAATCCCCCCACAGGGTTTGCATTGCGGCCAGTGCCGTGAGCGCTGCGGTTTCGGTGCGCAGCACGCGCGGGCCGAGGCGTACTGGCGTGAAGCCGCGGCTTTCCGCGGCGCGGATTTCGGCTGGCGAAAGGCCGCCCTCCGGCCCGATCAGCAGCGTGATGGGCGTGTTTGGCGCGGGCAATTCGCTCAGGCTGTGCTGTGCGCCGGGTGCCAGCATCAGGTGCTGTGTCTCGGGCGGCAATTCGCCCAGCCAATGGATCAGGGGCTGAATGGGGGCAACGAAGGGTACGCGGTTGCGGCCGCATTGTTCGCAGGCCGAAATCACCACCTGCTGCCAGTGCCGCACCCGCTTCTCCGCGCGCTCGCCGGACAGCTTCACCACGCAGCGTTCGCTGGCCAGCGGCTGGATGTGGGTGATACCCAGCTCCACCGCCTTTTGCAGGGTGTAGTCCATCTTGTCGCCGCCGGAAATGGCCTGGGCCAGGGTGACCGCCAGGGGAGACTCGTTTTCGCGTTCATGAAACGCCGTGGTTTTGACGGTGACGCTGTTTTTACTGATATGCGTGATGGCGGCTGCATATTCTCCCCCTTCGCCGTTGAACAGCGTGATTTCGTGGCCGGCCTCCAGGCGCAGGACCTTTGCGGCGTGATGCGCGGCATCCGGGGGCAGGTCGAGTGTCTGGCCCGGGCCAAGGCGCTGCGGACAGTAAAAACGGGAGATGGGCATGGCAATTCTCGTCAGTGAAGGCATGCTATATTAGCCAAAATTCATTGAATGAGGATGGAGGCATGGTCAGTCTGCAAACCCCGCTGTGCGATTTCGGCTGGAAAGCACCGGATTTCGATCTGCCCGGCGTGGACGGAAAACGCTATTCCCTGGCTGAAGCGCGCGGCCCGAACGGCCTGCTGGTGATGTTCATCTGCAATCACTGTCCTTACGTCAAGGCGGTGCGCGATCGTCTGGTGCGCGATTGTGCCGAGCTAAAGCTGCACGGTGTCAACAGCGTGGCGATCATGTCCAATGACCCGGCGGAATACACCGAGGACTCCTTCGACAACATGAAAAAAGTGGCGGCCGAATTTGCCTATCCCTTCCCCTATCTGCTGGACGAAACCCAGCAGGTGGCCAAGGCCTACGGCGCGGTGTGCACCCCGGATTTCTTCGGTTTCAACGCTGAACTGGAGCTGCAGTACCGCGGCCGGCTCGATGCCTCGCGCAAGGAAGCTGCGCCTCCCGATGCCCCGCGCGATCTGTTCGATGCCATGCTGCAGGTGGCCCGCACCGGCCGGGGTCCGGCGGAACAGATTCCCAGCATGGGGTGTTCGATCAAGTGGAAAACAATGTAGGGTGGGTTAGCGTAGCGTAACCCGCCAATCGACGGCGGGTTACGGCCTGCGGCCTAACCCACCCTACATGATGAAAGCTCAAAATATGCTCAACCAAGTCATCGAAGCCGTCAAAGCCGTCGCCCAAACAGAAATCATGCCGCGTTACCTCAAGGTGGCGCGCCAGCGCAAGAGCGATGGCAGCATGTTTACCGAGGCCGATATCGCGTCGCAGAACGCGCTGACGGCCGCTCTCGCGAAGATTGCCGATCACCCGGTGCTGGGCGAGGAAATGCCGTTCGAGCTGCAAAAGGAATTGTGGCAGGCGGGAGATGCAGGCCTGTGGTGCATCGACCCTATCGATGGCACTTCCAACTTCGTCAACGGCCTGCCCTATTTCGCCGTGTCCGTGGCACTGATGCGGCAGGGGCGCAGCGTGCTGGGTGTGGTATACGATCCGGTGGCGGACGAGATTTTTTATGCCGAGACGGGAAAAGGCGCTTTCCTTAACGGCATACAATTGCCGATCAAGGAATATATTCCCGACATGTGCCACTGCATGGCCGGCGTGGATTTCAAGCGTATCTCCGCAAAGCTGGCGCAACAGCTCGCCAGTGCGCCGCCCTACAGTTCACAACGAAATTTCGGCGCCAGCACGCTGGACTGGTGCTATACCGCGGCGGGTCGTTTCGACGTCTATCTGCATGGCGGGCAGAAACTGTGGGACTACGCCGCGGGTTCGCTTATTCTGGAAGAATCAGGCGGTGTCGTCAGTACGCTCAATCAGGCTGATTTCTGGACGGATGACGTGTGGCAGCGCTCAGTGGTGGCGGCGCGCAATATGGATTTGTTTCAGGCCTGGCATGCCTGGATTGTGGCCGCAAAATAAGCGTTTGTTCGCCTTGCATAAAATAATTTTAACTACTCTCTTTGAGGCAATCCCCTGCTTCGGGTAATGTTAAAACGGAGTGAAAGCTCCTGTTTCTGTGCCGTTTCTGCTTTGGATGACGGGTGAAGCGGCAATCCTGGGCAATTCTGGCCATACTTGCCCAAACATTGCACGTGAGTAATAATCGAAACCTTTCACAAAGTTTTTTCGCAATAAAACCATTGCGACGCGGTGGTTTTGTGCTTCGGGCTTGTTAAAAGCCCGGTAAAACCATAAAGAATTTAAACAAATGAAGGATCAAACAAATGGCAACTCGTAAAGACCTCGCCAACGCTATCCGCGCTCTTTCCATGGATGCGGTGCAAGCAGCCAACTCCGGCCACCCGGGCGCGCCCATGTGCATGGCGGAAATCTCCGAAGTAGTGTGGAATCACCACCTGCGCCACAACCCGGCCAACCCCAAGTGGTTCGACCGCGATCGTTTCGTGCTGTCCAACGGCCACGGTTCGATGCTGATCTACTCCCTGCTGCACCTGACCGGCGATGACCTGCCGATCGAAGAGCTGAAGAAGTTCCGCAAGATGCACTCCAAGACCCCGGGTCACCCCGAATATGGTTACACCCCCGGCGTGGAAACCACCACCGGCCCGCTCGGCCAGGGCATCACCAACGCCGTGGGCATGGCGATGGCGGAAAAACTGCTGGCTGCCGAATTCAACAAGCCCGGCCATGAAATCGTCAACCACAACACTTATGTGTTCCTTGGCGATGGCTGCTTGATGGAAGGCATCTCCCACGAGGCCTGCGCGCTGGCCGGCACCTGGGGCCTGGGCAAGCTGACCGCATTCTGGGACGACAACGGCATCTCCATCGACGGCCATATCGAAGGCTGGTACACCGACGACACTGCCAAGCGTTTTGAGGCTTACGGCTGGCACGTGGTTCCAGGTGTGGACGGCCATGATCCGGCCGCTATCGAGGCTGCCGTGCAGGCCGCCAAGGCGGTGACCGACAAGCCCTCCCTGATCTGCTGCAAGACCGTGATCGGTAAAGGCTCCCCCAACAAGGAAGGCACCCACGACGTGCACGGCGCTGCTTTGGGCGATGCTGAAATTGCCGCTACTCGCGCCAATATCGGCTGGAACCACGGTCCTTTCGAAATTCCCAAGGATGTGTACGAAGGCTGGGATTGCCGCACCAAGGGCCAGGGCCTGGAAGCGCTGTGGAACAACAAGTTTGCCGAATACGCTGCGGTCTTCCCCAAGGAAGCCGCTGAATACAAGCGTCGCATGGTAGGTGATCTGTCTGCCGAGTGGAAAAAACATGCTGCCGGATTCATCAAGGCCACCAATGAAAAGGCTGAAACCATCGCCACCCGCAAGGCCTCTCAGAACTGTATCAACGGCCTGGTGCCGGCGTTGCCGGAATTCGTCGGCGGTTCCGCCGACCTGACGGGTTCCAACCTGACCAATTGGACCGGCGCTCACCATGTGCACGGCAAGAAGCCCGGTAACTACATCAGCTACGGCGTACGCGAATTTGGCATGTCGCACATCATGAACGGCATGGCCCTGCACGGCGGTATCCTGCCGTTCGGCGGCACCTTCCTGATGTTTTCGGAATATGCCCGCAACGCCCTGCGCATGTCGGCCCTGATGAAGCAGCGCGTGATTTATGTCTTCACCCACGACTCCATCGGTCTGGGTGAAGACGGCCCGACCCACCAGCCGGTGGAGCAGATCGCGACCCTGCGCATGATCCCCAACATGGACGTATAGCGTCCGTGCGATACGGTGGAATCCGCCGTGTCCTGGGTGGCCGGCGTGGAAAAGAAAACCGGCCCGAGCTGCCTGATTTTCAGCCGCCAGAACCTCAACTTCCAGAAACGCGACGATGCCACCATCGCCAACATCGCCAAGGGCGGCTACGTGCTTGCCGATGCGGCCAACCCGAAAGTGGTGCTGATCGCCACAGGCTCCGAAGTGCAACTGGCCATGGACGCCAAGAAAGTGCTGGACGAGCAGGGCGTGGCAACGCGCGTGGTTTCCATGCCGTGCACCAACGTGTTTGATCGCCAGGATCAGGCATACAAGGACAGCGTGCTGCTGCCTACCGTTCACAAGGTGGCCATCGAAGCCGGCGTGACCGAAGGCTGGTACAAGTATGTTGGCCTGCGCGGCGCCGTGGTGGGCATGCACAGCTTCGGTGAATCCGCTCCGGCTCCGGAACTGTTCAAGCACTTCGGCTTCACGGTCGAGAACGTGGTCAATACCGTTAAAGGCATTATTTAACCACGGAGCACACGGAGTACACGGAGAATGCATTGCAGGCTTTTCTCCGTGGCCTCCGTGCTCTCCGTGGTTCATGATTTTTTCTAATCATCCTGAGGAGTAATAACTTATGACTATCAAAGTCGGTATCAACGGATTTGGCCGTATCGGACGCATGGTGTTCCGCGCTGTGGCAAAAGACTTCAAAGACATCGAGATTGTCGCCATCAACGACCTGCTCGAGCCCGACTACCTGGCCTATATGCTGAAGTATGACTCGGTACATGGCCGTTTTAATGGAGAGATTTCCGTAGACGGCGGCGCCATGGTTGTTGACGGCAAGAAAATCCGCCTGACGGCTGAGCGCGACCCCGCCAACCTGAAGTGGAACGAAGTGGGTGCGGACATCGTGATCGATTGCACCTGTTTCTTCCTGACCACCGAATCCTGCGAAGCCCACATCAAGGCTGGCGCAAAGAAGGTGGTTCAGTCCGCTCCAGCCAAGGATGCCACCCCGATGTTCGTGTACGGCGTGAATCACACCAAATACGCTGGCGAGGCTATCGTTTCCGCTGCTTCCTGCACCACCAACTGCCTGGCTCCGGTCGCCAAGGTGCTGAACGACAACTGGGGCATCAAGCGCGGCCTGATGACCACGGTGCATGCTGCTACCGCCACCCAGAAAACCGTTGACGGTCCGTCCATGAGAGATTGGCGCGGTGGTCGTGGCATTCTGGAAAACATCATCCCGTCGTCCACTGGTGCCGCCAAGGCAGTGGGTGTGGTGCTGCCGGAACTGAAGGGCCTGCTGACCGGCATGGCCTTCCGCGTCCCCACCTCCGACGTGTCCGTGGTCGACCTGACCGTGGAACTGAACAAGGCTGCTTCCTACGACGACATCTGCAAGGCCATGAAAGCGGCTTCTGAAGGTGCGATGAAGGGCGTGCTGGGCTACACCACCGAGAAAGTGGTTTCTACCGACTTCGTCGGCAACAGCGCCCCCTCCACCTTCGACGCCGAAGCCGGCATCGCCCTCGACAGCACCTTCGTCAAGGTCGTGGCCTGGTACGACAACGAGTATGGTTACACCTGCAACATGATGCGTCTGGTACAACACGTCGCCAAGTAAGCCGGTGAGGCGATAGGGGTGAGGCGTGAGGCGGGCCCTCCGCTTTTTCCCCTCACGCCTTTCCCCTCACCCCTCACGAACACAGTGAGGTGTAAGGCATAGGCCCACCTATCCCTTACACCTTAATTTCTACAGGAGCTAAACCATGTCCGTAATCCGCATGACCGACCTCGACCTCAAGGGCAAGCGCGTCTTTATCCGTGCCGACCTCAATGTACCCGTCAAGGAAGGCAAAGTGACTTCCGATGCGCGCATCACGGCTTCCATGCCGACCATCGAGCATGCCATGAAGGCCGGTGCCAAAGTAATGGTGACTTCCCACCTGGGCCGCCCGACTGAAGGAGAGTGGAGCGAAGAGAACTCTCTCAAACCCGTGGCTGACGTGATGTCCGCCAAGCTGGGCAAGCCGGTACGCGTGATTCGCGACTGGGTGGATGGTGGTTTCGACGTTGCCGAAGGCGAAGTCGTGCTGCTGGAAAACTGCCGTATCAACAAGGGTGAAAAGAAAAACGTCGAAGATACCGCCAGGAAATACGCCGCCCTGTGCGACGTGTTCGTAATGGACGCTTTCGGTACAGCCCACCGCGCAGAGGCTTCTACCTACGGCGTGGCCCAGTTCGCCCCCGTGGCCTGCGCCGGCATGCTGTTGACCGAAGAGCTGGATGCGCTGACCAAAGCGCTGCTCAGCCCAGCCCGCCCGATGGTTGCCATCGTCGGCGGCTCCAAGGTTTCCACCAAGCTGACCGTGCTTGAATCCCTTTCCGAGAAAGTGGATCAGATGGTGGTTGGCGGCGGCATCGCCAATACCTTTTTGGCTGCCACCGGCAAGAATGTGGGCAAGTCACTGTGCGAAACGGACCTGATCCCCACCGCACAGGCTCTGATGAAGAAAATGACCGCGCGCGGCGCCACCATTCCGGTTGCCGTGGACGTGGTGATCGGCAAGGAAGCACCTTTTGTGGCAGGTAACGAAAATACCCCTGCAATTTTGAAGGATGCAGGTGAAGTGGCCGATGATGAAATGATTTTCGACATCGGTCCGAAATCCGCTCAGGAAATCGTCGACATCATCATGAAGGCTGGCACCGTAGTGTGGAATGGTCCGGTCGGCGTATTCGAGTTCGACCAGTTCGGTGAGGGCACCAAGGCGATCGCCATGGCCATCGCAAACACCAAGGCCTTCACCCTGGCTGGCGGCGGCGACACGATTGCCGCAATCCAGAAATACGATATCTTTGACAAGATCTCCTATATTTCCACCGCAGGCGGCGCCTTCCTCGAGTTTCTCGAAGGCAAGAAGCTGCCTGCTGTCGATATCCTCGAAAAACGCGCCCAAGCCAAGTGAGGAGATAGGAGTGAGGAGTGAGGAGCGTAGAGGGGTTTTTGCCCCTCACCCCTCACCCTTCACTCCTCACCATCAATGATACGCAGAACAAAAATTGTAGCGACCCTTGGCCCGTCATCAAATGACCCCAAGGTGCTGGACCGGTTGATTGAAGCAGGCGTGGATGTCGTCAGGCTGAACTTTTCTCACGGCACCCCAGAGGATCATATCGAACGCGCTGAAATGGTTCGCTCCCTGGCCCGTGCACGAGGCCGGGCGATTGGGGTACTGGTTGACTTGCAGGGACCGAAGATTCGTATCGGAAAATTCGAGAACGGTAAAATCACCCTCGCCAATGGCGATGCTTTCATCCTCGACGCTGACTGCCCCTTGGGAAATCAGGAGCGTGTCGGCCTGGATTACAAGGATCTGCCCAAGGACGTCAATCGTGGATCCACCCTGTTGCTGGACGATGGCCGTATCGTGATGTGGGTGGAAGAAGTGCGTGGCAACGAGATCGTGTGCCAGGTGCGGCAGGGTGGCGTGCTGTCCAACAACAAGGGCATCAACCGTCAGGGCGGCGGACTTTCCGCGGCTGCGCTGACCAGCAAGGACAAGGAAGACATCAAGACCGCGGCGGCACTCAAGGCGGATTACCTTGCTGTTTCCTTTCCCCGGAATGCGGCCGATATGGAGCTGGCACGCGAATTAATGCACGCGGCTGGCGGCAATAGCCTGCTGGTGGCAAAGATTGAACGCGCTGAAGCCATTCCGGCACTGGAAGAAATTCTCGATGCTTCCGATGCCATCATGGTGGCACGCGGCGATCTGGGCGTGGAAGTCGGTGATGCGGCCGTGCCTGCATTGCAGAAGAAAATGATTCGCATGGCGCGGGAAAAGAACAAGCTGGCGATTACTGCGACCCAGATGATGGAATCCATGATCACCAGCCCGATTCCTACGCGCGCGGAAGTCTCCGACGTGGCCAATGCGGTGATCGACGGTACCGATGCGGTCATGCTTTCGGCTGAAACTGCCGCAGGCCAGTACCCGGTGGAAGCCGTTCAGGCGATGGATCGGGTGTGCGTGGAAGCGGAAAAGGAAATCGAGATCTCGCCCGCCAGTCTGCGCCTGAAGCGCGAAACGGTTGGCCCGATAGATGAATCCATTGCCATGGCTGCGATCTACACTGCAAATCATTTGCAGGTCAAAGCCATTGCTGCCCTGACCCAGTCAGGCTCCACCACGCTGTGGATGTCGCGTATTGCCACCTCCGTGCCGATCTACGCCTTGACACCGCAGGTGGAAACCCGTAGAAAAGTGACCTTGTTCCGCGGCGTTCACCCGATCAATTTCAAGATGTTCACCCATGATCCGGAACTGCTGTTGCGTGAAGCGGAAGATGAACTGCGACGTCGTGGCGCAGTGCGCGATGGCGACACGATTTTGTTGACCATCGGCGAGCCCATCGGCAAGTCCGGTGGCACCAATACCATGAAAATCGTTACCGTTGGCGAGCATCGCAAGGCATAAGTTTCGTAAGGGGTGAGGCGAGAGGGGTGAGGCGGGAAGTCAAAGTGGCGCGGTTGTGTTTTTACGCCTCACCCCTCCCCCTAACGCCTCACCAACATATAGTTAATCAAGGAGATAAAACATGGCATTAGTATCTATGCGTCAACTGCTGGACCACGCTGCTGAAAATGGCTACGGCCTGCCGGCGTTCAACGTCAACAACCTGGAGCAGGTGCAGGCGATCATGCAGGCTGCCGATGAATGCAACAGCCCGGTGATCATGCAGGGCTCCGCAGGCGCGCGCAAATACGCCGGTGAAGCTTTCCTGCGTCACCTGATTGACGCCGCGATCGAAGCTTACCCGCACATTCCGGTGGTGATGCACCAGGATCACGGCGCTTCCCCTGCCGTATGTATCAACGCAATCCGCTCCGGATTCTCCAGCGTGATGATGGACGGTTCCCTGATGGAAGACGGCAAGACCCCTTCCAGCTTCGAGTACAACGTGGAAGTGACGCGCAAGGTCGTGGAAATGTCCCACGCGGTCGGTGTTTCCGTTGAAGGCGAGCTGGGTTGCCTGGGTTCCCTGGAATCCGGCCACGGCGAGAAGGAAGACGGTCATGGCGCAGAAGGCGTGCTGACCCTGGACCAACTGCTGACCGACCCCAACGAAGCGGCGGAATTCGTCAAGGCTACCGGCGTGGATGCACTGGCCATCGCCATCGGCACCTCGCATGGCGCGTACAAATTCACCCGTCCGCCCACTGGCGACGTGCTGGCGATTTCCCGCATCAAGGAAATCCATGCCCGCATTCCCAACACCCACATGGTGATGCACGGCTCCTCCTCGGTACCGCAGGAATGGCTCAAGATCATCAACGAATTCGGCGGCACCATGCCCCAGACCTACGGCGTGCCGGTCGAGGAAATCGTTGAAGGCATCAAGCACGGCGTGCGCAAGGTGAACATCGACACCGACCTGCGCATGGCTTCCACCGGCGCGATCCGCAAGTACCTGGCCGAGAACACCAAGGATTTCGATCCGCGCAAGTTCTACGCCGTGGCAACCAAGGCGATGAAGGAAATCTGCAAGGCACGTTTCGAAGCCTTCGGCTCCGCCGGCAATGCCGACAAGATCAAGCCGATCATGCTCGACAGGGTTGCGACCATGTACAGCAAGGGCGAACTGAAAGCAGTCGTCAAGTAAGGCCCTCGGCGGTCTCCCGTTTTGCAAGGGAGACGGCAGGATGCAGAAAAGGCGGATTCAGGTCCGCCTTTTTTGTTGTCCGGACGCTTTGCCGCCTTTTTAAGCAGGACAAAACGGTATAAAATTACCGCCTTCCAAAAACTGCATGACACCATGAAAATCGGGCCGCACCAGCTCAGGAACAATCTTATTGTCGCCCCCATGGCAGGCGTGACGGACCGCCCTTTCCGCCAGCTGTGCAAGCTGATGGGTGCGGGCATGGCGGTATCCGAGATGGTGACCAGCAATTCCCTGCTTTATGGCAGCGAAAAAACCAGGCGGCGCGCGAATCATGAGGGCGAGGTCGAGCCGGTCTCGGTGCAGATCGCCGGAGCAGACCCGGCCATGCTGGCTGAAGCGGCAAGATATAACGCCGATCAGGGTGCCCAGATCATCGACATCAACATGGGCTGCCCGGCAAAAAAAATCTGCAATGTCATGGCTGGCTCGGCACTGTTGCAGGATGAAGCGCTGGTGGCGCGCATCCTCGGTAGCGTGGTGCAAGCGGTGAATATCCCGGTGACGCTGAAAATACGCACCGGCTGGAATATGGATAACCGCAATGCGATCAACATCGCCAGAATTGCCGAAGATTCAGGCATTCAGGCGCTGGCCATTCATGGCCGCACGCGCGCCTGCGGTTACAGTGGTGAAGCGGAATACGACACCATTGCCGCCGTCAAGACGCATATCCGTATCCCGGTGATCGCCAATGGCGACATCACAACGCCGGAAAAAGCCCGCCATGTCCTCGAACATACCGGTGCCGATGCCATTATGATCGGTCGCGCGGCGATGGGCAGGCCGTGGATTTTTCGCGAGATCGAGTATTTTTTGCAGACCGGCGGGCATCTCCCCCCGCCGGAGGTGGCTGAAATTCACCGTGTTCTGACCGGCCATCTGCATGACCTGTATCAGTTTTATGGCGATTACACCGGCCTGCGCATGGCGCGCAAGCATATTTCCTGGTACACCAGGGGCCTGACGGGTTCGGCGCATTTCCGGCATGCCATGAACCAGTTGCAGAGCGTGGCCGAACAGTTGGCCGCCGTGGAGCATTTCTTCACGGAACTGAGCACACATTCAACCTACCTGACCTACCACGGCGAAAATCTGGCTGCGGCCTGATCTGTTCGCTACAAAAAGGCAAAGCAGCATGATTAACGATAATGAAATTGCAATCTGTGTTCGCAAAGCCATGACACAGTATTTTGCCGATCTCGATGGAGAAACTCCCTGTGCGGTCTATGAGATGGTGGTTGGGTGCGTCGAGAAGCCATTGCTGGAAGTGATTCTGCATCAGGCGGAAGGCAACCAGACGCGCGCAGCCGAAATGCTCGGCATCAACCGCAATACGCTACGCAAGAAAATGCAGCTGCATGGCATCAAATAAGTAATCCATTCGCCACAACGGTGTCTGGCATGCCGGAACGTGGTTGACTTGAATCCCGGGCAGCGCCCTTTTAGTAAACTAGGTAGTGATAATGACAACGATCAGACGTGCCCTCATAAGTGTTTCGGATAAAACCGGGCTGGTGGAATTTGCCCGAACCCTGCAGCAATTCGGCGTGGAAATTCTTTCAACTGGCGGGACAGCCAGCCTGCTGCAGCAGGCTGGCCTCCCGGTGATTGAAGTCGGCGATTACACCGGCTTTCCGGAAATGCTCGATGGGCGGGTCAAGACCCTGCATCCCAAGGTGCATGGCGGCATTCTGGGGCGCCGCGACCTGCCCGCGCATGTCGCGGCAATGGAGGCCGCTGGCATCCCGCCGATCGATCTGGTGGTGGTCAATCTGTATCCTTTTGCTTCAACCATTGCAAAGGCGGATTGCACTCTCGATGATGCCATCGAGAATATTGATATCGGCGGCCCCACCATGGTACGCGCGGCAGCCAAGAACTATGCGCATGTCGCCGTGGTGACCGACCCCGCTGATTACGCCGCGGTGGTGAAGGAAATGACCGCCGCACAGGGCGCCATTGGTCAGGATGTACGCTTTGACCTGGCGAAGAAGGCCTTCTCCCATACCGCCGAATACGACGGCATGATCAGCAACTACCTCACCGCACTCGATGGCCAGGGGCAGCGCCTGTTGTTTCCGCAAAAATTCAACCTGCAATTCAGCAAGGCGCAGGACTGCCGCTATGGCGAAAATCCCCACCAGCAGGGCGCTTTTTATAAAGCCCTGAGCGAAAGCGGTGACGCCTCCATTGCCAGTTCGCGTCAGTTGCAGGGCAAGGAATTGTCCTACAACAATATCGCCGATGCGGACGACGCGCTGGAATGCGTCAAGCAATTCAGCGAAGCGCCTGCCTGCGTGATCGTGAAGCACGCCAATCCGTGTGGCGTGGCTTATGGCAGCTCCCTGCTGGACGCCTATGAACGCGCCTACCAGACCGATCCGGAATCCGCCTTCGGCGGCATCATCGCCTTCAATGGCGAGCTCGATGCCGAAACCGCCCGCGTTATCGTCGAACGCCAGTTTGTTGAGGTCATCATCGCCCCCAGCGTGTCTGCCGCTGCGGTGGAAGTGGTCGCCGCCAAGAAAAACGTGCGCCTCCTCGAATGCGGTCAATGGGCGGCGCAACCGGCAAAACGCCTTGATTACAAGCGCGTCACCGGCGGTCTGCTGGTACAGGAAGCCGACCTCCTGCTGCACAATGAACTGCGTGTCGTCAGCCAGCGCCAGCCCAGTCCAGAGGAAATGGCGGATCTGCTTTTCGCCTGGCAAGTGGCCAAATACGTCAAATCCAATGCGATTGTGTACGGCAAGGGCAAAATGACCATAGGCGTTGGCGCCGGCCAGATGAGCCGCATCAATTCGGCACGCATCGCGGCCATCAAGGCTGAACATGCGGGTCTTGAAGTGCGCGGCTCGGTAATGGCATCCGATGCCTTTTTCCCCTTCCGCGATGGTATCGATCAGGCCGCCCAGGTGGGCATTGCAGCGGTAATCCAGCCCGGCGGGTCGATGCGCGACGAGGAAGTGATTGCGGCCGCCAACGAACATGGCATGGCGATGGTATTCACCGGCATGCGGCATTTCAGACATTAAATCAGCCATCAGCCGTCAGCCGTCAGTTTTTGCTGATAGCTGATAGCTGACAGCTCTAAACTGAGCGCTAAAAAATGAAAGTTCTGGTCATAGGCGGCGGCGGGCGCGAGCATGCGCTGGCCTGGAAACTGGCGCAGTCGCCGCGTATTCACAAGGTATTCGTCGCCCCCGGCAATGCCGGTACAGCGCTGGAGCCGGATCTGGATAATGTTGCGATCACCGCCGTGGCGGATCTGGTGGCTTTCGCACAAACAGAAAAAATAGCGCTCACCGTGGTCGGGCCGGAAGCACCGCTGGCCGAAGGGGTCGTGGATGCTTTTCGCGCTGCTGGCCTGAAAATTTTTGGCCCGACAAAACAGGCCGCCCAGCTTGAAAGCTCGAAGGATTACGCCAAGGCCTTCATGGCGCGCCACGGCATTCCCACCGCGGCCTATGCCACCTTCAGCGATGCCGCACAGGCGCACGCCTACCTGGAGCAGCAGGGTGCGCCTATCGTGGTCAAGGCAGATGGACTGGCTGCGGGCAAGGGCGTGGTTGTCGCAACCACTCTCGAAGAAGCGCACGCGGCCGTCGACATGATGCTGGAAGGAAACAAACTCGGCTCGGCTGGTTCACGCGTGGTGATCGAAGAATTCCTCGTTGGCGAAGAGGCCAGCTTCATCGTCATGGTGGATGGCGAACATGTGCTGGCACTGGCTACCAGCCAGGACCACAAACGGCTGCAGGATGGCGATCAGGGCCCCAACACGGGTGGTATGGGCGCTTATTCTCCCGCCCCAGTAGTGACGCCGGAAATTCATGCCCGGGTGATGCGCGAGATCATTTTGCCCACCGTCAGCGGCATGGCCAGGGACGGTATTCCCTATACCGGCTTTCTGTATGCCGGTTTGATGATAAATGCACAGGGGCAGGTCAAGACCCTGGAATTCAACTGCCGCATGGGTGACCCGGAAACCCAGCCGATCATGATGCGACTCAAGAGCGATCTGGTGACGCTGGCGGAGCACGCCGTCAATGGCACGCTCGACAAGGCCGAAGCCGAATGGGACCGGCGCGTGGCGCTGGGCGTGGTGCTGGCTGCCGCAGGCTACCCTGACAGCCCACGCAAGGGCGATGTCATTACCGGATTGCCGGCGCCCGAAGCCGATGCGCATGTATTCCACGCGGGAACGGCTCTTGTGGACAAAAATGTGGTTGTCAGCGGCGGACGCGTGCTGTGTGCAACCGCGCTGGGTGACAGCGTACGCATGGCCCAGACACGCGCTTACCAGGTTGCCGATCAGATTCACTTCGACGGCTGCCAGATGCGCCGTGATATCGGTTACCGCGCCGTGGACAAGAAGACCCGCTGAAGGGTTGCCCATGCCTTCCGCTGCCACGGCGGTACTGACCGCCGCCCGTGTACGCAAACTTCGCGCCCACCTCAGGCAGGGCGGCGTGATCGCCTATCCCACCGAATCCTGTTATGGACTGGGTTGTGACCCGCGCAACCGGCGCGCGGTGATGAAGATTTTGCGCCTCAAGGGACGCCCCCAGCGCAAGGGACTGATTCTGATCGGCGCGGATTTCAGCCAGCTTCAAACTTATGTCGCCCCCCTTGATGACGCACAGTGGCAGCAAATTGCGCCCAGCTGGCCCGGCCCGGTGACGTGGCTGCTCCCGGCAGCCCGCCGCACACCCGTCTGGCTGCGCGGCGGGCACCGCAGCATCGCCGTGCGTGTCACCGCACATTCCCTGGCTGCTCACCTGTGCCGGGTGCTCGGCATGGCACTGGTTTCGACCAGCGCCAACCGCAGCGGCAAGCGCCCGGCACGCAGTTACAAGGAATGCGTGCGCCTGTTCGGCGACTCGGTTCTCACGCTCCCTGGCCGGATCGGCCGGCGCAAGCGCCCCTCCACCATCCGGGACTTGCTGACCGGGAATGCGGTCAGGGTATAAACCGCAAAAACTCGATTCACCCGCGGTTCAAAAGCGTTCCAGCGTAAAGAAAACGAAAATCGGCGCCACCGTTTCGCACCACTGTCACCATGCTGTAATATTCCCGTCATATTATCGCCGCAGCTCAATCTTTAAGGATACAGGCATGGCTGCAAACATTCTCGTGGTGGAAGACGAACCGGCAATTCAGGAACTACTCTCCTTCAACCTGCAACAGGCGGGACACCATACCCTCAATGCAACGAGTGCGGAACAGGCATTTGGCATGCTGCGCGAAACGCTACCCGACCTGATCCTGCTCGACTGGATGCTGCCCGGCGTCAGCGGAATCGAGTTTGCGCGCCGCCTCAAGGCGGATACCTATACCAAGACCATTCCCATTATCATGCTTACAGCACGGGGCGAGGAACAGGACGAGATCGCGGGTTTCGACACCGGCGCCGATGATTACATCACCAAGCCCTTTTCGCCGCGTGAGCTGATGGCGCGGATCAAGGCGGTGCTGCGCCGCCGGGCGCCGCAAATGACCGATGATCCGGTGGAAACCGGGGGGCTGCGCCTGGACCCCACCAGCCATCGCGTGACCGCGGCCGGCAAGCCGGTGGAACTGGGGCCCACCGAATTCCGCCTGCTGCACTTCCTCATGACCCACACCGAGCGCGTGCATTCACGCAGCCAGTTGCTGGATCAGGTATGGGGCAACCAGGTATTTGTGGAGGACCGCACTGTGGATGTGCATATCCGGCGTCTGCGGCGGGCTCTCGAAGACACCGGCCACGAGCATCTGATTCAGACCGTGCGTGGTTCGGGCTACCGTTTCTCGGAACATGAGTGAGTCTGGACAGATGCTGAATCCGGAGGGTGGCTGAATGTCCGGCCTGTGGGGACGTCTGCTCTGGCCGCCTGTTGCCGCGGCGCTTGTGGCCTTGATCATGTGGCCACTATTCGGGCTGGTGAGCGCGCTGCTGCTGTTCGGCGGAGTCATCTCGCTGTTGTGGCTACGCAATGCCCTGGGCCTCGGCGCCCTGATTCGCTGGTTGCAGGCACCGCCGGGCGCGGAAGTGCCGGAAGCTTCCGGCGTGTGGGATGAGGTATTCAGCGTACTTTACCAGTCGGGCCGCATGCGTTCGACCCATCAGCATGAACTGAGTGCGGTTCTCGAACGCTTCCAGCGTGCGGCAGAAGCCATGCCGGATGGCATTATCATGGTCAATCAAGTGGGCCAGATCGAATGGTGCAACCCGGCTGCGGAAAAGCAGTTTGACATCAGCAACCAGCGCGACCAGGGCCAGCGTCTCGGCTATCTGGTTCGCCAGACACCGTTCACCGAATATCTGGTGGCGAATAATTATGCGGAACCCCTGGTGATGAAATCGGCGCGCAATCCCGATCTCACCCTCTCCATCCAGCTTATTCCCTTTGGCGACCGGCAAAAACTGCTGCTCAGCCGCGATGTGACCCAGCTGGAGCGAGTGGAAACCATGCGGCGTGACTTCATTGCCAATGTGTCGCATGAATTGCGTACGCCACTGACTGTGGTTGGCGGTTTTCTTGAAGGATTTGCCGAGGCCGTGCAGATCAACATGGAGCAGAGCCGCCGCCACTTTCAACTGATGCTGGACCAGACCCGCCGCATGCAGGGGCTGGTGGATGATCTGCTGACCTTGTCACGCCTCGAAAGCAATCAGGAAAAAATCACCGAGGAAATGGTCGATATCAGAAACCTGATCGAGACCTTGTACAAGGAGGCCATCTCCCTGAGTGCCGGGCATCACAGACTCAATCTGGAAATCGATACAGAAGCAAAACTGACCGGAAACGAGCGTGAACTGCGCAGTGCTTTCAGTAATCTTGTCAGCAATGCGGTGCGCTACACCCCGGATGGAGGGGAAATCACCCTGCGCTGGAGCATGAACAGCCAGGAAGCGCGATTCTGCGTGCAGGATAGCGGGATCGGCATCGAACCCCAATTTATCAGCCGCCTCACCGAGCGTTTTTACCGCGTGGATCGCGGGCGTTCACGGGAAACGGGTGGCACCGGCCTGGGGCTGTCGATCGTCAAACACATCCTGACTCGCCACCAGGGGCACCTGGAAGTCGAGAGCATATCCGGCAAGGGGAGCACTTTCTGCGCCTGTTTCCCGGCCGGTCGGGTTGTTGGTCAGTCGGAAGGGGTGAGGGGTGAGGGGTGAGGGGGAAAATCAAAAGCATGCACCGAACCCGGTTTTACGCCTCACCCCTCACCTCTCCCGCCTCACCCAATTAAAGCATCGGTTCGATGGTGAAGGAGACGCGCTCGAAATTGGCGCCTTTTTCCAGCAGCGCGGTGAGTTTCACTGTTTCGGTCATGCTGGTGTAAATCTGCACGCGCTTGCCTGGCTGGTACCAGCCAATGGGCAGCACCAGACTGCCGGGTTCATGAAGTTCAGGCACAGCGGAAAGCTGAAATGCGGGGAAAAAAGCCCCATGTCGGCTGGGTTCAAGCTTACCTGTCTGGCAGCCATTGGCATGGGTAAACCCGGCAGCACGCGGGTGCCGACGCTCAGGCCGCCCGCATCATTGTCCACAACCAGCCAGCGCACCACGGCCAGACTGAAAGGCGCACTGTCACTGCTGCGCAGCGCAACCAGCTGATTCTGGCTGACGCGTTCGCCCGCGCTGCCGCGCGTGAGGCGGAAACCGGCGTCACTCTGGTCGAGGGCGTCCCAGTTTTCCAGGGTAAATCCCAGGCGTGAAAAGAGCAGTTTCTCGGTGCGCTGGGTGACACGGCCGAACATGCGCATGTCTTCCATGATTTCAGGCGCGACATCGAGGGTTTCTCCCGGCTGCTTGAAAGGCGAGGCATTGCCGAGGAAAAAATATATGGCGGGGAAGGTAAAACACAATTGCACGCTGTTCCCGCTGCTGTTGCGTGGCGAAACGCGTGCCGGCGGCACTTCGCACCAGCGTTTGTAAAGTGCGGCAAGCAGCGTTTCGCAAGCCGGCTGAACGCACTCGTCACCCAGGCCAATTTCAGCCGGGTTGCCGCCACCTTTCAGGAACTTGATACGTTTCCTGTTGGACAGGGCGAGCCGTTCGGTATCCACAAAACGCTGCTCGCCTGCTATTTTTCCGCTAAAAATCACTGGGCCGCTCTCTCCGTCCAGATCCACGCTCACCAGGGGCAGTGCCGGGGTCGGAGGCTGATCCTTGACCACGCTGGCGCGGGCAGACCAGCGGTCGAGCCAGCGGTCGAGCTGGAGAATCTGGCGTGATGTCAGCTGCTGCAGGCCGGCCTGTTCCAGTAGCAGCGCCTTGGCGTAAGATGCCTCGCACGAGTTGGTGCCATCTTCGTGGTTCAGGGCGTCCTTGATGCGTTTAGCAGCCACCCCGCATGCTTCGGCATGGCGGTACAAAAGATGCATCTGGCGCCACATGGATGCCGGCACGAGCCGGTAGGCATGGCCGAAACCCAGTATCTGTGAGGTGATGCAACTCATGGCGCGCTGTGTGATCAGGGCGGTAAAAGGAATCACTTCGGTGTCGTTGTTATGCGCTGCTTGCAGGCACTGCAGGTAATTCCTGCAAAAATCGAGCCACAGTGTTTGTATGTTGTTCCAGGCGGCCTGTTCCAGTGAAGAGAAGGGCACGGACCTGTTGTAATATTTTTTACCCAGCTCGCTTGCCAGATAAGCCACCGTCTCACGCAACTGCTCCAGGATCTTCAGGCGTTCAAGGGCCGACAGGGGAAAGTGGCCGAGCAATTCCAGCTGTTGCCGGAGTTCTTCATGAAGCGCCTGGATATTGGTAAGCGGCAGGGTTTTCAGCCATTTTCTGCAAGCACTTGCATCGCTGAATTCCGGATGGGGCGCATTGGCCTGGATGGCCGGGAGGTCGAAATTGAAGTTAATCATGAAGGTTCCTTCAGGTAAGAGCAGTGAGCTGACAGTTCACTGCTCACCGCTTACGGCTTACGGCTTACTGCTCACTGTCAACTGCCTCTTTCACAGCAAGACCCGCTCTATCCCGCCTGTTGAAGCCTTGCCGATGTAATCAGCCTGCCAGTTCTCGCCCAGCAGGTGGCGAGCCAGTTCCACCACGATATAGTCGGCCTCGATGCCTGTGTCATCATTATAGCGGGTCAGGCCTTGCAGGCAAGACGGGCAGGATGTCAGTATTTTCATTTTTGCGTCTGGCGCTGCCGCATGCAGTAGCGCCACATCCTTGTGCAGCTCCTCTTCCTTGCGGAAGCGGAGCTGGGTCGAGATGTCGGCACGTGCCACCGCCAGCGTGCCGGCCTCGCCGCAACAACGATCATTCAATTTGACCTCACTGCCCATCAGTTTGCTTGCCACGGCAATCGGGGAGTGGGTTTTCATCGGCGTATGGCAGGGGTCATGGTAGAGGTAGCGCTGGCCTGCAACGCCTTCCAGCTTGACGCCTTTCTCCATCAGGTACTCGTGGATGTCCAGCAGGCGGCAGCCGGGGAAAATCTTGCCGAACTGGTATTTCAGCAGCTGATCCATGCAGGTGCCGCAGGAGACGATCACGGTCTTGATGTCGAGGTAGTTCAGCGTATTGGCGACGCGATGGAACAGCACCCGGTTGGCGGTGGTGATTTCCTGCCCTTTTTCCTCGTTGCCGGAGGAGGTCTGAGGATAACCACAGCACAGGTAGCCCGGCGGCAAAACCGTCACGGCGCCGATCTCGAACAACATGGCCTGGGTGGCGAGGCCTACCTGGCTGAACAGGCGTTCCGAACCGCAGCCGGGGAAGTAGAACACGGCATCGGAATCCTCCGACAGCCTGGCGGGATTGCGGATGACTGGCACCATGCTGGCGTCTTCCAGCCCCAGCAGGGCGCGAGAGGTTTTTTTGGGCAGCCCGCCCGGCATCGGCTTGTTGATGAAGTGGATGACCTGGGCCGTGAGGGGGGGCTTGCCGAGCGTGGCTGGCGGATGCTGGGTCTGTGATTTGATCAGGCCAAAATGTTTGCCCACGGCATAACCCAGACGCTGCGCCTGGTAGCCCCAGGCTATCATGACTTTGCGAATGGCCTTGATGGTGGCCGGATCCGTGGCATTGAGGAAAAGCATCGAGGCAAAGGTGCCAGGATTGAATTTTTTCTTGTGCTGCATCCGCAGGAAGTTACGCATGGCGATGGAGACATCGCCGAAGTCGATGTCCACCGGACAGGGATTGAGGCACTTGTGGCAGACCGTGCAGTGGTCGGCGACATCGTTGAATTCGTCGAAATGCTGTAGTGAAATGCCCCGCCGGGTCTGTTCCTCATAGAGAAAAGCCTCGATCAGCAGCGAAGTGGCGAGGATCTTGTTGCGCGGGCTATACAAGAGGTTGGCACGTGGCACGTGGGTGCTGCAAACCGGTTTCCACTTGCCGCAGCGCAGGCAGTCCTTGATCGAATCGGCAATTTCGCCGATGGCGCTCTGTTCCATGATCAGCGACTCGGTCTCCAGCAGGCTGAAGCTGGGAGTGTAAGCATTGCGCAGGTCGGCGCCGGACAGAAGCTTGCCGCGGTTGAAGTGACCGTGCGGATCCACCTGTTGCTTGTAACTGGCGAATTTCTCGATCGTCGCGGCTTCGAGAAATTCCATTTTTGTCAGCCCGATGCCGTGTTCGCCAGAAATCACGCCGCCCAGTGATTGCGCCAGGCGCATGATGCGGGCCACCGCCTGGTTGGCGGCCTTGAGCATGTCATAGTTGTCGGAGTTGACTGGAATGTTGGTGTGTACGTTGCCATCGCCGGCGTGCATGTGCAGTGCCACGAACACCCGGCTTTTCAGGATCTGGCCATGAATGATGTCGCACTGTTCGAGAACCGGCTGGTATTCACGCCCGGTGAAAATGGTCTGCAATTCACGCCGGATCTCGCGCTTCCAGGAAACGCGCAGGGTATGGTCCTGCAGCAGTTCGAACACGGTGCGATGCTTGTATTCGGTTTCCGGCGGCTGGAATTTGAAACCCTCGATCGGCGCATCGAGATTGTTCAGCATTTCCTGCCAGCGTTTGCGCACTTCCTCCAGCATGTTGAGTGCACGCAAGCGCCGGTCTTCGGTCAGTTCCGGATCGGCGATGGTGTCCTCGTCCTGGAACAGCGGCAGATGACCCTTGAGAAAATGTTGCAACGCTTCGGCCAGTTGCAGCTTGTTGTGGGTGGAAAGCTCGATATTGATGCGTTCGATGCCATCGCAGTAATCGCCCATGCGCGGCAGGGGGATCACCACATCCTCGTTGATCTTGAAGGCATTGGTATGGGCAGCGATGGCGGCCGTGCGGGCGCGGTCGAGCCAGAATTTCTTGCGCGCGGCCGGGCTTACGGCAATGAAGCCCTCGCCGTTGCGGCCGTTGGCCAGCCTGACGATTTCCGACGCGGCCGCGCCGCAGGCGGCCTCGTCATCCGAGACGATGTCGGCCAGCAGCACCATTTTGGGACGTTTGGCACGGTTTGCCTTGGTGGCGTAGCCGACCGCCTTGAGGTAGCGTTCGTCGAGGTGCTCCAGCCCCGCCAGCAAGGCCTTGGGATGGGCGTCGATGTAATTCTTGATTTCCACGATGGCGGGCACCGCATCGCGTACCTGGCAGAAAAATTCCATGCACACGGTGCGGGTGTGTGCCGGCATGCGATGCAGGATGAATCTGGCCGAGGTGATGATGCCGTCGCAGCCTTCCTTCTGGATGCCCGGCAGGCCGCACAGGAATTTGTCGGTGACATCCTTGCCCAGCCCTGCCTTGCGGAAGCATTGCCCGGAGACGCAAAGGATTTCCGGCTCACCCAGCAGGGTTTTGCCATCGGGTGCGAAGCGGCTGATGCGGAAGCGGACCGATTCGGCATCGTGGATCTTGCCCAGGTTATGGTCGAGGCGTTCCACTTCCAGCCAGTTGGCATCGGGCGTCACCATGCGCCACCAGGCCAGGTTGTCGAGCGCCGTGCCCCACAGCACGGCCTTCTTGCCGCCCGCGTTCATGGCTACGTTGCCGCCGATGCACGAGGCGTCGGCCGAAGTCGGGTCCACCGCGAATACCTGCCCCGCCGCTTCCGCCGCTTCCATGACGCGCCGTGTCACCACGCCGGCGCCGCACAGGATGGTGGTGACCGGATCGGCCACGCCGGGCAGCGGGGCCAGCTCCACCGGGCCCAGCGCGTCCAGTTTCTCGGTGTTGATCACCGCAGTCAGAGGGTCGAGCGGAATGGCGCCGCCGGTGTAGCCGGTGCCGCCGCCGCGCGGAATCAGGGTCAGGCCGCAGGCAATGCAGGCCTCCACCAGCGGCGCGATCTCGCGCTCGGTATCGGGGTTGATCACCACGAAGGGGTATTCCACGCGCCAGTCGGTGGCATCGGTGACGTGAGAAACGCGCGCCAGGCCATCGAACTGGATGTTGTCGCGGCGGGTGTGGGGCAGGAGCCTGGCCAGCACCTTCTTGCGCAGCTTGCGGGTACGCTCGAAGCCGAGCTCGAATTCGTTGACCGCGCGGTGCGCCGCTTGCAGCAACTGCAATACCTTGACGTTGTCCTGACGGCGTTCTTCAATGGCTTTCAGACGGTGGCGCAATGCGCCGACCAGCGCTGTCTGGCGCTTCTTGTTGGCGAGCAGGTCGTCCTGCAGGTAAGGGTTGCGGTTGACCACCCACAGGTCGCCCAGCACTTCGAACAGCATACGTGCCGAACGGCCGGTCTTGCGTTTTGCGCGCAGGGCTTCCAGCACCTGCCACATGTCTTCTCCGAGAAAGCGAATGACGATTTCGCGGTCGGAAAAAGAAGTGTAGTTGTAGGGGATTTCGCGCAGGCGGGCGGTCATGGGATTTTGGAGCATGGCAAAAAATCAATTTTAACCCAAGCAGCAGCGGATGAGGCGGCCTATTTGCCTATGTTGCCAGCAGGGTTACCACCCCATAACGCGCGCCCTTGCCCAGCAGCATGAACAGGGCAGCGTGCCAGGGATTGATGCGCAGCCAGCCGGCGGCCACGCACAGGGCATCGCCAATCAATGGCGCCCAGGCCAGCAGCAATACCGGGCTGCCATGACGCCGCAGCCAGGCAACGCTGCGATGATGCTGGTCTCGCGGAAACAGCCGCCCCAGCAGGTATGAGGTCATGGCGCCGAGCGTATTGCCAATGGTGGCAGTCAACAAGGCCGGCCAGAGCAACTGCGGGTGCAGTTTGAGCAGTGCGAACAGAACGGCTTCGGAGCCCCCCGGCAAAACCGTGGCGCCGAGGAAGCTGGACAGGAAGAGCGTCCACAGGCCGGCCTCATCTCCCAGCAGGCGGGCAATAAATTGTTCCATGCGCGGCCGTTCAGGTCTGAATCAGCTTGCGATGGGTCTGAATACTCATCAGCGCCCCCATGCCGAACAGCAGCGTGACAATGGAAGTTCCGCCAAAACTCACCAGTGGCAGCGGCACGCCGACCACCGGCAGAATCCCGCTCACCATGCCGACATTGACGAAAGCGTAGGTGAAGAAAGTGAGCACGATGCTGCCGGCAAAAAGGCGGCCGAACAGGGTTGGGGCATTGGCGGCGATCACCATGCCGCGCCCGATAATGAGCAGATAGATCACGAGCAGGGCGAGGTTGCCGATCAGGCCGAATTCTTCCCCGAGAACCGCGAGGATGAAGTCGGTGTGCCTTTCCGGAAGGAATTCCAGATGGGTCTGGGTGCCGTGCAGCCAGCCTTTGCCCGGAAGCCCGCCGGAGCCCATGGCGATGGTGGATTGAATGATGTGGTAACCGGCGCCAAGCGGGTCCTGGGCGGGGTCGAGCAGGGTCAGCACGCGCTGGCGCTGGTAATCGTGCAACATGGACCATAGCAGCGGCATGCTGGCCAGGCCGGTGATGGCCAGGCCGATCATGACGCGCCAGGAAAGGCCGCCGAGGTACAGCACGTAAAAACCGGCGGCACTCACCAGCAGCGCCGTGCCGAGGTCGGGCTGCTTGGCGATGAAGGCCACCGGGATCAGCAGCAGGATGGCGGCAACGATGAAATCCTTGAAACGCAGCGAGGCGGCGTGACGGTCAAAATACCAGGCCAGCATCAACGGCACCGCGATTTTCATGATTTCCGACGGCTGGATGCGCGTCACCCCGATGTGCAGCCAGCGCCGCGCGCCGTGGCTGATGTCGCCAAACAGCGCCACGCCGAGCAGGAGCAACAGGCCGGCGGCATAGACTGGCCAGCCGAGCCGGGCCAGGTGCTGCGGCGGAATGTTGGCCACCACCCACATGACGCACAGCGCCACCGCGAAATTGACCAGCTGGCTGTTGACGCGTTGCCAGTCCTCTCCCGTCGCGCTGTACAGCACGACCAGGCCGAGCAGGACAAGCAGCCCGAGGGCCAGCAGCAAATAGGTATCAAGATGTGCGACCAGGCGGTTCAGGATGCGTCTAATCATGCTCAGCTCCCGGTTCGGCGGTATCCGTGACAGTTTCATCCTTGGGAAGCTTGCCGAGCAGGTAGTAATCCATCACCTTGCGTGCGATGGGCGCGGCTATGCTGCCGCCGTGGCCGCCGTTTTCCACCAGGATGGCGAGGGCGATGCGGGGGTTGTCGGCGGGTGCGAAAGCGATGAACAGCGCATGGTCGCGGTGGCGTTCGGAGACCTGGCTTTCCACGTATTTTTGCCCCTGTTTCATGCCGACCACCTGGGCAGTTCCGGTCTTGCCGGCAATCATGTATTCCGCACCCGCGCTGGCCTGTGCGGCCGTGCCGCCAGGGCGGGTGACATCCACCATGGCTGCGATCACGCGATCCAGATTTTCTTTCCTGAGCGGCATTGAATCCGTTGTTTCCGGCGCCAGGATGGTGGTCTGACCGGTTTTGCTGTCCAGGATGCTTCTCACCATGTGCGGGCGCATCAGCTGGCCGTTGTTTGCCAGGGCGGCGGTGGCGACCGCCAGTTGCAGCGGCGTGGACAGGTTGTAGCCCTGGCCAATGCCGACGCTGACCGTATCTCCGGTGTACCATTTTTGCTTGAAACGCTTCATTTTCCAGGCCTGGGATGGCAGAACACCGACTTGTTCGCCTTCAATATCGATGCCGGTTTTCCTGCCGAAACCGAAATGGCTCATGAAGCTGGTGATGTTGTCGATGCCCATATCCACTGCCAGGCCGTAGTAGTAGGTATCGCACGAAATAACAATGGATTTGTGCAGGTCCACCGTACCGTGGCCACCGGGTTTCCAGTCGCGGTAATGGTGGCTGCTGCCGGGCAGCATGTAATAGCCGGGGTCGGAGATGGTGTAGGAAGGGCTGCGCTTGTTGAGTTCCAGTGCCGCCAGGGCCATGGATGGCTTGAATGTCGAGCCGGGCGGATATTGGCCGCGCAGGGCGCGATTGTTGAGGGGCTTGTCGAGCGAATTATTGTAGGCTTCCCAGTTGGCGGTATCGATGCCGTCAACGAACAAATTAGGGTCGAAGCCGGGCTGGCTGACAAAGGCCAGGATTTCGCCGCTTTTCGGCTCGATTGCCACCAGCGCGCCACGGTATTTGCCGAAGGCCTTGATGGCCAGCGCCTGCAATTTGCTGTCAATGGATAGATAGAGCGTATTGCCGGAAATGGGCGGGGTGCGTGCCAGTGTCCGCACGGCACGGCCACCGGCATCGGTCTCGACCTGTTCGAAGCCGGTGGTGCCATGCAGATGCTTTTCGTAACTCTGCTCCAGGCCCTGCTTGCCAATGTGGTCGGTGCCACGGTAATTGGCAAGGAGGTCGTTTTCTTCCAGCTTTTCCATATCCCGGTCGCTGATGCGGCCAATATGGCCGACCACGTGTGAGAACAGATCCAGGTGGGGGTAGTGGCGGAACAGGCGGGCCTTGATTTCCACGCCGGGAAAGCGATAACGGTTGACTGCGAATTTTGCCACTTCCACTTCGCTCAGACGCGAGCGGATGGGCAGGCTCTCGAAGTTTTTGCTTTCTTCCAGCAGCTTTTTGAAGCGCCGCCGGTCGCGTGGCGTGATTTCGAGAATGCCTGCCAGTTCATTGATGGTTTTTTCCAGGCCATCCACCTTGCTTGGCGTGATCTCAAGGGTATAGGCAGAGTAATTATGCGCCAGCGGGACGCCATTCCGATCGAGAATCAGCCCACGGTTGGGGACGATCGGGACGATGGAAATGCGGTTGTTCTCCGCCAGGGTGTGAAAGTGCTCGTGCTGCATCACCTGCAGGTAAAACAATCGCGTCGCCAGCAGGGTGAAGGCAAGCAGCACGAAGCCCGCGGCCAGGGCCAGCCGCACCCGGAAGCGGTAAAGCTCGCGCTGGTTATCCCTGAGTTCCGTACCGGATTTCATGCCAAACAACATGGGCGATCAGGGCTCGATAATCATTGACAAGCCCTTACTTTTCGCTGCCGCGCGAGCTGGTATAGGTCACATCGGGCAGGTGTCTGTGCTTCATCGCCAGATGGATCAACAGGCTGACTAGGGGCCAGAGCAGCGCACCCGTGATGCTGGCGAGAAAATACCCCCAGCCGATAAAGGCCGCGCCGGAGAGCAGATGCGTCAACAGGACCAGCACCTGGCTGACCAGCAATAACAGAAAGACATGCAATGCCTGCGGCCACAGGTTGAAAGCCTGGATGCGCCGGTGCAGGGCGAGGGTGAGAAAGATGGCAAGGGTATAGGCCAACGCATACTGGCCTAGCAACGCGCCATCGGCGACGTCCATCACCAGGCCGAGCCCCCAGGCTGCGGCCATGCCAATGCGCAGCGGCTGATGCACGGCCCAGTAGAGCAGCAACAGGAGCACAAAATCCGGGCGCAGCAACAGGGCAATCCCCTGCCATGGCAAAATATCCAGCATCAGCGCGGCAAACAGCGTCATGGCAATGAACTGGCCACTGGGCGGACGTGCCAGGGTGGGCGCACCGGTCATGTTATTTTGCCTCCTTGCCGTTTTTTTCTGCTTCGGGCGCAGTGGCCGGCGGCAATTCGCCCGCGGAAATGATCAGCAGGCTGCGGTAGCGGTCCATGCCGGCGCTCGGCGTGCAGGTGATTTTGGCGAAGGGGTAACCCGCATTGCGCTCGATCTGGCTCACCACCGCGACCGGCACGCCGCGCGGATAGGTGCCGTCAATTCCGGAAGTGACGAGCTGGTCACCATTCTGGATGTCCATGTTGACCGGCATGAAGGCCAGTTCCAGCGCGTTGTCCTGGCCATGACCAAAGGCGATGGCTCGCACCCCGTTGCGCACCACTTCCACCGGAACGGCCTGGCCCTTGTCGGTGACCAGGGTGATTTCGCTGCTCAGCATCTGGACGCGGGTAACCTGGCCGACCAGCCCCCTGGCGTCGATCACCGCCTGGCCAGCCTGAACCCCGGCAGAGCTGCCCTTGTCGGTAATGATTCTGCGGCTGAACGGGTCGCGCCCGGCACTCATCACCTCAGCCGTGGTGGCTCGATGGGTCAGGCTCTCGCGGGTCGAAAGCAGGCTGCGCAGGTGGGCGTGTTCGGCCAGCAACGACTGGTTGCGCTGCAATTGCATGGCATTGACAAGTTGCTGCTGCCGCAGGCGGGTGTTTTCGTCCGCCAGCTGGCTTTGCGTGACGAAAAACTCGCTGGCGCGGCGCGACAGGGTAAGCGGGCTGTTGGCGATCTGCTGTAGCGGATGAAGCGCCAGGCCAACCCCCTGGCGCAACAGGGCCAACTGGTTGAAATATGCGTCGGTAGCCATCAGAAGAATGGCAAGCAGGCCGAAAAATGCCAGCCTTACGACAGGGCTGGGGCCACGCTTGAAAAAGGGTTGGTGATCCATGGCGAAAAGCTGTCAGCAGTCAGTAAGTAGGTTGGGTTAGCGGCGGCCAGCCGCGTAACCCGACATCTGCCCTTCCCGGGTTGCGCTGCGCTTAACCCAGGCTACCAACTCAATCATTCGTGAACACGGTGCCGAGCTTGTCCATTTCTTCCAGCGCACGTCCGGATCCGCGCACCACGCAGGTCAGCGGGTCTTCTGCAACCACCACCGGCAAGCCGGTTTCTTCCATCAGCAGACGGTCGAGGTCACGCAGCAGCGCGCCGCCGCCGGTCAGTACCATGCCCTTGTCGGCAATATCCGCGCCCAGCTCGGGGGGGGTCTGCTCCAGCGCCTGCTTGACTGCGCTGACGATCTGATTGAGCGGGTCGGTCAGCGCTTCAAGCACTTCATTGCTGGAAATGGTGAAGCTGCGCGGAATGCCTTCCGCCAGATTGCGGCCCTTGACTTCCATCTCACGCACTTCCGATGCCGGGAAGGCGGAGCCAATCTGTTTCTTGATCATCTCGGCGGTGGCATCGCCGATCAGCATGCCGTAGTTGCGGCGGATGTAGTTGATGATGGATTCGTCGAACTTGTCGCCGCCGACGCGCACGGAGGATGCGTAAACCACGCCGCCGAGGGAAATGACGCCCACTTCGGTGGTGCCGCCGCCGATGTCCACCACCATGGAGCCGGTGGCTTCGGCCACGGGCAGGTCGGCGCCGATTGCGGCAGCCATCGGTTCCTCGATCAGGTACACCTGGCGTGCGCCGGCGCCGATTGCGGATTCGCGGATGGCGCGGCGTTCAACCTGGGTCGAGCCGCAGGGCACGCAGATGATGATGCGCGGGCTGGGCGAGAGCATGCGCGAATCATGGATTTTCTTGATGAAGTACTTCAGCATCTGTTCGGTGATGGTGAAGTCCGCAATCACGCCATCCTTCATCGGGCGAATGGCGGTAATGGAGCCGGGGGTGCGACCGATCATCAGCTTGGCTTCGGCGCCAACGGCCTGGATGGTTTTTTTGCCGCTCGGGCCGCCTTCCTGGCGGATGGCGACTACGGAAGGTTCGTCCAGCACGATGCCTTTGCCGCGTACGTAAATCAGGGTGTTGGCAGTACCCAGGTCAATTGCCAGATCAGTGGAAAAATAGCCGCGTAGGAATCCAAACATAACAATGTGTCTCGTGTCTCGGGAGGTCTTTAGAGGTGCTTCGGTAAAATGAATTATGATAACCTATTAAGTTGGTTAAATTAAGTTTCACCGGAGTGAATTTTATGTCATTGACGCTGGACGATGTAAAACGCATTGCTCACCTGGCCCGAATCGAGGTCAGCGAGGGCGAGGCGCAGGCATATCTTGCACAGCTTGCCAGTATTTTTGGGCTGGTGGAGGAAATGCAGGCAGTGGATACCCGCGGCATCGAGCCCATGGCCCATGCCCAGGACGTGGTGCTGCGCCTGCGCGAGGATGTGGTGAGCGAAGCCAATCGCCGTGATGCCTACCAGGCGGTCGCGCCACAGGTGGAAGCGGGGCTGTATCTGGTTCCCAAGGTTATTGAATAATTCGTGAGGAGTTAGGGGTGAGGGGAGAGGCGTGGAAGAGGGACCGATGTCCCCTCACCCCTCACCCCTCACCCCTCACCAGCAAAATGTTGAATACAAGTCTTAAAGAACTCTCCGGCCTGCTGGCCGATAAAAAGATCTCCAGTGTCGAGCTGACGCAAACCTTCCTGAAGCGCATCGATGAGCTGAATCCCGCGCTCAATGCCTTCATTACCGTGGATGCGGATAAAAGCCTGGCCCAGGCGCGCGCCGCGGATGAGCGCATCGCGGCGGGCAAGGCTGATTTGTTGACCGGCATCCCGTTTGCGCAGAAGGATATTTTCTGCGCCCGGGACTGGCTTTCCACCTGCGGCTCGAAAATGCTGGCCAATTTTTCCGCGCCTTACGACGCCCATGTGATCGAGCAGTTCAATCGCGCCGGCGCGGTGAACCTGGGCAAGACCAACATGGACGAATTTGCCATGGGTTCGAGCAACGAAACATCCTTCTTCGGCAAGGTGAAAAATCCGTGGGACGCGAGCCGGGTGCCCGGCGGCAGTTCCGGCGGCTCCGCGGCGGCGGTGGCGGCGCGCCTGTGCCCGGCGGCGACCGGCACCGACACCGGCGGTTCCATCCGCCAGCCCGCGGCGCTGAACGGCATCACCGGCCTCAAGCCGACCTATGGCACGGTGTCGCGCTACGGCATGATCGCCTTCGCCTCCTCGCTCGACCAGGCCGGCCCCATGGCCCGGAGCGCCGAGGACTGCGCCCTGATGATGAATGTCATGGCCGGCTTCGATAGCCGCGATTCCACCAGCCTGGAACGGGAAAAGGAAGACTACACCCGCGATCTGACGCAACCCCTCAAGGGCCTGAGAATCGGCCTGCCCAAGGAATATTTCGCCGAGGGCCTGGCTGCGGACGTGGCCAGGGCGGTGGAAGCGGCGCTGGACGAATACCGCAAGCTGGGTGCCGAAACGGTCGAAATCAGCCTGCCCAATACCCGTCTTTCCATTCCGGTGTATTACGTGCTGGCCCCGGCCGAGGCTTCCTCCAACCTGGCGCGCTACGACGGCGTGCGTTACGGCTACCGTGCGCCGGACTACGGCGACCTCACCGACATGTACCAGAAAAGCCGCGCCCAGGGCTTCGGCGCCGAGGTCAAGCGGCGCATCATGATCGGCACCTATGTGCTTTCCGCCGGTTATTACGATGCCTATTACATCCAGGCGCAGAAACTGCGCCGCCTGATCGCGCAGGATTTCGAGGCGGCCTTCCGGCAGTGCGACGTGATCATGGGGCCGACCGCGCCGACCACCGCATTCAAGCTGGGCGAAAAGAGCGACGACCCGGTTTCCATGTATTTGTCGGATATATACACCATCGCCGTGAACCTGGCCGGCCTGCCCGGCATGTCCGTCCCCTGCGGCTTCGGAGACGGCGGCCTGCCGGTGGGCTTGCAGATTGTGGGCAATTATTTTGCCGAGGCGAAAATGCTGAATGTGGCGCATCAGTATCAGTTGGCGACGGACTGGCACAAGCGGCTGCCGCCGCTTGGTGAGGGGTTAGGGGAGAGGGGTTAGGCGTATGACTATCCGGTTTTTCCTCCTCACCCCTCACTCCTTACCCCTAACGAGGTTTTAATCATGCAATGGGAAGTCGTAATCGGGCTGGAAACGCATGCCCAGTTGAATACCGTCACCAAGATTTTTTCCGGCGCGGCCACCGCCTATGGCGCCGAGCCCAATACCCAGGCGTGTGCCGTGGATCTGGCGCTGCCGGGGGTGTTGCCGGTATTCAATCGTGTGGCAGCGGAAAAAGCGGTCAAATTTGGCCTGGCCGTCGGCGCGCGCATCAACCGCAAGTCGGTTTTTGAGCGCAAGAATTATTTCTACCCGGATCTGCCCAAGGGCTACCAGACCACCCAGCTCGAACTGCCCATTGTGGCCGAAGGCGGGACACTGCGCATCCAGGTAGGCGATTACGAAAAAGACATCCGCATTACCCGCGCCCACATGGAGGAAGACGCCGGCAAGTCGCTGCACGAGGATTTCCACGGCATGACCGGCATCGACCTCAACCGTGCCGGTACGCCGCTGATCGAGATCGTCACCGAGCCCGACATGCGCAGCAGCGCGGAAGCGGTGGCCTACGCCAAGACGCTGCATTCCCTGGTGCGCTGGATCGGCATCTGCGACGGCAACATGCAGGAAGGCTCGTTCCGCTGCGACGCCAACGTCTCGGTGCGCCTCAAGGGCACGGAGACGCTGGGCACGCGCTGCGAAATCAAGAACCTCAACTCCTTCAAGTTCCTGGAAAAGGCCATCGATTACGAAGTCCGGCGCCAGATCGAGCTGATCGAGGACGGCGGCCGGGTGGTGCAGGAAACCCGCCTCTACGACCCGGACCGCGACGAGACCCGCTCCATGCGCTCCAAGGAAGAGGCCAACGACTATCGCTATTTCCCCGATCCCGATCTGCTGCCGCTGGTGATCAGCGATGCCTATATCGAAGATGTGCGCGGCATCCTGCCGGAGCTGCCGCAGGCCAAACGCGAACGCTTCATGAGCGAATACAGCCTGCCCACCTATGATGCCGGAGTGATGACCTCATCACGCGAACTGGCCGACTACTTCGAGGCGACAGCCAAAGCCTTTGGGGGCGAATCCAAGCTGGCGGCCAACTGGATCATGGGCGACCTTTCCGCCGCACTCAACAAGGAAGGCAAGGATATCGACGCCAGCCCCATTTCAAGCAACCAGCTGGCCGGTCTGCTGCAGCGCATCCAGGACAGCACCATTTCCGGGAAAATCGCCAAGGAAGTGTTTGCCGCGATGTGGAACGGCGAGGGCGAGGCGGATGCCGTCATCGAGGCCAAAGGGCTGAAACAGGTTTCCGACAGCGGCGCGATCGAGAAGATCATCGACGAGATCATCCATGCCAATCCGGGCCAGGTGGCCGAGTACCGCTCGGGCAAGGACAAGCTGTTCGGCTTTTTCGTCGGCCAGGCGATGAAGGCCAGCAAGGGCAAGGCCAATCCGGCGCAGCTGAATGAGCTACTGAAGCAGAAACTGGCCGGCTGAATTCGAGTTCCGGAATAATCCTATAAAAAGCGGTTAACCACGGAGTTCACGGAGAACACGGAGTAAAAACCATGGATTGCATGATGTTTGGCATTCACCCGTCGGGTGAGACCCATAAATGACCGCAAACTGCCTTTGCGAGTTGGGCGACAAGTCGCCCATCCCTGCCTACCCCGCTTCTCCGTGTTCTCCGTGCCCTCCGTGGTTATCGAACTGAGGTTTCCAGGATAAAAAAGGGGGCCAGTGGCCCCCTTTCCGTTTCGCGCCGCCCTATTTGACGGTACTGGCTGGCGCCTGTGTTTGCGATGCCGCGGGCGGCAGCCCTCTCAGTTCGCGAAAGCGTTTTTTGTCATCCTCGAAGCGCTTATTGATGACTTCAAGCTCCTGCCGGGATTTGGCCATGCTGTCCTGAAGTTTCTTGACTTCCCTTTCTGCCGCGTCAATTTCCGCCTTCAGGTCGGCGGGGATGGACTTTTTGCTTTTCACATAGCTGTCGTTTTGCTTGCGCAGCCCTTCCTGGCGGCCCTGCACTGACTTGATGCGCAGCTGGGTGCCGTCAATCTGCGCCTGGGTGGCGACAAGATTACGGTCGCGCGCCAGATCGATTTCCTTTTCGTTGGAATAGCTGAGCAGCAGCGCCTGGTCACGACGCTTCTGCTCGATGGATTTTTGCCCCTCATCCTGCTTCTTCGCGGCCTCGTCAGCCTGGGCCTGTCTTTCTTCATCCGTCAGATAGGTCGTTTTCTTTCTTTCCATGCCCCTGGACGAGATCTCGCTCGAAGAGCGGCATTTGGCTTCAACTTCGGGGGGGATGGAGTCACCATAGTAGGTGCGGCCCTTGTCGTCCACGCATTTTTTCATGGGCGCGGCTTGTGCCGCGCTGGCGCTGAGCGCCGCGGCGATGAGAATGATCAAAGTCTTCACTTGGGTTTCCTTATTTCACGCCATATTGATTGCGGTATGCAGCCACCGCGCCCTGATGCTGCGCCATCTCGGGATGGTGTTGCAAATAGCCGGTCAGGCTGTCGAGATCGGCAATACTGATAACGGGTATGTCATAGCTTTGGCTGACTTCCTGCACCGCGGAAAGTGTTCCCGTGCCGCGCTCCATGCGATCCAGCGCGATGGCCACGCCGCAGGGACGGGCGCCGTGAGCGCGGATCAGGTCCACCGACTCGCGCACCGAGATGCCGGCGGAAATCACATCATCGACGATCAGCACGCGGCCCTGCAAGGGGGCGCCGATCGGCGTGCCGCCCTCGCCGTGGTCCTTGGCTTCCTTGCGGTTGAAGCAGTAGGGCACGTTGCGCCCCTGTCCGGCCAGGGCGATGGCCACTGCCGCCGCCAGGGGAATGCCCTTGTAGGCCGGGCCGAACAGCATGTCGAAATCCAGCCCGGCAGCGAGAATCGCTTTGGCGTAAAATTGCCCGAGTTTCTGCAGGGCCACGCCATCGTTGAACAGCCCGGCATTGAAGAAATAGGGGGAAAGCCGCCCTGCCTTGGTCTTGAATTCGCCGAAGCACAGCACCTTGCGCTGAATGGCGAAGTCGATGAAATCCTGTCTGAAATCGGTCATGGCTTAATCAAAGTAAAGGGTTAATCTTGCGCATTATATCTGCAAATCTTAATGGCATTCGCTCCGCCAGCAGCAAGGGGTTTTTCGACTGGATGGCAAAGCAGGACGCGGATGTGGTCTGCGTCCAGGAACTCAAGGCCCAGGCCGCCGACATGAAGCCGGAAATGCTGAATCCCGAGGGCTTCAACGGCTGTTTCCACTATGCCGAAAAGAAGGGCTACAGCGGCGTCGGCATCTATTCGAGAAGCAGGCCGGACAGGGTAATCGAAGGCCTCGGCATCGCCGGCATCGACGCCGAGGGGCGCTACCTGCAGGTGGATTTCGGCAATCTGTCGGTGATCTCGCTCTACCTCCCCTCCGGCTCCAGCTCCGAGGAACGCCAGCAGGTGAAATTCTATTTTCTCGACAGCTTCCTGCCGCATTTGCGCGAGCTCAAGGCGAGCGGGCGCGGGATCATTCTGTGCGGCGACTGGAACATCGCGCACCAGGAAATCGACCTCAAGAACTGGAAAGGCAACCAGAAAAACAGCGGTTTCCTGCCCGAGGAACGGGCCTGGCTCACTCACGTATTCGATCAGGTGGGCTGGGTGGACGTGTACCGCCGCCTGCACCCCGAGGCCACCGGGGAAGCCTACACCTGGTGGTCGAATCGCGGCCAGGCCTGGGCCAAGAACGTGGGCTGGCGCATCGACTACCAGATCGCCACGCCGGGCGTGGCTGAAAAGGCAACGCGGGCGGCGGTCTACAAGGAGCAGCGTTTTTCCGACCACGCGCCGCTGGTGATTGATTACGACGGGACGCTGTGACCTTCCTCATTCCACGGCGCGACTTTTACCAGTAACAGCATCCCCGGCAGTGCCAGCAACGTGCAGAGCAGAAAAAAACTGGCCCAGCCGAGTTGCTCCACCAGATAGCCGGTCGCCGAATTGAACACCGTGCGCGGGACGGCTGCCAGGCTGGTAAACAGGGCGAACTGGGTGGCGGTGTAGAGCGGGTGGGTGGCGCGCGCGATGAAGGCGACGAAGGCCGTCGTGCCCAGTCCCACGCCCAGTGCCTCGAAGCCGATCACGCCCGCCAGCAATACCAGATCGTGGCCATTCCGCGCCAGCAGGGCGAAACCCAGGATGGACACCGCCTGCACCACGCCGAACAGCCACAGCGCGCGGTTGATGCCGAGTTTGATCATCCATATCCCGCCCAGCAGGCCGCCGATGATGGCGGGCCACAACCCGGCATGCTTGGCGACCAGGCCGATTTCCGTCTTGCTGAAGCCCATGTCGAGGTAAAACGGCGTCGCCAGCGCGGTGGCCATGCTGTCACCGAGCTTGTAGAAGAAAATAAATGCGAGGATCAGCAGCGCCTGCCGCCAGCCCGAGCGGGTGATGAATTCGTGGAATGGCTCCACCACCGCTTCCCTCAACGTGCGTGGCGCGCCCTTGATGCGTTCGGGTTCGCTTACCAGCAAGGTCATGGCGATACCGGGCAGCATGAACAGGGCGGTGATCAGGAATACGCTGTTCCACGGCAGGTGGTCGGCCAGAATCAGCGACAGGGAGCCGGGGATCAGGCTGGCGATGCGGTAGGCATTGACGTGGATGGCGTTGCCCAGGCCCAGTTCGGCGTCGAGCAGAATTTCGCGCCGGTAGGCATCCAGCACCACGTCCTGCGAGGCGGAGAAAAACGCCACGGCAGCAGCCAGATAAGCGATAGCCCAGATATCGAGCGTGGGATTGAACCAGCCGAATGCCGGCAGCGAAAAGAGCAGCGCCGCCTGAGTCAGCAGGATCCAGCCGCGCCGCCGCCCCAGCACCGGCCAGGCGAAACGGTCCATGAGCGGCGACCAGATGAATTTCCAGGTGAAAGGCAGCTGGATCAGGGCAAACAGGCCGATGGCCTTGAGATCGACGCCTTCTGAACGCAGCCAGGCGGGCAGCAGGCTGATCAGGATATACAGCGGCAGGCCGGAGCTGAAGCCGGTGAAAATGCAGATCAGCATGCGGCGGTTGAGTATGGCTTCGCGAAACATTTTTTCCTAAAAACCTCAGTTCGATAACCACGGAGGGCACGGAGAACACGGAGAAAGGCAGTTTGCGGTCATTTATGGGCCTCACCCGACGGGCGAATGCCAAACATCATGCAATCTATGGTTTTTGCTCCGTGTTCTCCGTGAACTCCGTGGTTAACGGCTTTTCAGCCTGGCAAGTTCGCCACCTTACCGGAAACAGGGCGCTGTGTCACAATGCCCGCCATGTCGGAACAAAGCCTTTTTGCGCTATTTCTCGTCGGCTTGCTGGGCGGCACGCATTGCGTCGGCATGTGCGGCGGCATCGTCGCCGCCATTTCCATGCAGCTGCCGGGACAGGGCACGCGCTTCAGTTACCATTTCGCCTACAACGCCGGACGCATCCTCAGCTATGCCGTTGCGGGCGGCTTGGCCGGTGCAGTGGGGGCGAGCACCTTGCTGCTGGAAGGAATGTGGCCGGTGCAGCAGGTCTTGTATGGGTTGGCGAACCTCATGCTGGTTGCGCTGGGGCTCTATCTGGCGGGGCTGTGGCAGGCGGTGACGCAGATCGAGCGCCTTGGCGGGCTGTTGTGGCGGCGCATCCAGCCCTTGTCGAAATCCCTGCTGCCGGTGCGCAACCCGGCGCAGGCTTTCCTGCTCGGGACGCTGTGGGGCTGGCTGCCGTGCGGCCTGGTCTACAGCGTGCTGATCACTGCGCTGGCGAGCGGAAATGCCATTTCAGGCGCGGCCAGCATGCTGGCTTTCGGCCTCGGCACCCTGCCCAACCTGATTGCCATGGGCCTGTTCGCCCAGCAGTTGCAGACCCTGACGAAGAACATCTGGGTGCGCCGGGCGGCGGGTTTGCTGGTGGCGGGGTATGGGGCGTGGGGACTGATGCGCCTGGCGCTGGCTTAGGGTTCGTCATTGCGAGCGTAGCGAAGCAATCTTGTTTCACCTTCGGGCCAACAAAAACAGATTGCTTCGCTACGCTCGCAATGACAGTTAGCCGCGCTCGATCCGGTAAGCCGCCACGCTGCCACGGATATTCGGCAGAAAACCGATTTCCCTCTCCCCTTCCATCACGACCCGTTCCAGAATACGAATGCCGCGCTGGGCGCAGAAGGCCTCGAAATCCTTGACGGTGCAGAGGTGGATGTTGGGCGTGTCGAACCACTGGTAGGGAAGATTGGGCGAAACCGGCATGTGGCCTTGCAGCACTTGCATGCGGTGGCGCCAGTAGCCGAAGTTGGGGAAGGCAACGATGGCCTGCTTGCCGACGCGCAGCATTTCCGCAATGACCTGTTCGATGTGACGCATGGCCTGCAGGGTTTGCGACAGGCTCACGAAATCAAAAGAATCCGCTTCGAAGCCGGATAGTCCCGCGTCAAGGTCGTTCTGGATGACGTTAAGGCCTTTTTTCACGCAGGCGAGGATGTTGGCATCCGCGATTTCCACGCCGTAGCCGCGCGCCTGGCGGCTGTCCGTGAGATATTTCAGCAGGGTGCCGTCGCCACAACCCAGGTCGAGCACGCGCGAGCCGGGCGCTACCCAGGCCGCGATGGTTTCGAAATCATGACGTACCGTGGTGTTGGTCATGTTCATGCCTCCTCCACTATTCGTTCCATGTAGGCCCGCACCAGATTATGGTATTGCGGGTCTTCCATGAGGAAGGCATCGTGGCCGTGGGCGGCGGTGATTTCCGCGTAGCTCACGTCCAGATTGTTGTCCAGCAGGGCCTTGACGATCTCGCGCGAGCGCGACGGGCTGAAGCGCCAGTCGGTGGAGAAGGAAATCACCAGGAATTTCGCACGCGCAGCCTGCATGGTTTCGCTCAGGGAACCGTGCTGATGATGGTGGGTGGGGTCGAAGTAATCCAGCGCCTTGGTCATCAGCAGGTAGGTGTTGGCGTCGAAGCTGTCGGCGAATTTGTCGCCCTGGTAGCGCAGGTAGGACTCGATCTCGAATTCGACCTCATAGCCGAAGTTGTAGGCGCCGGTGCGCAATATGCGGCCGAATTTTTCACCCATCGCATCGTCCGACAGGTAGGTGATGTGGCCCAGCATGCGGGCGATGCGCAAGCCACGGCGCGGTACTACGCCGTGGGCGTAGAAATCGCCGCCGTGAAAATCCGGATCGGTCAGGATGGCCTGTCTGGCCACGTCGTTGAAAGCGATATTCTGCGCCGTGAGCCGCGGTGCGGCAGCAATCACCAGGGCGTGGCGCAGGCGGTCGGGGTGGTTGATGCTCCATTGCAGCACCTGCATGCCGCCCAGGCTACCGCCGACGATGGCGGCGAACTGGTGGATGCCGAGCCGGTCGGCCAGTCTGGCCTGGGTCTCCACCCAGTCCTCGACCGTCACCACCGGGAAACTGGCGCCGAAGGGCTTGCCGGTCTGGGGGTTGATGCTGGATGGCCCGGTGGAGCCGTGGCAGCCGCCCAGATTGTTCAGTCCGATGACGAAAAAGCGCCCGGTATCGATCGGTTTGCCGGGCCCGATCATGTTGTCCCACCAGCCGGGGCGCTTGTCGTGTTCGGAGTGGACGCCCGCCACGTGATGGTTGCCGGAAAGGGCATGACAGACCAGGATGGCGTTGGACTTGCCGGCATTGAGCGTGCCGTAGGTCTCATACACCAGCTCGTAGGACGGCAGGGTGGCGCCGCTTTTGAGCGTCAGCGGCGACTCGAAACGTGCGGTTTGTGGCGTGACGATGAGTTTGGACATATCCGGGCGATTATCGTGAATTTTTGCGGGAGCTGCAAACTTAGCCATCAGCGGTCAGCTATCAGCTGAACCGGTTTGGCTGATAGCTGAAGGCTGACAGCTGATAGCTATTTCACGCATTCAAGCGCGCCAGATACGCGTGCATTCTTTCCGGTTCTTCGGTTTTGAGCATGCGATTCACTTGTGAGGACAGCTCAGGCACATTGGTGCGCAGAATCTGCTGTTTCACTCTGAGCAAATGTGCCGGATGCATGGAGAACTGGCGCAGGCCGAGGCCCAGCAGCAGGCGGCTCATCCTGACATCGCCCGCCATCTCGCCGCACACCGAAACCGGGATGCCGGCCTTGTCGGCGCACTTGATGGTATAAGACACCAGTTGCAGCACTGCGGGATGAAGCGGGTCGTATAGATGCGCCACGCTGTCGTCGGTACGGTCGATGGCCAGGGTGTACTGGATCAGGTCGTTGGTGCCGATGGAGAGAAAATCCAGGTGCTTGGCAAAAACGTGGGCCGCCAGCGCCGCGGCGGGAATTTCGATCATGCCGCCGACGGGGAGGTTGTCGTCGAAGGGAATATTCTCCTCCATCAGGCTCTGTTTGGCATGGGCAATCAGATGAAAGGTCTGGTTAAGCTCGGCCAGAGACGACAGCATGGGGATCAGCATCTTGATTCTGCCGTAATGCGAGGCGCGCAGAATGGCACGCAACTGGGTGTGGAACAGTTGCGGTTCGGCCAGGCACAGGCGAATTGCGCGCAACCCCAGCGCCGGGTTGGCGCTGACGTTTTCTGCGCCGAATAATTTTTTGTCCGCGCCCAGATCGAGGGTGCGGATGGTAACCGGCAGGCCATGCATTTCTTCCGCCACGCGACGGTAGGCCAGGAACTGCTCTTCTTCATCCGGCAGGCCGCGCCGGTTGAGAAACAGGAATTCGCTGCGGAACAGGCCGATTCCCGTTGCGCCATTGGCTTTCACGTCGCCGATGTCGTCCGGCAACTCGATGTTGGCGTGGAGTTCCACTTCCGTGCCATCCAGGGTCGTGGCGCGGGTCGATTTGAGGCGTTTGAGTTTCTGTTTTTCCAGTTCCCACTGGCTCTGGCGCAGCTTGTATTCGGCCAGTACGGTCTTGTCCGGGTTGACGATAACGATACCCTGGCTGCCGTCGACAATGATCAGTTCGCGCTCGCGAATCAGGCTGCGTGCATGGTGCAGAGCCACGATGGACGGGATATTGAGGCTGCGGGCGAGAATCGCGGTGTGGGAAGTGGTGCCGCCAACATCGGTGACAAAGGCGGCGAACTGGTGCTGCTTGAACAGCATCATGTCGGAAGGGGAAAGGTCGTGCGCCACCAGAATGCCGGTCTGATCGGTACTGGCGAGGCCCGGGGTATGCAGGGTGGCGTGGCCGAGCAGGGATTTCAGCACCCTTTCCACTACCTGCACCACATCCGCCTTGCGCTCCCGCAGGTAGTCGTCCTCGATCTGATCGAACTGCGCCAGCAAGGTGTCCATCTGCTGCTTCAGCGCCCATTCGGCGTTGACGCGCTGTGTTTCGATGCTTTCCTTGGGGGCGGTCGAGAGTGTCGGGTCGCTCAGGATCAGGATGTGCAGATCGAGAAACGCATCGAATTCCGCTGGCGCATTGGCTGGAATGTCATTGCGCAGCTCCTTCAGTTCCTGCAGCGTGCTCTGGATCGCCGCATCAAAACGCGCGACTTCTTCGGGGATCTGTGCCTTGAGAATGCCATACTGAGGGACGTCCAGGCCGACATGCGAAACAAGATGGGCATGACCAATGGCGATGCCACCTGAAACGGCGACGCCATGCATGGTAAAACTCATCAAGCCCCCCACCGACAGCTGATAGCTGACAGCTGATAGCTGACCGCTCACTGTCATTCGCCTTCTCCGAATTTGTCGTTGATCAGGTGGATCAGCGCCTGCATCGCCTGCTCCTCATCCTCGCCCTCGATTTCAATGCCGATGGTCGTGCCCTTGGCCGCAGCCAGCATCATCACGCCCATGATGCTTTTGGCGTTGATGCGCTTGCCGTTGCGGCTAAGCCAGACCTGGCTCTTGTGCTGGCTGGCTGTCTGGGTAATCTTGGCCGAGGCGCGCGCATGCAGCCCCAGCTTGTTGCTGATTTCGATGTCACGTTGCAACATGGCAGGCGTCCATGGTGGTGTGGATGATGCCGTCGTGACCGCCGGAAAGCGCTTTTTCCACCACGGTGGCAAGCGGTTCGTCACGATAGGTGAGCGCCCGTACCAGCATCGGCAGGTTGACCCCCGCAATACCTTCCACCCGGCCCGCTTCCAGCAGGCGGCAGGTGATGTTGGTAGGGGTGGCACCGTAGATGTCGGACAGGATCAGCACGCCATCACCCTGATCGAGCTGGTGCAGCATTTCCATGGCCTGGGGCAGTATTGCCACCGGGTCATCGTGGATGGTGACACCGAGTTGCTGCAAGTGCAGCGGCCGGCTGCCCATGACATGGCTGGCGCAGTGAATCAGACTTTCGCCCAGGGCGCCGTGGGCAACAATAAGAATACCAATCATCGAAATTCCTTGGCTTGCGCCATCACTTCGGAAAAAAGCGGCATTTTACTCCGTTAAAACAGAAGTCGCATAGCGACACTCTGCCCCCCTCTCCCGCCGGGAGAGGGCAGGGGTGAGGGAGGCGGCAATGGCCGTCAGGGCGATTCGTGGAGTTTCAATCCTGTGTCGAAAAATGTGATGCGTTTTTTCATCGCGGGTGTCAGGTAAATCTCGCCCTGATCGTCGATCAACATGGCCTGATCCACCTTCATTTTCTTCAGCTCGTCGCGCCAGCCCTGTTTGCCGGCGATGAAAGCCGGTTTGGAGGCGACATCCGACAGCACGCCCGCTTTTTTGCCGGGCGGGATCAGCACGGTGACTGCCTGGGTACCCTGGGCCGGCTGGCCATTGCGCGGGTCGATGATGTGACAGTAGCGCTTGCCGTCGAGTTCGAAATAGCGCTGGTAGTCGCCGGAAGTGCCGACCGCCTCGCCATTGCGCAGTTCCAGCGTGGCGATGGCGCCGGATTTGCGCGGATGCTGGATGCCCACCCGCCACGGCTTTTTGCCGTGCTGGCCGAGGGCGATGATATTGCCGCCGATGTTGATCAGGGCATTTTTCACGCCCTGTGAGCGCAGGTAATCCGCCGCCACGTCAAGCGCGTAGCCCTTGGCGTAACCGCCCAGGTCCACGCGCACGGCGGGATTTTTGCTGTGGAATTCGATGCCTTCGATCACGATGTCCTTCATTTCAGGGCTGGCCTGCAGCCATTTTTCGATTTCAGCGGGATCAGGCTGCACCGGCCTGAATTCATCCCCATGAAAACCCCACAGCCGGACCAGGTTGCCGATGGCTGGATTGAACAACCCGCCAGATTGCCCGGAAAGCCGGGTGGCATCCTGGATGATGGGGATCAGGCCGGGCGGAATGGCCGCTTTCGCGGGCGCATTGGCAAAAATCTCGTTCATCCGGCTCAGAGAGCCTGGCTTCCATGGATGGAGAAATTCGTGCATCTGGTCGAAATCGGCCAGCACCTGGCCGGTGAGCTGTTTGGCGCGCGCCTCATCCTCGCCATAAATACTTATTTCCACCAGGGTGCCGAAGACATAGCTTTGTTGCTGGTAAAGGGGTTCCTTGCCGCAGCCGGACAGACTGATCGTCAACAGGAAGACCAGCAGAAGAAGGGTGAGGGGTGAGGGGTGAGGGGAGAGGAAAAAGCCGGCGCCCCTCCCTTTCCGCGCCTCACTCCTCACGCCTCACCCCTCACAGTCTTTTCCAGCGCATCCACGAACATCCCCGCCACATTGAAGCCGCTCTGCGCGGTAATTTCCTGGAAGCCGGTCGGGCTGGTGACGTTGATTTCGGTGAGGTAGTCGCCGATCACGTCGAGGCCGACCAGGAACAGCCCCTGTTCGCGCAGTTTCGGGCCCAGCGTGTCGGCGATTTTCCAGTCGTTTTCACTCAAAGGCTGGGCCACGCCCTTGCCCCCGGCGGCCAGGTTGCCGCGCGTTTCGCCGCCCTGGGGGATGCGCGCCAGGGCGTAAGGCACCGGCTCACCGTTGATCAGCAGGATGCGCTTGTCGCCCTGTGCAATTTCGGGAATGAAACGCTGCGCCATGACCGTGCGGGTGCCGAGTTGCGTCATGGTTTCGATGATCACATTCAGATTGGGATCGTGCTGCCGGATGCGGAAAATGCTGCTGCCACCCATGGCGTCGAGCGGCTTCAGGATGATGTCGCCGTGCTGGTCGATGAAGCCGCGGATCAGGTCTTCCTGTCGCGTCACCAGGGTGGGCGGCATGAACTGGGGAAACTTCGCCGTGGAAAGCTTCTCGTTGAAATCGCGCACTGCCTCGGGCCGGTTGAGAATGCGCGCGCCCTGTGCCTCGGCCAGCTCCAGCAGGTAGGTGCTGTAGATGTACTCCATGTCGAAAGGCGGATCCTTGCGCATCAGGGTGACATCGAAATCCGTCAGTTCGTGCCAGGCCGCTTCTTGCAGGGAAAACCACTTCAGGTCTTCGTCCACCAGTTCGAGCCGGCGCGCATGCGCCTTGACCTTGCCTTCGCTCAGGATCAGCTCGTGCTGTTCCATGACATAAAGCGCATGGCCGCGCGCATGGGCCTCGCGCATCATGGCGTAAGTGGAGTCCTTGCAGGTTTTAAGGGACTCAAGAGGGTCAAGAATGATCGCGAGTTTCAATTTACCTATCCAGCAGGCTGGTTGAGCGGCTGAATATCATAACCTTTTTGCAGCAAACGGGTAGCGATGCTTGGCGCGGGTTGTGATAAATGTCAGTTGCTGCAATAATCACCTGATCATAAGTAGGGCCTTTAGCGACACGGCGCGGTATTTGGGTTTATCCTGACAAAAATCCGCTGGCTACAGAGAACACAGAGTTCACACAGGTCTATGCCTCAATCTGACAGTAAACACCGAAAACCCAATCATCCAAGCGAAGCTTCCGGAGCCAGGCTGCCGAAGATCCATCTGAAGCGCTGGCCATTTGCGCTGGTTCTTGTCTGGACCATCGCTATCGCGGCGTCCCTGTACTGGAACTATCGCCAGACTCATTCCCTGTTGCTGGAACAGGCGCACAGTGAGTTGCGCGCCAATTTCTTCAAGGACCTGACATTCCGGCAGTGGGCCACAAAACATGGCGGCGTGTATGTCCCAGTCGACCGGGAAACCCAGCCCGATCCATTTGTTGCCTATCTTCCGGAGCGGGATATCGTGACCCCGTCGGGGCGCGTCCTGACGCTGATCAACCCTGCCCTGATGGTGCGCCAGTTCAACGAAATGGCGCAACAGAGTTACGGCGCCATCAGCCACATCAGCAGCTTGCGTCCGCTCAACCCTCTCAATCAGCCCGACCCGTGGGAAGCAGAAGCGCTGAAGATCCTCGCTGGCGGTACGGAAGAGATTACCGAGATTTCGCCGATCGACGGGGCCCCTTACCTGCGCCTGATCCGTCCGATGGTCATGGTCGAAGCCTGCCTGGATTGCCACAAGCAACAGGGCTACCGGGCAGGAGAACAGGCTGGTGGTGTCAGTGTATCGGTGCCTCTGGCGCCGCTCGATGCGGTGGAAAAGGAACGTATAGTTTCATTGGGCCTGGGACACGGCATTCTCTGGCTACTGGGCCTCTCCGGCATCGGCTTTGGAGCGCGCCAGCTTGGCCGGCGCATCAGCGAAAGAGAGTCGGTTTATTTTGCCCTGAAGGAAAGTGAGGACCGTTCCCGTTCCATCCTTTCCACTTCGCTCGACGCCATTATCACCATTGATCGGGAGGAGCGGATTACTGGCTGGAACCAGCAGGCGGAAACCATTTTTGGCTGGAGCGCAGAGGAAGTCATGGGGGAGCCTCTCTCCGGTAAAATCATTCCGCCCGGCGAGCGCGAAGCCCATCGGAGGGGCATCAAGCTGCTGCTGGAATCCGGCCAGGGACGCATCATCAACCAGCGCATTGAAGTCACCGGCTTGCGCAGGAACGGCGAGAAATTCCCGCTTGAACTGGCAATCGCCTTGATTGTCACTGACGGCCAACCTGCTTTCAGCGCCTTCCTGCGCGACATCAGTGAAAGCAAGCGCAACGAGGAAAAAATCCAGCGCGATTTTCACCTCCAACAAGCGCTGGCAGCCGTGCTGGAAATTTCCATCCGGCCGATCCCTTTCAATGAGAGGCTGGGGAACGCCCTGAGTTCCATCCTGGCAACACCCTGGCTGGCATTGCGCGATGCCGGTGCGATTTTCCTTGTTGCCGAGGATGGCGCCACTTTGCTGCTGGCGGCTCAGCAAGGCATCGCCGAGCCCATTCTGCAACAGTGCGCCAGTGTCCCGTTTGGCGAATGCATGTGCGGTTTGGCCGCAAAAGAGAAAGCCCCGATATTCGCCTCTGAAGTGGATGACCGCCACACGCGTTCTTTCCCCGGAATGCAAGCCCATGGCCATTACTGCCTTCCCATTCTGTCAGGGGAAAAACTGCTTGGCGTGCTGAATCTGTACCTGGTGGAGGGGCACCAGAAAAACGAAGCGGAGCTTCACTTTCTCTCGGCGGTTGCCCATGTTCTGGGCGGCATGATTCAGCGCCATCACGCTGAAGAACAATTGCAACATTCCGCCTATTACGATGCCCTGACCGGGATGCCGAACCGGGCCTTGCTGCTGGAGCGCCTCGATCGCTGCCTCAAGCGGGCGGTCAGGCACGACGAGTTTCGCTATGCCGTGCTGTTTCTCGATCTTGACCGTTTCAAAAACATTAACGACAGTCTCGGGCATACCAGCGGCGACCAGATTCTGGTGTCTGTTGCGGAGCGCCTGCAGCAATGCGTTCGCCCCGGCGACACGGTGGCGCGCCTGGGAGGAGATGAATTTGCCATCCTGCTCGACGACATTGTCGATATCCTGGATGCCTCCCAGGTAGCGGAGCGCATCCATTCCTCGATGTTCCAGCCGTTCGAATTTTCCGGTCACGAGGCATTCATCTCCACCAGCATAGGCATCACGCTGGGCAACCCGGCGTATAAAACGCCAGAGGACCTGCTGCGCGATGCGGATACGGCCATGTACCGGGCCAAGTCGCAGGGCACTGCCAAGACCTCCATTTTCGATGAGCAGATGCATGCCCATGTGGTTGCCCTGGTTACCATGGAAACCGAGTTACGGCGGGCCGTTGAGCGCCATGAACTGCGCGTGCACTACCAGCCCATCGTTTCCGCCACCAGCGGCGAGACCATCGGTTTCGAAGCATTGGTACGCTGGCCGCATTCAGAGCGCGGGATGATTTCACCGGCGGAATTCATCCCGGTCGCAGAAGAAAGCGGCCTGATTGGCAGCATTGGCCGCTGGGTGCTGCAGGAAGCCTGCCGCGAAGCGCAGGCCTGGCACACCCGGTTCCCGCACAGGGACGACTTGTTCGTCAGCGTCAATCTTTCGGCCAAGCAGTTTTTGCAAAGCAACATCAGCGAAGAAATTTTTCAAACCCTGCAGCAAAGCGGCCTGGAACCGCATCGCTTGCATCTGGAAATTACTGAAAGCGCCCTGCTGGACAATCCGGAAACCAGCAACCAGGTTCTCGTTGAACTCAGGGCCCGCGGCATTCAACTTTATCTGGATGATTTTGGTACCGGCTATTCTTCCTTGAGTTATCTCCACAGCTTCCCGTTCGATGCACTGAAAATTGACCGTTCCTTCGTTTGCATGCTGGGGAAAGGAAGCAAGCATGTCGGCATGGTCAGCGCCATCATCGCCATTGCCCGCAGTTTTGGCATGGACGTGAATGCGGAGGGTGTGGAAACCAGTGAGCAGCTTGAACAGTTACAGGAACTGGGGTGTCACAAGATACAGGGTTATTATTTCTCGCGCCCTCTTCCCGTCGAAGGCGTGGCAGAGTGGCTTGCCGGGAAATAGCGCAGAAAATGGCGACTCAAAGCTGCTTGAGCGCCTCGTCGATTCTTGCCGCCATATCATCGTGGATCAGCACTTCGTTACGTGGCACACAGGCAATCAGCATGATTCTGGCGGGGTGGCCTTCACGCAGGATTTCTGTCAATTCAACCGCCTTGACGGCGCCTTCATCCGGCGTTTCAAGCAAGATATTCATGTTGTCGAGATGCAGCGAAATTCCGTGAATCTGAAGTAATTTTTCCACGTTGTTCAGCACCAGCAGCAGCTGATCCATAAAATACTTCAAGGTCGGCTGGTGGATAGCCGTCTGGCCCAGCAGGGCTTCTTTTTCCCTGATCAATGTGCAGATTTCGGCCATCTCGCCGTCGCTGTATTCGACGTGGTCACACAGGCAGGCCTTGCCGCTGTCCTGACGCAGCTTCATTCGCATGCGGGCGCGCAACAGGGCCAATTCCTGCTCCAGCTCCCCGCATTCGGAGCGTTCCGCCTCGATGTTGGCCAGCACCCTGTGCGCCACAAACTCCAGGGCAAAGGCTTTCAGCTTTTCGCGCAAGCCGCTTTCGCTGCCGGCGGATGCAACAATCCGGTGATCGGTGAAGCTGATCTGTGTCTGGGGAACCTCCCGCTGCATCATGTCGCCCCTCATCGCGATACCCAGCACCTTGCGAACCTGCATGGTGGAGGCAATCATGACATGGCAGCTGTCAATATTTCCGGGCTGCGCGGTGGAAATGCAGTTACGCAGGGAGGGGTCGCGGTTGAAAGTTTTTCCCATCTCCAGGCCATTTGCGAACATGGCCCGCAACACCGGCGTCGAGCTCCACTGCCGCGTTGCCGCATCGACCGGCCCGGCAATGCTGTCGATGACGTGCTGGATATGCTTCAGCGCATTCCATACCGGCCTGCTGAGCGTCTCCTGACAATCGGTGAGAAATCGCATGCGCGGATTGATTTCATAAAACAGCTGCTCGATGGCCGCGTCGATTTCAGCCTGGTGCGACTGAAGGTGTTTCTGTTTCAGATAGCGCCGTAAAACGCGTCGGATCAGGCCCATTTTTTTTCGCTGACATTACGCATATGGATTCCCCCCAAAATGCAAAGACCCCGTTGTCTCATGCCTGCGCCTTCCCCAAACATCATGCCAACAGAGCGCTCAAGAGTGACGGGCCTATAGTAGCGTTTTGGCCGCCCCGGTACTTGACCGTTGGTGATCAAAAGCAAGAGACTTGAACGTTTCGTCCTTGCCGCTTCCATTCACACTGTGCACTGCAAAAATAATCTTGGCTAGATGGTTCGCCTTTGGCGATAATGCTCATGACATTCAACTTCTGGCGGTTTTGATGCAGTCAACCTGTTCCATCCCGATATTTTTGAGGCAGTTCGCGACAACTTCACCGCACTTCGAGAGTGCGGAAGCCATTTTGGCTTGTTAGGTTTTGGCAATGAGCGCCTTATCCGCATTCGCCCTGGCACTTGAGCCGCCTTATTACGCCGTGATCTTTTCTTCGCAGCGAACCGCCGGTGATAACGGCTACACCAAGATGGCCAAAAGAATGGAGGAACTTGCAGCCCTCCAATCGGGCTTTCTCGGTGTCGAAAGTGTTCGGGGCGCCGATGGTTTTGGGATCACGGTTTCGTACTGGTCTTCCGCCGAGGCAATCTCAAGCTGGAAAGCCAATGTCGAGCACCTCGCAGCTCAAGAAATGGGTCTGCGAGAGTGGTATGAACATTATGAAATCAGAGTTTCAAGGGTTGAGCGGGCTTATGCCAAGCCGTCGGCCCAGCATTCAGTATGATTCATCGCCCCGTTTGCGGAAAAGACATCCAGGTTATTTGCGGTTTTCCGCAAAATGAGGATGAATTGTTTTTCTTGTTCCCCCAGGCGACATTTCCGTTGACCCCAACACAGCTGCAAAACGCAATTGGACGGCGAGCTGACTCAACGGTAGTGGAGCATGGGGGCGAAGTTATCGCTTTCGCCAATTTCTACCAATGGGAAGCGGGCGGTCGTTGCTCAATTGGAAATGTCATCGTGTCCCCGGCGGAGCGAGGGCGCGGCGTAGGGCGCTATCTCATCGAGCAGATGATCAGCCTGGCTTTCTCAAAGCATCAGGCCACCGAGGTAACCGTGTCGTGTTTCAATCAAAATGTTGCCGGTTTGCTGCTGTACCCCAAACTGGGATTTTGGCCTTATGCCATCGAGGAAAGGCAAGACAAGAAAGGAAACCGGGTTGCACTTATTCACCTGCGATTGTTGCGAAATGAAAGCTGATCAACTGTTAGGCCCTTATGTCCGCAATTGAATATCATCTCAATTTACCGCTTGATGCCATGGATGTGGCTGCGGTTTTTGATGCTTCCGGCATACGCCGCCCTACCAGGGATCTGGATCGGATCGAGCGCATGTTTGCCAATGCGAACCTGACTATCTCTGCCTGGCATGAAGGCAAGCTGGTTGGGGTATGTCGCGCCTTAACGGACTTTAGTTATTGCTGCTACCTGTCCGATCTCGCAGTGGACAAGGCCTTTCAAAAGCATGGCATCGGGCGCGAACTTGTTGCCCGTGTCAGGTCCGCTATAGGAGAAGAGGTGGCGCTTGTACTATTATCGGCCCCGGACGCGATGGCGTACTATCCCAAGCTCGGTTTCGAAAAAGTTGAAAACGGGTTCATTATCAAACGCACCCGGTAAATGCTTTTCACGTTTGGCCATATAAGGTAAGCAATGGAAATATTGGTTTGGGCGTTTATCGGCGGCATATTTGGTGCCGTGCTCATGGACGCCACCGAAACTTATGCAGCCAAGGCCGGCATTGCCAGCGGCGTAAATATTGCCCTGGTTGGCCGTTGGTTCCTGGGCTTGTTGCGAGGGCAATTCATCCACAAAAATATCCTCGATTCCAGGCCGCATCCGCAAGAAATAATAACGGGCTGGGCATTTCATTTTCTGATTGGCGGAGGAGGTGTGGCGCTTACTTATCCTCTATTTTTCCGTGCCACGGAAATTCCACTGCCAGAAAGTTATTTGCTAGCAGGGATGCTTTTCGGCTTGGCTACATCAGTGTTGCCCTGGTTTGTACTCTTGCCCTCATTTGGCTGGGGGTTTTTCGGACGACGCGGACCGCAAGGTTCAAATGCCTTGCTTGCAAGTACGCTTTCCCATATCCCCTACGGGCTTGGTGTCGGTGCTGTTGTTGCGCTGGGCTTGCGTATTTAACAGGCTCCCGATGCGACCAAGAAAGGGCGCCGCTACGGCAGCGCCCTGCCATTACTACAGGTTTTTGTAGTATTCCCGGTGCCACGCCACAAACTTCTCTATCCCTTCTTTAAGCGGTGTTGATGGCGAAAACCCCACTGCCTGGCGCAAATCATCGATGTTGGCATAGGTTGCTTCCACGTCGCCATCCTGCATCGGCAACATGTTTTTAACCGCGGTCTGTCCTACTGCATCCTCGATGGTGCCGATGAAAGTCATCAACTCCACCGGCTCGTGGTTGCCGATGTTGTACACGCGGAACGGAACGTTGCTGGTGGCGGCATCCGGCTGGCTTCGATCAAAGGCCGGATTGGCTGTGGCGGTTGTATCGAGAACCCGTACCACGCCTTCGACGATGTCGTCGATATAGGTGAAATCGCGTTGCATTTTTCCCTGGTTGAACACGTCAATGGGGCGTCCGGCGCGAATCGCCGAGGTGAAGAGCGAGGGCGACATGTCGGGGCGGCCCCATGGACCATAAACTGTGAAGAAGCGCAGGCCGGTAGTGGGCAAGCCGTAGAGGTGGCTGTAGGTGTGCGCCATCAGTTCGTTGGATTTCTTGGCGGCGGCGTAAAGGCTCACCGGGTGATCCACGTTGTCATGCACCGAAAAAGGCATGTGGGTGTTGGCGCCGTAAACACTGGAACTGCTGGCGTATGCGAGATGTTCGACCTGGTTGTGGCGGCAGCCTTCCAGGATGTTGAGGAATCCGACTATATTGGATTGGATATAGGCATGGGGATTCTGCAATGAGTAGCGCACGCCGGGCTGGGCGGCAAGATTCACCACGCGGTTGAATTTTTCCGTGGCAAACAGGGTTTCGGTCGCCTGCCGATCAGCCATGTCCATGCGGATGAAGCGGAAGCCCTCCAGGCCAGTGAGCTGCTTGAGCCGGTCTTCCTTAAGCTGGACATCATAATAATCGTTGAGGTTGTCGATGCCGACCACTTCCACGCCCTTGGCAAGCAGGCGCTGTGCGGTGTGCATGCCGATAAATCCGGCTACGCCGGTAATCAGAACTTTCATTTATTCTCCTTTTTGCAAAGCCATGAGCTTTGCATATTTCATAAAACTGTTGCCGCAGCCGATGACGATGTGCACCAGTCCCGCAATGCCATCCAGCATGCCGAGGCGAAAAAAATAGAATCTCACGAAGCGCACTACCGGGCTGAAAACAAGCTGCGCCAGATGCGCGCGCCGTCCGGCCTGATACAAAGCTGCGGCCTGTAGCGAGGTGTAGCGGTTCTGCTTGTCCAGATAGGTGCCCAGGTCCTCGGCTGAATCGTGCAGCAGGTCGCCGCGCAGCGTGCCAACCTCGCTGCCGGTCAGCACTTTTTCATGCACCGCATCGTCGCTCCAGCGTGCATGGCGGCGGTCGAACAGGCGCAGGCTCCAGTCCGGGTAGCCTTCGCCGTGACGCAAATAACGTCCCATGAAGCGGTTGCTGCGTGGCATCCGGTATGCATGATGCTCGGGGTGGCCCAGTGCAGCGGTAATACTGGCACGCAAGTCTTCGCTCACCTGTTCGTCCGCATCGAGGCACAGCACCCAGTCGTTGCTTGCCTGCGCCACCGCGAACTGCTTTTGCAGCCCGAATCCCAGCCAGTCCTGGGAAATGAACCGTGCGCCGTATTTTAACGCAATTGCCTCGGTATTATCGCGACTGCCGCTGTCCACCACCACGATTTCGTCCGCAAATTTGACGCTCTGCAGGCAGGCCTCAAGTTGAGGTGCGGCGTTGAGGGTGATGAGCGCAACGGAAAAAGGCTGGGTTTGCATGGAACATTATTATGCCTGCTGGCTGGGTAGGCTAAAATAGCAGAATGTTGAAAATATTGCTGGTAAAGACTTCTTCCATGGGTGATGTCTTTCACGCGCTGCCCTCCGTGACCGACATTTTCGAGCATTATCCCGATGCGAAAGTGGACTGGGTGGTGGAGGAGAATTTTGCCGAGCTGCCGGCCCTACATCCGGGCGTGCGAAGAGTCATCCCGGTGGCGGTGCGGCGCTGGCGCCGGAATTTACTCGGCATGGCAAGCTGGCATGAAATGGCTGCTTTTCGCCGCGCCATTCAGGCAACGGACTATGATTTGATCCTCGATAGCCAGGGGCTGATCAAGAGCGCCGCCATCGCGCGCCTGGCCCATGGGCCGCGCTGCGGATTCGATCGTTCCAGCGCGCGCGAACCCTTGGCCGCGCTGGTTTACGACAGGGTTATCCGGGTGGCATGCGACCTTCATGCGGTGGGGCGCAACCGCCTGCTGATGGGGCGTGCGCTGGGTTACGTGCCCGGCGGGAACGTGGATTATGGCGTCACGGCGCCATCGCTGACACTGCCGTGGCTGCCCGGCGGGCCTTATGCGGTGTTGCTGCATGCCACCAGCCGCGCCGACAAGGAATGGCCCGAGGCGGACTGGGTTGCGCTGGCTGCCCGCCTCAACAGCCAGAAGCTGTGCTGCGTCCTTCCCTGGGGAGCGCCACACGAACAGGCGCGCAGCGAGCGCCTGGCAAAGCAAATGGCTGATGCCGTGGTGCCGCCACGCCTTGGCCTGACGCAGGCAGCCGCGCTATTGGGCGCTGCACAGGCCGTGGTGGGCGTGGATACCGGGCTGACTCATCTGGCCGCGGCGCTCAAGGTGCCGGTGGTGGCTTTGTATTGCGCCTCCGACCCCGGCCTGACGGGCGTCTATGCCAGCGGCCCAGCCCTCAATCTTGGTTGCGCGGGACAAGTGCCGCGGCTGGATGCAGTCATCGCGGCACTGGAAAAGGTCATGCCGGGATGAGCAAGGGGTCAACTCAGGAAACCGGGGTGACAGGCTGGATCTACACCGCAGCCCTGTTTCTGCTTCTGCCCTATGTGGCGTTCCATCTTGTCTGGCGCGCACGGCGCCAGCCGGAATATCTGCGTCACTGGGGTGAGCGTTTTGGCCGCTACCCCCAGCCCCCCCCCTTGCGCCCGGTGATCTGGCCGCATGCGGTATCAGTGGGCGAAACGCGCGCCGCCGCGCCGCTGGTGAAGGCGCTGCGGGCACGCTATCCGGAACACCAGATTCTTCTTACCCATATGACGCCCACCGGACGCGAGACCGGGGAACAGCTGTTCGGACCGGATGTGCTGCGCTGCTATCTGCCTTATGACTACCCGTTTGCGGTGCGGCATTTTCTTGATCATTTCAAGCCTGAGCTGGGGCTGCTGCTGGAAACGGAAATCTGGCCCAATCTGATTCGGGCTTGCCACGGGGCAAATATTCCGCTGTGCCTGGTGAATGCCCGCCTGTCGGAAAAATCGGCGCGCCGCTATGCGAGATTTGGCGGGCTGACCTCAGCCAGTCTGCGGCAAATGAGCGAAATTGCCGCGCAGACGGAAGGCGACGTGCGGCGCCTGGAGGCATTGGGTGCCCGAAATGTGAGCGTGATGGGTAACCTCAAGTTCGATATTACCCCCGCCCCTGAATTGCTTGATCTTGGCCATACGCTGTTGCAGCGCTTCGGGCCGGAACGGATGATTTTCCTGGCCGCGAGTACGCGCGAAGGGGAAGAAGAGAAAATCCTGTCTGCCGTGCGAAACGCAGGGATAGCCGGTTTGCTTACGGTAATCGTTCCGCGTCATCCACAGCGTTTCGGGGAACTTGCCCAGTTGCTGGAGAAATTGAGAATCCCATACCGGCGCCGCAGCCTGGAACAACCCATTGAGCCGGCAGTAGAGGTATTGCTGGGCGACAGCATGGGTGAAATGTTTGCCTACTATGCCGCCTGTGATGTCGCATTCATTGGCGGCAGCTTGCTGCCTTATGGCGGACAAAACCTGATCGAGGCCTGTGCGGTAGGCAAGCCGGTTATTCTTGGGCCACACACCTGGAATTTCGCCGAGGCGGCGGATCGGGCGGTGGAAGCGGGCGCGGCCGTTCGGGTGGCCGATGAAGAAGGGTTGGTGCGGGAATTACAGGATCTGTTACAGAATCCGGAACGGCGCCGCCGCATGGGTCAGGCCGGGCTGAATTTCAGCCGCCAGCATCGGGGGGCGACAGAAAAAGTGATGGCCATGCTGGAAGTCATTGCGAGCGCAGCGAAGTAATCGCGCTTCTTTTAATCCCGGATTATCCGTCAGGGCCAAAACACAGTAGGCGCGGCGCCCTCGCCGCGATTCGCGCCGGGGCGGCGCTCCAACATGTACGAGCATCCCAATGAACTATCTGGGTTAAACACACAACCCGGATTGCTTCGCTGCGCTCGCAATGACAACGATCATTTCAGCCACTGATTGACTTGCTGGAGATCGTCTTCCGCCAGCGTGCCTGCTGCTGATTTCAGCTTCAGGCGGCTGACAAGGTAGGCATAGCGCGCCTTGTACAGGTCGCGCTTGGCGCTGAAAAGTTGTTGCTGGGCGTTGAGTACATCGACATTGGTACGCACGCCGACTTCCAGCCCCAGCCGGGTGGAATCGAGCGCGCTCTGGCTCGACACCAGCGCCTGTTCCAGCGCCCTGACCTGCGCGGCGCCGCTGGTTACGCCCAGATACGCTTCGCGGGTGGAGAGCGCTGACTGGCGCACTTCAAGGGTCAGATCCTGGCGCGCCTTTTCCTGATTGGCTACTGCTTCACGTACTCTTGAGCTGGTTGCGCCGCCCTGATACAGCGGAAGAGCGAGTTGCAGGCCGATGGTGGTGGCTCGGGTATCGTAGGCGCCGAAACGTCCGCCGCTCAGGCCGCTATCACCATAAGTAGCCACCAGATCGAGTGTCGGGTGGTGGCCGGCACGGTTGCGCTCCACTTCCTGATTGGCGATTTCCGCGCTGACGCGCTTTGCCTGAACCAGTAAATTATCCTGTTCCGCAGCTCCCACCCATTTGCTGATGTCATTGGGCTCGGGTGCTTGCAGCGACAGCTCTGCCGCGAGCGTGGCAAGCGGGCCGGGTAACTTGCCGATGATTTTTTCAAGCGCTCTCTGGCGGATTTCAAGCTCGTTGAGGGCGGCGATTTCGCTGGCGCTGGCCAGATCGAAGCGGGCCTGCGCTTCATGGGTATCGGTGATGGTTGCGGTGCCGACTTCAAAGCTCATTTTTGCCTGCTCCAGCTGCTCCTGAATGGCTTTATTCTGGGTTCCAGCCAGCGCGACATTATCTTGCGCCAGCAGGACGTCGAAATAAGCCTGGGCGACATTGAGGATCAGTCCCTGCTCTGCTGCTACGTACTGAATTTCCGCCACAGCGCTTTGCAGTTTGCCCAGCTCGTAGATGGCCCAGTTTTGCCGCCGGTAAATGGGTTGCATCAGGGTGAGTTTTGCGCCGTTGGAAATGTAGTTGTAGTCAGTCGTGGTTCCGGTACTGCGCGTCAGGATTTCTTCCTTGTTCCAGATGGTGCTGGCGCCCAGATCCAGGGAGGGCAACAGCAGCGCGCGCGCCTGTGGCAATTTTTCCTGCCCCGCCTGGTAGGCGGCACGAGCGGAAGCGAGCGCCGCATCGTTGGCGAGCGCATCGCGATAGATGTCCATCAGGTTGGCCGCCTCGACGCCAGGAGCGAAGGTGGCGGTAATCAGTAATGCCAGGGTGAGTCGTTTCATCACGAATTTCCTAATATTTACGCATGGCCGGATCGGCGTCCCTTGCCCAGGCTTCCACTCCACCCTGCAAGTTGTACACATTGGCAAAGCCGGCCTGTTCGAGAAACAGGCCAGCCCGGTAACTGCGCACACCGTGATGGCAGATCACCACGACTTCGGCTTCCGGGTCCAGTTCCGTGAGGCGTTGCGGAATCTGTTGCAGTGGCAGCAGCAGCGAACCTTCAATGTGACAGTACTGGTATTCCCAAGTTTCACGCACGTCCACCAGAATAGGCTGTTTGCGTGACGGGTGTTCGAGCCAGGTTATCAGTTCGAGAGGATGAAGCTGCTTCAATGCTTAAAATACAAAACGCTGGGGCTGCAGGGCGTTGCGCAGGGGGGGAATGCAGGTTTCGAACAGATTTGCAGTGCGGCAGGCGCCTTCGCCAAGACAGGTAACCAGCGTTCCCTCCATCACCGGCGCATCCCCCAGCACCGCGAACATCCGGCCACCCTTGTTCAGGCTGGCGAGGAAGGCCTCCGGCAGAACCGGCACCGAACCGGTCAGCACGATAACATCATAGGTGCCGTGGCGGTTCCAGCCATGAGACGCATCGCCGAGTTCCAGGGTGACATTGTGAACGCCGTGTGCGCGGAGTTTTTCTTCCGCCTGCGACTTGAATTCCGGCACGATCTCGACGCTGTAGACGTGTTCGGCCCCGCGTGCCAGCATGGCCGTCATGTAGCCGCTGCCGGTGCCGACCTCCAGCACCCTGTCGGTTTTTTTGATGGCCAGTTCCTGGATAATGCGGGCTTCCAGCTTGGGTGTCAGCATGACTTCGTCGTGGCCGAGAGGGATTTCCATGTCGACAAAAGCCTGATCACGATAGGCGGCAGGGACAAATTCCTCGCGCCGCATATCCAATAACATATCCAGCACCTGCTGATCCAGAACATTCCATGTGCGGATCTGCTGTTCCACCATGTTGAAACGCGCTTGTTCGATATTCATAGCCACTCCGTGAGATAACGCCGTTGCTTGCAATTATTCCACAATTCCAGTAGTTTCACACATCTTAGCTGGGGGTCCTGGCGCGTGTCGTGCCGGGTGAGAAAAACCCTTTGAACCTGATGCGGATAATGCCGTCGCAGGGAAGCGTTGCCTGCCCCAGCTCCTTGCGTGCCTCCGAGGAGTTTCCTTGTAATGAATGCCAGTCCCGAATTTTTGAGCCAGTCCGCCCATGTTGATGAGGCGGCGGTCCAACCCTTGCCTAATTCGCGCAAGACCTATGTGGCGGGCTCGCGCCCGGATATCCGCGTGCCGATGCGCGAAATCAGCCAGTCCGAAACTCCCGCCAATTTTGGCGCGGAAAAAAATCCGCCGGTTTATGTTTACGACACCTCGGGGCCATACACCGATCCGGCGGTAAAAATCGATATCCGTGCCGGTCTGGCTTCGGTGCGTGGTGCCTGGATCGAGGAACGCGGCGATACCGAATCACTGGCCGGGCTGACCTCCGAGTTTGGCCGCCAGAGGCTGGGTGACTCCAAACTGGCAGAACTGCGCTTCAATCTCCAGCGCCAGCCGCGCAAGGCGAAAGCCGGCATGAACGTGACGCAGATGCACTACGCGCGCAAGGGCATCATCACGCCGGAAATGGAATACATCGCCATTCGCGAAAACCAGCGCCGCGACAACCTGGCGGAAATCTTCACTACCCAGCATCCCGGCGACAGTTTCGGTGCTGCGATCCCTGCCATTATCACGCCCGAATTCGTGCGCGACGAAGTGGCGCGCGGCCGCGCCATCATCCCTGCCAACATCAACCACCCGGAACTGGAGCCGATGATCATCGGGCGCAACTTCCTGGTCAAGATCAACGGCAACATCGGCAACTCCGCCCTCGCCTCCTCCATCAACGATGAAGTCGAGAAAATGACCTGGGGCATCCGCTGGGGCGCGGATACCATCATGGATCTATCGACCGGCAAGAACATCCACGAAACGCGCGAATGGATTTTGCGCAACAGCCCGGTGCCGATTGGTACCGTGCCGATTTACCAGGCCCTGGAAAAGGTCAACGGCAAGGCCGAGGATCTGACCTGGGAAATCTTCCGCGATACGCTGATCGAGCAGGCGGAACAGGGCGTGGATTATTTCACCATCCATTCCGGCGTGCTGCTGCGCTATGTGCCGCTGACCGCCAACCGCATGACCGGTATCGTGTCGCGCGGCGGCTCCATCATGGCCAAGTGGTGCCTGGCGCACCACAAGGAAAACTTCCTCTACACCCATTTCGAGGATATCTGCGAAATCATGAAGGCCTACGACGTGGCCTTCAGTCTGGGCGACGGCCTCAGGCCCGGCTCGATCTACGACGCCAACGACGCAGCCCAGTTCGGCGAGCTGGAAACCCTGGGCGAGCTCACCCAGATCGCCTGGAAGCACGATGTCCAGACCATGATCGAAGGCCCCGGCCACGTGCCCATGCACATGATCAAGGTCAACATGGACAAGCAGCTGGAATGCTGCGGCGAAGCGCCGTTCTACACCCTCGGCCCCCTCACCACCGACATCGCGCCCGGCTACGACCACATCACCTCGGGCATCGGCGCCGCGATGATCGGCTGGTACGGCTGCGCCATGCTGTGTTACGTCACACCCAAGGAACACCTCGGCCTGCCCGACAAGGATGACGTCAAGGAAGGCATCATCACCTACAAGATCGCCGCCCACGCCGCCGACCTGGCCAAGGGCCACCCCGGCGCGCAAATCCGCGACAACGCCCTGTCCAAGGCACGCTTCGAATTCCGCTGGGAAGACCAGTTCAACCTCGGCCTCGACCCCGACCGCGCGCGCTCGTTCCACGACGAAACCCTGCCCAAGGATTCATCGAAAGTGGCGCATTTCTGTTCCATGTGCGGCCCGCATTTCTGTTCGATGAAAATCACCCAGGATGTGCGCTATTACGCCGCAAGCCAGGGCGTTTCGGAGAACGAGGCGCTGCGCAAGGGAATGGAAGAGAAATCGGTGGAGTTCGTCAAGGCGGGCGCCGAGGTTTACCACAAGGCTTGATCCGTGCCGATGTGCGTTTCATGATCAAAACGGTCATCGAGGGTGACCGCCTAATGGAAATCCGGGGTAACTGTAGGAGCGGCGCCCCCGCCGCGATGGCTTATCGGCCCGAGGCGGGCCTCCTACGGGAGAAACGGCTCAAACGCAGAATCCGGGTTCAACGTGATCGACCGTGTACTCGCCACCGGCGAGCCAGTTGAAATCGAGCACCAGGGCAAGTGCGTGCTGCTGGTGCCGGAGCAAGGGCGCCGGCAAGTGGCGTGCTGCTCACGCGGGACGAGAAAATCCGTAGTAATGCTCCTTGTGTCATCTGGCAAGACCAATCAGTGACGACACGTCATGCTTCTTTTTTTCTATCGGTAAATCTCGCGCCGGTTGCCAACCTGCACCACGCAATACGCAATATGCGGGGTCATATGCGCGGGGTCATATGCGGGGTCAGGTCTTTCAAAATAACATCCAACCGCACATACTCCCGCCATGGCAAGACCTCTACACATAGAATTATCCGGCGGGCTGCACCACCGTGGTCTAGATGTGTAGCGTAGCCCCCGCTACAATCCCCCATCATGCCCCGCCCCATATGCATAGAATTTCCCAATGATCTCTATCTCGTCACCGTACGTGGGGATAGACGCGAGTAACAGGTCAGGCACGATTTTGCGCATTGCGGCGGAAACGATCCGCCGCCCAGGCCGGCCACGAGGCCGCACCAGTTAAGCTTGCGCCTGCTGCCAGGCCAGGTACTCTGAGCGACGCAGCCGATACCGGGCGATACTGCCTTCGTGCAACTGGCGGAAGGCTGCCGCGAGCATCTCGGCGAATGCAGCCCGGTCTGTCTCTGCAGCAAACTCAGTAGCAAGTTCGGCCATCATGGCCGGACTGGGCTGCCGCAATCCTTTGATGACGACTTGAACGGCCTGAATCAAAGATTCACGGTACTTGATCTTGAGCGGGTCGGGTTCGACCATCGTCTGAGTGATGGCCAGGTAACGCTGGCACGACCGCTCATAAGCCCAGACAAACACATCGCGCAACAGCTCAACCTGGTTGAGTTCGTACACGCCCAGCGTGCCCTCGATGTAAGCGCGTTCTGGTACATCGATGAAGGACAGTGGACACAGGTTGTGCTTGATCAGCGGGATGTTGGCGCCGATGCGTGAGACCCGTTTGTTCACATCTTCGAAAGGTTGCAGGTAGGGCAACTGCACCATCAGGAAGAATGCCTGCTCGAAGGGATCCGGTATGGCAGCGCTTTTTTCCAGCAGCAGCGCAAAGCAGTCCTCGATCACCTGCGGCATGGCCAGGGGAAGAAACACGGTTCCGGAAATATCGACTGGCCGCCGACGCAGCCGGCCACTGGTTTCGGGGTCGCGCATCAAGTCCTGGGACAACACGGCATGCAGGTTCTTGATGGTGAAGGCATCGAAGCCCACCTCATCGGCATCCTCGATCAGCATCTCAATGGCCGCCTTGTGGTTCAGGATCATCTGTGTCTCGATGGCATCCTTCCCTTGGGCGATTTGCCCGAACTCAATCAGGTTCTGGGTATCGAGCCGGCTGTAAGTGTTGCCTTCCAGCTTTGATGATGCCCAGGACAAATCAACCAGCAGCCGCCCCAGGATTTCGCGGGCATAGGTGCCCGCCGGCCGCTCACCCACAGGGGTGCGCCCCATTTCATGAAGCTGACGCCGAAGTGACTCAGGCAGGTAAAACGTTGTCCCAGGTTGGTAAGCCTCCAGGAATTCACCCTGGTATCCGACCGGCCGGCGGTGCATCAGCGGGAGCCTGACCTGGTCGCGAATGGCGGCACCCTCAAAAGAAACTGGCACATACAGTTCTGCCTCTGCTGTCATGACGGCCGTCGCCGTCGCCGTCGCCACGCTCATGGCTTGAACCACGGTGCCCGGCATCAGCTTATAGATCAAGGCAACGCTTTCACCCTCTGTGGTCAGTCGGCGCTCATTAACGAGCTAGTGCAAGCGGCGCTGCAATGTGCGACGGTTGGGCTTGGCGCCCTGACAGCGCCCAATTTCTGCCTCAATGGCTGATATGCCCAAGCCATTGGAATGGGTTGCGACGATGGATTCGATCAGCTTGAGTTCTTCGGTCGGTGTGGTGCGCGGCATCGGTTCATCCTCTATAGGGCTGTGCTGTCGCGCAAGAACGACAAAGCACGACAACATTTTCGTCGCGCAATGTGTCGTGCGTCAAGTACATACTGTCGCCCTTAAATGAAAAGTGTCTGATTGCGCGCTATAATGCGGCTTTACATCCGAAAGCCCGTATCTTGGACTCCATTCTCCTGCTCAAAGCCCTGATCCTCGGCATTATCGAGGGCCTGACCGAATTCCTGCCCATTTCAAGCACCGGCCATCTGATCATTGTTGGCGACCTGCTGGGCTATACGGATGAAAGCAGCAAGGTGTTCAAGATCGTCATCCAGCTCGGCGCGATTCTGGCGGTGTGCTGGGACTATCGCCGGCGGCTGGGTACTATGCTGGGCGGGCTGATCGACAAGCCTTCGGAGCAACGCTTCGCCAGTCTGCTGGTGATCGGTTTTCTCCCGGCGGCGGTGCTGGGGCTGATGTTTCATTCCACCATCAAGGCGCTGCTGTTCAATCCGCTGACCGTCGCCACCGCGCTGGTGGTGGGCGGGATCATTATCCTTTACGTGGAAAAACGCGCTTATCATCCGCGCATCCAGTCGGTCGACGAGATGCGCTGGCCGGATGCGCTCAAGGTGGGCTTTGCGCAGGCGCTGGCGATGATTCCGGGCACTTCGCGCTCGGGTGCGACCATCATGGGGGGGCTGGTGTTCGGCTTGTCACGCAAGACGGCGGCGGAATTTTCCTTCTTTCTCGCCATCCCGACCATGTTTGCGGCCACGGCCTACGATCTCTACAAAAACTGGGCGCTGCTCCGGATGGATGACCTGCCGGTATTCGCAACGGGCTTCGTGGCGGCTTTCTTCGCTGCCATGTGGGCGGTCAAGAGTTTTATCCGTTTCATCTCCAACCACACCTTTGTGGTCTTTGCGTGGTACCGCATCGTGCTGGGTCTGGTGGTGCTGGTAACGGCCTATTCCGGCGCGGTGAACTGGTCGGCCATGTAGCTTCTGGCTACATGGCCATTTCCCCTCGGGAACGAGGAGCGGTCAGTGCAGGCTGCCTTTGACGTAGCCTGAAATATACCCCAGCAGTTCTTCTTCCTGGTACGGCTTGCCCAGGTAAACGTTGACGCCCAGTTCCTGCGCGTAGTTACGGTGCTTTTCCGCCGTGCGCGAGGTGATCATGATGATCGGGATATGCGCGGTTTTGGCATTGCCACGTATGTTCTTGGTCAGTTCGAAGCCATCCATGCGCGGCATTTCGATATCGACCAGCATCACCTGGGGCGTGACGTCCTCGAGCGCCTGGAGCGCATCCACGCCGTCCTTTGCGGTGACGACCTGATACCCCTCGCGGGTCAGCAGCTTGCTGGTGATCTTGCGTACGGTGAGCGAGTCATCCACGATCATGACAACCGGTGCAGCAGCGACGAGTTGCTCGGCGACTGGCGCCGCGGGCTGCTGGGCTACCAGGGCCGGGATATCATGACGCTGGGCGAGTTGCACCGGGTTCAGAATCAGCACCACCTTGCCGTTACCGAGCACCGTGGCGCCGGCTATGCCCGGTATGCGAGCCAGTTGAGGCCCGATATTCTTGACCACGATTTCGCGGTTGCCAATCAGTTCGTCCACATGCACGGCCACCCTCTGTACGCCGCTGTGGAGCAGCATGATGAGGGTATAGCGCTGTATGGCCGGGACGGATTCCAGATCATCCAGCAGGCGCGGGAAGTAATACAACGGGTAGTGATTGCCCTGCCACAGAATTTCCTGTTTCTGGTAAGCCTCTGCAAGCCCGTCGGCTTTCAGTTCCTGTACCTGGTCCACCATGGTTGAAGGCAGTGCGTAGACCGTGTTCCCGCTACGCACCAGCACCGCCTGGGTGACTGCCAGGGTAAGCGGCAGGTAAATGCTGAAAGTGGTGCCCTTGCCGGCTTCCGAGGCTGCTTCGACACGTCCGCCCAGCGTAGTGATTTCGTTGCGCACCACATCCATGCCGATGCCGCGTCCGGAAACCTGGGTGATTTCGCTGGCGGTGGAGAAGCCCTGGGCGAAAATAAGCTCCGTCAATTGGGTCGGCGTGGCTTCAGCATCCGCGGCCAGCAGTCCCTGCTCCACCGCCTTGGCACGAATTCTGTTCAGGACGATGCCGTGCCCGTCGTCGCTCAGGGTAATCAGGATCTCGTTGCCTTCCTGGCGCGCCTGAAGTTCGATGTTTCCGGTTTCCGCTTTGCCCGCCGCGAGACGTTTGCCGCCGCTTTCAAGTCCGTGGTCAAGGGCATTGCGCAGCAGATGTTCGAACGGTGCCGTCATCTTCTCCAGCACACTGCGGTCCAGTTCCACCTGTTCGCCAACGATGTCCAGATTGGCGCGCTTGCCCAGCTCTTTCGAGGTTTGGCGCACGATGCGGTAGAGTCGTTCCGAAATGCTGGCAAGAGGCACCATGCGGGTACGCAGCAGTTCCTGCTGCAATTCCTTGGTCATGCGCGACTGTGCCAGTAGAGCGGCTTCGGTTTCATCCAGGTTCTTGAGCAGGTTGTGCTGCACGCTGGCGACGTCGTTGACGCTCTCCGCCATCATGCGCGTGACTTCCTGCAAGCGGGTAAACCGGTCAAATTCCAGTGGGTCGAAGTCGGCGTCACTTTCCTTCGCGTGGGAGAGTTGCGATTGCATCTGGCTTTCGGCCTGGATCTCGATTTCGCGCAACTGGCTACGCAGACGGTTGATACTTTCGGTGAGGTCAAACAGGGAACGCTTGAAACTCTGCATTTCCCCCTCGATGCGGGAACGCGCAATACTGACTTCGCCCGCCTCGTTCACCAGGCGGTCGACCACATCTGCACGTACCCGCAGCATAGCCTTGACCGCAGCTTCAGGCTCCGCAGCCAGGGCGGCGACTACCGTGGCCGCTTGTCCAGCAGCGGCAGGGTGTGGCGCCGCGACGGCTTCCTCCGATGTTCCCTGACGCAGACGATCCAGCACATCGCCCATGCGATCGAATTCGTTTTCCAGCGTGGCGAAAAGATCAGGCGGCAAATGGCCGGACTCGACGGCGGCGAGGACCTGCGCCTCCATGTTGTGAGTCAGTTCGCCGAGACGCATGGCGCCTGCCATGCGGGCACTGCCCTTGATAGTATGCAGCGCCCGTTGCAGACTGTTTGAAGCCTGGTCGTCCGAGGTATTGGTGCGCCATGCGCGAAGCTCTGCGCCGACGAGCGGGAACAGATCCTCGGCTTCTTCAAGGAAGATGGGCAGTAGTTCCGCATCGATATCGTCGCGGATGGCACGCCGTTCCATTCCGTGTTTTTCGCCTGCCTGGGGTGCTGGCTCATGCCGGACCGGTGGAGCGCTGTGTGGTGCAACTTCCAGCGCGGGTTCTGGTGCCGCCACGACCGTGGCCGGCTCAATCACTGCCGCGGCTGGTACCGTGGGCACATGCGCGGCCTGGGTGTTCTTCAACGCGGACTGCAGGGAGCGGATCAATTGCTTCGCGGGCTTGGGACCCATTTTGCCGCGAATGGCCTCGATCATTTTGCCCAGCGCGGTGATGGTGTCCCCCATAAGCTTGAGCTGTTTGCCCGTCAGCGGCGCGGGATGTTGCAGCAGCTCGAGCAGCCACAACTCCAGCGGGAAGCCGAGGTCAGCAATGACGGGGAAACCCACGGTGCGTGAAATTCCACATAAAGTGTGCGCGGCGCGCATGAAGTCATGCTGAACCGGGGCTTCGGGCTGCTGCATGAGAACACCGAAATGGTGTTGCAGGGTGGCGAGATGCTGCCCCGACTCGTTGATGAAAATCGTGTAAAGGGCGAGAGGCAGACTGACCGGGCCGATAACGACTTCACTTTCTTCTTCCGTGGCCACTTCGCTTGCAGCCGCTTGCTCAGGCGCTTCTGCGGCAGTTGCAAGCGGGGTTTCAGCTGCGTCTGCGGCGGCGATAATCGGCTCGGGTTCAATTTCTGCATTGCCCGCCTCAGGAGAAATGTCCTCTGCCAGCGTGTCGCATGGCGCCTCTTCGGCGCCGGGTTCGATGATTTCCGGCGCTTCCTGAGCCAGTTCAAGCGCGATTTCGGGCAGCTCCGGCGCAATCACCTCCTCGCTTTCTTCGGCAGTAGCCGCCTGTTCTGCGTCTTGCTCCACAAGAGGCAGGGGCTCATCTGCGGGCAATTCGAAAGCGCTTGCCTCGGAAAGTGGAGGCTCTGTGCAAAGCTCATCAGGAATGGATGGTGCGGCGGTTTCGTATTCCTCGGGTTCTGGTGCCAGGCTGATGATGATTTCCTGCCCGGCGTCAGCGGGCGGCGCGGAGATGTCTTCCAGGAATGTTTCTGCGAGCTCGGGAGCAATCGGCGCTTCCTCAGCCGGCTCAGGTGCAATCTCCGGAGCAGGCTCGGCGATATTTGCAGCAGGCACGGGCGCCGCGCCCGTTCTCAGTTGCTCGGCCTGTGCCAGCAGATCATCTGCCTGTATCTTGACCGCGCCATTGGCCTTCAGAGCGGAAACCCAGCCGCTGAAGTGTTCGTAGGCCTGCCCGAGCACGGCAAGCAGTTCAGGCGTGGCATGTTTCTCATCCTGCAGCCATTTGTTCATGAGCTGTTCCACACCCCAGGCAACCTCGCCCAGATCCCAAAGCCCGACCATGCGGCCGCTGCCTTTGAGCGTGTGGAAGCTGCGGCGCAGCGTGGTCAGGGCATCTTTATTGCCGGGGTGCGCGTGGCAGGCAGACAGGTTCTCGTTCACCGAGGCGAGCACTTCATCGGCTTCCTCGAGGAAAATCTCGAGCATTTCGGCATCGATCGTTTCGTCCGTTTCCTGGGCCAGGCGCGCGGTTTCGGCTGATGGAGCGGCGGCGGCCACCTTGGGCGCAACCAGCGCAGCGGCAGCGCTTGCCAGTTCGGCAGTGGGCGTGGCCGATTCTTCCAGCAGGCGTTTGGCTTCGCTGGACAGGGATTTGAGCTCGCTGTCCGCGACCAGGTCCGCATCCTGCTGCAGGCTGGTGAGCTGCTGGTGCAGAGCATCCCTGGCCTGCCCGTCTCCGGGGTTTTGCTGCCACTGCTGAAGCAGGGCCTGGACATGGCGCTTCTGCTCATCCAGCCCGGATTCGACAGATGTATTTTCATCGCTATCGATCTCATCCGAAGGGTGATCGGGGTGAGATGTGACCAGGCTGTCTGTCGCTTCCTGTTCCGGTTCTGTGGCCGTTGCGGCGGGGGCTGCCTCGGGTTT
>Ga0172380_10000469_pt1 | contig 79262 bp, 67 predicted proteins | sample Leawe162metaG_FD_119747 | JGI IMG/M metagenome (GOLD analysis project Ga0172380, IMG submission 119747) | Leachate microbial communities from a municipal landfill in Southern Ontario, Canada - Leachate well 162 metaG | ecosystem: Engineered > Solid waste > Landfill > Unclassified | place... | reverse complement strand
GACGCCGTTGGGTTATTCCCAATCAGGAGCGAGCAACGCCGCAATGGGGGCCATCTGCCTCGTTCCCTTCGGGTTGCTGCCAAATGCGGCGTCCGCTTTGTTGCTCGTCTCGTCAAGGGGGATGGCCATTGACTTCGACTCGCGTCGCGCGGCCATCCGCATTTGGCAGCAACGCATCGCGCCGATTCATTGAGAACACGCCCTAATGCGCTGGCTGTTCAATTTGTCCTTCCGCCGCAAGATTCCGCTGTGGACATCGTTTCTGATCAGCCTCTCGATCTTCGTCGTCGGCGCCGCTCTGATGGCACGCGCCTACGAAGACATGAAGCGGGCAGTCGTGATCAGCGCCAGCAATCTCGGCCATACCCTCGCCAACACGGTGTCACCGGCACTGCTGCACGATGATATCTGGCGGGCCTTCGAGATTGTGCGTTCACCGATTCGCGGCGAACCGGCGCAAACGCCCGTTCAGGTTGATGCCGTCGTGGTACTGGGACCGGACCGCAAAGTCTTCGTCTCCAGCGATCCCGATACGCTACCGATGTTGACCGAGCCCGTGGCTCTGGGGCCTGACTGGATGCAGTTGAATACGCAGTTTGGGGCCGACGCGAAATGGCCGTTGCTGCTGGAGCCGGACAACTCCAACTATCTCTACGTCGCCCTGCCGATCAACGATAGGGATGCACAATTGGGACATCTGGTCCTTCGCTACTCGAAGTCGGTGTTTCACCCGTGGTTTATCGACTCCCTTTGGCAAGGTCTGGGCATTGGCCTGCTGGTACTGGCGGTGCTGATTCCGATCAACTGGTATTGGGCAAGCCGCATGGCGACGCCGCTGGTCGATCTCGCACAGCGCATGGGCAAGATGCCGGCAACAGCGCCGGAACCGTTGCCACCCGACCTGTACCCGTATCGTGATGAGTTGGGCCAGTTATTTCAAGCCTATGATCGCATGGTGCAGGCCCTGCGCGACAAGGCCGCGCTCGAAAACGAAGTGGTCAAATCGGAACGGCTGGCGGCGATTGGTCAGCTGACTGCCGGCATTGCTCACGAGATCAACAACCCGCTTGCCGGACTTATCACGGTGGTCGACACGCTCAAACTGCAAAGCGATCTTGATCCGCGCGCGCTGCGTAACCTGGAGTTAATTGACCGAGGTCTGCTACAGATTCGCGACACCGTCGCCGCCTTGTTAGTGCAAACCCGGGTACAAGCTCGGCCTCTGAATCAGCACGATCTGGAGGATGTGCATACCCTGATACAGACTCAGGTCAGCAAACGCCGAATCCACCTTGACTGGTCGGCCGCGATGCCGGCGGAACTTCCAGCACCGGCAAGTCTGGTGCGCCAGATCCTCATCAATCTCTTGCTCAACGCCGTGCAAGCAGCGGCCGAAGACGGCCAGGTAAGCTTATGGCTGGGCAGAAAAGGCGATTCGGACAACAACCTATCAATCGTGGTCCGCAATGACGGGACACTACTCAGCGACGAACAGCTCGCCCACCTGTTTGAGCCGTTCGCGTCGACTCGCGTCGGCGGGCATGGTCTCGGACTTTGGGTGACCTATCAGATCGTGACCCAGCTTGAAGGTCGCATTTCAGCCAAGAACATCGACGGACAAGTCGAGTTTGTGGTTAGTTTGCCTCTTGGAGACGCCCCATGCAGCACCGCATCGGCCTGATCGAAGACGACCCCATCATCGGCGAGGCGCTCTCAGATCGCCTCGAGTTCGAGGGTTTCGTTTGCGATTGGTATCGGGATGGCAAATCTGCCCGTCGCGGACTCGGCCAGCGCCGTTACAGTGTCGTGGTCAGCGACATCAATTTGCCTGACATCAGCGGCGAACAATTGTTTCGAGACCTCTTAGATAGCGGCCAGGGACTCGCCCCCTTCATCTTCATTACGGGCTATGGCGCCATCGACCAGGCGGTTCGTCTGCTCAAGCTCGGCGCCCACGATTACGTCACGAAACCATTCAACGTCGGTGAATTGATAGGCAAGATTCGCGGTTTGTGCGAGCGCCAGCTGCTGGCGGCAAATGCCGGCGACCGATTGGGCATTTCCACCAGCATGCGGAATATCGAGGGACTTCTGCCCCGCCTGGCGGCCAGCCGCAGTGCCGTGTTGATCTCAGGCGAGTCGGGCACCGGCAAGGAAGAAGTGGCGCGTACCCTGCACCGCGTCGGTGATCCAGAAGCCAAGTCACCATTCGTCGCCGTGAATTGCGGAGCGATTCCCGAAAACCTGATCGAGTCGGAACTTTTTGGTCACGAGAAAGGTGCATTTACCGGCGCCGATCGGGAGCGGCGCGGTGTTTTCGAACAGGCGGACGGCGGCACGCTGTTCCTAGATGAGATCGGCGAGATGCCCCCCTCGATGCAGGTCAAGCTGCTGCGCGCAATACAGGATCAGGCGGTAGTTCGGGTGGGCGGCGCCAATCTTCACAAGGTTGATATCCGGCTGATCTGTGCCACCCATCACGACCTCAAAGCCATGGTAGAGGAAGGCCGCTTTCGCGAAGATCTTTACTACCGCATTCACGTCATCCACTTGCACGTGCCGCCGTTGCGTGAGCGGAAGGAAGATATCCTATGGCTGGCTGCCCATTTCCTCGACGAACGGGCAAAGAAAGGTAACACCCGTCGCACGCTGACAGCAGAGGCCGAACGCGTCCTGACCAGCTATCCGTGGCCTGGCAATGTGAGAGAGTTGCAGCATTGCCTCGAGCGGGCCAGCGTTCTTTCTGCGAATCCGCTGCTGAATGTCGAAAACCTGTTCGGCGACAATGGCTCGCATCCGGCAGAAAGCGACACCCTAAAGCAGCCACTCAGCGACTATTTGCAGGAATGTGAACGCGCCTACATTCGGCGGGCCTTGGGAGAATGCGACGGCCGCATCGCCGACACTGCAGCCAGACTTGGCATCAGCCGCAAGAATCTTTGGGAGAAGATGCGCAAACTGGACATGGCAGAGGATTAACGGCGGCTGATTAAATGTAGGCGTTTGGCGTTTTTCAACAGAGTCATTCGATAGCGTTCAGGCCGCGCATCGCATCTTCTGCGCTGGCAGCCTATCCACGCCTTCTCGCAAACCCTTGCCCGGCCTGAAGCGGGGGACAAATCTTCCGGGCACCTCGACTTTGGCCCCCGACTTGGGATTCCTGGCATTCCAGGCCCGCCTGTAGCTCAGGTCAAAACTTCCAAATCCCCTGATCTCCACCCGGCCGCCAGAAGCAAGACGGCTAGCGATTGTTTCCAGGATCAGCTTGACCGATTCATCCACTTCAGTTTCTGTCAGCGTGGGAAAACGAACGGCCAGGACAGCGATTAATTCGGAACGCGACATGGCAATGCTGTGGGCATTTTCTTTATCGGGCTGTGATCCCATGGATTCCGCGCCTACTGGAGTGGCTCATTAAACTCACGCAGCTTCTCTTCGACAAAACCGGCCACATCGTCGGGAATATCGGTCGAGAGATCAAGAAACAGCGCCAGGACGCGGTCACGGCTGAAAGGTCCATCGGTATACAGAAACGGGGCGCTATTTACCCCGGCGACCGATTCGCCATCATCGACGACGTAATGGACGAAGCCTCTCTCCTTATCCCAGGAGATCGAATGCTCGTCCCGATGTTTGTCATAGGCCAATTGAAAACCGCTTATTGCATATCCATCTTCCCAGACAACAAGGTCGAGTTCGTGGCAAAAAAACCACCGCCGCTTGGACTCGCCATCAACTTGCCGAACATTCCGAATTTCCCTCAACATCATTTCTTCCCTGCTCGCCAATCCCTGTTCCAGCTGGTTGCCAGCATAAGCAAGCCAATGCTAAGCCACTATGAACCACATCACAAAACCTGCGACTATTTTCAAGCTGTCCGGCATGTTTGGCGGAACGAGTGCAACACACGAACAATATTTTTGTCCAAAAAACTATGATGGGCCATCCATCGATACAGGGTTTCGGCAAGCGGCCAAGCAACCGGAACCGGAGGGACTGCCCATCAATGCATCATGGACGGTTGAACTTGAGCAATTCCGAGGAAAAATGGATCCACGCACTCTTCAGTTCGAAATTTCTACGGATGGCCAGGCCCGTCCTGGCGAGGGCATCATCGCGGCTTGCGTTCCCGCCGCGACGAGCCGGCCGGCGATTGTGGCGCTGACCTGCGATCCCTATCACGATCCCGGCCGTCCGATCAAAGAAATGGTGCCAACAGCAATCCGTTTCGTGTTGGCCAACATCGGATCTCCACCTGAAAATTTATGCTGGACGGTAATCGACACACTGGGCCACTTTAGCATCGCGCTTCCGCAATGGTCCGGCGCGACGGACCAAACCCTGCCCGAAGTGGCATACCGACGCTTTCCCTCAGGACTCGGGGTCGATGCTTTCCTCAAAGAAACCGGCACAACCGGCGAATTGGCGTTGGAGATGCTGTCGGTTGCCAGCGAGAAGTCCGGCATGGCGGAAGAAACGCCTTCGATGCAGGAGTTTCTGGATGCCCTCGAATATCACGGCGATCTGCCCGTACCCCTGCTCCCCTTGATCGAAAACGCCGTCAACAAGGGCATCGTCGAAAAAGTGGCGTTTCTCATCAGGTCCGATCCGGTGATTTCACAGTCGATCATCAATTATGCGAATGCCGCCAGGTTTACCGGCGCCGACAAGATCGTCTCGGTGCACCAGGCAGTCGTGCGCTTGGGAATGGACTTTGTCCAGCGGGTGGTTTTCGTTACCGCGATGATGATGCGCTATCAAAACGGGCGCTGCGCCGAGTTCGACTACCATGCCTATTGGATGAACGCCCTCGCCACCGGTGCGGCCATGCGCGCCCTGCTGCCCGATTATGGAATCCCCGAATCGCTGGCCGACGACGCCCATATCGTCGGATTGGTGTCAGGCATCGGCTGGCTGGCCATCGCGGAAACCAATCCACGGCTCATGACCAACTACCTGCAACGCTGCCGCGGAAAGAATCCGCTCCCCAAGATCCGCTTGCAATGTGAAATATTTCCCTGCCCGATCCAACTGGTTTCGGAAAACTATCTCCAGCGCTTCTCTTTTCCAGATATGGTTTGCTCCAGCGTGGCCGGCAGAAGCGGGCATTCCCCTAATCTTGGCAAATGCCTGATCCAGGCCAAGCGCGTCGCACAGTGCTTGGCGCCTCTCAACTGTCTGCCGGTGCTCCCCGCAACGCGAATACCGCCGGCCTGCCAAGAGGAGTGGGATGGCTGGCAAACGCTGTTTCCAAAGCGCAAACCAGCGATCCCGAGTCCATCCTACTTCAGCAGCGCATAGTGCGCCGACACTGAGAGTCTTAGCTGCCGGCGTTGAGTTCCTGCCGAACGACGCGACGCAACAGTTTGCCGATCTCGTTGTAAGGCAATTCCTTCTGGAAGCGGATGGTCACCGGCACGCGCGAGGAACGCAGCCGCGCCTTTACCCAGTCCTGCAACTCGGCCACCGGGACAGCGGCGACACCCTCCTTGAGCACCACTGCGGCAGCGACTGCCTCGCCCCACTGCGGGTCGGCAACCGCAACGACCGCAACATCGGCGACTGCCGGATGGCTGAGCAGCACATCCTCGATCTCGCCCGGAGAAATGTTCTCGCCGCCGCGCACGATGACGTCATCATCACGGCCCTCAAGGAAGAGGAAACCTTCCTCATCCAGCGAGCCGCGGTCCTTGGTCGAGAACCAACCGTCGGCATCGAGCTGGCTGCCCATTCCCTGGTACTCCCCGGCGACCTGGCCGCCGCGTACGAAGATCAAACCCGATTGGTTCGCAGCAAGCGGTTTGCCATCCTCGTCGCGTATCTCCATCTCCACTGTCGGCAAGGGGCGACCGACAGAAGTGAGACGACGACGCACCGCCGGGTCGCTGCTGGCAACAGCTGTACGATGGTCATCCGGTCCAAGCAGAGCGATGGTCGAACTGGTTTCGGTGAGGCCATAGGCATTGATGAAGTCCACCTGCGGCCACAGGCGCAGCGCCTTCTCGATCACCTGCAAGGGCATCTTGCCGGCGCCGTAAGCAATCGCACGCAGCCCCGGCAATTCGGCCGGGGCGCCGTTCTCCACCGCCTCGACGACGCGCGCCAGCATGGTGGGCACCAGGAAGGCGTTGCTGACATGCTCTTCGCGGCAGAGGCGCAGCCATTCGCGCGCTTCGAAATTGGGCATATACACCATGCGCCGGCAAGCGTAGGTCGAAGAGAGCACAGTGGAAATGCCGGCGACGTGGTACGGCGGCACCGTCACCAGGACGGCATCCTCCTCGGCCGCGGAACCGAACTCCACCGTGCCGAGAATATATGACATCAGGTTCTCGTGGCGCAGCAAGGCCGCCTTGGGCTTGCCGGTAGTGCCACTGGTAAATATCTGGATAGCGACATCAGTGGGCTCGCCTGAAGCTATCGCAGCTTCGGCCTTGCCATTGCGGCAGGCAGCGATGAAAGCTGCGGTCTGCAACGGTTGCACACCTGCCGGGATGGTTAGCGTCGACTCGTATTGCTCTCCAACGACGAGCAAGGCCGGCACGATACGCGTCAGCAATTCATTCAATTCCGGCGTCGTCAAGCGGTAGTTCATCGGCACATAAGGCACACCGGCATATGCGGCGCCAAAGATGGCGATGGGCACGCCGATAGTGCTGGTGTCGAGCATACCGACACAGCCGCAATTGCTGTCTCGGATCATGACCGCCGCCGCCCAGGCGGCGCGCTGCAATTCTGCGTATGTGAGACTGGTGTTGTCCGATTTGACGGCAACGCGATCGGGAAACGCATCCACCACCATTTCCAGCAGCATGACAAGATTCATTATGGGATTCCTCTCAATACGATGAAGGCAGTGTCTAGGCCTGCTTCACCGTCAACACCTGGCCGTTGGCGCAAAAACACGCCGCCGCGCTCTCGGTGCAATCAGTTGTTCGGTTCAATCATTACCTTATGTAATTATACCGCTTGCAGACTAGTCAGACAAGAGCTTGCGCTTGTGCGGGCCTTCATGTTCGGTGTTCCGATTGCCTTGCCTGAATATCGTTACGCTCCGCTCTGGCTGCGGAACCATCAAAACAAATCGACGACCATTCCAGTGGGAATGGCCAGCCCATTCTATCCACATATCATATCGGCGTTTGCCAATTCGCAACGACCTGCGAAATTGAACGATGCAGTTTCGTACCCTGGGTTACGCAATCTTCGGCGATTCGGCATTCCCGGTTGTGTCCGCCAGTGCCGTTTCGAGCATGTCGATGAAAGCGCGAGTCTTGGATGGCATCAGTCTCCGGCCCGGAAACACTGCCCAAGCGGTGTGCGCAGGCAGACACCACGCGGGCAGCACACGGCGCAGTTCACCGCGGCGAACGCTGGGTGCGGCGAAATAATCGGGGACTGCGGCGATCCCGGCACCCGCGCAGGCCAGCCTGATCAACAACTCGGGTGAGTTCGCGGTGGTCCGCCCCGGCGGCACCCCCTCCCAGCGCTGCTCGGCTCGCATCAATACCCAGCCAATAGCCTCTCCATCGCGCCCGAGCAGGCGCAAAGCATCGTGTTGAACGAGTTCGTCTGGAGACTCCAGGTCGCCGCGCTCGGCCAAATATCCGGGAGCGGCATAAAGGCCGCTGGGAAACACCGCGATGCGACGCGCGGCAAGCAGCGTATCGTCGGGCAGATCGCCCATGCGCACGGCGAGATCGAAATTTTCCCCCAGCAAATCCACGCGCCGCGGCGATAGATCGAGTTCCAGCGATACCCCTGGATGGAGCGCGACAAACGCCGCCAGCATGTCGGTCAGCAGCAGGTGGGCAATATCGCTCGGCATCGACACCCGCAGACGGCCGCTCGGACGGACTTGGCGAAACTCGGCTAGCGCCTTCACAGCATCCACCTCAGAGGCCACTTGGCGCGCATGCTCCAGCAATTGGTGGCCGAACTCAGTCAGCGTAAGGCGCCGGGTCGTACGCAGCATCAGGCGTTCTCCCAAGCGCTCTTCGAGCAATGCGATGCGCCGCGAGATTGTGGATTTGGGCAAGCCGACGCGGTCGGCCGCACGGCTGAAACTGCCGGCCTCGACGACGCGGGCGAAAATCAACAAGTCGTTTGGGTCTAATCGTCCCATTTTTGGAACAGTGTTATCCGATTTATGGGCTTCATTATTTATTTTAGCATCAATAGAATGCATTTCAGTTGTTTACAACCCAAAGGAGAACCCCATGAACATTCTACAAATCAACGCCAGCGCCCGCCGTGAAGGTGCCAATTCCACCTATGTCGCCAATTCCATCGTCGCCCGCCTGCTGAAGACGAACACGGATGCAAGACTGATGCTGCGCGATCTTGCCAGCGACCCGCATCCGGTATTGGATGAAGAGGCACTTGGTGCGCTGTTCACCTCAGCCGATCAGCGCACCCCCGCACAGGCAGCACGCGTGGCGCTCGATGATGCGCTGATCGCCAAGGTCCAAGCGGCCGACGTGCTGGTGCTCGGCGTGCCGATGTACAACTTCGGCGTGCCGGTGCAGTTGAAGAACTGGATCGACGCCATTGCTCGTAACGGTGTCACCTTCCGCTATACCGCGAACGGGCCGGAGGGTTTGCTCAAGGGCAAAAAGGTTTATGTGGCGTTGGCGCGTGGCGGTCGCTACCGCGGTACCGAGAGCGACTCCCAGGTTCCGTACCTGAAAACCGTGCTCAGCTTCCTCGGCATGACCGAGCTGCATTTCATTTACGCGGAAGGACTGAACATGGGCGCCGAAGCCGCTCAACAAGGCTTTGCTGAAGCAGAGGCGGATATTGCCGCAGCCTTGGCCTGAACTTGCCCATCAAGCGCGAATCGAAACACACCAGGAAAGGAGTTTTCAAAATGAAAAATCCCGTCTCCCATACTGAACCTATCCAGCATCCGCGTAGCGTGGAACAAGTGGTGGCTGGTAAGGCGACCTCCGACGGCGCCGGCGTGAAACTGACCCGCGTGCTGACACAACAACTACAGCACCGGCTTGACCCATTCCTGATGCTCGATGCCTTCGGCAGCGACAATCCGGACGACTACATTGCCGGCTTCCCCGACCATCCGCATCGCGGCTTCGAAACCGTGACTTACATGATTGCCGGCCGCATGTTGCATAAAGACAGCGCCGGCCATGAAGGTTTGCTTGAAAGCGGTGGCGTACAGTGGATGACGGCGGGTCGTGGTGTCATCCATTCGGAGATTCCGCAACAAGAAGCAGGCGTGATGGAAGGTTTTCAACTCTGGCTGAATTTGCCTGGCCGCGACAAGATGTCCGCACCGTGGTATCGCGATTTCGCCGCAGCCGACCTGCCGCGTTTCACGACCGCGGCTGGCGTGGCAGTGACGGTGATTGCCGGCGCCAGCCATGGTGTCGCCGGCGCGGTAAGCCGCGCTGCCACGGCACCGCTCTACCTGGACCTGCATCTGCCGGCAGGCGCTCGTTTTTCGCAGTCGCTGCCAAGCGGAAACAACGCCTTCCTCTATGTGTATCGGGGCGAAATCAACATCGCCGGAACCAAGGTTCCAGCGCAGCGCATGGCGATCCTCGCCAATGACAGACAGGCGGATGGCGTGGCGATCGAAGCCCTGGGCGAGGCAAAAGCGCTATTGATTTCCGCTCGGCCGCTAAATGAACCGATCGCGCAATACGGTCCGTTTGTGATGAACACCAAAGAGGAAATTTACCAGGCGCTGAACGATTACCGTGATGGTCGTCTGATCTGAGATATCGATCTCACCGCCTACCTGTCCTCCGCGACAACACCGCCCAGGGTAAATAAGACATCGCCCTGCGGACCCGCCGCCAGCGCCGTGAGGTTGGCATGGTTGAATTTATCCTCGCGGTTCCTGGCCGCGAAACTGCGGCCCTGATCGTTGCTGAACAGATCGGTACCGGCATTGCCGATCAGGCGCAGCGTGCCGTCGGAGCGCTGCGCGATGGCCGTGATCGATTGCTGCGTTCCGCTGGGCACTTCTTTCCAGGTCATGCCATGATCGTCGCTGCGATAGATGTGGCCGCGCATGCCGGCGGCGAGAATGCCGCCGTCGGCGAGCACCAGTCCGGTCCAGAAGGAACCCTTGTTGCTGGTCTGCACCGCTTTCCAGCGACGGCCCCCGTCTTCGGAATGAAACAGGGTGCCCGCTTCGGCGGCGACGAAATACCGGCCACCACCGGCAAAGATATGCATCAGATGCTTATCGCCCATATCCCCGTCCACCAGGCGTCGTTCATGCCAGGTCTTGCCGCCATCCTCGGTCGCCAGCATCAGGCCAAACTGACCGACGGCAAAGCCGCGCAAAAGATTTTCGAAGCGGATCGAGAGCAATACCCTGTCCTTAGCCGGCTCTTCGCGCAGCAACTGCCAGCTTTCGCCGCCGTCGCTGCTGGCCAGCACGGTGCCATCATGGCCCGCCGCCCAGCCGTGTCGGTCGTCAAGAAAAAACACACTGGTGAGGACGGCCCGCGTTGGCACCTTGAGCGCCTGGCGGAAACGCTTGCCATCATCCGAAAGTATGACGATGCCGTAATCGCCGACGGCGACGATGCGGTTGCCGGCGCGTGTCGCGGCGATCACCGGCGCCTTCTCGGCGGCCGCGATCGGCGGCGCGGCGCGCCAGACCGGCGGCGCGTTCACCGGCGCATTCACCAGCGCTTCAGCGGCGGCCAGGGCGGTCGCCGTCACAGCGCAGAAGAGGCAGAGAGTGCGGCAAAGCTTCATGTTTCAGTGTCCGATCGCCGCTGCGCGCGGCGGCCCCTTGCGCGGAAAGAGCGAGTCGAGTTTGACGGCAAAGGCCGGCAGCACGGTGATGGCCATGACCATGTTGGTCATGAACATGAAGGCGAGCAGGATGCCCATGTCGGCCTGGAATTTCAGTTCGGAGCAAGACCAGGTGGCGACGCCGACCGAAAGCGTGATGGCGGTGAAGATGGTGGCGACGCCAACCTCGCGCAGCGCGCCTTCCAGCGCCTGTTTCATCGTTTCATGGCGCGACAAGTGGATGAGCAGGCGGTTGTATATGTAGAAGGCATAGTCCACGCCGATGCCGGTGGCCAACACCATCACCGGCAGGGTGGCCACACCCAGGCCGATATCCAGGCTCTTCATGAACCAGTAGCCGAGCAAGGTGGCGAGCGTCAGCGGCAGGCAGCAGGCGAGCATGGCACGCCAGTCGCGGTAGGCGATCAGCACCAGCATGAGGATGGCGGCATAGACGTAGAGCATCATCGGCAGCTCACGCGACTCGACTTCCTCGTTGGTCGCGGCGAGCAAGCCAATGTTGCCCGAGGCGAGCAATACCTTCATGCCCAGCGCCGCGGGATTGTTGTTCAGGCGAAATGCTTTCACCGCAGCGATGGCCGGCTGAATGGTCGTCGCCTTGTGGTCGGCCAGGTAGATGTTGGCTGCCATCATGGTGCAGGCGCGGTTGAACAAACCGCCGGACTCGGGCAAGAAGCCGACCGCTGCCTGCAAGGCTTTGGCGTCGCGCGGCAACGCCATCATTTTCGGATTGCCCTCGTTGAGGCCGACATTGGCGAACTTGGCCATGGCCGAAAGCGATGAGACCGAGAGTACGCCCGGCACTTGCGACATGTACTGGGTAAACTGGTCGATGTAGTTGACGATGTCGTAGTTGTTGCAGGAGTCGCCGGGCGTCTCGAACACCACGGTCAGCACATCCATCCCCAAGTCGAAGCGGCTGACGATGTTCTGCACGTCTTGGTTGTAGCGCGAATCGGCGCGCAGTTCGGGGGCACCCGGCTGCAGGGCGCCGATGTGGCGGCCGTGGCTCTGCCAGATGCCGGCCACCAGCAGCACGACGAAAATACCCAGAACGATACGCGCGTGGTTGATGTCGGCGATGAACCCCAATCGCTCGATCAGCTTTGAGCGGCGCGCCTGGATCCGCTCCAGCTTGACGGCGTAGGTAGGCGAAAAACGCAAGTAGGAAGCGGCCACAGGCAGCATGATCAGGTTGGTGACGATCTTGAAACCGACGCCGATGGAGGCAGCGATGCCCAATTCCCGGATCATCGGAATCGGAATCAGCACCAGGGTGATGAAACCGACGAGGGCCGTCACCAGAGACAGGGTGCCGGGAATCAACAGACTGGAAAAACTCTCCCGCGCCGCGCCCAGCGAATCCTGCCCGGCAGCCACCGCTCTGGAGATGGCGTTGATCTGCTGCACCCCGTGCGAAACGCCGATGGCGAAAACCAGGAAAGGCACCAGGATGGCGAGCGGATCGAGGCCGTAGCCGAGCATGGTCAGCGCCCCGAACTGCCAGACCACCGAAGTCATCGAGCAAGCGATAGGCAGCAGGGTCAGCGACAGCGAGCGGCAATACCAATACACGGACATGGCCGTCAGCAAGGTAGCCAAGGCGAAGAACCCGGCGACTCCTGTCGCGCCGGCGGCGATGTCGCCGATCTGCTTGGCAAAGCCGATGATCTCCACCGCGTGTTCGGGTGTCTCGTACTTCGCACGCACCTCCTTTTCCAGCCTGGCGGCAAGATCGAGAGTGTCGAGCTTCTGGTGGGTATCCGGGTCTTCTTCGAGCAGATCGGCCACCACCATGGCGGCGCTGTTGTCATTGGCCACCAGGCTGCCCATGTAGCCGCCACGCACCACGCGTTCGCGGATGGTGGCGATCTTGCCGGCGTCGAGCGTTGCGGCAGTAACGTTGCCGCCGATCACGTCCTCGGCCTGGAAGCCGTCTTCGGTCAGCTCAAAAGCGCGGGTGTTGGGCGTCCACAAGGATTGCACCGAGCGCCGGTCGACGCCGGGCAGGAACAGCATTGCCGCGGTGACGTCGTTGAGCTTTTGCAGCGCGGCCTGGTTCCAGATATCTCCGTTCCTGACGCGCAGCACGACCATGATACGGTTGGCACCGAACAGCTGGGTGCGATACTTGAAGAAGACGTTGGTATATTCGTGTCCGACCGGCAGTTGTTTGTCGAAGCCGGCCGACATGCGCAGTTGCAGGGCCATGACGGCCATGACGGCGGTGAACAGAAGCAGCACCGCCAGAGTGGCGATGCGATGGCGAAAAAAGAAATTCTCCAGGGACTGGACGAAACGCTCGAAACTGACCACCAGAAAAGTCCTCTTTGCAGCGGCAAGACATCGGCAGACCGGGGGCCTGTCCCCCCCGGATTTCTCTGTCGCTTTAGAAAGTGTAAGACGCAGAAGCGGTCAACACGTCGCGGTCGCGCATCATGTTGAGGTTGCCGCCACCCCAGAAACTGCTATAGCCGACGCTGGCCTTCCAAGTATTGTGGTAGTCGAAGTTGAGACCGACCGCCACCGCCTTGCGCCCCTCGACGAAGGGAAGACTGTTGGGGCTAACGCCCTTGACATCGTGATAGAAGTCGAGAATGGGCGACATGGTCCAACCGGAGCCGAAGATGTTGGCGTAGGTCAGACTGAACTCGGCGACGTAACCCCAGGAGTTCTTGCTCGGCAATGTGTAATTGTTGAGCAGATAGGGTACGCTGCCATCCAGGGCCAGGCCTGGATAGCGGGTCACTGCGGCCTCGATCATGAAATAGCCTTCGGCGGCGTTGATGGCCTGGGTGAAGCTCTGCGGCAATACGCGGAAGCCCGTCAGGTGTGCCTGCCACTTGCGTTCCTCCTTGTAGCCGTTAAGCACATAGGAAGTCGGGCCGCCGAAATTGGTGAAGTAGCTGTACTGTCCGTCATGGGGCACAACTGGGTCGATGGCAACGCTGTCTCGCGGCCGGTAGGATACCTCCGCGCCAACCGCCCAGTCACCCACCGTGGTGTTGAGGGAGATGCCAAACAAATCCTTGTCCTCGCCGTACTGCTCGACCGCGCGGACATTGATCACGTTTGCGGTAGCCGGGTCGTACTTGAAACCGACGAAGGGCAACTTGTCGTGATAGCGGATGTAATAGGCCGCGTACTCGGTGTCGCCGTCCGTGGGCTTGAAGCGCAGATTGATGCCATATTGGCCGCCGTTCTTCGGCGAGGTGATGTCGACGGGCACGATGGTTCCCAGTCCGGGAGCGACCGAATTAGCCAAATAGTTCAGTGTTCGCCCTGACTTCGGGGCGAAGTCGCCGAAGGTACCTAGTGGCGTACCGAGCGCGTAGAGAGGATCCATGACCGAGGTCGGAATGAATACGCCGCGTTTCCCCCCCTTGCCCAGGAAATCTCCCGATGACCAATAGGTACCGGCCGGGTCGAGGATAAACTTGTTCCAGCGGAACTGGTAGTAAGCCTCGGTCGAGAAGCCATTGCCCAGGCCGCTGGACAACGACAGCATCGGCGCCGGCACGAAGATCTCCTTCAGCTGCACGCCGGGGATGTGGATCTTGCGCAGGTCGAGTGCGTTGATCGAATTGACGCCGCCAATAATGAAAATGTCCTCGCCCCAGCTGATCACCTGGTTGCCCAGTTTGAGTTTGGCGGCATTGCCGCCGAGCTGCAAATCCTTGGACACCCAGAGATCGAGCAGAGTGACGTTCTGTTGTACCGCCTTTTTCGCTTCGTCGTCGAGGGGCGTGCGCTGCGTCTTGTCGGCCTTGAAGTCGGACGACCAGGTAACGCGCCCGAACGCCGACCAATTGCCCTGCTCCTTGACGAACAACTCGTGCGTGCCCTTGAGCACGGCGGAAACGATCTGTCCCTTCTTGTAGTTCAGGTCGCCGTCGTCGGCGTTGGCGTAGATGAAGTCGGGCGGGGCAGCGAAACCCATGCCCGGCCCATTAACCAGCTCACCCAATGGCCCGGCGACGGGTACCTCGCCGCCCGAGTCGTTGCCGATAATCGACCTGTCCGGCGAGGCCATGCGCCGTTGCACGCCGAAGGAAATCGTCGAGTCGAAGGTGCCAGTCCAGCCGTTTTCCGTCTCGAACTTGAAGGCAGCAGCCGGCTGGGCGAAGCCGAAACCTATCGCCAACAGGGCCAGAGTCAGGGGGTTGCCACGTAGATTGATTTTTTTCATGGGTTCATCTCTTTTCAGGTGCCGTTGGGCTATCAGCGTTCGCCGACGCGACGCAATTCATCGGAATCGAAGCGCTTCGGGTCGATACGCCCTTCGTCACCGGCCAGCCAGTCGGTTGGCTTCGCGCCCTGCGTGGCATACTCGCCCAGGTAACGATTGGCGTTCAGATCCCAGGACATGAATTCCTGGCTGACGCAGGCGCCGAGTTCGACAGCGGGATAAATCGAGGCTTCCATGATCCGCCAGAGCTTGCCCTGGGCATCGTACTGGTCGGCCTCCATGAGCATCCAGGTATCCTCGTCAAGGTAAAAGGTGCGCTTGGCGAACATGTGGCGCATCCCCTGCTTTACCGTCGCCTCGACCTTCCAGACTCGGTGCAGCTCATAGCGCATCAGGTCGCGGTTGGGATAGAGGCCTTGGTACACCTCGCTCATCTTTCGCTTGGCGACAAACTTGAAACTGTTGTAGGGAATGTACATCTCCTGCTTGCCGATCAGCTTCCAGTCATAGCGATCGAGAGCCCCAGCGAACATCGGGTATTGGTCGGCCGTTTCCAGGTTCTCGAAGCCGGGGACGGGGTTGTCGTACTCCAGGGACGGCAGGCGGCGCACACGGCGCTGGCCGGGGAAATACATCCAGCCGTTGTTTGGCTTGTTGCCAAGAAAGTAGTGCACGAGGAGGACTTCGCCAGTGCGCGCCGCAGGTGCAGTCATTGCATCGAGAATCATCATCTGCACACCGCCCACGTCTTCCGGCGACTTGGCCTTGGTCGAGGCGAAAGGCGTCAGGGCCAGTTGTTCCTGTCCCAGGCCATAGAAACTGCCGTCGGGATTGATGAAGTTGGTCTGGTAGGACTCGATGCGGCCCAGACCCTGCCAGCGTAGACGGTGATTCCACACCGCCTCGGCACCGGTCTTCGGAATCGGGAAGGGGAATGCGCCACCGAGCGCCGCCGCCAAGTTGTCGTTGCCGTCCGTGGCGAGCTTGGCCAGGGTTGCATTGGCTCGCGTGCGCTCGTAGATCACATCGGGATAACCGCAGGAGCGATGGGTTGGATAGACGTCGAGGCGATACCCCTTGCGCGTCTTCAGCAACTCGATCTGGCCAGCGGAGAGTTTGTCCTTGTACTTATCGACATTGGAGGCGTCGATGGAAAACAATAACTTCTCGGCGGCATGAGGATCAATGCGGGCATCGGCCAGCTTACGTTTGCCCTTGGGCGTGCCACCCTTCCACTCCGGAATGCTGCCATCCTTGTTGGCCGCCCGTTCCGCGCCGACAGGCGTCAATTCCTTGCCCAGTCTGGCTGCTTCCTGTTCGCTTACCGCCGCGGCGACCACCCCGGCCATCAAACTCAATCCAAGCGCCACCAGCGCATGGTCGTATCGTTTCATTTTCCAAGCTTCCTTTCGATCCGGAAAAGAAAAAGGGTTTCGTCATCGCACGACCAAGTGCGATGACGAAACCCTTGCCATTGGTTTCTACAAATATGACGTTCAGCAGGTCTTCTGGCTCTCGGATCGACCGGATTTGCCGCGCCTTCCCGCCGGAGTGCTCCCCGACAGTGGCTGGCCGACTGGTTACAGTCGGCCTTGCGGCATCCGTCCCCGATTACAGCGGCGGGCCCACCACGGATTCACACCGTGTTCCTGGATACTGATGTCGGGCGGCATTCTCCCCGATCGTCGGCACGCTGTCAATACGACAGACTGTTCCGGCATCCGTGCTGATGTAAATTTCTCACATAAGCGTACGCCGGCGTATGGATACGTTGTTACAGCACCGGCTCGATTTTCACTCCAATTTCAAACGCTTTCTCGGAGGATCCCCAATGCCTGACAAGGAATTCAAACACGGATTCCAAGCCGCCCAGGTGCTCCGTAATACCCTTGTAGCTTACTCTGAATGCCATTTTCAATCTCCTGACGTCTGTAATGTGTATTACGACAGACAGCGGGAAAAACTTGAGCGTGGGGCCATTCACTCCAGCGATTTTCTTCCGGCGCCGACCGATTTCCAGTATGCTCCGGAGTGAACCCTGCTCAGACCATCAAAGCCTGTTTGCCTGCGATTTCGATGCATCAACGGAAACATGGCCCCACCCGAAACCTATGCCAGAAATCAAGCCCGGCCAATCGATTGAACTACTGAAAGAACTGCACATCCTGACGCGCGATGGCAAAATGAATCAGGATAGCCAACGCAAGCTCAAGCAGATATACCATCTTTACCAGTTCATCGAGCCGCTGTTGCAGGAAATCCAGACCACTCAAGCCGACCTTCAACTGGTGGATCATGGCGCTGGGAAATCCTATCTGGGATTCATTCTTTACGATCTATTCTTCAAGCACCTGAGCATCGGGAAGCATATTTACGGAATCGAAACGCGCGACGAGCTGGTGAACAAGTCCCGGAATCTTGCGCAAAAACTCGATTTTCGCGAGATGAGCTTCCTCAACCTGTCGGTTGCGGAATCCATGCACTCTGAACATTTGCCGGCAAGAATCGACCTGGTCACCGCGCTGCATGCCTGCGATACGGCCACAGACGATGCCATTAGGTTTGCTCTGGCAAGACAGGTAAAATTCGTCGTTTTGGTACCCTGCTGTCAAGCCGAAGTGGCCGCAGCCCTCAAAAGGAACAAGAGCCAAGCCATTCCCAACAACATCCTGGCCGAGCTTTGGCGTCACCCGCTGCACACGCGGGAGTTTGGCAGCCTGATGACCAATGTGCTGCGCTGTCTGCAACTGGAAGCGCATGGTTACAAAGTCAGCGTGACCGAATTGGTGGGTTGGGAACACTCGCTGAAGAATGAGTTGATCATCGCCCGCCGCGACGATCAGCCGCGCAAGCGATCGGCGGACCGCTTGAAGGAATTGCTGCAAACGCTGGGTTTGGAAGAATTGAACCAGCGGTTTTTCTGTTCGGCTTAAAGGATATTATTCGGCACGCGCCGTGGGCTTGAAACAAACCGAGATCGATTCGTTTCCATACAGAGGTGATGAAATTGGCAAAACCTAACTTTCAATTTGAGAAACGCCAGAAAGAATTGGCCAAGAAAAAAAAGAACGAGGAAAAACTGAAGCGCAAGCTCGAAAAGAACGCCGCTACAACAACGGCCGATCCGAGTTCGGAACCAACCGGGTCCGATCCGAAACTGCTGGTTTCCTCATAACCGAACAGCTATTTGGGCGTGTATCATTTTTCAACGGGGAAACCGGGGAAAGCCTGCCATGTCCACTTGCCCACCTCGGTGGGCAACCGGTAGCTTTCAACAGATAACCTTCTTATATTTTTCATCTTCTTTCCATGGCAATTTATTCTTTGGGCAATCGTCGCCCCCAATGCGCCCCAGACTCCTGGGTCGCCGACAATGCCACAGTGATCGGTTCAGTCATCCTCGAATCCGGGGCCAGCGTATTTTTTGGTGCGATAGTTCGTGGCGATACCGATCTCATCACCATTGGCGCCGCCACCAACATCCAGGATAACGCAGTGCTGCATCCCGATGTCGGCGTTCCAATCACTCTGGGCAAGAGCGTCACCGTAGGCCACCAGGCCATGCTGCACGGTTGCAGCGTTGGCGATGGTTCGCTGATCGGGATAGGCGCCATCATCCTGAACCAGGCAGTCATCGGCAAACACTGCCTGGTCGGCGCCGGTGCGCTGGTGCCTGAAGGCAAGATATATCCCGAACGCACGCTGATTCTCGGTTCACCGGCCAAGGTGGTACGCGACTTGACCGACGCTGAGGTGCAGCATCTCTTCGACTCTGCCGACCATTATGTGAAACACTGGCAGAACCTTGTCGGGAAACTCCAGCGTATCGGTTAGGGTTGCTTTTGCGGGACCTGGACGAAAATCTCGTCCTGCTTGATCAGGCCGAGTTCGAAGCGGGCGCGCTCTTCGATCGCATCATAGCCGCTCTTGAGATCGCGGACTTCGGCATCTAGGCCGGCGTTGCGCTGCTCCAGCTTCTGATTCACCTCCCGCTGTGCCTGGAGTTGGCGATCCACTTCCCATACCCGGAGCCAGCCGCCCTTGCCCAACCACAGCGGATATTGCAGCAACGCAATCAGGGCAAGCAGCACCGCAACGGGCCAGCGCATGCCACTCTCCCGACCGATATAAGCTCTAAATTATTTGCGCAGATTGTAAAAAGCCTGGAGACCGGGGTAGCTGACGGTATCGCCCAGATCCTCCTCGATGCGCAGCAACTGGTTGTACTTGGCGATGCGATCGGAACGGGATAGCGAACCCGTCTTGATCTGCATGGCGTTGAGACCCACGGCGATGTCGGCAATGGTCGAGTCCTCGGTCTCTCCCGAGCGGTGCGAGATGACCGAGGTATAGCCCGCACGCTTGGCCATTTCCACGGCGGCAAAGGTTTCGGTAAGCGTACCGATCTGGTTGATCTTGATCAGGATCGAGTTGGCGATGCCCTTGGCGATGCCCTCGCGGAGTATCTTGGTATTGGTGACGAACAAATCATCGCCGACGACTTGCACCGACTTGCCGAGCCTGTCGGTGAGGATTTTCCAGCCGGCCCAGTCGTTCTCCGCCATGCCGTCCTCGATGCTGATGATCGGATACTTGTCGGCGAGATTGGACAGGTAGTCCGCGAAAGCTTCCGAGGTCAATTCCAGTTTCTCCGAAGCCAGGTGGTACTTGCCATCCTTGTAAAACTCCGAGGCGGCGCAATCAAGGCCCAGCATCACATCCTGGCCTGGTGTATAACCGGCGCTCTCGATAGCCTTGAGGATGAGTTCAATCGCTTCGTCGTTGCCGGCCACATTGGGGGCAAAGCCGCCTTCGTCGCCGACAGTGGTCGGATAGCCTTTCTTATCGACCAGCTTCTTGAGGTGATGAAACACCTCGGCGCCGCTGCGCAAGGCCTCGCGAAAGCTCTTGGCGCCGACCGGCAGGATCATGAACTCCTGGATATCGAGGTTGTTGTTGGCATGCGCGCCGCCATTGACGACGTTCATCATCGGCACCGGCATCTGCATCGGCCCGGAACCGCCGAAGTACCGGTACAGCGGCAGGCCAGCCTCTTCGGCCGCAGCCTTGGCCACCGCGATCGACACGGCCAGCATCGCATTGGCGCCAAGACGCGATTTGTTTTCGCTGGCATCGAGGTCGATCAGCACCTTGTCGATAAAGGATTGCTCCTCGGCATCGAGGCCGATGATCGCCTCGGAAATTTCCGTATTGACGTTCTCCACGGCCTGCAAGACGCCTTTGCCGAGATAACGCGCAGCATCGCCGTCGCGCAGCTCGATGGCCTCGCGCGAACCGGTGGAAGCGCCGGAAGGCACGGCAGCGCGGCCCATCAGGCCGGATTCGAGCAGAACGTCGGCTTCGACGGTAGGATTGCCGCGCGAGTCGAGAATCTCGCGGGCGACGACATCAACGATGGCACTCATAGTGTTTTCCTAATAAAAATTAAACTTAAATTGAGATAAGCGGCCACGCTCACATCTCCTGAAAACCATGCTGCTTGACCAATGCATCGATGTCGCGCAGGGATTCGAGCAATGCCCGCATCTTTCCTAGCGGCCAGGCATTGGGACCATCGGAGAACGCCTGGTCCGGGTTTGGATGGGTTTCCATGAACAGCCCGGAGATGCCGACCGCCACCGCCGCGCGCGCCAGCACCGACACGAACTCGTGCTGTCCGCCGGAACTCGTGCCCTGCCCGCCTGGCAACTGCACCGAGTGCGTGGCGTCGAACACCACCGGACAACCCGTCTCACGCAGGATGACCAGGCTGCGCATATCCGAGACGAGATTGTTGTAGCCAAAACTGGCACCGCGTTCGCACACCATGATGCTATCCGCACCGCCGTTGGCCTGCTTGGCCTTGGCGACAACATGCCGCATGTCGCCCGGCGCGAGAAATTGCCCTTTCTTGATGTTGACCGGCTTGCCGCAGGTAGCCACAGCCTCGATGAAATCGGTCTGGCGGCAGAGGAAGGCTGGCGTTTGTAGGACGTCGACCACCTCGGCAACTTCGCTGATCTGACCTTCCGTATGCACATCGGTCAAGACCGGCACGCCGATCTGTTGCCTGACCTCGGCCAGGATCGCCAACCCCATGTCCATGCCGGGTCCGCGCGGCGACCCGCCCGAACTGCGATTGGCCTTGTCGAAAGACGACTTGTAAATAAAAGGGATGTTCAGGGCAGCGCAAATTTCCTTGAGCTGCCCGGCGGTATCGAACGCCAACTGGCGCGATTCGATCACGCAGGGCCCGGCGATCAGGAACAATGGCTGATCCAGCCCGATCTCAAAGCCGCACAGTTTCATGGTGCGGGTTCCCAAATTTGGCCGCACAGATTCACGCCAAGCCCTTTTTCGCCAGTGCCGCCTGGACATAGGAGATGAATAATGGATGGCCGGTGCGCGGATTGCTGGTGAATTCCGGATGGAACTGCACGCCGACGAACCAGGGATGCGTTTCAGCGGGAAGCTCCATCATCTCCGGCAGATTCTCGGTTGGGGTGCGCGCACTGATGAGCATGCCCGCCGCCTCAAGCTTGGGAACATAGAAGTTGTTCACCTCATAACGGTGACGGTGCCGCTCATTCACTTCGGTACCGTAAATCCGCGCTGCCAGCGTACCCGGCCTGATTGGACAGCGTTGCGCCCCCAGGCGCATGGTGCCGCCGAGATTCGATTGGTCATCGCGGCGTTCAAGCTTGCCTTCACGATCCAGCCATTCGGTAATCAGGGCAACCACCGGATGCGGGGTGTCGGCATCAAACTCGGTGCTGTTGGCACCCGCCAGTCCCGCGACATGACGGGAAAATTCGATGGTGGCCAGTTGCATGCCCAGGCAGATGCCGAGATAGGGTATCTTGTTCTCTCGGGCATAGCGGATCGCCGCAATTTTGCCTTCGGTGCCGCGCTTGCCGAAACCGCCCGGCACCAAAATACCGTCCATACCAGCCAGCTTGGCGGTGCCGCCGCGCTCGGTCTCTTCCGAGTCCAGGTAGTGGATATTCACCTTGCTGCGGGTATGAATCCCCGCATGCAACAGCGCTTCGATCAACGACTTGTACGACTCGGTAAGATCGACATATTTGCCGACAAAGGCGATATCGACCGCATGCTGCGGATGCTGGAGCGCATTCACCAACCTGTTCCACACCGACAGATCGGCGGCACGGGCAAGGATGCCGAGCTTGTGACAGACAATCTCGTCGAGCATCTGGTGATGCAGTTGGCCGGGAATCATGTAGATACTGTCGGCATCGACCGCCGAGATCACCGCCTCGGACTGGACATTGGTAAACAAGGCAATCTTGCGTCGCTCGTCGTCAGGTACCGGCCGGTCGGCGCGACACAGCAGGATATCCGGCTGAATGCCGATTTCGCGCAGCTCCTTGACCGAATGCTGGGTCGGCTTGGTCTTCAGTTCTCCTGCGGCGCCGATCCATGGCAGCAGCGTCAGATGGATGAAGCAGGTATTGATTCGGCCTTCCTCGATGCTCATCTGGCGGATGGCTTCGAGAAACGGCAAGGACTCGATGTCGCCGACCGTGCCGCCGACCTCGACGATGGCCACATCCGCGCCTTCCGCGCCGCGTTTGATGAAAAGCTTGATCTCGTCGGTGATATGCGGGATCACTTGAACCGTCTTGCCGAGATACTCGCCGCGCCGTTCCTTCTTGATCACCGACTCGTAAATCTGGCCGGTGGTGAAGTTGTTGCGCTTGCCCATCTTGGCGCTGGTGAATCGCTCGTAATGACCCAGATCGAGGTCGGTCTCGGCGCCATCCTCGGTAACGAAAACTTCGCCATGCTGAAACGGCGACATCGTGCCGGGATCGACGTTGATGTAGGGATCGAGTTTGAGATGGGTAATCTTGATGCCGCGGGATTCGAGTATCGCTCCCAGCGAAGCGGCTGCGATGCCTTTGCCCAAAGAGGACACGACACCACCCGTAACGAAGACGTATTTAGTCATGGATATTGCGGGTGCAGGAAAGCCAAATAATAGCCGAATTCGTCCGACCACTCAATGCATGTCACCGGAGTTTTTATCCGCGCAGATATTGGGTACTGATTTCCTTGAACAAAGGCGTGCCGGCCTGTTTCAGCCACTCGAAGGCCACCATTTCGCGCGACACCACTTCGACGCCATGACGACGCATGCGTTCCAGCGCCAGCGCTTTGCTGTCGGGCTCGCGCGAACCAACGGCATCGGCGACGACAAACACCTGCTTGCCCTGCTCGCCCAATTCCAGCGCCGTTTGCAGCACGCAGACATGCGACTCGATGCCGCACACCACCACTTGCGGCCGCTCTGCTCCGGGCAAGGCGGACAGGCATTGCGCCGCCACGCAGGAGAAATGCAGCTTCTCGGCAATGCATTGCGGCGCCAGCAGGCCTCGCAATGCCGAGTGCGTCGGGCCAAGACCTTGCGGATACTGCTCGCTCGCCAGCACCGGAACGCCCAGCTTCTGCGCCACCAGCACCAGCCAGCGGACGTTGTCGAGCAGCCGCTGCCAATCGTGGACCGCCGGCAGCAAGCGCTCCTGCATATCGACTACCAGCAACACGGAATGATCCTTATTCATCAGCATGTCAGTCCTCCAGTTCGGGGCGGTGCCGGAAATGTTCGAGCGCTTCCGGGTTGGCCAGTGCCTCGAGATTTGTTACCGGTTCGCCATGCACCACTTTACGTACGGCCAGTTCGACAATCTTGCCACTCTTTGTCCGCGGGATGTCGGCGACCTGAAGAATTTTTGCCGGCACATGACGCGGCGTCGTGTTGTCGCGAATGACATCCCGGATGCGCTTGGCCAGCGCTTCGTCGAGCGTCGATTGCTCGCGCAGCTTGACGAACAGCACGATGCGCACGTCGCTCGGCTCCTGTGGCGGCCAGTTCTGGCCGACAGCCAGGGATTCGACGACTTCGTCGAGCTTTTCCACCTGGCGATAGATCTCCGCCGTGCCGATACGCACGCCGCCGGCATTCAGCGTCGCGTCGGAACGGCCATAAATTACGAAGCCGCCGTGTCCGGTCGCTTCGGCGAAATCGCCGTGGCACCAAGTGTTCTCGTAACGCTGAAAATATGCCGCGCGATATTTCCGTCCGGCGGGGTCATTCCAGAAGCCGACCGGCATCGCCGGGAAAGGCCGCGCGCAAACCAGTTCGCCTTTTTCACCAAACACCGACTTGCCCTGCTCGTCGAATACGGCCACCGCCATGCCTAGCCCGGCGCATTGGATTTCGCCGCGCCACACGGGCGCCGTCGGGTTGCCGAGCACGAAACAGGAGATGATGTCGGTGCCGCCGGAAATCGAAGCCAGCTGGATATCCTGTTTGATGTGCCGGTAGACATACTCGAAGCTCTCCGCCACCAGCGGGCTGCCGGTGGAATACAGGGTGCGCAACGCCGTCAGTCGGTGGCTGCGCGCCGGCTCCAGGCCGATCTTGGCAATCGCATCGATGAACTTTGCCGAGGTGCCGAAATGCGTCATGCCTTCGGCATCGGCATAATCGAACAGCAGTTGGCCGCGCCCGGCCAAAGGCGAGCCGTCATACAGCAACAGCGTCGCACCGGCAGCCAGCCCGGAAACCAGCCAGTTCCACATCATCCAGCCGCAGGTGGTGAAATAAAACAGGCGGTCGCCAGCCTTGAGATCGCCATGCAGCAGGTGCTCCTTGAGATGCTGCAACAAAGTGCCGCCGGCGCTATGCACGATGCACTTGGGCACCCCGGTGGTGCCCGAGGAATACAGGATATAGAGCGGATGAGAGAAGGGCAGCGGAGCAAATTCGATCCGCTCGACGGCGCGGAATTTTTCGATGAAATCGGCATACATCCGCGCATTGCGGATCTTCGAGAGATCGTGCTGCCGGCTGACATAAGGAACGATCAACGTGCGCTCGATGCTGGGCAACTGTGCCGCCACCGCGGCGACCTTGTCCAGCGTGCCGATGGTCTTGCCGTTGTAATGGTAGCCATCGGCGGCAATCAGGACTTTCGGCCCGATCTGGCCGAAGCGGTCCAGCACACCCGGTATGCCGAAATCCGGCGAAGCCGAGGTGAATATCGCGCCGATCGAGGCTGTCGCCAGCATGGAGATCACCGCTTCAGGCAGGTTCGGCAGATAGGCCGCAACCCGGTCGCCCGGCGCGACGCCCATCGCCTGCAGGGCGGCGGCAAGCTGCGCAACCTGCCGATACAGCTCGGCATGGCTGAGGCGTTGCCTGAATTTATCCTCTCCCCAGAAGACGATGGCATCGCCGTCGCTTCCGGCGCGCAACAGGTTCTGCGCAAAGTTCAGGCGTGCCTCGGGGAACCATTGCGCGCCCGGCATCTTGTCGCCGTCGACCAGCACCCGAGCACCGCGCCGGCCCTCGATGCGGGCAAAGTCCCACAGACTTGCCCAGAATTGTTCGGGATGCTCGATCGACCATCGATGCAGCTCCGCATAACCATTGAAAGTCCGTCCCCATTGCCGGCTCGCGGCATCCATGAAGGCGGCCAGGTTCGACTGCCGGATACGTTCTGCGGAAGGCAGCCAAAGGGGGGCGTCGCTCTCCCGTGGCATCGCATGTCCTCCGGTCAGGTCGAAGCCGTGTCTGCGGCCAAGCGACGAATCTCGTCGGGCAAGGGAATCGACTTGCCGGTGAGCGGATTCATCCAGACGAGCTTGGCCGCACCTTCGGCATATAGCCGGTCTTCTCCAGGCCGACGCATGTCGAAATAGGTCGGCAAACTGCTGCGCCCGGCATGCCCAGTGTACAAACGCACCTCGACAGAACCCGGATAAACGAGCGGAATCAGAAAGGAACAACTGGTGTTCACAATCACAATCGACAAGTCGGGTGGCCGCTTCGAGCGAGGCGCCACCGAGTCCAGCCACTCGACGCGCGCCTGTTCGACATAGCGAAAATAGACGGTGTTATTGACATGGCCCAAGGTGTCCATGTCGCCCCAGCGAATCGGAACAAGTGAAGTAAAAACCAACTTGCGATAATGATCCATTTTGAGCGGAAGCCAATTCACACGATTGGAATTATAATATCCAGGCCAAGAAATGATCGGAATGACAAGGAATATCCGGGTAACAACAGCCAGGGGAAATACATGGAACGCGAAGCGATGGAATTTGACGTACTGATCGTCGGTGGTGGTCCCGCCGGGCTGGCAGCGGCGATCCGGTTGAAGCAGTTGAATGCCGAGACCTCTGTCTGCCTGATCGAGAAAGGCGCCGAAATCGGCGCCCACATCCTCTCCGGCGCAATCATGGATCCGCGCGCGCTCAACGAACTGATCCCCGACTGGCAGGCGCAGAATGCGCCGCTCGATACGCTGGTGGGCGAAGACCGTTTCCTGATGCTCTCCGAAACCGGCGGGATGCAGGTGCCCAATTTCCTGCTGCCCAACTGTTTCGTTAACCACGGCAATTACATCATCAGCCTCGGCAACCTCTGCCGCTGGCTTGGACAGCAGGCCGAAGCGCTGGGCGTGGAAATCTACCCGGGATTTGCCGGCGCCGAACTCCTGTACAACGACGATGGCAGCGTCAAGGGCGTCGCCACCGGCGACATGGGCGTCGGCCATGACGGACAGCCCACGCCGGCCTATCAGCCCGGCATGGAGTTGCTCGCCAAATACACCCTGTTCGCCGAAGGCTGCCGCGGCCACCTGGGCAAGCAGCTGGAGCAGAAATTCAACCTGCGCAACGGCGCCGACCCGCAAGTCTATGCCATCGGCATCAAGGAGCTGTGGGAAATCAAGCCTGAGCAACATGTCAAGGGCATGGTCATGCACACTGCCGGCTGGCCGCTGCCGGCCGACACCTACGGCGGTTCGTTCTGCTACCACTACGGCGAGAACCTGGTGGCGATCGGCTATGTGGTCGGCCTGGCGTATTCCAATCCCTATCTGTCGCCGTTCGAGGAATTCCAGCGCTACAAGACGCATCCCAAGGTTCGGCCGATGCTCGAAGGCGGCAAGCGCATTTCCTACGGTGCCCGCGCCATCGCCGCGGGCGGTTTGCAAGCCCTGCCGAAACTGATATTCCCGGGTGGCGCATTGCTCGGCGACGATGCCGGCATGTTCATCGGCTCACGCATCAAGGGCAGCCATACCGCCATCAAGAGCGGCATGCTGGCCGCCGAAGCCGTCTCTGAAGCACTCGGCAGCTCCCGCAGCCACGACGAACTCACCGCCTATCCGCAAAAATTCCGTGAGAGCTGGATATTCGAGGAACTCCGCAAAGCGCGCAATTTCAAGCCATGGATGAGCAAAGGCCTCTATCTCGGCTCGCTGATGTTCGGCATGGACCAAGTCCTGTTCCGCGGCAAGGCGCCGTGGACACTGCACCTCACGGCCGACCACCTGAAGCTGAAGAAAGCCGCCGAATGCACGCCGATCGATTATCCCAAGCCCGATGGCGTGATCAGCTTCGACCGCCTCTCCTCGGTGTTCCTGTCGAACACCAACCACGAGGAAAACCAGCCTTGTCACCTGACCCTGAAGGATCCCGAGGTACCGATCAAGGTCAACCTTGCGCTCTACGATGCCCCCGAGCAGCGCTACTGTCCAGCCGGCGTGTATGAGATTCTGCGTGACGCCGACGGCAGCAATCCGCGCTTGCAGATCAATGCGCAGAACTGCGTCCACTGCAAGACCTGCGACATCAAAGACCCGACCCAGAATATCAACTGGATCGTGCCTCAGGGCGGTGAAGGACCGGTTTATCCGGGGATGTAGTCCCGCAGTTCAGCTTCGCCAGCCATGTCTCCATCGGTTCGGGCCGGCCGTAGAGATAGCCTTGATGGATCACCTGGCCATGGGCGTTGAGGAAATCGACCTGCGCCTGTGTTTCCACTCCTTCCGCCACGACCTGCAAGCCCAGATGTTGTGCCACGGCGAGGATGGTATCGACCAGCGCCGCATCGTTCGAGTCGGTGGTGACATCGTCGATGAAACTCTTGTCGATCTTGAGTTCGTGGATCGGCAAGCGCTTGAGATAGGCCAAGCTGGAATAGCCGGTGCCGAAATCGTCCATGGAAAAATGGATGCCCAGTTCGGTCAGCGCCATCATCTTGGCCACCACGTCGGCGAAGTTGCCGATCACCAGACCTTCGGTCACCTCCAGCACCAGGTGGGTCGGATCTGCGCCGCTGGCAGCCAGATGGCGTTTCACCTCATCGACAAAGTCCTCCTTCTGGAAATGGCGCGGGCTGATATTCACCGACACCCGCAGCGAGCAGCCTTCCGCATCCAATCTTGCCAGCAGGCGACACACCGCAGCCAGCATCCAGCGGTCGATGGCAACGATCAGATCGGTCGCCTCCGCCAGCGGAATGAACACACCCGGCGGCACCAGGCCGCGCTCCGGGTGCTGCCATCGCACCAGCGCCTCGGCGCCGACTTGCCCGCCTGCCGCATCCACTTGCGGCTGAAGGTAAAGCCGCAACTGCCCGTCGTCGATGGCCAGACGCAGTTCGCGCTCAACCCGATAGCGATCCCGGATGGTCTGCCCCATGGCCGCCTCAAAGAAGATGGCGCAGCCCCCCCCCGCGGCCTTGGCCTGATGCATCGCCATGTCGGCCTGGCGCAGCACATCGGAAGCGGTTTCCTGGGCGGATTCGGGGAACAGGGCGATGCCGATGCTGGCATCGAGATGAAAGGCTTCGCCATCAATAACGATGCTGCCGCGCAACACCTCACGCAGTTTTTCTGCCACGGCCAAGGCTTCCCGGCCGGCGGATTCGCGCTCGAATGCCAAACGCGGCAGCAACACCGCAAATTCGTCCGAATCCAGCCGAGCCAACAGGTCGTCCGGATGCAGGACACGCGTCATGCACTCGGCCACTTCTTTCAGCAATGCGTCACCCAGCGCCAGACCGCGGGCTTCGTTGATGTCCTTGAAGCGATCCAGATCGAGCAGCAGCACATCGGCATAACGCCCCTCGCGATGCGCATTGGCCAGCGTCTGTCCCAACTGACGCAGGAACAATGCGCGATTCGCCAGTCCTGTCAGCGAGTCGCGCCAGGAAAGATGCTCGGCAGCCTCCTGGGCCTTGCGGATCTCGCTGAGGTCGGCGAATACCGCGACATATTGGCTGAGTCGTCCGTTCGCATCCTTGACGCTGCTGATGGTCTGCCATTCGGGAAACACCTCGCCGTTCTTGCGCCGGTTCCATATCTCCCCGGCCCATTTGCCGTGCGTTTGCAAAGACTGCCATACCGCCTGATGGAAAGCCTTGTCGTGGCGGTTGGAATTGAGAATGCGCGGATTCTTGCCGAGCACTTCCGCCTCGCTGTAGCCGGTGATCCGGGAGAACGCCGGGTTGACCGCAACGATACTGCCCGCAGCATCGGTGACCATGATGGCTTCGTCGACAGTCTCGAACACCCTGGCATTGAGACGCCGCCGCTCTTCGGATCGCTTGCGCTCGGTGACATCGGTGATAAAGCCGTGCCAGAGAATACTGCCATCCTCCTGCCGTTCCGGTTGGGCATGGCCCATGTGCCAACGCACGCCGTGTTTTGGATGCAGCACCCGGTATTCGCGATCCCACTTCGACAAACTGTGGGAGGATTCCTGCACGTAGGCTGCAATGCTATCCGCATCATCGGGATGCAGAACGGCAAAATAGGGAGCGGCGTCCTCGCGCGCTTGCTCAGGGGTAAATCCGTACATGTCGCGGGCTGTTTCGCTGATGAAAGGGAAAGAGGAATGCCCGTCCGGACCCATGCGAAACTGGAAGATGATGCCCGGAACCTGTGCGGAAATCTTGGCCAGCAGATCGTGGCTTTCCTGCAGCTTCGCGGACAAGGACTTGCGAGAGGCAAGCTCCCGCCCCAAGGCTTCCGTCATGATATTGAAATGTTCGCAAAGGACGGCCACTTCGCCGATGCCGCAAGAGTCTATACGTGCCGCCAGATCGCCTCTGCTGACGCGGCGGCTGACCTCGGTAATTGCGCGGATGGGTTGCACCACCCGACGCTTTAGCCAGAAGATCAGCAGCGTGGCAAACAACAGCGCCAGTCCGATAACCGGCAGGTGTTCGATCAGATGGTCATAGCGCGACTGCGCCAGGGCCGTAGCCAAGTCATATTCGAGATAGATCGCGCCACGCCTCGCATCGCCAGCCTGTCCCGGCCGTGGCTTGATGGCGTACGGCATGAGGATGTTCAAATGATTCCGGCCGGCATCCTCGACAAGGTCGGCGCCGCCGCTCTGAACAGCCCGGGCAAAGCGCGCCGTATCCAGCGCGGGAAAAACTTCGGCAAAGACCCGGCCTTTCCATTCGCTGCGTTGTGCGAACCGAATCGAGCCATCCGCATCGATCAATGCGGTGACCAGGTTGTGCGCCTCAGAGCCATGCAGCAGGAGTTCCTCCTCCACACGCTCAGGCTTGAGCAGCAGATCATGCTCGACTTGACGCACAAACCGGGCGGAATCCTCCAGCAAGTGCTCACGCGCATCTTTCAACAATGTTTGGCGCTGCAACCAGTCGGAGTATCCGAACGTCATCGCCGCCATCAGGAAGAAGGCGGTCAGCACCATCAGCGGCAAAGTCAGCAAGATCGATTGGAAGTCGCGCTTCATGCCTGCGGAGCAGCCATCACCAAGCGGTTGCGCCCTTCTTCCTTGGCACGGTACATGGCCGCATCGGCGCTCTTGAGCAGGAGTTTCTCGTCGCTGCCATGCTCCGGATAAACGGCAACGCCGATGCTGGAGGAAATGTGGATGAGGTGTCCGGCTATTTCAAAAGTCTGGTCGAGGGTACGCCGGATTTTTTCTGCTATACCTATGGCATCATGGATCGCTTCAATCTCCGGCAATATCACCACGAATTCGTCGCCGCCCATTCGCCCCACCGTGTCTGTTTCGCGCCGCAAGCAGTCTTGCAAGCAACCCGCCACCCGCTTCAGCAGCAAATCGCCGACATGATGGCCGAACTGGTCATTGACCGGCTTGAAGTCGTCGAGATCGATGAACATCAGCGCCAAGCGCGACTTGTCGCGGCGGGCCTTGGCTATTGCCTGCTGCAGACGGTCGGCAAACAGGGTGCGATTGGGCACGCCGGTGAGCACATCGTAATGCGCCAGCTGCAGCATGCGCTCCTCGACGGATTTGCGCTCGGTAATATCGGAGAACACCGCCACATAGTGCGACGGAACTCCCTTGTCGTCGCGCACCTGTTTGATCGAAAGCCATTCGACATAGATATGGCCAGCCTTGCTGCGATTCTTGATTTCGCCTCGCCAGCTTCCCGTAGTGCTCAACTCTTTCCACATGTCCCGGTAAAACTCCGGCGGATGCGCGCCGGATGCAAGCAGCCGCGGATTCTTGCCGATCGCCTCTTCCGCAGAATAGCCGGTGATGGCAGTAAATGCCGGATTGACCGAGACGATCCGATTGTCCAGGTCGGTCACCGTGACGGCCTCATCCATGGTGTTGAATACCGTTGCGGCCAGCCGCAAGGCTTCCTCGCGCCGATGCCGCTCGGTGATGTCGGTGTGGGTGCCGATCATGCGCAGGGGCTTGCCTTGCGCATCGCGTTCCACCACCATGCCGCGCGAAAGTATCCATTTCCAGCTGCCATCCTTGCATTGCATGCGCCGCTCATTGGCATAGACAGGGTTTTGGCCGGCGAAATAGGCTTCCCGGCTCGCTTCTACCGTGGCCAGGTCGTCGGGATGAACGCGCTCGTCCCAGGCTTCCTGCTGATTTTCCAACTCGTCCTCGGCAAAACCGTAGATTTCCTTGTAGCGTTTGGAGTACACCACTTTGCCGGTTTGCAGGTTGCGGTCCCAAACGCCCTCGCCGGAGCCTTCGAGGGCGAATTTCCAGCGTTCCTCGCTTTCCCTGAGTGCTTGTTGGGCGAATTCGCGTTCCAGGTTTTGTCGAATAATGAGATCCTGGGCTCGTTTCACAATGATGAATAGCGCCAGGTAAAGCAGCGTCAATAAGCCGATGACGGAGCCGACGATAATCCATTGTCTCTGCCCGATGTAGACCAGTCTTTGCGTTGCGTCACCATAGATCTCGAACACACCAGCCAGCTTGCCCGTTGTTGGTTCGTACAAGGGAACGTAGCTCTCGACCAGATCGCGGTTCTGGACTTCGCCCTCGAAGCTGCTGAAGGTATTGCTGTGCGCCAACTTGGATCGGGTCAAGCCTTGCAGACCGGCGATGACGCCCGCATTCATGCTTTTGTCTTCGCCGATCTGTTTGGATTCGGTCGAATAGATCGTCATTCCCTTAAGACTGTACAGCTTGACCTTGAAGATTGTGGTGCCTTTGAGAATGGAAACCAGCTCGGTATCCATTCCGGAGATTATCCGGCCTTGCCTGAGTTCGGCTACGGATTCGCTATCGTTGGCTTGCATAATCGCCGACAATCCGTGTCTCACCATTTCATTGGCAAGAACCCTGGCCAGATTGGTGTGCTCGTTCTCGTAATTGCTGATCATGGCGTCAACGGACAAGGTCCGGAATATGTAGCCCAGCAATATTGCGACGACCGTGAAGGCGACCAGGCTGGCAGTCGTGAAGAAACGCAGCAGCCTGAAGTCGGTCCTGCCGGCGATCCCGACCATGCCGATCCTGCTTATCCACCGAACACAAAGGCTGAGGCTGCGCGAATCCCAGGATGGCATGTCTGCTCTCGCCAGGGAAAACGTTTAGAGCATGGACAGGCTCAGCGCCATCGCTCCCGCACCGCCATGGATCACCGTCTGCGCAAGACCCGGTGCGGTCGATAGCAGATGGTCGGCGTAGAAGCGCGCCGTGGCGATCTTGGCCGGGAAGAAGGGGTCGCTGTCTTTGCCTGATAGTTTCAGTTTCGCCTGGGCCACCAGCGCCGCCCGGGCCATCTGCCAGCCGCCGCAAACGATGCCCATCAGCTTGAGAAATGGCACGGCGCCGACCGACACACCGCTGATGTCTTTGGCATAATTGGCCACAATATATTCGGCCGCCTCGCCGACAGCGCCGATGCCCCTGCCCAACGCGGCTTTGATCGCAGCGAATTCCGCGCCGCCCTGCTGCGCCAATTCCGCTTCGGTCTGGCGCATCATGGCAATCACGGCCTTGAGCGTGGAGCCGCCCTCACGGGCGATCTTGCGGCCGATCAGATCGTTGGCCTGGATACCGGTCGTACCTTCGTAAATGGTGGTGATGCGGGCATCGCGCAGGTATTGCGCGGCGCCGGTTTCCTCGACAAAGCCCATGCCGCCGTGGACTTGCACACCCAAACTGGCCACCTCGTTGCAAGTCTCGGTCAGCCAACCCTTGACCACCGGAATCATCAAATCGACATAGGCCTGATTGCGCTTGCGTTCATTCTCGTCCGGATGGCGCGCTGCGGCATCGTGCGCGGCGGCAACCGTATAGGCGAACGCGCGCATCGCCTCGTTCTGCGATTTCATCAGCATCAGCATGCGCCGCACGTCGGGGTGATTGACGATCGCCACGCTGTCGCTGCTGCCGGCGATGTCGCGGCCCTGCACCCGTTCCTTGGCATAGGCCAACGCCAGCTGATAGGCGCGCTCGCCAAGCGCCAGCCCTTCCACGCCGACCGCAAAACGCGCCGCGTTCATCATGATAAACATGTATTTCAGGCCGTCGTTCTCCTTGCCGACCAGCGTGCCGACCGCACCGTCGTTGTCGCCAAACGCCATCACGCAAGTGGGGCTGGCATGGATGCCGAGCTTGTGTTCGATCGACACGCAATAGACGTCGTTGCGTGCGCCCAGGCTGCCATCGCCATGCACCATGAATTTCGGCACCACGAACAGCGAGATGCCCTTCACTCCTGCCGGCGCATCCGGGGTACGCGCCAGCACTAGGTGGATAACGTTCTCGGCCATCTCGTGGTCGCCGTAGGTGATGAATATCTTCTGCCCGAAAATCTTGTAGGTGCCGTCCCCTTGCGGCACCGCGCGAGTACGGATGGCGGCCAGATCGGAACCGGCCTGCGATTCGGTCAGGTTCATGGTGCCGGTCCACTTGCCGGAGATCATGTTGGGCAAATACGTCTTCTTCTGCTCCGCAGAACCGCACAGTTGCAGTGCCTCGATGGCGCCCAGCGTCAGCATCGGACAGAGCGAAAAGGACATGTTGGCGGCTTTCCACATCTCCATCACCGCAGCCGACACCAGCTTGGGCAAACCCTGACCGCCATATTCCGTATCGCAGGAAAGGCCGTTCCAGCCGGCTTCGGCGAACTGCGCATAGGCTTCCTTGAAACCGGCCGGCACTGTCACTGTTTTGTCATGCCACGTGGCGCCTTCCTGGTCGCCGCTCCGATTGAGTGGAGCCAACACCCCACCGGCAAACTTGCCCGCTTCTTCAAGGATCGCCTCGACCAGATCGGGCGCAACTTCCTCATAACCGGGCAGTTGCACAACCCGATCGATGCCGGCCAGTTCGCGCAGCACGAATTGCATGTCTTTCAACGGTGGGGTATAGGTACTCATGCTTCTTTCTCGGAAAACTCAGCCCAGTTCGGTCAGCAATTCCGGTACCGCCTGGAACAGGTCGGCAACCAGACCGTAGTCGGCAACCTGGAAGATCGGCGCATCTTCATCCTTGTTGATGGCCACGATCACCTTGCTGTCCTTCATGCCGGCGAGATGCTGGATCGCGCCCGAGATGCCGATCGCAAAGTACAGCTGGGGAGCGACGATTTTGCCGGTCTGTCCGACCTGGTAGTCATTCGGCACGAAGCCGGCATCGACCGCCGCACGCGATGCGCCGAGCGCAGCATTGAGCCTGTCGGCCAGCGGTTCGAGCAGCTGATGGTATTTCTCGCCAGAGCCCAAGCCGCGACCGCCGGATACGATGACCTTGGCCGCGCCAAGTTCAGGGCGCGCGCTTTTGGTGATTTCGCGGCCGATCACCTTGGTCAAGCCCAGATCCGCCGCCGCGGCAATGGCTTCGACGGAAGCACTACCGCCTTCGCCGACGGCCGCATCGAAACCGGTGCTGCGCACGGTGATGACTTTCACCGCATCCGCCGATTTGACCGTGGCCATGGCATTGCCCGCATAGGTCGGGCGCACGAAAGTGTCGGGGCTTTCGACCGCGGTGATTTCCGAGATCTGCGCCACATCCAGCAAAGCCGCCAAGCGTGGCAGCATGTTCTTGCCGGTGCCGGTGGCCGCAGCCAGGATATGCGTGTAGCCGGTGGCCTGCGCCTGGATCAGGGCGGCGATATTCTCCGCCGTTTGATCGGCATAGTGAGCCGCATCGGCAAGTTTGACCTTGCTCACGCCGGCGATCTTGGCTGCCGCCGCGGCGACTGCGGCGCAGCCACTGCCGGCCACCAGCACGTGGATCTCGCCGCCGATCTTCTGCGCGGCAGCGACGGTATTGAGAGTGACCGCCTTGAGGCTGGCGTTGTCGTGTTCAGCAATAACAAGTAGAGTCATCAAATCACCTTTGCTTCATTTTTGAGTTTGGCGACGAGTTCCTTGACGTCAGCCACCTTGATTCCGGCAGTGCGCTTGGGCGGCTCGGAGACTTTCAGCGTCGTCAGGCGCGGCGTCACATCGATGCCGAACTCCGCCGGCTTGAGCACATCCAGCTGCTTCTTCTTGGCCTTCATGATGTTCGGCAAGGTCGCATAGCGCGGCTCATTCAAGCGCAGGTCGGTGGTGACAACCATGGGCAGCTTGAACTCCAAGGTTTCCGCACCGCCGTCGATTTCGCGCGTCACCGTCGCTTTGCCGTCGGCAATCACGACCTTGGAGGCAAAGGTGGCTTGCGGCCAACCCATCAGCGCGGCAAACATCTGGCCGGTCTGGTTGGCATCGTCGTCGATGGCCTGCTTGCCGAAAATGACGACCTGCGGTTGTTCCTTTTCGGCCACTGCCTTGATCAACTTGGCGACTGCCAGCGGCTGCAAGTCGGCATCCGATTCGACCAGGATGGCACGGTCAGCGCCGATGGCCATGGCCGCACGCAGGGTTTCCTGGCAGGCGGCAACGCCGCAGCTGACGGCAATGACTTCCTTGGCAATGCCGGCCTCTCTGAGCCGCACTGCTTCCTCGATGGCGATTTCGTCGAATGGGTTCATCGACATCTTGACGTTGGACAGATCGACGCCAGTGCCGTCAGCCTTGACACGCACCTTGACGTTATAATCCACCACACGCTTGACGGGTACTAGAATCTTCAAGACAGGGTTCCTTTCAGGTGAGAAAACAATCCTGAATTATGCTCCCATTTGCCCTCGCCGTGTTCATCCGAAAGCGAGTATTTGCCACGTCTGGCAAGGGATTTTGCGATAAATCAAACTTGTCCGTTGTTGTTCAGCGGCCTTTCCAATTCGGCTTGCGCTTCTGCATGAAAGCGTCGATGCCTTCGCCGGCATCGGCTGCCATCATGTTGCAAGCCATGGTTTCCGAAGCCAGCTGGTAGGCGCCGGCCAGGCCCATTTCCAGCTGTTGGTAGAACATCTGCTTGCCCATCGCCACAGCCACGGAAGACTTGGCGCAGATCGAATCGGATAATTTCTTGACCTCGGCGTCGAGCTGATCCAAAGGCACAGTACGGTTCACCAAGCCGCGTCGCATGGCCTCGGCGGCATCGATAAAGTCGCCGGTGAGCAACATTTCCATGGCCGGCTTGCGCCCCATGTTGCGCGCCAACGCCACGGCGGGGGTGGAACAGAACAGCCCGACGTTGATCCCCGAGACGGCAAACTTGGCCACCTCCGCCGCCACGGCCAAATCGCAAGCCGCCACCAGTTGGCAGCCCGCCGCGGTGGCAATGCCATGCACACGGGCGATCACCGGTTGCGGAATTTCGCAAATGCGCTGCATCACCCGGCCGCACTGGCGAAACAATTTCTGCATGTATGCCTTGCTGTGGTTGGCGCGCATCTGTTTCAGATCATGGCCGGCGCAAAACGCCTTGCCGGCACCGGCGATGACCACGACGCGCACCTGGCTGTCTCCGGCAAGCGCGTCGAGTGCTGCCTGCAACTCGGCCAGCAGTTCCTCCGAAAGCGAATTGAACTGGCCAGGGCGGTTCAAGGTCAGCGTCGTCACGCCAGCCTCGTCATGACGCAGCAGAATCGGCTGGGACGCTGGGCTCTCTGCGGATGGCGACAGGGGATTTTTCGAGGACATGTTCTACTCGATCGCAGCGACGGACTTCGCCCGCTGACGCAGGATGAACTTCTGGATCTTCCCGGTCGACGTCTTCGGCAAAGCCTCGAAGATGAATTTTTTCGGCACTTTGAAATGCGCCATGCGATCCCGGCAGAATGCGGTGAGTTCCTCGACGCTGAGACTGGCGCCTTCCTTGGTTTCGATATAGGCACAGGGCACCTCGCCCCATTTCGGGTCGGGGATCGCCACCACGGCCACCGCCATCACGGCCGGATGACGATAGAGGGCATCCTCGATCTCCACCGAAGAAATGTTCTCGCCACCCGAGATGATCACGTCCTTGGAACGGTCCTTGATCTTGACATAGCCGTCGGGCTGCATCACGGCCAGGTCGCCGGTGTGATACCAGCCGCCGGCGAAGGATTCTTCGGTCGCCTGCGGATTTTTCAGATAGCCCTTCATGACCAGGTTGCCGCGGAACATGATTTCGCCCATGGTTTCGCCATCCCAGGGAACCGGCTGCATAGTTTGCGGGTCCATCACGGTAATGCCTTCCTGCATGTGATAACGCACGCCCTGGCGACCGTTGCGCTCGGTGCGCTGATCGATGCTGAGTTGGTCCCATTCGACATGTTTGGCGCAGACCGCCGCCGGGCCATAGGATTCGGTGAGTCCATAGACATGGGTGATATTGAAGCCGATGTTCTCCATGCCCTCGATCACCGCTGCCGGCGGCGGAGCGGCGGCAACCAGCGCGCTCACCTGGTGATTGATGCCGGCACGCCATTCCGCCGGCGCATTGACCAGCATCGAATGCACGATCGGCGCACCGCAGTAATGAGTGACCTGGTGCTCGCGGATCGCATCGAGCACCAGCTTGGGATCGACGCGACGCAGACAGACATTGGTGCCCGAGTTGGCGGCCATGGTCCACGGGAAACACCAGCCATTGCAATGGAACATCGGCAGCGTCCACAAATACACCGCCTGCGGCGGCATCCCCCAGGAAACGATGTTGGACACCGCGTTGAGATAGGCGCCGCGGTGGTGATACACCACGCCCTTGGGATTGCCTGTGGTGCCGGAAGTATAGTTGAGCGAAATCGCATTCCATTCGTCGGCAGGATTCTGCCAGGCGTAGTTCGAATCGCCGCCGGCGAGAAACGCTTCATACTCGATCTTGCCGAGGCGTTCGCCGGGGCCGGTATATTCGGTATCGTCGACATCGATCAAGATGATCTCGCGCCCCAGCAGCGCCAGCGCCCTCTTCACCATCGGCGAGTATTCGCGATCGGCAATCAGCAGTTTCGCCTCGCCGTGATTCAGCATGAAGGCAATGCTTTCGGCATCGAGCCGGGTATTCATGGTGTTCAGCACGGCCCCGGCCATCGGCACGCCGAAATGGCAGTCGAGCATTTCCGGCGTGTTGTTGAGCATCACCGCGACCGTATCCCCCAGGCCGATGCCATTTCGCGACAGCGCCGACGCCAGCCGGCGACTGCGTGCGTAAGCCTCGGCCCAGGTGTAGCGGCGCCGGCCATGAATCACTGCGATGCGTTTGGGATATACGTAGGCGGAACGCTCGATGAAAGTGAGCGGCGTCAGCGGAACATAATTCGCGGGTTTTTTGTCGAGACCGCCAGCATAAGGATTTGTCATGATGCTCTCCAACAGTAAAACGCCATCAGGTGACTTCGGATTTCTCGCGCCGGAGGCGCAACTCCATGCCCAGACCCGCCCACTGCTTCGACTCTTCCTCAAGCGCAGCAGCGGTCAAAGGCGACATGGACAACCAGGCGTCATCGACAGTCAAACGAAAACCGCGCTCGGTAGCGGCCACCGCGATCCTGGGCAAGAGCGCATCGTCCCTGGCACGATGCAGCAATGCCGCCAGGCGCATGCAGAAAATCGCCAGCCAGTCGCGCGGCCCGGAGGTAATGGCCTGGATGCGTTCCAGTTTGCCGCGATGCGCAAGCACAATGCGCGACAGCCGTCCCTGATCTCGCTTGGAAAAGCCCGGCATGTCGGCATTGGCGAGAATATAGGCGCTGTGCTTGTGGTAGCTGGAATGCGCCACCGAAATCCCGATCTCGTGCAGACGCGCCGCCCAGAGCAGGAACTGCGCATCCGTCTGATCCTGCGCGGCGCTTTCCGGGCACAGCTGCTGCAACAGCGCAAGCGCAGTCTGGCTGACGCGTGCCGCCTGACGCTGGTCCACCGCATAGCGCTGCATGAACTGGCTGACGGTGGCCTCGCGTTGATCGTCGTGATGATAACGACCGAGCAGGTCATACAGCACGCCCAGACGCAAGGCCCCTTCGGAGAAGGTCATGCGCTCCAACTTAAACTCCTTGAATACCGCCGACAAAATACTCAGGCCGCCGGGCAACACCGGTATGCGCTCCGGACGCAAACCCTCCAGGCGCAGGCGACTGACGCCACCGGCCCGCAGCAACAGGGCCTTCAGGCGTTCAATGCCGTCCAGGGTGATGCCCGGCGCAGCATTGTCGTTCAGGCCATTGAGTTCCAGCAGATCGACGATGGCTTTGGCAGTGCCCGATGAGCCCACCGCCTCCTCCCAAGCGGTTTCGCGGTAAGCGGCGACGATCGTCTGCAATTCCTTGCGTGCCGCCAATTCGGCTTCCTTGAGGGACTGCTTGGCAACAAGGCCTTGCGGAAAATACTTGAGGCTGTGGCTGACACAACCCATGTAGAGCGATTCCAGTTGCAGCGGAACAAAGTTACGCCCGATGATCAGTTCCGTCGAACCGCCGCCGATATCCACCACCAGTTGCTGAGTGCCCGGATTCGCCAGGGTGTGCGCTACGCCAAGATAAATCAGGCGCGCTTCCTCGCGTCCGGCGATGACCTCGATCGGAAAACCGAGCGCAGCCTCCGCCTGAGTCAAAAACTGGGGCGCGTTCTTCGCCACACGCAGGGTATTGGTCGCCACGGCGCGCACCGCACCCGGTAGAAAGCCGCGCAGACGCTCGCCAAAACGCCCCAGCGCATCCAGGGCGCGCATTTGCGAAGCGCCATCGAGGGTTCTTTGCGCCGTCAGTCCAGCCGCCAGGCGCACCGATTCCTTGAGCGAATCGAGCGGATAAATCTGGCTCCCGACAATCCGCCCCACCTGCAAGCGAAAACTGTTGGAGCCGAGATCCACCGCGGCAATCAGTTCGTAACTCAAGGAACCTCCTGATCAAGTTATCATTCTACTCCGCCTCCTTGCAGGCAGTTTGCAGAATCAAGCCCACGAGACAGACATATAATGCGATCACCTTATTCCGAACCGTAGCTTTCAACCTTATGCCGACCTCGCGCCGCTATCCTGCCGACCATTTCCTCAACCGCGAACTGTCGCTGCTGGCGTTCAACCGCCGCGTGCTGGCGCAAGCCGCCGACGACCGGGTGCCGTTGCTGGAGCGCCTGCGTTTTCTGTGCATCGTCTCGTCCAACCTCGACGAGTTCTTCGAGATCCGCGTCGCCGGCCTCAAGGAACAGATCAAGCTGGGCAGCCATACGCCCGGTACCGACAGCCTGCCACCGCAGGAAGTGTTCCGCCGGGTCGGCCTGCAGGCGCACACGCTGATTGCCGAGCAATATGCGCTGCTCAACGACGTGATCCTGCCGGCGCTGGCTGCCGAGGGCATCGCCTTCCTGCGCCGCAGCCTGTGGAACGAGGCCCAGAGCGAGTGGATACGCGACTACTTCATGCGCGAAGTGATGCCTATCCTGACGCCGATCGGCCTCGATCCAGCCCATCCGTTCCCGCGCGTGCTCAACAAGAGCCTCAACTTTGCCATTGAACTGGATGGCACCGACGCCTTCGGGCGCAATTCGAATGCCGCCATCGTCCAGGCGCCACGCGCCCTGCCCCGGGTGATCCAGTTGCCGAAAGAGCTGACCGGGATCGACTACGGTTTTGTGTTCCTTTCTTCCGTATTGCACCAGCATGTCGGCGAACTGTTTGCCGGCATGGATGTGGTGGGCTGTTACCAGTTTCGCGTCACGCGCAATTCCGACCTGTTCGTCGACGATGAAGAAGTCAAGAACCTGCGCACCGCCTTGCAAGGCGAACTGCCGCAACGCCACTTCGGCGACGCGGTGCGCCTGGAAGTGGCGGACAACTGCTCACAAGTCATGGCGGATTTCCTGCTGCAACAGTTCGGCCTCGGCCGCGCCGACATTTTCCGCGTGCCGGGTATCGTCAATGTAGTGCGGCTGATGTCGGTGCCGGACAGCGTCGACCGCCCCGACCTGAAATATGCGCCTTTCCAGCCAGGCATGCCGAAATCCCTGACCAAGCGTTCCGACGTCTTCGCCAGCATCAGGAAGCAGGACATCCTGCTGCATCACCCGTTCCAGTCGTTCACGCCCGTCATCCACTTCCTCCAGCAGGCCGCCGACGACCCGCAGGTGGTGGCGATCAGGATGACCGTGTATCGCACCGGCGCAGAGTCGGTGCTGCTGGAACACCTGCTGCGCGCCGCCCAGCAGGGCAAGGAAGTCACGGTGGTGGTGGAACTCATGGCGCGTTTCGACGAAGAGGCCAACCTCAACATCGCCGCACGTCTGGAGGAAGTCGGGGTGCATGTGGTGTATGGCGTGTTCGGCTACAAGACGCACGCCAAGATGCTCCAAGTACTGCGCCGCGAAGACAGCGGAAAAACCGGCGGCTACCGCCGCTACTGCCATCTCGGCACGGGCAACTACCATCCGCGCACCACGCGGCTTTACACCGACTTCGGCCTGATGACCTGTCACGATGAGATCAACGCCGACGTCAATGAGATCTTCAAACAGCTCACCGGCCTGGGCAAGGCTCACACCCTGACCCACCTGTGGCAGGCTCCCTTCACGCTGCATGCCAATACACTCGCGGCGGTTCACGCCGAGACCGAAGCGGCGCGCGCAGGCCGCAAGGGACAGATCATCGCCAAGATGAATTCGCTGGTCGAACCGGAAATCATCGAGGCGCTCTACCAGGCTTCGCAAGCCGGCGTCGAGATCGACCTGATCGTGCGCGGCAGTTGTATCCTGCGTCCTGGCGTCGAAGGACTCTCCGACCACATCCGGGTGCGCTCGGTGATCGGCCGTTTTCTCGAGCACTCGCGTATATTTTATTTTTACGCCGACGGCGAAGAGAAGATTTACCTCGCCAGCGCCGACTGGATGGAACGCAATTTCTTCCGCCGCATCGAGTCCTGTTTCCCGGTGCTCGACCCGAAGCTCAAACGGCGCGTCATCAAGGAGGGCCTGCGTCCCTACCTGACAGACAACAGCCAAGACTGGGACATGGACAAGGATGGCGATTTTGCCATCCACAACTCGCGCCGCAACCGCAGTTGCGCCCAGGAAGCGCTGCTCGCCGAACTCGGAGCGAGCGTTTAAGAGCAGAGGTATCTGGACATTTCGCTGGGCAATGCCTCCAGAACGCAGCAATGAATCATCAGCGATACCGAACCTCTTGGCTCGATCCGGAGCAATCACAAGCAATCGAGCGCAAGAAGTGTTAGAAGTCGCCGCCGCTGGCGGCTTCTGTTATTCTCCAAGCTTTCAAAAGGAGTCCCCCCATGAAACTTCTGTTGGCGATTTGCATGATTGTTACGACCACCCTAATTTGGGCAGGCGAAAACCTCGCCCCTGCCAAGCCCGCCGCCACTACCGTCAAGGGGGACGTTCTAGAGGTCGCGGATGTCGACTTGTACACCTACGTCCGGCTCAAGACCAACAATGGCGAGACATGGGCCGCAGTTCCCAAGACGGCTCTCCGGAAAGGAGACAAAATTGCGATCGAAAACGTTTCCGTCATGAACAACTTCGAAAGCAAGTCGCTGAAGAAGACTTTCCCGACGATTCTTTTCGGCACCCTGGCCGGTGCGGGAGGGATGCCGGCTAAAGGGAATGGCATGACCACTGCGCAGCCCGCCGCCGTCAAGGCCATGGAGGCCGAGGATATTCGCGTTCCCAAGGCCGTCGGTCCCAATGCGCGGACGGTGGCTGAAGTCACGACCAAGAGCGCCGAACTAAAGGACAAGCCTGTTCTGGTTCGCGGCAAGATCGTGAAGTACAACGAGGGGATCATGGGGAAGAACTGGATTCATTTGCGCGATGGCTCGGGATCCGCCGCGAACAATAGCAACGATATTCTCGTGACAACCAAGAATCAGGCAAAAAACGGGGATATCGTTACGGCGAAGGGAATCGTGCGAACCGATAAGGATTTCGGCATGGGTTATGCCTACAAGGTGCTGATCGAAGAAGCGACGCTCCAGCAATAATTCATTCTTTTCGATTCACTCGAAATCGGAGGCAAAGCGCGGCTGGCTGCGGTCAAGCCCGATTTTCTAGCCGCGCCAGGCGCTTACCACGCCGGGCACTTCGCGCACCAAAGTCAGCATGCGCCGCAACTGCGAAAGACCGTGCAACTCGACGGTGAACGACATGCGTGCCGCCCCCTCCTTCGACAAGGTCTTGACTGCGGTGACATTGATTTTCTCGCGCGACAGGACTTCCGAGATATCGCGCAGCAAGCCTTGCCGGTCATGTGCTTCGACGCTCATATCCACGGGATACAGCCCCGTCTGCTGATCCGCTTCGCCGGGATTGCCCCACGCCGCACCGATCACCCGCTCGGGCGCGCGCGCCGCCATGCTCTTGAAATGCTTGCATTCAATGCGATGGATCGAAACACCCTTGCCGCGTGTGACGAAACCAGAGATGGCGTCCGGCGGCACCGGTTTGCAGCAACGGCCCAACTGGGTCAGGATCTTACCGACGCCCAAGACCAGAATGTCGCTGCCGCTGTCCACAGCCTTGCTGCGTTTGGTATGTATCTCGGGCTCGGGCTGTGATGGCGCCGCTTCACCACGCAACGCCACCTGGATCTGGCGCGGGCCCAGTTCGCCTCGCCCGCCCGCCAGATACATTTCGTCGCCGCTCTTGAAGCCCAGTTTCTGCGCCAGTTCCTCGATGTTGGCCTGGGTCTGTCCTTCGCGTTGCAACTCGCGCACGACAAAGCTGCGCCCCTGCGCCAGGGTCTCGGCCTCCTCCTGGGCGGTGAACCATTGTTTGGCTTTCTGCCGCGCCCGGCTGGTGGCCAGATAGCCCTGCGCCGGATTGAGCCAGTCGCGCGACGGCCCGCCCTGCTTGGCAGCGATGACCTCGACCCGCTGACCATTGGCCAGCGGGGTATTTAGCGGCACCATCTGACCATCGACGCGTGCACCTCGGCAACGATGACCGAGATCGGTATGCAGACGATAGGCAAAGTCGATGGGCGTGGCGCCGCGCGCCAGATCGATTACCCGGCCCTGCGGCGTCAACACATAGATGGTGTCGTCCAGCGCAGCCCGTTTGTACTGTTGCACCCATTCGGCACTGTCGGTGATTTCGTCGCGCCAGGAAAGCAGCTGGCGTAGCCAGGCGATCTTGTCGTCATAGGCCGAATCGGCCCGGCTCGCGGATTTCGACTGGGTACCCGCCTCCTTGTAGCGCCAGTGGGCGGCAACCCCCAACTCGGCATGGCGATGCATTTCGTGAGTGCGGATTTGCACTTCGAACGGACGTCCGTCGTCATCCATCACGGCAGTATGCAACGAACGGTAATAATTGCCTTTGGGATGCGAGATGTAATCGTCGAACTGGCCGTGCACCGGCTGCCACAGATGATGCACCAGTCCGAGTGCGCCGTAGCAATCCTTGACTTCGTCCACCAGGATGCGCAAGGCGCGCACATCGTATACCTGCTCGAAGTCGATATCCTTGCCGTGCATCTTGTTGCGGATGCTGTAGATATGCTTGGGACGACCATACACTTCGGCATCGATGCCGGCCGCCGTCAATTCGGTCTTGAGACGGGCGATCGCAGCAACGATGAAGCGCTCGCGCTCGGCGCGTTTCTCGTCAAGCATGCGGGCTATGCGTTTGTATGTGTCCGGTTCAAGGAAGCGGAAAGACAAATCCTCCAGTTCCCACTTCAATTGCCACACCCCCAGCCGATTGGCCAGCGGTGCGTAAATCTCCAGGCTCTCGTGGGCGGTCTCTTCGCGTTGCGCGCCAGGATGATCCGTGAAATAGCGCAGGGTCTGGGTGCGGCTGGCGAGGCGCAGCAAGACCACGCGTATGTCCTCGACCATGGCCAGCAACATCTTGCGCAATGTTTCGGTTTGCGCCTTCACCCCGGTCGAAACACCCGCTTGCGGCCGCAGCAACAAACGCAGGCCATTCAGCCGTTCCAGCCCATCGACCAGGTGCGCCACGGTCTCGCCGAATTGCTCGCCGAGTTTGTCGCGCCAAGCCGCCCCCTCGCCGAGATGTCCAGCCGCCGCGAACAACAGTGCTGCCAGGCGCGTATCGATATCGAGATTCAGCGAAGCCGCGATCAATGCCATACCGATCGCATGCTCGCGGGTGGATTCGCCGGTACCAAGCAGACTCTGGCCATACAGGCCGGTGATCAGCGTCAAGGCGTTCTCGATCCGCCCCCTGCCCTCGGACGGCAAGCCTGTGGCGAGCAGTTCGAGCATGTCGGCAGCACCGGCTGTTTGGATAGCGGAAACCATGGCGACATTATCCCAGATTGCAGGAATAACTCCGTGCTGGGTGCCGACATCCCGCTCACGCATCGTATCGCAACGCAAGGATTGTCGTCTTAAGCGCACGCCAAGTGTCATGGACTGCGGATACTGAGTAATCCGCCTGGCGTATCCGTTATAATCCCGCCAAACTTATTATTCGCGGAGAGACAATGGGATTTCTAGCCGGCAAGCGCATTCTGATCACGGGAATGATTTCCAACCGTTCGATTGCTTACGGTATCGCCAAGGCGATGCATCGTGAAGGTGCCGAACTTGCTTTCACCTACCAGAACGAACGCGTTCTGGATCGTGTCGCCAAATTGGCCACTGAATTCGACAGCCAACTCATCTATGTCTGCGACGTCGCCGAGGATGCCCAAATCGACGCGCTGTTCGCGGATCTCGGCAATGCCTGGGGAAGACTGGACGGACTGGTCCATTCGATCGCTTACGCGCCGAATGAGGCGCTGGAGGGCGATTTCCTCAGCGGCTTGTCCCGCGATGCCTTTCGCATCGCCCACGAAGTCTCCTCCTACAGCTTTCCGGCACTGGCCAAGAGCGCACGAACGCTGATGCAAGGACGCAACGGCTCGCTGCTGGCACTAAGCTATCTGGGTGCGATGCGCACTGTTCCTTATTACAATGTGATGGGGCCGGCCAAAGCCAGCCTGGAAGCTTCGGTGCGCTATCTTGCGGCCTGTCTCGGCCCTGAAGGCACGCGGGTTAACGCCATTTCCGCCGGGCCGATCAAAACCCTGGCTGCCGCAGGCATCGCCAACTTCGGCAAACTTTTGTCGATCAATTCCCAAAACGCACCGTTGCGCCGCAACGTCACCATCGAGGAAGTCGGCAATGCCGCCGCCTTCCTCTGCTCCGACCTGGCCAGTGGCATGACCGGCGAAATCATGTATGTCGACGCAGGATTCAACACCACCACCCTGGCACATGCCCCCAACGGCGGTTGAGCGAATGAGGTAAAAGATGAGATAAAAAAACCAGCCGATTGGCTGGTTTTTTTATCTCAATCGGCAGCGCTATGGGCGATCCTTGCTTTCCAAGGCGGCCTTATTGATATCGACCGGATAACGCAAGCGCAACGCCCCCAGCCAGGCGGAGAAATCCTCATCGGCAAGGATGTTCGCATACTGCTCGCGGAGCTTTTTAGTGTTGGCGGTGTCCTCGCTACCCGCCACAAAAGCTTTGGTCCGGACGGTGCGATACAACGCGTAACCGCCGTTCGGCAGAACGACCCCGATATAGGCGGGCAGCTTGGCGGCATTGCTGCCGAATACGGCCCGCACGGCTTCCGGTGTAAGACCGGGAGCGCTCAGGCGCGAAATGCTGTGTGCCGCACCCCAGGCAAGTGCGAGCGGTTCACCCTGGTTAAGTTTGGCGAGGTAGGCTTCGCCCGCCTTCTGCGCCTGTTTCAAGGCTTCTTCGCGCACCAGACGTTTCTCGATATCCGCTTTGACGGCATCCAAAGATTGCATGGCTGCCGGTTTGTACTCCAGGACACGCGCCGCCACCAGGGTTTTCGGCATCACCTCCACGGCTTCGGTGTTGCGTTTATTCTTGATCGCATCGTCCGAGAATAGCGCGGCGATCAGCTTGGGGTTGCCGAACAACCCGGGCACAGTGGCATTCTTGCCGATCCAAGGACCCTGTTGCAGGGTCAGCTTGAACTTTTCGGCAGCCGGCTTGAGGCTGTCGGATTGTTCGTAAACAGTGTTACTGAACGCTTCCGCCAATTCGGCGTATTTTTTTGCCGCATTCTGGCGCTTCAAGTCATCGCTGATTTCTGCGCGAACCTCCTGCAATGGCTTGACTCGTTCCGCCTTGATCGCGGCGAGTTTGATGATATGGAAACCGAAATCGGAACGGACAACGCTGCTGACCTCGTTTTCCTTGAGCGAGTAGACGGCATCCTCAAAAGGTTTGACCATCATGCCGCGACCGAACCAGCCGAGGTCTCCGCCTTTCTCTGCGGAACCCGGATCCTGCGAATACTGCTTGGCCAGCTTGGCAAAATCATTGGGGGATTTCTTCACCTGTTGCAGTATGTCGTCGGCCTTGGCTTGCGCCGCCTTGGCTTCGGCAGCCGGCATATCCTTTCCGGCAAGCAGCAAGATGTGGCTGGCACGGCGCTCCTCGTTCTGCTTGTATCGCGCAGCCTGATTTTGATACCAAGTGTTGATCTCCTCGTCGCTGACGGATATCTGGGACAGCAAGGCATCCTGGCTCAGGGTCAGATATTCGGCGCGCAACTGCTCCGGGGTTTCAAATATCTTGGGGTTGGCATCGTAATAAGCCTTGACCGCCTCCGCGGAGATTTTCACCTGCGCGACGAATTGCTCGGGTTTCAGCAGCAATTCGCTCACCTCGCGCTCCTCCTGCAATGCGGAGATGAAGCGATCGCTGGCGGCACGGGCAACCACCGTCCCATCGCGAACTGCGGATAAGGCGCGTTGCAGAGAAATATCCTGGCGCAAGCGCTGTTCGAATTCCGCCTGGCTCATGTTCTGGGAAGCCACGTAAGCATCATAACGTTGCCGGGAAAACTTGCCGTCTTCCTGAAAGGCCGGAATCGACTGGATGGTGGCGCCGAGTTGGGCATCGGCGACCACCAGGCGCGCCTTGGCCGCATGCAGCACCATGACGCGCTGGTTCACCAGGTTATCCAAAACCGCCCGACGCATCTCGGGGTTGTCGAGCACGCTCGCCGGGACGTCCCGGCCAAGTTGCTGGCGCATGCGATCCTGCTGATCGCGCAAGGCCTGTTGCAATTCCTGCTGGGAGATCCGGCTGCCGCCGACGCTGGCGACATCATTGCCCGCGCCGGCATTGCGCACATAGGATTCGACCCCCCAAAAAGCGAAGGGCAGCGTGATCAGAGCCAGGAAAACCTGGACTATCCTGCGATTGTTGCGAACGTAATCGAACATGCTGATCTACCGTGCAATAAGTGAGAAAAGAAGCTCATGCGCTCCCTTCAACGGCATACAAAAAAGGCGAACCAAGTTCCAAGGTTCGCCTTAAATCTGGCGGAGTGGACGGGACTCGAACCCGCGACCCCCGGCGTGACAGGCCGGTATTCTAACCAACTGAACTACCACTCCAAATCCTGGCGGCGTCTTAAGATGCTGCGCTTGCTGCGTATTCCATCGCGACTGAACACCGCAGCATTATACGAGAAGACATGCACCCGTGGAAGCGACTCTAGATTTCCGGAGCAAATAACAACTTACCGGGCTTAGGTTACTTGGGTTTGGGGGACTCACCTGGAGAGCTCCTCTGCAACGGCGGAGCCACCTTGACGACTTCTTCGATGGTGGTCAGACCGGCGGCAATCTTCAACGCGCCTGAAATGCGCAACGGCTTCATCCCCTCGCGCACCGCCTGTTCGCGAATTTTCGCCAAGTCGTCGCCAGTGCTGATGAGGTGTTTCACTTCCGGCGAAAGCTGCAATATCTCATAAATACCAATCCGGCCCAGATAGCCTGTCATGCGGCATTCGAGGCAGCCAACCGGATGATAGAACTGCGCCGGCTTGCTGGATTTCCAGGGCGCCACCAGTTCGTTCCAGTGAATTTCATCTTCGGCGCGCAGTCCGCCCATCTTCTTGCAATGAGGGCAGAGCGTCCGCACCAGGCGTTGCGCCATGACACCGAGAATAGTGGAATTCAGCAGGTAAGCCGGCACGCCCAGATCGAGCAGGCGCGTGATGGCCGAAGGCGCATCGTTGGTATGCAAAGAAGATAGCACCAGATGGCCGGTGAGCGCTGCCTGAATGGCCATATCGGCGGTATCGACATCGCGAATCTCGCCGACCATGATGATGTCCGGGTCCTGCCGCATCAGCGCCCGGATGCCCTCGGCAAAGCCCATATCGACGCTGGGCTGCACCTGCACCTGATTGAAGGCGGGTTCGACCATCTCGATGGGATCCTCGATGGTGCACACATTCACTTCCGGCGTCGCCAGCGTCTTCAGGGTAGTGTATAGCGTCGTCGTCTTCCCGGAGCCTGTCGGACCGGTCACCAGGATGATGCCATTCGACTGGGCCGTCATCTGTTTCCAGCGCGCGCTGTCCTCGTCGGAAAATCCCAGATCGCTGGTATCCCTGACCAGCACCTCGGGATCGAAGATGCGCATCACCAGTTTTTCGCCAAAGGCGGTCGGCAGTGTGGACAGGCGCAGTTCGACCTCCTGTCCCTCCGCGGTACGGGTCTTGATGCGGCCGTCCTGCGGACGGCGTTTCTCGACCACGTCCATCCGGCCGAGAATCTTGATGCGGCTGGTCATGGCGTTCAGCACCTGCATCGGAATCTGATACACTTGGTGCAATACGCCATCGATACGGAAACGCACGATGCCAATATCGCGCCGCGGCTCGATATGGATGTCGCTGGCGCGCTGTTCGAAGGCATACTGCCAAAGCCAGTCGACGATATGCACAATGTGTTGATCGTTGGCATCGAGAGTGCGATTGCCCTTGCCCAACTCGACCAGTTGCTCGAAGTTGGAGATGCCCGAGGAACCGCTGACATCCCCGGCCATAAGAGCTTTCTTCACCGACTTCGCGAGGTTGTAGAACTCCACCTGGTAGCGTGCGATGTCGAGCGGATTGCTGATGACGCGAGTGATGTTCTTGCGCAGGATCGGCCTGAGTTCCTCTTCCCATGCCCGCTCGAAAGGCTCGGCGGTGGCGATCACCACTTCATGAGGCTTGACTTCCACCGGCAGCACACGAAAACGCGTAGCATAAGCACTCGACATCAAGTCGGTGACGGCCGAAAAATTCACCTTGAGCGGATCGATATGGAAATACTCCAGCCCGGCCCAGCGCGCCAACCATTGCGTCAGCGTGTCGAGATCAAGAATGCCGGAAGCTCCCCCAGACTGCGGGATGGTTTTCCACTTCTGTTCGGCAATGGCGATCAGCGGATGGATGTCACCGCGGAAATAGCGGCGTTCCTGCTTGAACTGTTCCGCGGTTTCGAGCGGCACCATGCCGCCGGCAACCAGGGCGTCGATCGTCTCGGCCAGGCTCAAGCGGTGTTCCCGGATCTGCGGAGCGGTTGCGGCGGTTTTCATGCGGGAAGCCAGAGCGACTGATAAACGACGCTTTGTACAATGGACAAGTCTATGCTGCGCCCTGGAAAGTCTCTGGTCTGGTGCATAGGTTGGAAAGCGCCTTTTTGTAGGTAATCCATGGCAAAGCCTACACCATTATTGCGGATACGGAACAGATTGTCTCATTCTGGCACGGGCCGAATGGCGAGCAGCAGTGAATTTCAGACGTTATCGATGAAGGCCGGTGTTCTTGTCTCGACAAAAAAGCCGGCAAAGCATGCCGGCTCTTCCGACTGGACAATGCTTCATGCTTTCTCGAAAGCCAGCTGCCCCTTCTGCACTCCCACACGAACGGTATCCTTCGGCGCGAACCTGCCTTCGAGGATGGCCTTCGCCAGCGGATTCTCGATCTTTTCCTGGATCGCGCGCTTCAGCGGGCGCGCGCCAAAAATCGGGTCAAAGCCGGCTTGGGCGAGTTCGGCCAAGGCGGCATCGGTCACTTCGAGCATCATCTCCAACTTGGACAAGCGTTTCTCCAGGTAGCCCAGCTGAATCTTGGCAATCGCGGCGATGTTCTTCTCGTCGAGGGCGTGGAAGACCACGATCTCGTCGATGCGGTTGATGAACTCGGGACGGAAGTAGGATTTGACTTCGCCCATCACGGCCAGTTTGATCACTTGGTAGTCGTCGCCGCTCATCTGCTGGATCATCTGCGAGCCGAGATTGGAGGTCATGACGATCACGGTATTCTTGAAATCCACCGTGCGGCCCTGCCCGTCGGTCATGCGACCGTCGTCGAGCACCTGCAGCAGCACGTTGAAGACGTCCGGGTGCGCCTTCTCGACTTCATCGAAAAGTATGACGCTGTAGGGCTTCCTGCGCACCTGCTCGGTCAAGTGGCCGCCTTCCTCGTAACCGACATAGCCCGGCGGCGCACCGATCAGCCGCGCCACCGAGTGCTTCTCCATGAATTCGCTCATGTCGATGCGGATCAGGTGGTCTTCCGCGTCGAACATGAACTCCGCCAAAGCCTTGCACAGTTCGGTCTTGCCCACCCCCGTGGGACCGAGAAACAGGAAGGAACCGTAGGGGCGGTTCTCCTCGGAAAGGCCCGCGCGCGAGCGGCGAATCGCATCGGCGACCAGCCGCACCGCCTCGTCCTGACCGACCACGCGCTGGTGCAGCTTGTCTTCCATGAGCAGCAACTTGTCGCGCTCGCCCTGCATCATCTTGCTGACCGGAATGCCGGTGGCGCGCGATACCACCTCGGCGATTTCCTCGGCGCCGACCTGGGTACGCAACAACTTGTTGGCATGGTCGCCCTCACTGCCCTTTTCCGCGGTCTTGAGCTGCGCTTCGAGCTGCGGCAGACGGCCATATTGCAGTTCCGCCACCTTGTCGAGCTTCCCCTCGCGTTGCAGGCGGGTGATCTCGGCCTTGAGCCGGTCGATCTCCTCCTTGATATGGGCGCTGCCCTGGACGTGGGATTTCTCGGCTTTCCAGACTTCTTCCAGGTCGTTGTATTCGCGTTGCAGGCTATGCAGCTCGTCCTCGATGAGTTGCAGGCGCCTCTTCGAAGCCTCGTCTTTTTCCTTCTTCATGGCCTCGCGCTCGATCTTGAGCTGGATCATGCGCCGGTCCATCTTGTCCATGACTTCCGGCTTGGAATCGATCTCCATGCGGATGCGCGCCGCCGCTTCGTCGATGAGGTCGATGGCCTTGTCGGGCAGGAAGCGGTCGGTGATATAACGATGGCTCAGTTCCGCGGCCGCCACAATGGCCGGATCGGTGATGGCGACACCGTGGTGCAATTCGTATTTTTCCTGCAAGCCGCGCAGGATGGCGATGGTGCTCTCGACGCTCGGCTCGTCCACCAGCACCTTCTGGAAGCGCCGCTCCAACGCGGCGTCCTTCTCGATGTACTTGCGGTATTCGTCCAGCGTCGTGGCGCCGATGCAATGCAGTTCGCCGCGCGCCAGGGCCGGCTTGAGCATGTTGCCGGCATCGATGGCGCCTTCCGCCTTACCGGCGCCGACCATGGTGTGCAGTTCGTCGATGAAGACAATGATGCGGCCTTCGTCCTGGGCGATTTCCTTGAGCACCGCCTTGAGCCGCTCCTCGAACTCGCCGCGATACTTGGCGCCCGCCAGCAAGGCCGCCATGTCCAGCGACAGGACTTTCTTGCCGCGCAGGGTTTCCGGCACCTCGTCATTGACGATGCGCTGGGCCAAGCCCTCGACGATGGCGGTCTTGCCGACGCCGGGTTCGCCGATCAGCACCGGGTTGTTCTTGGAACGACGTTGCAGAATCTGCATAGCGCGGCGGATTTCGTCGTCGCGGCCGATCACCGGGTCCAGTTTGCCCTGGCGGGCGCGCTCGGTCAGGTCCAGGGTATATTTGGCAAGCGCCTCGCGCTGCCCCTCGGCCTCCTGCGAGCCAACCTTCTGGCCGCCGCGCACGGCCTGGATGGCCTGCTCCAACGCAGCGCGCGCGACGCCGGATTCTTTCATCAGGCGCCCCATCTCGCCCTTGTCCGCCGTCAGTGCCAGCAGGAACATCTCCGAAGCGATGAACTGGTCGCCGGCCTTTTGCGCTTCCTTGTCGGTCACATTCAGCAGGTTGCCCAGATCGCGACCGACCATGACTTCGCCGGCATGTCCCTCCACTTTGGGGAGTCGCTCGATAAGCTTTTGCAGGGCGTTTTTCAGCCCGCCCACGTTGGCGCCGGCGCGCGCGAGCAACGAAGTGGTGGCGCCATCGTCCTGATTCAGCAAAGCCAGCAGCAGATGCGCCGGCTCGATGAATTGCTGGTCATTGCCCACCGCCATGCTCTGGGCATCGGCGAAGGCTTGTTGAAACTTGGTGGTAAATTTGTCGTAGCGCATGAGGAACACCCTGAATAAAGTATTGTCATTCACGTGGGGGCCGCTCAAGCAGTTTCAAGTGTTCGACCGCCTGATGACGAGGCTAGGGTGCGTTCTCAATTAATCGGCGCTACAGATTAATACAATTGATTTGTGCGGCGCAACAATGTCTGCTATTTTGTGATTCATGTTGATGGGATAATCCCCATTGCGAACTCAAGCAGCATCAACCATACCGATATTTTCCCGGTATTCCGTGCGACCCAATCAGGAGGAAGTCATGGCCAACATGCCCGAGCAATTTTCAGAACTGCATCGCAAGAATATGGAGGCGGCCTTGAAACTGGCCCGGATGTCGATCGCAAACTCGCAGCGCATCGTGGCGCTGCAAGCAGATGTCGCCAAGAAGCTGTTCGATGAAAGCGTCTTGAATGCCAAGGCGCTCACGAGCGTCAATGACCCGCAGCAAGCTGCTGCGCTGCGCACTCAATATGTACATGACACGGCGCAGCAGATGATCGAAACGGCGCGTCAAATCGCCGAAATCGGCAACGCCTCGCGCATTGAATTCAGTCACATCCTGACGGAACAACTCGCCAGCGGCAACAAGGACATGATGGAAGCATTTCAGTCATTGTTCGGCGCCCTGCCCGGCCAAAACGGCAATGTCATGGACACAATGCAGAAGGCCATGGCTGCGGCCAATGAGGCTTTCGAGCAAATCGCCCAAGCATCCGCCGCTGCCTTGACCAACATGGCAACCAAGCCGGCCAAGAAGAAAAAATGAACTAGGGAGGAGGCTAGCGACGGTCCGGCCAGCGGTCCGCCGCCGCATCATCCTCTTCCCTTGCATCGACCCAATGGCTGCCCTCCGGCGTCTCTTCCTTCTTCCAGAAAGGCGCGCGGGTCTTGAGAAAATCCATGATGAACTCGCAGGCGGAGAAAGCCTCGCCGCGATGCGCGCTGGCGACGATCACCAGCACGATCGCATCGCCCGGCTCGAGCCGGCCATAGCGGTGGATCACGCGCACGCCAAGCAAATCCCAGCGTCCGTTCGCCTCGACCACAATTTCCTCAAGGGCACGCTCGGTCATGCCGGGGTAGTGCTCCAGCGTCATCGCCCGAACATTGGCCGCCTCGTCGCTGCCGGTATTCATGTCGCGTACCAGGCCGAGGAAGCTGGCGACCGCGCCGACCCCATGCGCTCCCGCTGTCAGCCGGGCAATCTCGGCCGTCACGTCGAAGGGTTCGCGTTGCACGCTGACCGTCACATCAGCCTCCGGTGACAGGCGGGAAGAAAGCGACTTCATCGCCATCCGCAAGCAGGGCTTCCGGGCCGACCATGCGCTGATTGACTGCCGTTCGCAAGCTTTGGGAATGAACGAGCACCGGCCAGGGATCGCCCCGCGCGGCAAGATGGTGCTTCAGTGCCGCGACATCGGCAACACCGGCGGGCAAGGGAATTTCCTCGCCGGCCATGCCGAACGATTCCCTCAAGTGAGCAAAATAGAGCAGTTTGATGGCCATGGAAATCAGTATAGCAATCCAAAAAATGGCAGGAAGTTTACCGGGTCGCCGCGATGAATCGCCTTCCCCGGCGGATTGTCGACCAGCCCGTCGGCCCAAGCGGCTGAAGTCAACACGGCGGAACTCTGGTTGGGGAACAGGTCGAGTCCGCCGCCATGATTGCGGCGCACACGTAGGAACTCGCGGCGGGCATCAGGCTGCGGCAAATCGAAATCCGCTCGCAAGCTCAAGGCCAGCGGCGCAGAAACGGAAGCGCCCTGGGTCTTGAGGATAAACGGCCGTACCAGCATCAGGAAAGTAACGAAACTCGACACCGGATTTCCCGGCAAGCCGATGAATGCGGTTTCCCCCTGCTTGCCTCGAACATGACCAAATGCCAATGGTTTGCCCGGCTTGATGGCGATTTTCCATAAGGCCAGTTCTCCCTCCGCCTGTATGGCGGATTTGACATGATCCTCTTCCCCGACCGATACGCCGCCGCTGCTCAGGATCAAGTCGTGCTCTGCCGCCGCCGCGCGCAATGCCGCGCGGGTAAGCGCCAGATTGTCGGGGATGATGCCGAGGTCGCTGACCAGGCAGCCCAATTGCTGCAACAAGCCGCGCAGCAGATAACGGTTGGAATTGTAGATCGCGCCCGGCGGCAAAACGCTCGGGGCAACTTCGCCAGGCATCATCAGTTCGTTGCCGGTGGAGAACAAGGCCACGCGCAGACGGCGATAGACCGGCAATGCGGCAATCCCGACGGAGGCAGCCAGTCCCAGCTGTTGCGGGGACAGACGCTCTCCGGCACTCAGGATCGCTGCGCCGGCCTGAATGTCTTCACCAGTCAGTCTGATCCATTCACCCTTTTTCGGAAGATGGTTGATGACCACCTGCGGCTTGCCGTCCTCGCCAGTCTCCGGCGCACACATTTCCTGCATGACGACGGCATCGGCCCCGGCGGGTATCGGAGCGCCCGTAAAAATGCGCGCTGCGGTTCCGGGCGCCAGGCTATGTCCGACACTGCCGGCAGGAATGCGCTGCGCCACGGCCAGCCGGGTGGCGGATGCGGCAACATCGGCACACCGCAACGCATAGCCGTCCATCGAGGAATTATCCAGCGGCGGCACTGCAATGGTGGAGGACTGCGCTGCGGCAAGCACCCGCCCGAGCGCATCGAATGTCGCCACGGATTCGATGTCTTCCAGGGGACGTGCGCCGGCCTGCAGTTGCTGGAGTGCCTGATCGAAACTGAGCAGGCTCATTTCAGTTCCTGGTGACGCATGATGAATGCGGCAATCGCATCGATATCATTGATATTGAAGCACGGCAGGGGCGATTCAACAGGCACGTCGCTCGCCAGCGCAACCACATTCGGAGGCTCCGGGTCGATCATCGGCTTGTTGTTGGCCGAACGATGGATTGCCATTTTGGGAATGAGGGTGTGCTTGAATCCTTCCACCAGCACCAGATCACACGGCGATAGATGCGTCAATTGATCTTCCAGCGATGGCTCTGCGCTGCCGCGCAACTCATGCATCAGCACCCAGCGCTGGTTGGAAACCAGCATCACTTCCGTGGCACCGGCTTCGCGCAGACGGTAGGAGTCCTTACCCTTCTGATCGATGTCGAAACCGTGATGCGCATGTTTGATCAACGAGACGTTCAAACCTTCCATGACGAAGCGCGGTATCAACTGTTCGATCAGAGTCGTCTTGCCGGAACCGGAAAAACCCGCGAAACCAAAAATTTTCATTGTCAGAGCCTATCTTTGCAGAGTACTTCCAAAACTGGGGCGAAACCGCCGCCGGGAGTCCGGAAGTTGGTGGTCTGCCCCTGGTACAGCCGTGCTGCGACCAGTTGCACGCTGCCGTCGTAAACATAGTTGCGTAAATCGAGCTTTAACGGCACTGTCTCGCCGGCGACTGCCAAATGACGCAATGAAGGCGGCACCAACGCCTGGGCAATGTAATCCCCCGAAATAATCTCATCGAACACGCGACGGGTCAATTTATCGCCGCGATATGCGGCCTTGCTGCCATAGCCTGCGGCCGGTTTGAAGAACAACTGCTTGCGGCGTGCCCAATATTCGTCGGCACGCGCCGCATCGACCTGCTCAGTGTTTGGAATACCGGCTGCCAGCACTTGCCGCGTAGGCTCATCCACTCCCCAGGCGGCAAGCTGGGCATCGTCGCATAATACAGACAGGTTGCGTTTGTCGGCGTATAGCGCATGGGCACGCGGGTGCGGCGTGACAAGCACGGCATCGGCGCAGTAGGCGGCACGCAAGACCTCATGTGCAGATTCTTCCAGCGCAAAATCGGTCAGCCGGTTATACACCAGATCGATCTGTGTTTCCCCATGCCACAGCGCGCCGTGGCGGAGTTCCAGTTCGCGAGGATCGCAGATCGCGGCGCTGATGCCGTGATGCTCGAAAAGGCGCTTGAACAAGACGAATTCCGGATACAGATATTGCGCGGCGGGATCGTCATCGACGATGGCGACGTTGCGTAATGGTGCACCACCCCGCGCCGCCCGCCACTCGGCGCGGAACATGGCGAGGAACATATGCTCCGGCGTATCCCCTTCCAGCAGTCCCGGCAAAAGCAGCTCGACATCGTCGCAGCAGCGTTGTTGCGCTCGTTCCAGCACGGCGTTGAGCATGCCGCCGCCGGCGTTGGTGTTGATCTCGATGAGTTGAGGCCCGGCTTCGCCCAGATGGAAGTCGTAGCCGAGAAACACGCCACGCGTGGCATTCTGCCGATGAGCGATCAGTGGCGCGTATTCCAGTACCCGCGACTGATAGGCCGGCATATTGACGACACGCTCGATCGCGGCGACCGTGGCTGTCATCGCCTGCACGTGGGCTTCACTGACGAACACTAACGAAGCGGCAAATAGATGCGGCCGGCCTTCAATTACTTCGGCATAGAATCCGGGACTGATTTTCTCGAGTTCCGTCCGCAGTTGTTCGCGGTCAAGCGAAACGCACTGGCAATCGATATTCAATCGCTCTGCCCGTTCGATGCAATCGTGGTAATCGTGGTAATCGTGGTATTTGGAAGACATGTTCATGCGGATACTACCCCTGAAACGGAAGCGGGCACCACTGTAGGTTCCCCCAAGGTTGAGGCGGCAAAGAATGCCTCAACATCGGCAATCAGCCGGCTGCGTCGCATCGGGGGTAGCGACAGCCAGACACGGCGGCCATAGGGCTTATGCACCAGGCGTGGATCGCACACCATCAGGACACCGCGATCGTTCTCGTCGCGAATCAAACGCCCGGCACCCTGTTTCATGCTGATGACGGTACGCGGCAATTGGTAGTCCATGAACGGATTCTTGCCTGCCTTGCGCAATTGTTCGATGCGCGCAGCGAGTACCGGGTCGTCGGGCGGCGCAAACGGCAGCTTGTCGATCACCACCAGCGACAGCGCCGCGCCGCGCACATCGACGCCCTCCCAGAAGCTCTGACTGGCCACCAGCACCGCGTTGCCGAGGCTGCGAAAGCGCGTCAGCAATTCCGCCTTCGCCCCCTCCCCTTGCAGCAACAGGGGAAATTCGATGCCATCGCGCGTGAAGCGCTCCTGCAACTCTCCATGTATACGTCGCATGGCGCGCAGGGATGTGCACAATACGAAGGCGCGCCCGCCGGCCGCCAAGATGGCAGGATAGGCCGCTGCGACAACGGCTTCCGGGTAGTCCGCGCTGTTCGGATTGGGCATGCCTTCAGGGACATACAGCAAGGCATTGGCGGCATAGTCGAAGGGACTGCCCCAGCAACCGCAATCGGTGGTTGCGGCGCTCAGGCCCAATTCGCCGCAATAGTGGGAGAAATCGCTGCCAACGGCCAGCGTCGCCGAAGTAAATACCCAGGCGCGCGGCTGGCCCTCCAATTGACGACGAAAGATATCGGCCACATCCAGCGGCGTCAGATTCAATGACAGTGCATGGCTGAATACTTCCACCCAACGAACCTGTGTCGCATCCTCCAGCGTGCGCCAGCGTTCCAAGCGTTGCTTAATTTCCTGGACACGCAACAGGCAATGGCCGAGTCCCTCCGAGCGCTCGGCCTGGCTTTCGAGATGCTTGCAGACATTCGCCAGTTCATCGGCAAGCCCCCGTACGGCACGCTGAAAATTTTCTTCCTGTTCCAGTTGGGATGCGGAAAAACGGGCGTTCTCCGCTGCAACCGCCAGTCGCAGGTCGCGCGCGGCCTTTTCGAGGGCAACGGTTGCGTCCTGCAAGACAGCGCAATCCTTGGCGGCGGCAATCGTTTCCAGGCGCGTATCACGCGCAAGATCAAGCAGTTGTCCGGTGCCCAGGTTTTCCCCGAAGAACAACCCGGCCACTTCCGGCAGTTGGTGCGCCTCATCGAAAATCACCGTATTGCAGGCAGGCAACAGTTCGCCCAGTCCGTCGTCGCGCAGCATCACGTCAGCGAAGAACAGGTGATGATTGACCACCACGATATCGGCGCTCAATGCATCACGACGTGCCGCCAGAACGAAGCAATTGCTATGGTGCGGGCATTCCTGTCCGAGACAATTCTCGCGTGTCGAGGTCGCCGCCGCCCACGCCCCGGAGTCCTCCGGCACCGCTGCCAGTTGGCCCTTGTCGCCGCTCTTGCTGGTTTTGGCGAAGCGCGCGATGGTGCGAATGTGGCCGGCTTCCGCACGCGACTGAAAGCGCCCGTCAGCCACGGCTCGCTCCAGATGGTAATGGCAGACATAGTTGGCCCGCCCCTTGAGCAGAGCGATGCTGACTGACACCTTGAGCGCTTCGCGCACTGCCGGCAAGTCTCGCTGGAACAACTGGTCTTGGAGCGTCTTGGTGCCTGTGGAAACGATCACCTTCCCGCCGGAAAGCAGCGCCGGCACCAGATAGGCAAAGGTCTTGCCGGTACCGGTGCCTGCCTCGGCCACATGGACTTGGTTGTTCCGGATAGCGGCAGCGATGCGTTCGGCCATATCGACCTGCTGGGGCCGCAGACGATAACCTGGAATGGCACGGGCTAGCGGGCCATCGGCAGCAAAGAAGGAATTTAGATCGATGGCGGTCAAGGCTTGAACACTTTGGGAGCGCGGCCATAATATCAGAACCGGCTCCACTTCACTGCCAGCAGTGCCTCCAACCCCACAGGAGAGACCAAACACCTAGCGCCACCAGATGACTGACCGGCAACCCCTGGCCAGCTCGGCCCTCTCAAGCCAGGCTGTCAATCCGCCGCACGACCCCCTCGGCATGGCCATCGCTACTGCCATGGCACAACACGATGAAGTGGATTACATAAACAGGCCGACATCGGCCTTCTGTGCCTCCGGCAGGAAAGTCGCAGCCCCCGCATAGTCGATACCATCGATAAAATCATCGTGGCTGAAGCCGAACAATTCCACCGTCATTTGACAAGCGATGAATTTGACGTCGGCTTCCTGGGACAGCGAGCGCAACTCTTCAATTGTGGCTACGCCATTGTTCTTGATGGTCTGCTTCATCAGCAACGTGGCCATGGACTCGAAACCCGGAATATTCGCCTGAACCAGGTTGGGAATATTCCAGTTGATGCTCTTGAACCAGTCGGGACCGAATGGCATTTTCATCGGCATGCCCGGATTGCCCAAGGGACTTACCTTGAGATCCGAGACATCTTTCTTCAGCAGATTCAGGCCGTAAAAAGTAAAGAAAATTTTCACATCCCAGCCCAAGGCTGCCGCCGTTGAAGCGAGAATGAAAGGTGGATATGCCCAATCCAGCGTGCCCTTGGTGGCAATGATGGTCATTGACGGAACTCGATTTTCCTCGCGAGTTTGCAGTGCTTGCTCGATTCTCTGCGGCAGTATCTCGTCAAGTCGACGCTGGATCAATTCATCTATGTTGGCGATTTCCAGGGTTGCACCCATGCATTTCTCCTCCTTAGACTATTTGCGCCTGAGATAAAACTCGAATTCCTTATTGTTTTCTGCGCTGGCGAGCAGTTCGTTTCCTGTCTGCTTGGCGAAGGCAGCGAAATCCTTGACGGAACCCGGGTCGGTAGACAGGATGCGCAACACTTGACCGCCGGTCATATCGCTCAGCGCCTTTTTCGCACGCAGAATGGGTAGCGGGCAATTCAGGCCGCGCGCATCGAGATCTTTGTCAAAGTCCATATTCCTTCTCCTCTTGGATAATATGATTAGCTTTTATATAAACGAACTCAGAAAAATTTGTGTCAACAGTTTAGCAATTCAAGAAGCCACGAAAAATCTTCGAATTCTCCCTCCCCAACGACTCATTTATCGAGTAGTGTAAAATCACACTTGTCCAGCGTTCGCAACCAGCAGGTAACAAATTGATAATTCATGTCAATTTTTTGAACACGAAGCAAAATCTATTATTTTTTCTGGATATTTTCAAAAAACGAGTGTTATAATTTTAGCCCTGATCGGAGTAAGCATCGATCAGGAAAAATTTTTCATTCATCACCCCTCTTAATGTTAAAGGCCAACATAAAATGAAAAAGTCTATACTTGTTGCTGCAATCATCGCCCTGGCCGTTACCGCCTGCGGCAAGAAAGAAGAAGCCAAACCCGCCCCCGCTCCCGCCCCGGTTGCGGCCCCTGCACCGGCTCCTGCGCCGGCTGCCGCTCCTGCTGCCCCGGCTGATGCTGCTGCCCCGGCCGCTGCTCCTGCTCCTGCTGCTGCTCCCGCTGCCGAGCCAAAGAAAGAAGAACCGAAAAAATAATTCGCTTTCACTTCGAAAAAGCCAGCTCATGAGCTGGCTTTTTTTCTGCCTCTTTTTCTGCCTCTATCTCTGCCTCTATCTCTGCCTCTATCTCTGCCTCTATCTCAATTCGCGCCAGGGAAACCCCTTTTCTTGAGTGGCCACGCCGATCCATTCCGTTTGGCATCCCAAAACGCCAGCCAATGCCATACGAGCCAGTTGTGGGGTATTGTTCTGTTCGCTGAGATGAGCAGCAATGACGTGCTGCAGGCGCGAACGATCGAGTGCTGAAAGTAATGCCGCACTGGCCTGATTGTCCAGATGCCCGTAGCGACCACTGATGCGTTGTTTGAGTACCTTCGGATAAGTGCTGCGAGCAAGCATCTCGGTGTCATGATTGCATTCGAGCACCAGCGCATCGCATCGGTTGAGCATATCGACAGTGTGTGGAGTGACACAACCAATATCGGTAAGTACGCCGAGGGAATGCAAACCGTCAGAAAACACGAACTGTACGGGCTCTCGCGCATCATGCGGTACGGGAAAGGGGTGTATCTCCAGTTCGCCAATGGCAAATGGTTGATGGCTATCGATCGGACATGCGAGTGACAAGTCCCCATCGGCGCAATGCATAGCCGCCAATGTGCCATGCGTCAGGTAGATATTGAGGTGATGGCGGCGCGCGCATTTGAGAACTCCGGCGCTGTGATCGCTATGTTCGTGCGTTACTACGATTGCGTCGAAATCATCCGGCGCCAACTCAAGGCAGGCTAGGCGCGCAGATAGCTCACGCGGACCGAAACCGCAATCCAGCAATACCTTCGTGTTGCGCGTCTCAACGACCATCGCGTTGCCGCGGCTGCCGCTGCCCAGTGAGGCAAAGCGCAAGCCTTGCATGAGGCTAGCTTATCCCCACGGATCAAGGTTCAACGCAGAGATCGAGGGCATCGCGCCAATCCGGCAATCTGATCGCCAGGGTCTGCGCCAGATGGTCGCAAGCCAGCCTGGAATTGCGAGGACGTGCCGCCAACTGGGGGTAGTCGCTTGACGGGATGGCGATGAGCGCCGGTTTGCGTGTTCGCCTGTGCAGCGTCTGTCCGAGTATTGCCTGGGTGAAGCCATGCCAGGAAACGGCGCCGCCGCTAGTGAGATGGAATAAGCCTTCCGGCGCTGTCGGATGGATTAAAGCCTGGGCAGTAGCCTCGGCGATCATGCGGCTCCAGGTCGGGGCGCCAATCTGGTCGTCGACGATACGCAGTTCCTCTCTCTCCTCAGCCAAACTCAAGATGGTAAGCAAGAAATTCTTGCCGCGCAGACCATATACCCAACTCGTACGAAAAATCAGGAAGCGGCAAGCCACCGACTGGATTGCCAGCTCGCCCGCCAGTTTGCTACGACCGTAAGCATTGATGGGATGGGGAACATCCTCTTCGGTATAGGGGGTAGTCTTGCTTCCGTCGAAAACATAGTCGGTGGAAAAATGCACCAGCAGGGCACCCAGTTGTTTTGCTTCCTCGGCCAGCACCTCTGGCGCCTGAGCATTGATGCGCATGGCTAGTTCAACATCGTTTTCCGCCTGATCGACCGCGGTATAAGCAGCGGCATTGACGATGATATCCGGGCGTGCCGCACGCAGCGTATTGCGGATGGCCGCAGTATCCGTCAAATCCAGCGCTTTGCGGTCAAGCGCCATGACCCTGCCGAGCGGGGCCAAAGTGCGCTGCAGTTCCCAGCCAACTTGACCGTTGCTGCCAGTAAGAAGAATGTTTTTCATGGATACACTTCGGCCTGGCTCAACCTGGCACCCGCACTGTCCTTGATCGCCAGTTGCGGATCTCCGACCAAGGGCCAGGCGATGGCCAAATCCGGATCGTTCCAGGCAAGACTGCGTTCATGTTCCGGATACCAATAGTCTGTCGTCTTGTAGAGAAACTCGGCATATTCCGAGGTGACGTAGAAACCATGCGCAAAACCAGGCGGCACCCACATCATGCGCTTGTTCTCGGCGGAAAGGAGATGTCCGACCCACTGGCCGAACGTCGGCGCGCTGCGACGCAGATCAACGGCGACATCGAAGACCTCGCCGGCAATGACCCGCACCAGTTTGCCCTGAGCATGCTCGATCTGATAGTGCAAGCCGCGCAACACATTCCTGGCCGAGCGCGAATGGTTGTCCTGGACGAATTCAACTTTGACACCCAGGGCAGCCAGAGAACGGCGGTTATAACTTTCGAAGAAAAAGCCGCGCGCGTCCCCGAAGACCTTTGGTTCGATCAACAGCACTTCGGGAATCGAGGTTGCCAGTGCCTGCATCAGGAAAACACCTTGCCGCTGAGCAAACCCAGCAAATATTGGCCATAGCCATTCTTCACCAAGGGCTGCGCGAGGCTTTCAAGCTGCGCCGCATCGATCCAGCCCAGGCGCCAGGAGATTTCCTCAGGACAGGCGACCTTCAGCCCCTGACGCTTCTCAAGCGTACCGATGAACTGTGAAGCTTCCAGCAACGACTCGTGGGTACCGGTATCCAGCCAGGCCATGCCGCGCCCCATGATCTCGACCTGGAGCTGGTTCTGTTCCAGATAGCGCCGATTCACATCGGTAATCTCGAACTCGCCACGTGGCGAGGGCCGCAAACTCGCGGCAATGTCGATGACCTGATTGTCATAAAAATACAAGCCGGTCACGGCGTAGCGCGATTTCGGCTGCGAGGGTTTTTCTTCGATGCTGATGGCCCGGCCACTGCTGTCGAACTCGACCACCCCGTAACGTTCGGGATCGGTGACGGCATAAGCGAATACCGTCGCGCCCGGAGAGATCTGGCTGGCACGCTGCAACTGGGTGGAAAAGTCGTGGCCATAGAAAATATTGTCGCCCAACACCAGCGCTGACGGTGCCGCGCCAACAAAATCGCGACCGATAACAAAAGCTTGGGCAAGACCGTTGGGCGTTTCTTGAACGGCATATTCCAGATTCAGGCCCCACTGACTTCCATCGCCAAGGAGTTGCTCGAACCGCGGCGTATCTTGCGGCGTCGAGATCAGCAGGATGTCTCGAATGCCAGCCAGCATCAAGGTGGTCAATGGATAGTAAATCATCGGCTTGTCGTAGATGGGCAAGAGCTGTTTGGACACTGCCAGCGTCACCGGGTGCAGCCTGGTTCCCGCACCTCCGGCCAGAATGATGCCTTTTCTTTCACTCATGCCACGATCCTGTCTAAATAGTTTTGCTTCACCCAGTTCCGGTACTCGCCAGTAATCACATGCTCGATCCAGTCGGCATTGGCGAGATACCAGGCCACTGTTTTCCGCAACCCGGTCTCAAAGCTTTCTTGCGGCTTCCAGCCGATCGCGCGCTCGATCTTGGAGGCATCGATTGCGTAGCGCCGGTCATGGCCGGGGCGATCCGCCACAAAAGTCTTCTGTTCGAGATAACTACGGCCATCTGCTCGCGGTTGCAGTTCGTCAAGCAAGGCGCAGAGCGCATCAACCACTTCGAGATTGGTTTTCTCATTGTGGCCGCCGATGTTATAGGTCTCTCCGGCCACACCGCGCTCAAATACCATTAGCAAAGCCCGTGCATGGTCGTCGACATAGAGCCAGTCGCGCACGTTGTCGCCTTTGCCGTATATGGGCAGCGGCTTGCCCTGCAACGCATTGAGAAGCACCAGCGGAATCAGCTTTTCCGGGAACTGGTAAGGACCATAGTTGTTCGAGCAGTTGGTGATCAGCACCGGCAAACCATAGGTATGTTGCCAGGCACGGACCAGGTGGTCGGATGAGGCCTTGGACGCGGAATAAGGCGAGTTCGGGCGATAAGGTGTCGTCTCGGTAAACAAGCCGGCCGCACCGAGGCTGCCGTACACCTCGTCGGTGGAAACGTGGTGAAAACGAAACTCGGAAACACCTTTTTGGGGCAATGCGGACCAGTAGGCGCGCGCGGCCTCAAGCAAAGTGTATGTGCCGAGAATATTGGTTTCAATGAAATCAGCGGGGCCATGGATCGATCTGTCCACGTGCGACTCCGCCGCAAGATGCATCACGCCTGCCGGTTTGTACTCGGCAAATAAACAGTCCAGCTTGGAGCGGTCGCAAATGTCGGTATGCGAAAAGACATAGCGAGAATTATTCGACAAGCTAGCCAGCGATTCGAGATTGCCCGCATAGGTGAGCTTGTCGATATTGACGATATGCCAGTCGCTTTCGGCTATCAGCAGACGTATCAGTGCTGAGCCAATAAAGCCGGCGCCGCCAGTCACAAAGAGCGTCCCACTGCTCATGCCGCCACCACCCTGTTTTTACCCGCGCGCTTGGCCAGGTACATCGCATTGTCGGCGCGTTTCAAAGCCAGGGTCACCTGTTCATCCCCCCCCATTTCGGCGACGCCTGCGCTGAAAGTGATCAGCAATTTTTCATTCTTGTTCATGAAGAATTTTCGGGTCAGTTCGCGTTGCAAGCGCGTAATCGCCGTGACGCCTTCCTCCAGAGGAGTTTCAGGTAACAGGATAATGAACTCTTCACCGCCGAAACGCGCCAGCGTATCTTGGGGGCGAAGTGTCTCGCGAATGACGTTGGCCAGATGCACCAAGGCAGCGTCACCGACATGATGGCCGTAGGTATCGTTGAGCTTTTTGAAGTTATCGATATCCAGCATCGCCAGGCACAAGATGCTTTGGTGACGCTTGACACGCGCCACTTCGCGCTCCAGCGCTTCGTTCATCCCCTTACGGTTGAGCGCCCCGGTAAGCGGATCCTGACGCACCATGTCGCTGGCTTGCGCCAGTTCCCCCTGCAAGCGGTCAACTTCCTTTTCGGTTTCTTCCACGCGCCGGCGCATCTCACGCAGTTCGTCACGCGAGCGCTGCGCATTGGTCTGGATAGTGCGCGTTTCCTGCATCACTTCGGCAAGCACGTCTGAGAGCTGTGTGATGTCTGTGGCCTGGCTGATCTTGATGGCACAGCTCTCGATCTTGTCGTGGTATCCGCTGGTTGTTTCGGAAAAATCGGCGAGCCTGTCGACAAAGTGGGCGAGCATGGCTTTGAGCCGATCTTGGGCTTCGCTCAAATGTTTCTTCAACGCGCCTTGTTTGTAGATGATGTCCTTCATGCGCCGTTCGGCGTCATCCAACTGGCGCAGATTGAGCGGCTGATCGAATAGATTGAGCACCATTTCAACCTGGCCATGCAGCATTTTGTCGTCCAGCACCAGTTCGCTGATATTCTCGATGATCAACTGGAGAAGATGCATCAATGCGGTTTTCAACTCATTCTGGTCTTCAGTGAAGAAATTCAGGCGATAGCTGAATTTCTTCATGCGTGAAGCAAAGCTGGCAATGGCATCATCAGAGAGTCCTGCACGGGCCTCAGCGGCAAGAAGTCTGGCCTCTTCGGCAAGATCGGGCGTATCTGTCAACAGCGCGCCGATAGCATTTTCCAACAGTTGCGCGATCAGTTCCTGCAATTCCGCATTGATCTGTTCGGATGCGGCCTGAATCACTATCCCCACTTTGGCCCTAGCCGCAGGCTTTGCCGATTCATCGGTGGTGGGAACGATTTCTGCCGAGCCGATGTCCGGTATTGCCACCAGAGCCCCCGCTTCCCACGACAATCCGGTATCGGCCGTGACGCCCTGTGACCACGAATTCACGAGCGATTGCAATCGCGAAAACAACAGATCCGGGGCCGATGATGCGCTAAGCACGTGCTCGATCATTTCGCGCTTTTTTGTCTGCGTCAAACCGGCTTGAACCCTTTCGAGTTGAACTGTCAGATCACGTATCAGCGTCGACCATTGCGGCGGTTCAGCCGCAGCTGCCGTTGAAAAAGCCAGGAATGCCTCTTTCAAGGCATCCCAGTTCTTGTCTACCACTGCCGCTTCAAGCTGTCTGGCAAGGCGCGTCTGTTCTGCCGTATTGCGCGGCAATGCTGCCACCAAATTTTTGAGTGATTTTTCTGGAAAACTTTCGACCTTCGCAGTACCGGCAATTTCATGGTAGAGCGCCATATAGTTGTCGGGAGTCGGCGGCGTGCGATTCATTGCCAATTGACGCAATACGTCGCGGGCGATCTCTGAGGGTTGAGTTGGTTTTGCCATGATTTTGCCGTCAAGAATATTGAAGAATAGCGTTTATTGCTGCCGCAATTTTATTCCACAAGCCCATGCTTGAGTCCGTAATGAATCAGCTCTGCATTGGTATCCAATTTCATTTTGTCCAGCACACGCTTTCGATATTCGCTGACGGTCTTGACACTGATATTAATCTCTTCGGCAATCTGGGTCAGCGTCCGTCCAGCAGCGATCAGGCAAAGAATTTGGTACTCCCGGTCGGAAAGCGTTTCATGTGGGGGACGGTCGTCATCTTCGGCAATCACATCAGCCAACTTCATCGCCAGAGACGGACTCACATACTTATGCCCGCTGGCCACCTGTCGGATCGCTGTAACAAGGAGTTCCGGTGCGCTCTGCTTGGTGAGATAACCTGAGGCGCCCGCCTTGAGGGCGCGGACAGCATACTGCTCCTCCGGGTGCATGCTGAGGATCAGCACGGGCAAGCGCGGAAATTCCTTCTTCAGCATTTTCAGGGTATCGATGCCGTTGCGATTTGGCATGGATACATCCAGCAGAACGACATCCCAATGCTGCTGTCGCGCCAGGCGCATCGCGTCCACCCCGTCGTCGGCTTCACCGGCAACAAGCAGGTCGTCGGTTTCTGAAAGAATCTGCCGCAACCCTTGTCTCACAATGGCGTGGTCGTCAGCGATCAACACATGAATTCTGTTTTCTGTCATAGGCTTAGAACAAGTTACGTTGAGGGTCTTCTTCGTCCGGTGCGGTGCCATTGGGCTGGCTCATGTCCGGCACGCGCAACACGATGAGGGTACCACCTTGTTCTGCCGGAGCGATACTGAACTCACCATTGAGGCTGCTGGCACGTTCCCGGATACCGCGAAGACCGAAGGACTTGGGTTTGTTCATGTCAGCCTCGGAAATGCCCCGGCCATTGTCGCGTATTTCCAGCGCAATCCTGCCCTTTTCGCGGCGCAGCCTGACCACCACCAGTGAAGCATGGGCGTGCTTCGCCACATTGGTCAGCGTTTCTTGCAAAATGCGGAATAGTGCCAAGGATGACTTCTCGTCCAGTTCGATGCCTTCATCATCACATTTGACACGGCAAGCGATGCCAGTGCGCTGACTAAAATCCTCGGCCTGGCATTCGATTGCTGCCGGCAAACCAAACTCTTTCAAGATGCCCGGACGCAATTCGCGGGCAACCCGGCTGACTGTATTCATGGCGCGGTCAACCAGGGTTTCGATCGCATGCGCCTTGTCTCGCAACATTCCGCCACCAGCTTCGGCGGGCAATTTGCCGCCGAGCAAGGATGTCTCGATCTTGATCGCAACGAGAGTGCTGCCAAGCTCGTCATGGATATCCCGGGCGATCCGTTCGCGCTCCTCCTCCTTGGCACTTTCGAGATGAAAGGAGAGCTCCGACATTTGCTCGCGCGAACGACGCAGTTGCGCTTCGGTTTCCTTGCTGCGTGTATTGTCGGTAGCAATGCCTTGCCATTGAACCCCCCCGGTGTCGAGACGCTGCGGCATTGAGCGCAGGCTGATCCATTTTGCCTGGCCCTTGCTGCGGATTCGCCCCTCCCAATTAAGGGGAGCAAAACCCGCTGCCGATTCTTCCAGGGTGCGCTCCAGAATGATGCGGTCGGCAGCATCGATCGCGCCGAGGAAATGCTGCGGACTCGCCAACAGTTCATGCTGCTTCAAACCAAACAATTGAAAGCAGCCTTCGCTCACATAGACAAAGCGCAGGCCAGTGCCAGCTTCAATCTGCAACTGAAAAACCATGCCGGGCAGATTGGAAGCCAAAGCACGGAAGCGCGCCTCGCTTACCTTGAGCATTTCCAATGCGGCACGGTGATCGGCACGAAGACGGGCGTCGCGAACTTCGCGTTCGATCGCCGGCACCAGTCGTTCGAGCCGGTCGAGGGAAAAACAGTCATGAGCGCCGGCACGCATAGCGCGTGCGGCGGTCTTGTCATCGATACTGTCGGAAATGACGATGAAGGGCAGGTCGAAATCAAGCTCCTGCATCAGCTTCAACGCAGCCAGCGCCGATAAACCAGGCACACGATGTCGGCAGAGAATGGCGTCCCAGGCCTGGGACAGCAAAGCAGTGCGTAATGCATCGGCACTGGCAACCCGCACCGAGTGCGGTACCTGTCCTGAGTCGCTAAAGCGGGCCAACAGCCGCGCCGCATCATCTTCAACTGCATCGACGAGGAGCAGGCGCAATAGGGAGTCTTTGTTTTTCGAGGCGGGAACCATAGAACCATAAAGGTAAAACATCAGCTTGCAGAGTGTAGCGGAAAGTATGTTCGGGCGGCTATAATCCCATCCTTCGGGTGTTCCCAAGCCGGCGTAGCTCAGTTGGTAGAGCAGCGCACTTGTAATGCGAAGGTCGGGAGTTCAACTCTTCTCGCCGGCACCAAACATCTGGCAACTCGCAAACTCCGCGCCGCTCTCGCTTACGATCCAGGGATACGCTTGGGTCAAGTTGCGGAGATTACTGCTGATGAATATATTGGCACAGCGATTTGATACCATGATCGCAAACAGCTGACGATGGACGCCAAACAACCGCGCCTGCGCCTTGACAAGTGGCTGTGGACTGCACGCTTCTTCAAAACGCGCAGCTTGGCTGCTGCCGCCATCGACAGCGGCAAGGTTCTGCTTAACCAACTGCATGTCAAGCCGGCCAAAGAGGTACACCCCGGCGATACGCTTGATATTGTCAGTGGCGAACAGCAACTCAAAGTGATCGTGGAAGGAATCAACGAACAACGCCGCCCCGCCTCCGAGGCACGCCAACTCTACACGGAAACGCCCGAGAGCTTGATCAAACGACAGAAGCTGCAAGAACTCAGACGGCTGGCGCCAGCTCCCGGATCCGATTTGCGCGGGCGGCCAACCAAAAAGGCTGGCCGTTTGATCCGGCGTTTTTCAAGTCCCGATTAAAGATGGTATTGCCAATTTATGCCTGTACGGCCGACGGTTTCATGTCCGCCGCTTGCGCATATGCTTGCCCAAAACCGAGGGTTTTCTGTCCTGTTGGCGCGAAGGTGACTGGGAGGATGACTTGGCGGCATTGCCAGAAAGTTTTTTTGGACCTTGGCTGATTTCGATCTCGATGATTTCGTCCCACTGTGCATCCGTACGCAAGCGCTCCGGAATTGCCAGCAATTCGCGTAGCCTTGCCTGTGGACTGCGCTGCTGTTCTTCTGTCATACCTATTTCCTTATTGAGACACCGCGTTGCATGCAGAAGGAACGCTTTTCAGCTGCTGTCAGGCGCTTCATCTGATGCTCGGCTTTCAAGGCAGTCGACCTGTCGGCATATTCGGCGCTGAACAACAGCTGTCGCGGGGGGTGGGAACGCGTGTAACGCGCTCCCTTGCCGTTGAGGTGAGCAGTGTAGCGTGCTGTCACATCGACAGTGACGCCGGTGTAGATGCTGCCGTCCTCGCATTCAATCATATAAAGATACCAAGCCATCCTAATGTTATGGCCCCACGTACTTCGTAATAGTTGATTTTACCTCAACTGGCTACTATGCAGTTAACCGATAATGACCATTGTGCAACAATGAGGCAATAATATCGATCATGAGTTCCATCGCTTGGTCCTGCGACGCATAACGGCAAATTCCCCGAGCGTTTCCGGGGAGTCTTTTGCTATAATCAACGGCTTGTTTTCACCCGTGGCGGATAGCACTTGGCACTTTGTCTCTCCATGGGGGAACAGCAGCAGCGACAATGAGTGGCGAATGGCGCACGCTCCTGATAAAGCGTGCCTAGCGCCTTTGCTCATATGCCTTTCTTCGTTTTTCGGAAAAATTGATCATGCCGGCAATTACCCTGCCCGACGGTTCCAAGCGCAATTACCCGCAGCCGGTCAGCGTGGCGGAAGTGGCGGCGTCTATTGGCGCCGGTCTGGCCAAAGCGGCGTTGGTTGGCCGCTGCGACGGCAAACTGGTCGACACTTCGCATCGCATCGAGTCCGACTGCAGCTTGGCCATCATTACCGACAAGGATCCCGACGGCATTGACGCGATACGCCATTCGACCGCGCATCTGCTCGCCTATGCCGTCAAGCAGCTTTTCCCGGAAGCCCAGGTTACCATCGGCCCAACCGTCGAAAACGGCTTCTATTATGACTTTGCCTACCATCGCCCGTTCACCCCGGAGGACATGAGCGCTATCGAACAGCGCATGGCTGAGTTGGCGAAGAAGGACTTTCCCATCTCCCGTGAAGTCTGGCCCCGAGACAAGGCGATCGAGTTCTTCAAGTCCATCGGCGAACACTACAAAGCCGAGCTGATCGCGGCAATCCCTGCCGATCAGCAGGTTTCGTTGTATCGGGAAGGCGACTTCGTCGACCTTTGCCGCGGCCCGCATGTGCCTTCCACGGGCAAACTCAAGATTTTCAAGCTGATGAAACTGGCCGGGGCCTATTGGCGCGGCGACTCGAAAAACGAGCAACTGCAACGCATCTACGGTACCGCCTGGGCCAAGAAGGAAGACCTTGACGCCTATCTGCACATGTTGGAAGAAGCGGAAAAGCGCGATCACCGCAAGATCGGACGCCAGCTCGATCTGTTTCATCTGCAAGACGAGGCTCCCGGCATGGTGTTCTGGCATCCGCATGGCTGGCAGATATGGCTGGAAATCGAACAATACATGCGCAACCTGCTCGGCCAGCATGGTTATCGGGAAGTAAAAACGCCGCAGGTGATGGATCGAGCACTGTGGGAAAAATCCGGCCACTGGGAGAATTATCACGAAAGCATGTTCACGACCTCGTCCGAGAATCGCGACTATGCGGTCAAGCCGATGAACTGTCCCGGCCATGTGCAGATATTCAACCAGGGCATCAAGAGTTACCGGGAATTGCCATTGCGCCTGGCCGAGTTCGGCTCCTGCCACCGCAACGAACCGTCCGGCGCCTTGCACGGCATCATGCGGGTACGTGGCTTTGTGCAGGACGATGCCCATATTTTCTGCGCCGAAGACCAAGTACAGGACGAGTCCCTGGCATTCATCGACCTGTTGCGCAGGGTCTACGCCGATTTCGGCTTCGAGGAAATTCTCGTCAAGTTGTCGACGCGGCCAGACAAGCGTATCGGCTCCGACGAAGCCTGGGATCGTGCCGAATCCGCTTTGGCACAGTCGCTGGCCGCCAAGGGACTGGAATACGAATTACAGCCGGGCGAAGGCGCTTTCTATGGACCGAAGATCGAGTTTTCCCTGAAGGATTGCCTGGGGCGCGTCTGGCAATGCGGCACGCTGCAGCTCGACTTTTCACTTCCGCAACGTCTCGGCGCCGAATTCGTCGGCGAGGACAACGTCCGTCATACGCCGGTGATGCTGCATCGTGCGGTGCTCGGTTCGTTGGAACGTTTCATCGGCATACTCATCGAACACCACGCCGGCGCCTTCCCGATATGGCTTTCGCCGGTGCAAGCGGTTGTCATGAATATCTCCGAAGCCCAGGCGGATTACGCTGAAAGTGTGGCAGAAAAGCTGCGTTCCGCAGGCCTCCGCGTCGAAACTGATTTGCGTGGGGAGAAGATTAACTATAAAATACGGGAGCATAGCTTGCTGAAGCGGCCTTATCTCGTTGTCGTAGGTGACAAGGAGAAGGCGGCAGGGATGGTCGCCGTGCGTGCCCGTGGCAATATTGATCTCGGGCAGATGTCTTCCGAATCGTTGATCCAACGCCTTGTGCAGGAAAAAGGCGTGCGCGGTACGAGGCACGCGACGGCCTGATTTTTTGTTTATTTGGAGAACTGAACCATCGCCCAAGAAAAGACGCACCGCGTCAACAATGAAATTAACGCCCCCGAGATTCGTCTGGTTGGGCTGGATGCCGAACAACTTGGGATCGTGCCGTTACGTACCGGACTCGATCTAGCTGAAGAAAAAGGTGTGGATCTGGTGGAAATTGCACCGACGGCACAACCGCCGGTGTGCCGCCTGATGGATTTCGGCAAATTCAAGTACCAGGAAGCCAAGCGGGCACACGACGCCAAACTCAAACAGAAGCAGATCCAGGTCAAGGAAATAAAATTCCGTCCGGGTACCGACGAAGGCGATTACCAGATCAAGCTGCGCAATCTGATCAAATTCTTGCAGGAAGGCGACAAGACCAAAATAACCTTGCGCTTTCGCGGCCGCGAGATGGCCCACCAGGAATTCGGCATAAGGCTGCTGGAAAGGGTCAAGGCGGATCTGATGGAACATGGAGTCGTTGAGCAGTTTCCAAAAATGGAAGGGCGTCAGTTGGTGATGGTGCTGGCGCCGGCAAAGAAGCCAGCAAAATAGCGAATCCGTCTGTCACGCCGTATCGATTGCGGGCGGGACGGACGAAACAAGTGGCTACGGGTCATCCAAGTGTCTTCATACTGAAGTCCACCCGGTGCCATGTTAAAAAGGAGATCTTCGATGCCGAAGATGAAGACCAAGAGCAGCGCCAAAAAGCGTTTCAAGGCCCGTCCAGGCGGCAGCATCAAGCGTGCTTCCGCCTTCAAGCGCCACATTCTGACCAAAAAAACCACCAAGTCCAAGCGCCAATTGCGCGGGATCACAGCAGTAGTTGCCGCTGACGTGAAATCCGTCCGCGCGATGATGCCCTACGCGTAAGGAGAACACGACATGCCAAGAGTTAAACGCGGAGTAACGGCGCGCGCACGCCACAAGAAGGTTCTCGACGCAGCCAAGGGTTATCGCGGCCGACGCAAGAACGTCTATCGTATCGCCAAGGAAGCGGTGATGAAGGCGGGGCAGTATGCCTACCGCGACCGTCGCCAGAGAAAACGCCAGTTCCGTTCCCTGTGGATCGCCCGTATCAATGCCGGTGCGCGCGAACTGGGAATGAACTACAGCGCACTGATGAATGGCCTAAAGAAGGCCGCCATTGAGGTCGACCGCAAAGTACTGGCCGACCTGGCGGTGTTCGACAAGCCCGCTTTTGCAGCGATTGCAAACCAGGCCAAAGTGCATTTGACATCAAACTCTGCGGCCTGATTAAAGATAGTGCGGAAATAAGAGGCCATATTTCCCGTTTCCGCACGTTCTTTCCCCATGCATAACATCGAGCAACTGGTTGTAACCGCCACCACCGAGTTTGCCGGGATTGCCGATGCTGCGCAACTGGAGCAAGCCAAGGCGCGGTATCTCGGCAAGAGCGGTTCATTAACGGAACTGCTCAAGACCCTCGGCCAGATGCCCGCCGAGGAAAGACGCACGGCCGGAGCCAGCATCAACCGAGCCAAGGATCAAATCGAGGCGGCCCTCAACGCTCGCCGCGAGGCAATCAAGCGCGCCGCGCTGGAGACCCAGTTGGATGCCTCGGCACTCGACATCACACTGCCTGGCCGTGGGCGCGGCCACGGTGGTATGCATCCGACCATGCGTACCCTGGAGCGCATCGAGGGGTTGTTTCGCACGATAGGCTTCGAAGTCGCCGACGGACCCGAGATCGAGGAAGACTGGTACAACTTCACTGCGCTCAACACCCCGGCGGATCATCCGGCGCGCTCGATGCACGACACTTTCTATCTCGAGAATGCCCCCGGCGTGCTGCTGCGCACCCATACCAGCCCGGTGCAGATCCGTTACATGCAGGCACACGTGGCGCAATACGGCCATCTCGAGCACATGCCGGAGATTCGCATCATCGCCCCGGGACGCGTGTATCGAGTCGATTCCGACGCCACTCATTCGCCGATGTTCCATCAAGTCGAGGGGCTTTGGGTGGGCAAAAACGTCAGCTTTGCCGACCTGAAAGGCGTGATTGCCGATTTCCTGCGACGTTTTTTCGAAAGCGAAGAACTCAAGGTACGCTTCCGTCCCTCCTTCTTCCCGTTCACCGAACCCTCCGCCGAAATCGATGTCGCTTTCATGAGCGGATCCATGGAAGGCCGCTGGCTGGAGATTGCCGGTTGCGGCATGGTGCATCCCAATGTGCTGCAGCATGGCGATATCGATCCTGAGAAATACACCGGCTTCGCCTTCGGCATGGGACTGGATCGCTTGACCATGCTGCGTTATGGCATCGACGACCTGCGCCTGTTCTTTGATGGCGACCTGCGCTTCCTCTCGCAATTCAACTGACGCCGACCCAGCAAATTCATCATGCAGTTTTCCGAACACTGGTTGCGCAGCTTGGTCAATCCGCCTCTTGCCAGCGGGGAGCTGGCGCACCTTCTGACCATGGCCGGCCTCGAAGTCGAGGAGATGCACCCTGCCGCGCCACCCTTCACCGGCATCGTCGTCGCCCAGGTGCTGTCGGTCGACAGGCACCCCGACGCCGACAAGCTCAAGCTCTGCCGGGTCGATGCCGGACAAGGCGAACCGTTGCAGATCGTCTGCGGCGCCCCCAACGTGGCAGCAGGCATGAAAGTGCCATGCGCACTGCTTGGCGCCGAATTGCCCGGCATGCGCATCAAGAAGGCCAAGGTACGCGGCGTCGAATCTTCCGGCATGCTCTGCTCGGCGCGCGAACTGGGAATCTCCGATGATCACGACGGGCTGCTGGCGCTGGCCGAAGATGCGCCGGTGGGACAAAACATACGCGAGCACCTCACGCTCGACGATACTTTGCTCACGCTCAAACTCACGCCGAATCGCGCGGACTGCCTTTCCCTGCAAGGTATCGCACGGGAAGTTGCGGCCTTGAGCGGCGCGCCGCTGACCTTGCCTGCGATCGCCGCGGTGCCCGCCGCACACAACAAGCAGCGCCAGGTGCTGCTGGACGCACCGAATGCCTGTCCGCGATACTGCGGTCGAATCATCAGCGGCGTCAATGCCAAGGCGACGACCCCCAACTGGATGAAGCAACGCCTGGAGCGCAGCGGCATCCGTTCGATCAGCGCGCTGGTCGACGTCACCAACTACGTGATGCTTGAACTCGGCCAGCCATTGCATGCCTTCGACAATACCAAGCTCTCGGGCAGCATCCATGTGCGCTACCCCCATACGGGCGAACAGCTCAAGCTGCTCAACGAACAGACCGTCGCGCCCTCTATCGACACGGCATTGATCGCCGATGAACAGAATGGCAGCCGTGCGCTGGCACTCGCCGGCATCATGGGCGGCGAAGACAGCGGCATAACAAGCGCTACCACCGACTTGTTCCTTGAAAGCGCCTTCTTTGCCCCTGCCGCCATCGCCGGCAAAGCGCGCGCATTGGGTTTCTCCAGCGACGCTTCGTATCGCTATGAGCGTGGGGTAGATTTCGAGCTACAGCGCAGCGCTATCGAGCGCGCCACACAGCTGATCCTGGATATCTGTGGCGGCAGTCCCGGTCCTGTGGTCGAAACCGTATCCGCCGCCGATCTGCCGCAGCGCACTCCGGTGAAACTCCGTAGCGCGCGTGCGGCAAAAGTCCTCGGCATACCGCTCAACCCGACGCAGATCGAAAAACTGTTGCAGGGTTTGGGCTTCCCCTTGCGTCGCGAATCGGATGATTTCGTTGTCACGCCACCGTCATACCGCTACGACATCGAGATCGAAGAAGACCTGATCGAGGAGATAGCCCGCCTTCACGGTTACGACAACATCCCCTCGCCCTCGCCCGGCGGCCGTCTGACCATGCTGCCGTTGCCGGAAGAACAACGCACACCGATGCAGTTGCGCCACCAGATGGCCGAGAGAGACTTCCAGGAAGTGGTCAATTTCAGCTTTGTCGACGCCGCTTGGGAAAACGATTTCTACACCAATGCCACCCCGATCCCGCTCTCCAATCCAATCGCCAGCCAGATGGGCGTGATGCGCTCCGGCTTGATCGGCGGCTTGGTCGGCACATTGGCATTCAATCTCAAACGACGCACCAAGCGTGTCCGGGTGTTCGAGATCGGCCGCTGCTTTCTGCGTGGAGCCGCCACCGAACCGGTTGCCGGCTTCTGTCAGCCGCTGCGGCTTGCCGCTCTGTGTGCGGGTGCGGCAGCACCGGAACAGTGGGGCGAAACTACCCGCCAGGTGGATTTCTTCGACCTCAAGGCCGACATCGAAGCCTTGTTCGCACCGCAACGATTGCGCTTCGAAAAACTCAAGCATCCGGCCCTCCATCCGGGACGCGCCGCAACCATCTTATTGGCTGGCAATGCCATTGGGATTATCGGCGAGATGCATCCGCAGTGGGTACAAAAATACGAGCTGGACAGCTTGGGCAATGTCGCGCCGATCGTCTTCGAAATCGAGCTGGCGGCACTGACCAGCCAGCCGCTACCGCAATACCGGGAAGTATCGCGCTTCCCCTCGGTGGAACGCGACTTGGCACTGCTGGTAGCCCGTGACCAGCCATTGCAGCCACTGATTGAAGCCCTGCGCGATGCAGCGCCGCCCATCGTGCATCACATCGAATTATTTGATGTATACCAAGGCAAGGGGGTCGAACAAGACAAAAAAAGCCTTGCTTTCCACATAGTTATGCAAGATACTAAAAAAACTTTGGCGGACTCTGAAGCTGATGATGCGGTCCATCGCTTGACCGAATTGGCAGTACTCAAATTTTCCGCAGCATTACGATCATAACCACAGGCAGACAGAAATTCAGGGGGCACGATGACATTGACCAAGGCGGAACTCGCCGATTTGCTGTTTGAAAAAGTCGGCTTGAACAAACGTGAGGCCAAGGACATGGTCGAAAGCTTCTTCGAGGAAATTCGAGGAGCTCTTGAAAATGGCGACAGCGTCAAACTATCCAGCTTCGGCAACTTCCAGCTGCGCGACAAACCGCAGCGGCCCGGTCGCAATCCCAAAACCGGCGAGGAGATTCCGATCACCGCACGCCGCGTAGTCACTTTCCATGCCAGCCAAAAACTCAAGCTTGCCGTTGAAAACCTCAAGCTCGACAGCCATGGCAACATCAGACAGTAAAGACCTGTTGCCGCCCATTCCGGCCAAACGCTATTTCACGATAGGTGAAGTCAGCGAGCTTTGTGCCGTCAAGCCGCACGTACTGCGCTATTGGGAACAGGAATTTACGCAACTCAGGCCTGTCAAGCGGCGCGGCAACCGCCGCTATTACCAGCACCACGAAGTGCTGCTGGTACGGCGTATCCGCGAACTGCTGTACCAAGAAGGCTTCACCATCAGCGGTGCGCGCCATCGACTCGAGGAACCGAATGGTAAAGCTGCGCCGCGCGAGTCCCAAGAGCAGTTCCCCCTGTCATCGCTTCCGCTACGGGCTGAACTCGCCAGCATCATCGAATTACTGCGTGTCTGAAACTGTTCAATCCCGCTCTAGGCGCGATGCGCCAGCATGGTATCTGGTATAATTCGAAACAGTCGGGGCGTAGCGCAGCCTGGTAGCGCACTTGCATGGGGTGCAAGGGGTCGAGTGTTCGAATCACTCCGTCCCGACCAATAGAATCAAG
>Ga0172380_10000468_pt1 | contig 79336 bp, 68 predicted proteins | sample Leawe162metaG_FD_119747 | JGI IMG/M metagenome (GOLD analysis project Ga0172380, IMG submission 119747) | Leachate microbial communities from a municipal landfill in Southern Ontario, Canada - Leachate well 162 metaG | ecosystem: Engineered > Solid waste > Landfill > Unclassified | place... | reverse complement strand
GTAAAAAAATCGGTGAAACTGAAAATACTCTGAAAGACGATAGTCAAGTCTGTGTCTTCAAACCCGCTGTTCAAGTCTTGGATAATTGGGGTTGGTGTAATGGGAGTTGTGTGGTGGGGTATAATTGGGATATTAGTAGTGGTAAAGCTGATCCTATAGGAAATCCTGTTGAGGGTTGTTATACTAAAAAAGTATATAATAATGATCCTGTAAGAGGTAAAGATCAATGTGATCCTAGTTTAGGTGGTAGTAGTATTTCTGAAAATCCTTGGAAACGTTATAATGGAGCTATAATTGTTATTCCTTAATTTGATGTTATAGTTTTATTTATAAACAAAAAATTCCTTTTAAAAGGAATTTTTTGTTTTAAGAGAATTTTTTTTGTAAAAATTTTCTATGGGTGTTCGCGCTTGTGTTGACTTTTTTGAAGTCTAGACTAGCGTGAACATTGAGAGGGTGGTAGGTTGATTCAGAAGCAACTATCCTCAACCGCAGATGGGGCAAAGAAGAGCTCTGCTCCACACTTCCATCCTTCTCCATCTGGTAGAGGCTCAAGGATACACCCTCCGAGTCCTGGACACACCATGCCGGTGTAGTCCTTAGGAGGAGTTGTCTCTTCTTCTTGAGTCTGTTGCGTGTCACCACACACATCCTCTGCCGAGTCGGCAGAAACATGTGTGTCGGCGACCGTCGTCGTCACGTCGACATAGCAGGCAGGATTGTCCTGCTTGCCGTCGCATGACGTCGAAGCATCGTTGCCTGTTGTACCTGTTGTTGCATCGCAACCTCCCACTATGATAGTGAGGAGGATGAAGAGGGACGAACTACTTTTCACGAGAAACCTCTCTTCTACACCTCCCTCTTTCAAAGAGGGGTTTGTTTGTATGTGGTATGTTTTTGGAATAATTCCCAAAAAAACTTTCACTCCACACGTTGGTCGAAATGTTCAAATGTTTTTTTTGCAAAACACACTTCAACTATTCGGCCAACACAGACAAGACGTTATTAGATTTTTATAATTTTCTGCCTACACATTTTTTGGATGTTGTAAGATAGAAAACATACAAAAAGACACTTTCTAATCTAAGTTCAGTAGACCATATTTTAGTACTTTTGTCAATAGGGTGTTGTGGGTATATTTAAATTTAGATTTTCTGCAACGTCTGTAGGGACAGGTCGCGACCTGTCCCTACCGTGTTTGATTAACAAATTTTTTTATTATATATTATTCCTATCTCTATTCCATAACACCGGATTCATACCTACATATTTATATATTTGATTATATTCTTTTTCATTTCGAATAATATGATCATGAAATGATCGTTGCCAAGCGAATCGTGGTACATATTGTTGATGGATTATTTTTGAAGATGTTGTTTTGAAGGCTAGTCTTGATTTCTACTCTAATTTTTGTTAAACTAACCTATGTAATTTAAGTTAAAAAAGCTTTTCAAGCCTTTTTGGCATTTTAAGCTTTTCAAGCCTTTTTCATATATGTCATATAGAACAAAAAAATGCGGGGAACTAAATAAATCAAATGTAGGGGAGACTGTAATTTTGGCTGGCTGGGTACATCGTCGTCGTGATTTGGGTGGATTGGTTTTTATTGATTTGCGTGATAGATATGGTATTACCCAAGTTATATTCAATCCAGACAATATAACAAATTTTTCTGTGGCTGAAAAATTGAAATATGAATATGTGATTTCTGTTACTGGTAAAATTGAAATTAGAAATGAAAAAAATGTCAACAAAGAATTGAGTACTGGTGAAATAGAATTGGTTGCTACTGATTTGAGAATTCTTAGTGAAGCTAAACCAATGCCTTTTGAAATTTTTGAAACCAACAAAGGTGAAGATGATGAAGAACTTCGTCTCAAATATCGTTTTTTAGAATTACGTCGTGAAAAATTGAAACAAAATCTTATTTTTAGAACAAAGATGGTCAAGTACATGCGTGATTTTATGGAGTCTCGTGATTTCTTGGATATTGCTACTCCAATTCTTACAGTCAGCTCTCCAGAAGGGGCGCGCGACTTTCTCGTGCCATCTCGTATTCATCCTGGCAAGTTTTATGCTTTGCCACAAGCTCCACAACAATACAAACAATTGCTGATGGTTGGTGGTATGGATAGGTATTATCAAGTGGCTCCATGTATGCGTGATGAAGATCCTCGTGCAGATCGTAGTCCTGGAGAATTTTATCAACTTGATTGTGAAGTGAGTTTCATGGAAAAAGAAGAATTTTTCCAACTGATGGAACCATTGTTTATTGAGTTGACAGAAAATCTGACAACCAAAAAAGTTTTGAGCAAACCTTTCCCACGTATTCCATTTCGTGAAGCTATCGAAACTTATGGTTCTGATAGACCAGATTTGCGTTATGAACTAAAAATAAAAAATATTACAGACTGGGCCAAGCCATCAGACTTTCAAGTTTTTTCTAATGCTGAATTTATTCGTGCTCTTGTAGTACCAAAAGGTGATATCTTTACTCGCAAAGAAATTGACGAACAATTTACAGATTTGGCTAAGCGTGCTCATGCCAAAGGTTTGGCTTGGATGAAATATGTTGATAACAAATTTGATGGTGGAATAACCAAGTTTTTCAATGAAGAAAAGCTAATTGAATTGAAAAATATTTTGAATATTACAGAAAATTGTATAGTATTTTTTGCTGCTGATGACTTCGAGACTTCTGCCAAAGCTCTTGGTCCAGTGCGTGCTTTGTCAGCTGAAAAATTGAAATTGATAGACGACAATATTATTGCTTGGGCTTGGATCGTAGACTTTCCAATGTATGAAAAAGATCCAGATAGTGGCAAGATTGATTTTGGTCACAATCCATTTTCTATGCCACAAGGTGGTATGGAAGCTTTGCAAAATACAGACCCACTAGATATTATCGCCGAACAATACGATATTATTGCCAATGGTCTTGAGCTTTCTTCTGGTAGTGTACGAAATACCAATCCAGAGATTATGTACAAAGCTTTTGAGATTGCTGGTTATGGTCATGAAGTGGTGGACAAAAAATTTGGACACATGATCCAAGCTTTTTCTTATGGTGTACCTCCACACTGTGGTTTTGCTCCTGGTATTGAACGTATGACTATGCTTCTTCTTGGAGAAAAAAATATTCGTACTGTAGTGCCATTTCCAAAAAATCAACGTGCTGAAGAACCAATGGTCGGTAGTCCTTCGGAAGCTACTCCTGAACAATTGAAAGAGCTTAGTATTGAAATCAAGAAGAGTGTAAAATAATTTTTATTTATAAGTTTTAGTCATTACCTATGGGTTTAAATATCCTATCTTTTCATGATATTCAGCTCATACTTATGATTAAGCTTTGTCTTGTTTTATTTTTTGGGTTTGGTCTTTTATCACTTTGGAAGAAATGGCATCCTTTGATTTTTTTGGCTGTGACTGGAATATTGGTTTGTATTTCTTATTTACTTCTGGTCAATAATTTAGGTCTTTCTTTTTGGGGTTTACGTGGTGATGAAGTTACTATTGCTGCCATGTTTGAAATGTTTGCACATGGTAGTTTTTTTTCGGATTTTGCTTTTCCTAATTTGGTTCCTTGGTATCCACCTTTATTTTTTTGGATATTTGCTATACCAGGTAGAATTTTCAACTGGAATGGCGTGCTTATTGACAAAGTTAGTGTGGCAACAACTTTTTTATTTTTTCCTACTTTTGTTTATCTTATTCAAGCTTGGTATTGGAAATACGCCAAACCATATTACGAAAAGATGAATATTGTACCAGGGCAGATTGCGTGGATGTTGGTTCCCTTATTGATTTTTGTCTTTGTAGATTGGGACGCTTTTATTTTGAAACCGTATGAAGTATTGATGGCAGCTAGTAGTGTGATGTGGATTGGATTTTTGCTCAATGATTTGCATCATAATATTTGGAGTAAAAAAAGATTTTTTGTTTATGCTATAAGTGGTGGAATAATATTCATGACTTATTATCTGTGGTTGATTTTTGGTGCTATTGCTATTGCTTGTTCTGGTCTTTTTGTTCACAAAAAAGAACAATGGAAATTTTATAGTAGATTGATTGTTTTGGCTGTAGTTACACTTTTGGTTGCCATGCCATTTCTTGGTCCATTGATTTATATTTATCATAAAAATGGTACAGAAAATTGGTCTACAATTTTAATGTCCATGAAAGGATTATCACTATATGTTTCAATGTTCCAATTATTTAGTTGGAAAGGATTATTATTACTAGCAGGATTTATTGTTCTTATTTTGTATAGGAAAAATATTTACATAAGATCTTTGTTGTTTCTTTTTTTAGCTGGCTATGTTTGGCAGGTGATGGGTTGGCTTACAGTATTATTTTTCTCTGCACCTATCCAAGAGTTTAAGGCTTTTGATTTTTATCATTGTGCTATTTTGGCTTTTGCCTTAGCTTTTGGTATAGAACAATTGTATAAATATTTGGTGGGAAAATATAAAAACATTGATTGGTGTATTGTCGCAGGAACTGTTGGTTTGATATTTTTGTCAGTGAATATGATATTTGGTAATTTTGTTGATGATCCTGTAGTACAAGCACGAAGAATTGAATCTCGGTCATTACGTACACCTGTAGTTCAACTAATAAAATTTTTACAAGAAGACAACAAAGTATTTCCTGGTTCAAAAATAGTTGAGCCTGGTGTGGGGGAGATACATGCTTTTGTTCCTTTGAATGTCTATGTTTATTTCAATCAACACAACAATCATCCGGCAACTCGTTTTGTAGAAAAGAAATATCTTTTGGAATCTTTGGCACGAGAAAGTGATTCTGCTAAATTCTATAAAGAGGCTAGAGAAATTAATTTTGGACCTATTGATCGTTTTGTTTTTTTTAGACAAGAAAAAGATTCAGATAAATACAGAATTTATTTACATATAGATGATTTTCCACATGGTGCAAAGGATGAGACAATTGATTTTTACAAAAGTGTCTTTACAGATGAAAAATATTTTAGCAAAGTTTTTGAAAATAGTGAGTTTGTGGTTTTTGATCTAAAAAATTGATTTGGTTCGTATTAGAAATTAATTATGAAGATTTTATCATTTTATAAATTTATCAAGGAACAAACGAAGCTTTCTTATTCTTTGGTATCTTTAGTAATTTCATTTGTTTTGTTTGGTTGGACAATGAAATATGGTTTTTTCTTTTCTGATGATTTTACTTGGATGTGGCATGGGACAAGAATTGCCAATGGTGAGCTTTCGGCTCTTACAGCTCATATGTCTACTTTTTATTCTCCAGTACTAAATGTTTTTTATGCTGTTATGAGTGTGGTATTTGGTTTCAAAGCTGGCTGGTATTTTTTGTTTGGTATTTTGATTAGTGTTCTTACGGCTTTTTTTGTAGGTTTGTTGGTTTCCAAAATAACTAAGTCTTCGCTTGTTGGTTTTATGGCAGTAGTCCTTTGTGCACTAGTAGGTGGTGCTTATGAACCGCTGATTTGGATTGGGGCCAATATGCATAGTATTGCAGCTTTGTTTATGATAATTTCTACTTTTGCACTTTTGTCAGCCTACAAAAAAACATCCAGAGCTGTGTGGTGGTTTCTACTTTCTTTTGTGACTTTGGTTTTGGCTTTGGCCACAAAAGAGGTGTCAGTTGTTTTGCCGGCCATACTCTTTTTCATTGCAATACCTTATTTGCTAAAGGAGAAAAAAAGTTTTTTTTATTTGAAAAATATTTTGTATTGGTTAGCTACAGCTACTATCTCAATCGTCTATGTTGTACAACAATATTTGTGGCAGAGAGGCAGTGTTTGGGTTACACAAGATGTTTGGAAGTTTAGTGCTGGTAATCTTATTAGATTGCCAATCATTTTACTTGATACATTTGTTCCGTTGAAAAATATAATTTCTGCACAGAATGCAGTTGTTTGTTTGCTAATTGCTTTTTTTGTTTTTGCTTATAGTATTTATAAATTTAGAAATAATAAAATAATGTATATTGGATTATTTTGGTCAGTGATGACAATTTTGCCTGTTATATTTTTCAAAACAGCAGTCTGGTGGGAATTATTACCTTCTAGGTATATGTATACTGTACGTATCGGTATGATTATCTTTGTTTGTACTATTATTGCTGAATTGTACAAAGATGTGAAAAAAAAGAAATTTGCTTATATTTTGTTTGTGTTTTTGATAGTTACTTCTTTTTTTCAAAATATAATAATGTTTGAAACTGTTAAAAAAGAATATAAATATGTATATCAGACTGGTCGTGCTTTATATCAAATTTCTATTACACTTCGTGAAATACAACCAAATAAAGTTATTGTACAGTGGTACAGACCATTCAATAATAATTATGCTCATATGATTGGAGTTTTTGATGTGATTTCACATATTTCAGAAGAAAAAATTATTTTTTTGGATAAAAATGAAAATTACAAATTAAAATCCGGTGAAGTTTTTTTGGGATGGGATGATAAAACTGAAAAGTATTTGTTGACCACAGAATAGATTTTTATTTTTCGTTAATTTTGACTATGGATAAAATTGCTTTAATAATTCCTGTTTACAATGGTGCTGAAGTATTACAAAACACTTTTACAAAAGTTGTTGATTTTGTAAAAAATTTCGATGTCTTGGGTCAAATAATATTTGTCAATGACGGTAGTACAGATAAAACACAAGAATTATTACAAAATTTCAAAATTCAAAATGAAACTTTGCCAATCACTGTTTGTGGTTATGAAATCAATAAGGGAAAAGGTTATGCGATAAAATATGCTAGTAAGTTTTTGAATGAAGAAAACAATTTTGTGGGTTTTACTGATGTGGAATTACCTTATGGTTTATTCAAATTAACAGAAGTGCAGACAAGTTTGTCAAAATATGATATTGTAGTAGGCAGTAGAAAAGAAAATGAAGAAAAACAGTATAGTTTCTATAGATCTATAATGAAGAAGGTGTTCAGACTTTTTGTGCCAAAGGAAATTTCAAATTTTCAGGATACACAATGTGGTTTCAAATTTTTTAGGACTGAAATTTTTCAAGCTATTTTTTCAAGAGTTACGACTTTTCGTTGGGTGTTTGATATTGAGCTTTTTATTATAGCCAATATTTCTAAGTATTCTATTTGTGAATTAACAGTTTCTATTGATAAAAATTTACTAAAGAAAAAAGGTGGTGTTTCTTTGTATAAACACAGTTTCTATATCTTAGCTGATTTGTTCAAGATAAAAAAAAATTTAAAATCTGGAGTTTATGAAAAATAATTTACAAATACAATCCAAAGAATTTTCTGGGCCACTAGATTTACTCTTGTCTCTGATTGATGAAAAGAAAATGGAAATAAGTAAGTTGTCTATTTCGGCCGTGACTGAACCATTTTTGAATTATTTAGACACTTTGGAAGAAATTGAAGCAGAAGAGTTGTCTGATTTTCTTGTGATTGCTGCTAGACTATTACTAATGAAATCTCGTACATTGTTGCCTCAGCTAAATACTGATGAAGAAAGTGGAGTGGATCTTGATGAGCAATTGCGTCTGTATCGTCGTTTTGTGGATGCTAGTAAAAATTTGCACAATATCTGGTTGGATAAAAGTCGAATTTCTTATGGACATATAGAAGAAATAGTGCGTGCCACTGAGATCACTCAACCTCACAATTTCACACTAGAATTGTTATCACAATCTATGGTACAATTGCTCAAGAGATTGGAACCTGTCAAAGCTTTGCCAAATACCTATATAGATAAGACTATTACTATCAAAGAAAAGATAGACAAAATGCGAGCAATGCTCAAGAAATATAAACATGTGAATTTTCGTGATATTCTCTCTGATGTTAGTTCTCGTACAGAAGTGATTGTTTCCTTTTTAGCTATACTTGAGCTTATCAAACAAAATAGTGTGATCTTGAAACAAGATGAGTCGTTTGGGGATATTGAATTGTCAAGAGTTTGAGTGTAGTTTTATAGAAACTGTTTTATAAACAAAATAAACAAAATTAAAATATTTTAGTAAATAGTAAATAGTAAATAGATTACATCTTAGTAGGATTACTATTTACTATTGTCTATTTACTATGTACTTGTAGATTTTGAATTAAAGAAGAAATCTAAAATTATACATATATGGATATAGTATCAGTAATCGAATCAATACTCTTTGTAGCATCCAAACCATTGGTTGTTGTTAAAATTGCCAAATCTTTGGATGTTGAAAAAACAAAAGTAGAAGAAGCTCTAAATTCTCTAGAAAATAAATATACTGCTATTTCTGGTATTCATTTGATTAGAATAGGAGACAATGTTCAGTTGGTCAGTAATCCTGAAAATACTGAATTTGTAGAAAAATTTACTAAGACTGAATTCAAAGAAGATTTGACCAAAGCCCAATTGGAAACTTTGACAGTAGTAGCTTATCGTGGACCGATTACTAGAGCTGAAATAGAAAATATTCGTGGAGTGAATTGCGCAGTGATTTTGCGAAATTTGATGATTCGTGGTTTGGTAAACGAGTTTGAAGATGAGGAACATATTTTGCCAGTTTATGAATTATCTATCGATGCCTTGCGTTTCTTGGGACTTGGTAGTATTGTAGATTTACCTGATTATGAATCTTTGCACAATAATAATTTATTAGCCAATAATAAAGAAACAGACTTAGATGATTAATTTTACCGAAAAAACAAAATTTTCAGACAATTTTCCAAATTTGTGGCGTAATTTGCTCACAATATTTTTGTTGTTGTTAGTTTTTTCTACTGAATTTTTTTACAACAAATTTGATAATGAAAGAAAAATGTATTTGAATATTTTTTTGTCTGATAACACACAAGTCAATGTTACAAAAGAAGGAAACGGCTTAGTGTTGGAAGATGGTGGTGATATTGATTTTTCTAAAAACAAAATTATTACACCAAAATTGATTGCATCTTCAACTCCTTTGAGCCCAGATGAATTTACAGCTAGTAATATTTTGGTAAAAGACAAAGATAGTTCTATAATGTTGTTTGGTAAAAATAGTTATGACAAACATGCTTTGGCAAGTATCACTAAATTGATGAGTGTTTTAGTTTTGTTGGAAAGAAATTTGGATTGGACATCTACTACCACTGTTTCTGTAGACAAAGTTAGTGGCACAAATATTTATGCTGGTGATACTTTCACTTTGGATGAATTATGGAAAGCAACTTTGGTAGCTTCTTCCAACAAAGCTATTTTGACTTTGGTAGATGCTAGTGGTTTATCACGAGAAAATTTTGTGGCTCGTATGAATGAAAAAGCCAAAGAGCTGGGAATGTCTGATACTAATTTTGTAGAATCAACCGGACTTGATGCTAATAATATTTCTACAGCATCTGATGTAGTTATTTTGTTAGATGAAGCTTTGACATATGACAAAATAAAAGACACATTGAATTTGCGAGAAGTAACTTTGTATTCAAAAGAAAGGAAAAAAGAAATTCATATGTGGAATACTGATTGGTTGTTGCTTGGTTGGATACCAAATTCATTATCTATAATCGGTGGAAAAACTGGTTTTATTGACGATTCGTTGTATAATTTTACAGTAGCTATCAAAAACGACGAAGGTCATGTGATTGATATAGTTATACTTGGTGCTACAGAACATGAGTTTCGTTTTACTGAAGCCAAAAAAGTAGCAGAATGGGTTTTTGCAAATTATACTTGGTAAAAAAATAATTATGGTTTCTTCTATTGTTCAATTGTTTGCTAATTTTGACCCACATTGGGCAGTGTTTTTTTTGTCGATGATACCTGTCACTGAATTGCGCGCTTCTATTCCGATTGGTATTGAAGTTTATCATTTGGCTATTTGGAAGGTGTGGCTTATTTCAGTAGTAGGATGTTTTTTGCCAGCTTTATTCTTGCTTTGGGTGATGCCACAATTGCATGATTTTCTAATAAAATCAAAAGTGTTTGGTAAAATGTTTACTACAAGATTAAAACAAGCTGAAAAAGCTTTTTCTGGTAAATATGCTAAGTATGGTGCTTTGGGTTTGGTAATTTTTATCAGCATTCCTTTACCTCTTACTGGTAGTTGGTCAGGAGCTCTTGTTGCTTTTATTTTCAATATTCCATTTAAGAAATCTTGGCCTCTTATTTTGGCTGGAGTTTGTGTGTCAGCGACTATTGTAACTTTGATTACTCTTTTTGCTGGAGGAACGATTAGAGGCATTTTTTGATTTAGTTAAAAATGTATTTAACAAAAACCTTGTTTAATTAGTTAAACAAGGTTTTTAATTTTGAATTTAGTAATTTTAAATTTTGAAACAATTTTATAATTTAAAAATTTTGAAAAACACCTATTTTAAACAATTTAAAATTAAATCATTAAAAAATTGTTTTAAAATTTAAAATTTTTGAATTAAAATCTTTGCAGATTATTAAAACTTAATAATCTAGTCAACCGTTATCAACACAATTTCCGGTGGATCAAATAATCTCGCTCTTGGTCCACTTTCACCAACGCCACTTGTTACAAATATTTTGTTTCCATTTGATAAGTTGTGTAAACCCTCATAAAAATTTGTTGGAATAAGATCATCAATTCTTCCGATTGGTCCAAAAAAAGGTAGTCGTATTTGTCCACCATGTGTATGTCCGGACAATGTCAAATCTATATTTGGATAATTTCCTATAAATAAAAATAGGGGATTGTGGATAAGAGCAATTGTAGCTAAGTCTTCTGTTCTGGTATCTAGGATACTCAAATCAAGTTTATTAGCTAGTACGCAATCTCCACCAAAGAGATAAAAGCTTTGATTATTGACAGTGATTATATTCAAATCATTGACTAAATAATGAATACCTAATTTTTTCATGGTAGTTTGTATTTCTACACTCCAATCTGCATTGTAAATACGGTTTTTGTTCCAGCTTTTACCATCACCAATTCCATGTTCATGATTGCCATTTACATCATAAGTAGGAATTTGTTTGGCAAGTTCTGCCAAAGGAGTGAGGTAATTTAGCTCTTCTGGATTGTAGTCACTATTATACAAATTGTCTCCACCAATAAGTACAATATCAGGTTTCAAATCCAAAATTTTTTTGACAACTTTTTTTACCCAGTCTGCTTTTTTGTAAGGACCAACGTGTAGATCTGAAATAAAAGCAATTTTTATTGGTTTATCAATTTTGGCTAGATCTATTTCTTGTCTGTTTATAACAATTATTTTTGGTTCTACGAAACTTCCCCAGAGAATTATAGCTGTTCCAAACAAAAGAATTATAGATAATGCTAGAGTTATTTTTTTGTGTTTTGCTTCCCAACTGTTTGGTCGTTTGTAAATACTGTATAAAAAAATGACTGCAGGGTAAGCAGTTATAAAAAGTATTAGGGTAATAAGTATGTCGTAGTATTTGGACATTTAAGTTAAAAGTTTGTTTTGTTCAATGCGAACAGTAAAGTCAAAAGTCTATAAAGTTAAAAGTTTATAAAGTCATTTGGTTTAGAGACCTTTGGCTTTATGGACTTTTAGACTTTTGACTAAATTGTGTGCCCGAAGAGAGAATCGCCACAGAAGTAGAGACTCCGTCTCACTTCATGGCAAGAACTCTCACATTTATTATTTATCTATTTGTGCCCGAAGAGAGAATCGAACTCTCACTCCCGAAGGAACACGATTTTGAGTCGTGCGCGTCTACCAATTCCGCCATTCGGGCATATTTAGTTGTTTGATTTTTTAAGAAGTAATTTTAGCATTCTTTTTCCTGTACTTGTTTTCAAATACATTTCTCTTCTAATTGAATCTTCTTTTGCTATAAATGCTTCGTAATAAATCAATTTTAAAGGTCTATTATTTTTTGTAGATTTTACTTTTCCACTATTATGTTCAATGATACGTCTTTTTAAATCATCTGATCTTCCTGTGTATAATTTTCCGTTAGACATTTTTAAAATGTAAACGTAGTGCATAATTATATAAATTTAACAATTCCGTCAAGCAGTAGGGCTTACTTCGTAGCTCACTGCTTGATGCCCTTAGTAAAAATTTATGATAAATTTTTTGCCTTTAATCCGTGAGCCCAAAAGTGAGACGGTAGTCTCTACTTTACGGGCGCCATTCGGGCATATTTAACAATGCAAGAATTATATAGATTATTGTGATTTTTGTCAATATTTGGTATACTTATAATTAGTTAGATTTATATTAAATTTTTTAGAAGATAATTTATCTTTTGCCTTGTTTCGTTGGCTTAGGATTATAAAAAAATATGTCAAAAATTATTGCAGTTGTCAATCAAAAGGGTGGAGTAGGTAAGACCACTACAGCTATCAATTTAGCTGCTTTTTTGTCTGAAATGGGGAAGTTTGTGTTACTTGTTGATTTGGATCCACAGGGTAATGCTACTAGTGGACTGGGTATTGATAGAGACAATGTTGGAGCTGGTATTTATGAAGCTTTGGCCAAACAAAAGAGAATTCATGATATTATTTATAATACTGCTCACGATGGTTTGCGTGTTGCTCCAGCTACACAGAATTTGGCTGGTGCGTCTATAGAATTAGTTGATGTAGAAAATAGAGAATTTCAATTACGAGATTTATTATCAGAAGTAAGTCATGCTTATGATTATATTATTATAGATTGTCCACCATCTCTTGGGCTTCTCACTATCAATGGTCTTGTTGCTGCTCATGAATTACTTATTCCTGTTCAAGCAGAATATTATGCTTTGGAAGGTCTTGGACAACTTTTGAAAACAGTTGAATTGGTAAAAACAAATCTTCATCCAGATTTGGGTATTTTGGGAGCAGTATTAACTATGTTTGACAAACGTACCAAATTATCCACTGAAATCATGAATGAACTTTACAAATATTTCCCAAACAATATTTTCCGATCTGTTATTCCACGTACTGTGAGATTGGCTGAAGCTCCAAGTTTTGGAAAATCTATTTTGCATTATGAACCACATGGCAAAGGTGCAAAATCTTATGAAAGATTAGCTAGAGAAATTATTGAAAAACACTCAAACTAAATATACAATTATAAATAAACAAATTCCAAACAAATCACAATATACAAAAAATGTAATTTGAGAGTTGTAATTTTTTAAACAAAACATTTTTTACAAATTTTAACTATTATAATGTATGGCTCTTGGTAAAGGTCTCAATTCACTTATTCCTCAACAAAAAAAAGTTTTCAATATCATTCGCAAAGAAACTGGTATTATTAATGGTCCAGATAGGGTCTGGCAAATAAATATTTCAGATGTTGTTCCTAATCCAGAACAACCAAGAAAAGAATTCAATGAAGAAGAATTACAAAGTTTGGTAATGTCTATCAAGAAACATGGCATTATGCAACCTTTGGTAATGACCGAGAGATCTGAAGGTGGTTATGAGCTTATTGCTGGTGAAAGACGTTTGCGAGCGGCTGGTTTGGCTGGTCTTTCTACTGTTCCAGCTTTGATACGTACAGCTACCCAACAAGAAAAATTGGAATTGGCTCTCATTGAAAATATTCAAAGACATGATTTGAATCCTATTGAAGAAGCTTATGCTTATTCTCGTTTACTCGAGGAATTCAATCTTACTCAAGAACAAGCCGCCGAACAACTTGGCAAAAGTCGTCCAGCCCTTGCCAATACTATCAGACTTTTAGATTTACCAGAAGTCATTCAGAAGGCTCTTATCAAGGGAGATTTTAGTGCTGGCAAAGCTAGGGCTTTGCTTAGTCTCAAGACTGAAAAAGAACAAATTGATATGTTTCAAAGTATGATGGGACAAAAGATGAGTGTGCGTGATGTCGAAAGTTTGGTGGCCAGTAAAAAAAATAATAATTCAAAAGATCCAAATATATCTGCTCAAGAAAAAATATTGGAAGAAAAATTGGGATCAAAAGTTACAATTTCTGGTAGTGCTAAAAAAGGAAAAATAATAATTAGTTTTGATTCGATGGAAGAGTTGAAGAGGTTGATTAGTGAATTGAGCTAATCTTTTTTTATTTATTTTATAAAAAATATGCCAAGTAAAGATAAAACATTAGACAAAAAATTTGCTGATGCAAATAAGAAATTTGCAAAAGCCATAAAAGATTTCAAAACACAACAAAAATCTATTGTTGGTAAAATGCGTGCAATTATAAAAAATAAAAAAATAGTCAAACTTAAGGGGGATATTAGTAATTTTTAATTTTAATTGTATGTCAGGGACACCAGAAAAAAATATACCTCCATTAGAACAAGAAATAGAAAAACCGGTGATAGAAGGGGAAAAGACAACAACTGAAAAACCTTCTCTTGATACCGAACAACTCGCACAATCAGAATTTCATGCCATTGAGCTTGTATCTTCGCTTTCTGAAAATGCAATGAAAACTTTTGAGACACTCCAAAACGAAGCAATTTCTCTTGAAATTTCTGAAGAAGAAATATCAATTTTTTTACAGGAACTCGGAGAAGCAAAAACAACATTGCAAACTGCTCTTGAGAAGTATACAGAAGAATTGAATAAGTTGAAACTTGAAGTGACTGCTGCAGAAGATTTGATGAAAGAATTTGAATTAGAAGAAACAGATGATGTAACATCTCTCAAAGAAAAACTAAAAGAATCTCAACAAGAAACACAAAAACGTGAAGCAACTATAAGGAATGTAGATACTGTCGGTACAAAAGCTCAGGGAGAATTATCAAAAAGAAAAGAAGGGAAAGAAGCGCGAGAAAAAGAGAAAAAAGATAAAACAGCATATTTGACTAGTTTAAAGAAAAGTGGACTTGATATCAATTTAGTCATTGAGAGTGTGTCGTCATTAGACAAAAATGGGACAATAGATGCGCAACTCAAAGAGCTGAGTAGTGATATTGAATCAACGATAAAAAAACTACCACCTGAAGGTAAACAGGAGATGCAGGTGTTACTTCAAAAATACGCAGAAGAAAAAACAAGAATTACTAAAAAAATAGATGCTCTATCACAAGATTTTGTTGAATCAGATGGACTAAAGGCTGATCTTGTAAAAGCAGAGACCGTCAAAGCAAATCAAAAATTGTATGATAATGTGATGTCAAAAATCAAAATAAAACGCCAAACAGAATTAGACACGTATACCGCCGAAAAAGGCGTGGAATTACAGACTGAATTAGAGAGTATCTTAGAGTCTGAAGAAAAAGAAAAACAGAATATACTAAAAAAATATTTGGGCGATGAACTAGTAGAAAAAACTCTTCTTGACGAGAGTAATGGAGTTGATTTGAAATCGCTCACAAAAGAATTAGCACAAAAAATTAATCCTCAATCAAAAAGTTTGGATTACAAAATGATACGCAATTTGTCACCAGAAGTGATGCAGGAAATAGTGAATAATCTGGATATTGAACAAGTCGCGCAGATTACTAAAAATAAAGGTGATCTAATTTATTCTCGAGAGTTTATACAAAAAAAAGAAAAATTGGTCAGCGACGTAATACAAAAAATAGAAAATGGTGACTTGTTACGAGAACAAGAATCTCTTTCTCAAACAAGAGCTGATCTGTACACAGGTAAAATTGTTGATGAAAATAAAATCAAAGAATTTTTTCAAAAAATAAATGAACTAAGAAAAAATGTAGGATATACAATTCAATTAGTAGATAGAAACGGCCATTTTCCCGAAAGCTATCCTCAGTATGTAGTTAAAGATTCAGACTACCGTTCAGCAGGTGATACATTAAGTGAAATAGATGACATACTAAAGAAGCATAAAGAGTCTCCTTCCTACATAAGAAATTTTGGTCTTGAGATTAAATTAAAACTGGACTACCAAGCAGCGCAAGAAAAAGAAGTTGAATTTAAAAAACAAGAACAACAGGAAGCTGAATCAAAAAGGAAGAAAGAGGAGGTTGAAGCGCAACAAAGACAATTTGAAGCTGAAGAAAATGCACGACATGCACACAACAAAGAAATATTGTTATCTAGTAAAGATGAAATAGTGGATATAGTAGAAACTTCTTCATTATTAGATTCACAAACAGACGTTACTATTGCGGAAATGGAAAAAAATATCCAAACGAAAGAGAATCAAAAAACTTTTATTGAAAAAATTCTTAACCAAATAAAAAAACCACTTGATGCAGAGACACAAATATCATATACAAAAATTAAAGAATTACATTCTAGTATAGATTTACGTATCAATAATTTGAAAAAAAAGGTTGAATCAAAAAAATTATCTGAAGAAGCAATCAAAAAATATGAAGCTGAAAAAGCCAAAAAGGCTGAGGAAGACGCTAAGTATGAACGTGACAGGGCAGAAAAACAAAAATTAGAATCAGAACAAAAAAAGGTTGAATTGTTGAAAGAATTGGATAAGATAGAATCTTTTATAGATAGCTCTATACCTAGATACAAAGAAATTGAAGCAAAAATCGCTGATTTACCAAATGAAAAAATAAAATTGTCAAAAGTTTTGGATACTCTTAATAGTGTTAAATTTGGTGTTTTTAAAAAAAGTGAAACTTTGCAAGATGAAAATGGTCAGGATTTTGAAGTAAATAAAAAGAATGAGAATTTTAAAAAAGCAGAATACATCGCTAAAGTTAAAGCAGTAGAAGATGAACAACTTCCTACTGGTAAATTAATTTCTGAAAGTAGAGGTATAAAAACGGAGTTACAATACTATTCTTTCAAAGAGTTTAATAAAACAGAAAAAATATCTGTCTTAAGTAAGGAAGACTTAGTAATTGTAAAAAATAGATCTGAAAGTATCAGACAAAAGATTAAAGATAATTTTGGTATAACTGTAGATTCTAATATCTAAAAATTAAAAACATATTCTTTTTTAGAATATGTTTTTTTGATATTTAGTTGTTTGTTAACTCAATATTTATTTCTCTCCCTTCTTCGGCAAAATATTGAAGAATTTGGCAATACTACTTTTTGGTCTGGTATAATTTAGGATATGCTCTTTTGCTGTATGAGTTTTGACAAATTTGAGCCAATCAATACTTGGTCCTTTGCGGTTTTTGTCAATAGTAATTTCTACGATATCACCATTTCTAAGTTCTGTGTCTAGACTAACCATTTTTTCATTGACACGTGATCCTATACATTTGTTACCAATATCTGAGTGAATATGAAAAGCAAAATCCACAGGCGTAGCTCCTTCTGGCAAATCTATCACATCACCTTTTGGGGTAAGTACAAAAATTCTGGTTTGTAAAAAATCTACTTTCATTTCTTCTAAATCAGATAATTTGTTCAAAATATCTTTTTGAATTTGGGCAAGTTCTTGAACCCATTTTATTTCTTTGTTTGGTCTTCTGCTACCGTTTTCGTCATAGTGCCAGTGAGCTGCAATACCATATTCAGCGTCTTCGTTCATTTCCAAAGTACGAATTTGGAATTCGACAGGCTCACCATTTTCAGCAAATACTGTGGTATGCAAAGATTGATAACCATTTGGTTTTGGTTGAGCAATATAGTCTTTGATTCGTCCTTTGATTGGTTTCCAGATACTGTGCAAAATTCCTAGAGTTGCATAACATTTGGCAATATTGTCCACAATAATACGAATCGCGACTATATCATAAATTCTAGCTATTTCGTTGTTTTTGTTGAGTAGTTTTTTGTAAAGACTGTATAATTTTTTATTTCTACCATGAATAGAAATAACTGAGATATTGGATTTGTCTAATTCTTTTTTGGTAATATCAATAATGTGTTTGAAGTATTTTTCTTTTCCTTGTAATTTTTCATCACGCATTTTTTTGACTCGTTCGTATTCTTTTGGATAGACGAATTTGAAAGACAAATCTTCAAGTTCTCCTTTCATCTCATCCATACCTAGACGATTGGCAATAGGAGCATATATTTCTAGACTCTCTAAGGCAATACGATATCTTTTTTGTGGTGGTAAGGCATCAAGAGTTGTCAGATTGTGAATTCTGTCAGCAAATTTCATAATCATCACACGGACATCTTCAGCCATAGCTATAAACATTTTGCGTAAGTTTTCAATATATCTTTCGACACCACGATATTTTAGTTTTCCCAATTTGGTAATACCTTTGACCAAAGTATATATTTCTTCGCCAAAATTTTCTTTGATGTCTTCCAATGTTCTACTTGTATCCTCTGGAACGTCGTGTAATAGGGTAGCTACGATGATAACAGGATCAATGGACATATTTGCCAAGATATAGGCTGCTGCCAAAGGATGGGTGATATATGGCTCTCCAGAGCGTCTTGTTTGTCCTTTGTGGGCTTCATTGGCGAAATCAAAGGCAAGACGAATCATATCAAAATCAGCCTTTTTGTCATAGGATTCTATTTTTTTGATAAGACCGTTGATTGTCTGATTTCTGTGAGGCATATATATATTAAATTTGTTTATTTTACACTAATCTCCTTTATCTAATATAACAAAAACCTTTATTTTAGGCAATGGTATCTTTTTTCTTTTCAATAAAATCACAAGTTTTTTTCTCAGTTTCTTTGATATCAGAAAAATCTCTCAAGTTTTCCCATTTGTCGTGGAAATTTTGGGCATCGAGATAATCAACAAATTTATTGTATTGACTATGTGTTTTTCTTATTCTATTGGCATATTTGATTGGGCACCAGTAGCGCTCTGTACGTCCAGCAATCTCAGTAGCATAGCGAAGAAGATTGTTGAAGTAACTACAATAGACACAATTGAATTTTTCTAACCAGTTGAGGTAGGGAAGTAATTGTCGATCGTAAATGAAATAATCTCTAGCTTTAACACGTGGAATACTATAGAATCTAAAAGCTATTTGATGATAAATTTCCATACAAATATGGAAAAATAGTGCTGGAACAAACATACCATAGATAAATGGCATACTAATCAAATAACGAAGATTGATAGGAAAAATACTCTTGAGTGAACTTATTTTCCATTGTTTTAGTTTTTCTCGTTGAGCTTTTAGCTCGGTTAAGACATTGGTCTTGGCATCGAGAGTATTCATGGCGCGCTCAAAAGCAGCGAAGACCTCGTCGCCGAATTCGGAAAGTTTTTTTAATTCAATATCTTTGGTTTTGCCGAGGCTTTCTTGGATTTTTTTGAGACGAGCTTGGAGTTCTTGTTTGGTTTTGTTGATCATGTTGATAAATTAATTCTGAGCTTAATTCAGGATGTCTATAGTATACACAAGAGGGGGTATTTGGGCAATCTTGAAGGATTAAAAAACACCAGCGTCATTATGTGGACTTGGTTTGGAATCTTTTTTAAATAGATTTTTTTGTATTAAAAGAGATTTTGATTTCTTAAAAATCTATATAGAAAAAATTATATTATTTTTTTGATTTTTTTGATATTAATTTTTTTTCTTAGTCCAACTTCCGCGTTTTTTACTTGGTGCTTCAGCAATTAGTTTTTCACATTCTTCTTGTGTCAGTTCTTTTGGTTCTTTATCTTTAGGAATTTTGGCATTTATTTTCTTTTCAGTGTCTGTTATATACGGGCCATAGCGACCATTGAGGACTTGAATTGGACTGTCTTTGAAGAGTTTGATTGTTTTGTTGGCGCCAGCTTCTTTCTTTTCTTTGATTATTTCCAAAGCTTTTTCTAATGTGATAGTATATGGATCATCATCTTTGGTAGAATAAAATTTGGCACCAACTTTGATATAAGGTCCGAAGCGCCCGATGTTGGCTAATATTTCTTCGCCATCTTCATCTTTACCAAGAGTCCGTGGTAGTTGAAATAGTTCTAGAGCTTCTGCTAAGGTAATTGTTTCTACACTTTGATTAGATTTTAGTTTGGCAAAAGTTGGTTTTTCTTCATCATCTTTACTACCTTTTTGAACAAAAGGTCCGAAGCGTCCAATGCGTCCATAGATTGGTTTTTTTGATTTGGGATCAATACCAATTTCACGCATGGCATTGGTTTCTTCTTTGGTTAGACTTCCTGTTTTTTCTAGTAAATTTTTGTGAAATGGAACATAAAAATTACTGATAATTGGTTGCCAGTCTTTGGTGCCATTGGCTATTTCATCAAGATTTTCTTCCATACCAGCTGTGAATTTGTAATCTACAATTTGATCGAAGTGTTCAACCAAAATACTATTGACGAGCATCGCAATATCTAATGGTTTCAATCTTTTGTTTTCATCACGCTCTACATAGCCACGACTTTCAATTGTGGAAATTGTTGGAGCATAAGTAGATGGACGGCCAATACCATATTCTTCTAGAGCTTTGACCAAAGTCGCATCAGAGTAGCGTGGTTTTGGTTCAGTAAAGTGTTGTTCAGGTTTTAGTTCTTTGCAAGCAACTTCTTCTCCAATAGACAATGTAGGCAACATTTCTTCTTTTGTTTGTTCTGGATAAAGTTTGAGCCAGCCGTCAAAGACTATTGTTTGACCACTGGTTCTAAACATATATTGTTTGGCTTGTACATCTATAGTAGTTTTGTCCAAAGTCGCAGTGGCTAATTGAGTGGCAACTGCACGTTTCCAAATAAGAGAATATAGTTTCAACTGTTGAGGATCTAGATAAGCACTGATTGATTCTGGAGTTTTGTTTGGATCGGTTGGGCGAATCGCTTCATGGGCTTCTTGGGCATTTTTACTTTTGTTTTTGTAAACACGAGGTCTGTCCAAAGTATATTTGGCACCATAATTTTTACTAACAAAACTTTTTGTTTCAGTCAAAAATTTTTCTGACAAATTTAGAGAATCAGTACGCATATAAGTAATCAGACCGACTTGGCCTTCACTACCAATTTTGATACCTTCATAAAGTTGTTGAGCAAGGCGCATGGTTTGTTTGGCAGAGTAACCCATTTTGTAACTTGCATGTTGTTGTAAAGTTGAAGTTGTAAAAGGAGGTGGAGGAGTGCGTTTGGTTTCTTTTTTAGTCAAATCTTTTATAATGTATTTGCTACTTTCCAAATCTTTCAAAATATTATCTATTTGAATTTGTTTTTTCAAATCAAGTTTGTCTATTTTTTTGTCATCAATACTATATAATTTACTAGAGAAGTCTTGTCCTTTGTGAAATAGTGCATCGAGTGACCAATATTCTTCTGCTACAAAAGCATTTCTTTCTTGTTCTCTTTCTACTACTAGGCGAACTGCAACAGATTGGACACGTCCAGCTGAGAGACCTCTGGAAACTTTTTTCCATAAGAAAGGTGATAATTCATAACCAACTATTCTATCCAAAATACGGCGGGCTTGTTGGGCATCAACTAATTTTTGATCAATATGACGAGGGTTGGCTAGAGCTTCTTCAATTGCACTTTTAGTGATTTCATGAAAAACAATACGTTTGGCTTTGGCTGGATCAATTTTGAAAATTTCAGCCAAGTGCCAAGAAATAGCTTCTCCTTCACGGTCCTCATCGGATGCGAATATCACTTCAGTAGCTTCTTTGGCTAATTTTTTTAGTTTAGTCACTTGAGCTGTCTTGTCTTTTGGTACTTCGTAAGCTGGTTCAAATGTACCACCAGCAATATCAATACCCATTTTACTTTTTGGTAAATCACGGATATGTCCAAAAGAAGATTCAACTTTGTAAGCTGATCCTAGAAATTTGGAAATTGTTTTGGCTTTGGTAGGAGACTCAACGATGACTAATTTCATAAAACGTTCTTTTTAGTATTGTGAGTTAAATGTAAGTTACAAGAAACAAGATACAAACAAATTTCAAATTACAAAATCCAAATTACAAATTTTTGATATTTAGATTTTGGATTTGATTTGTTATTTGGATTTTGTAATTTGTTATTTAGGTATAATAGCACATTATCATCCACGCACGATATACATCATATTTCCGAGATTGCGGACTTTACCTTTCATTTCCATAATTGTCAAGGTGGCGCTAATCTCAGTACTACTAAGTTTGCTAGCTTTGGTAATCTCATCAATATGTTTTGGTTCTTGACTTAATACGGCCAAAACAGCATTTTCTTGTGGTGAATCTCCCAAAATTTGTTTATTTGTAACATAAACTTCGATATCTTGCAAATCTAGACCTTCAAGTATGTCTTCACTGCTAGTAACTAGTTTTGCACCGTTTTTGAGAAGATTGTTTGTTCCTTTGGATGTAGGAGAAGTGATGTTTTGTGGTATAGCAAAGACTTCGCGACCAGATTCCATAGCATATTCTGCAGTAATCAATGCTCCAGATTTCTCAGCTGCCTCAATGACTAAAGTACCAAGTGACATGCCGGCAATAATTCTATTTCTTCTAGGAAAAGTAAATTTGTTTGGCAAAGTCCCTGGAGGATATTCAGAAATTAGAGCTCCATTATTTTCTACAATTTGCTCAGCTATATTTTTGTGCTCTCCGGGATAGATGTGATGTCTATTTATGCCAGATCCAAGTACGGCAATAGTTTTGCCATGATTTTGAAGTGTGGTAGTGTGAGCAATAATATCTATACCAAAAGCTAAGCCACTAACAATAGTTACACCTTGGTTAGACAATTCACCAACCAATTTTTCAGTCACTTGTTTACCATAAGTACTATATTTTCTAGTACCAACAACAGCGAGATTGAAATCGTCTGGTGCAAGTTTACCTCGTACGAAAAGACAAAATGGTGGATCATAAACTTCTTTGAGTAGTTTCGGATAGTTTTTGTCTGTTAGGATCAAGCAACTGATTTTTTCTTGTTCAAGAATTTTATGAATTTTTTCTTCATCAAGTTTTTCTCGCCAAACTAGAAATTCATGGATTATTTTTTCATCAATTTTACTTTTCAAAAGTTCATCAAACTCTGCTTCCCAAACTTCATCCAAAGAAGAAAAAACTGCCAGTAGTTGCTGGTAGCGATTAACAGTAATTTTTGGAAAATGAGCTAGGAGAATTTCTTTTTGCATGTGGTTAAAAAATCTTGAACGGAGTGAAAGATCTGTTGACTCTACTGTACTTGCTGATTTAAGATACAAGCTCCATTATTTTTGCTATTGTTTTATCAACACTATTTTGTAATTTTTTCTTTTCCAAAATACCAAATTTACCCAAAACAAATTTGATAGTGTCAGCCATTCTTTTTTTGTTTTCACTAGCAATACCAATACGAAATCTCCAGAAATCTTGTGTGCCAATATGTTCTATAATTGATTTTATTCCATTGTGTCCTGCAGGACCACGGTTTTCTTGTAATCTTACTTCACCAAGCAAAATATCTTTATCATCATGAATTACTATAATATCTTTTCTATTCATTTTGTAAAATTGTCCAATATTTTGGACAGCTTCTCCAGATTTGTTCATGAAGGTCATAGGTTTGACTAAAATTACTTTTTCATTGTGCACTACACAACCAGAAATAAGAGCATTGAATTTTTTACTCAATTCCCAATCATTTATGCCACAGGATAGAAGATTTTCATGTAGTTGATCAAGTATCAAAAATCCGACATTGTGACGAGTTTTTTCGTATTTTTTGCCTGGATTGCCTAGTCCTACTATTAATTTCATATCAGAGTTTAAATTTTTTATTTTTTGACCTTTGCCATCTTGATAACAATTGGTGTAGCTAGAAAATTGAATTTTTCACGGAGTTTGTTTTCAATAAAATTCAAATAAGAACGATGAAGTGAAGTGCGTTGTTTGATAAATAATTTGAAAATCGGTGGTTCAGTATTTATTTGTTTGAATCCAAGAACTTTTGGTTGTTTGGTACCTTTACCGCGAGATGGTTTGTGAGTTTTGACAATACGATCTATGAATTTACTTAGAGCATTTTCTGTAATTGTGGTTTTTCTAGCTTCGATAGCTTTCAAAATTGTTGGGAAAATTTGTTGTGTTCTGTAGCCAGTTTTGCCACTTATAAATAGTATAGGTGAAAAATCCAAATGAGGAAAGTGACTATAGACCATTTGTTTGACTTCATTTCTGTGAGAATCACTATTATCTTCTGCTAGATCCCATTTGTTTACTATTATTATAACACTTTTACTCTTTTTTTCTATTAGACCGCCAAGTTGCATATCTTGAGTAGAGATAGGTTCACTACCATCCAAAACTAATAAAATAATATCAGAATGAACGATAGTATCAATACTTCTTTGTATACCAGCTCTTTCTAGGTAACCATCTACTCTGGCTTTGCGACGAATACCAGCTGTGTCTATGAAAGTAATTTTGTGTTTTTTTCCATCAAAATCATATTCAATGTCTGTATCAAATGGTTCGCGAGTAGTGTGAGCAATATCACTAACAATTACTTTGTCTTCTCCAATTATTTTGTTGAAAATTGATGATTTGCCAACATTTGGTTTGCCTATTAGACTGACTTTTGTAGTTTCAATTTTTTCTTTAGTCTTTTTTGGACGTTTGGATAATTTATTCAAATTTTTGTATAAAATATCCAAGAAATCACCAACACCTTTGCCATTTATAGCTGAAATTAAAATTGGTTCACCAAGACCTAGTTTGTAATAACTTTGGTCAAAACTCATTACATCTTTTTTGTCGTCGGCTTTGTTGGCAACTAAAAATATTTTTTTGTCTTTGTAAGTACTTTTTATTTTTTTAGCCAATTCTTTTTCTTGAGGTAAGAGAGGGGATTGAGCGTCAACCAGCATGATTATTATATCCGCACTTTCTAGCGCCATAGTGGCTTGTTGGATTATTTCATTAGCAAAAAATTCATTTTCATCATTATCCACACCTCCGGTATCAATAATATTTATTTCTTTGCCACGCCAAACAGCGACTCCTTCGTTGTTGGTTCTAGTTGTTCCTGATATATTGGAAACTAAAGCTTTTTTGTATTCCAATAAAGTATTGAAAAAAGTAGATTTACCAACATTGGCTCTGCCGATGAGAACTATGGTTGGTAAATTATTTTTGATGATTTTTTTTTCTATCATATATTCAAATAATTTCGAATTTTAAATTTTTAAACAATAAATTAATTTTGAAATGTCTAATGGTATGGTAATTTGAAATTCAAAATCTATTTCTTACTCAACGAAGTCATCCCCCAAAACTACTATAATGTCAGTAGAGCTTGACATAGGTTTGATACCGTTTGGTACGTCTATTTTTATTGGTATATGTAATTCTTTTTGTAATCCTTCCAAGACTCCTGTGATGTCTTTGTCTTTTGGTGCAAAGGAATAAATTCCACTATTACTAAATGGTTTTAGTTCTGTTGCCAAATTACCAACATTATCTATAAAAAATTTTTCATCGAGCAATCTTTGTTTTAGTCTAGCAGCTAATCCTGCTTGCCAAGTACCATTTTCAATCTCTACTGTAGCCCAATCTAATTTTGGTGATTCTTGAAGTGGTGTTTCATCAGTTGTCGTAGTCACTTTGGCAATATTACTATCTGTAAAGATATTTTGTATAGCACTATTTATTTCATCAAAATTTCCTGTATTAGGGCCTAGTAGAAAAGCACCATCAACTCCTGTATAACTATGTAAGTAACCACCAATGCTATCATCCAAAACTAGATGTTTGACATTGTCTCCTTGAATATCTTTGGCCATGCGTATGAAACTGAGTATTTCATCAAATCCCATATTGGTGGTCATGTGTTTTTCCAAAGAATCTATAATGTTTTTTATTTTTACTGGATTAGTAAGAGTGCTAAAAGATAAGATTTTGTCTTTGAGAGCTTGTATGATTTTTTGTTGTCTGGAAGATCTGGCAAAATCTGAACCTTCACTATTGTTACCATGTCTAGAACGAGTAAATTTTAGAGCTGTTGCTCCGTCAAAAGTTTGTAGTCCTTTTTTGAAAGAAACTGTTTGGTACAAATCATTGTCAGCAGGATACATGTAGTCTGTAAATGAGTTGTCTACATTGACACGTACACCACCGACTTCATCTATTATATCGGAAAAAGCTTGAAAATCTATTCTTATATAATAAGGTATATCCAAATTGAAAGTTTTTGAAATTACTTGTGTGGCATAAGCACCACCCCATTCAGCTTTTTGTACTTCTCCGATAGAATTGGCACTATTTATTTTTCGGACATATCCGTCTATCTCTATTCCTAGATCACGAGGAATGGATATCAAGGCTATATCATTGGTAGATGGTTTGATACTAGCTATCATTATGGTATCTGTCAAGTAGGGACCGTCATGTCCAAGACCGCCCATGCCAAGAAGTAAAACGTTTATTCTATCATCTTTTTGTCCTGTTAATTTTGATTCTGGTTTGAACAATAGGTAAGCCAATTTTTGGAATAGTCCTTGAGGTTTTTTTGGTTCTAGAGTGTTTTCATTGTAATCCAAAGGATTTTTTGTACTGCTTATTTTTTTTGCATAACTGAAGCCAAAGAAAACTAAAGTCAAAATTAGAGGTATCAACAACAAAAATAACCATTTTTTTAGGTTAGTTTTTGGTTTTTCTTCTTGGTTTTCTTCGTATAAAAAATTAACATTATCCATAATTGTAAAGTGAAATTAATTATACTACAAAAAAACTATTTTAGCAATTTTACTAAGTGATTTATTTATAGTTTATAATTGACTTTATGAATTTTTTACTAATAAAAACATCAGCCCTTCTTTAGGCTGATGTTTGTGTTTCTGGATTATTTGTTGATTCTTCTTTTGGTTTTTTTTTGATACTTTTTTTGCTAGGGGAGTAAAGTGTATTTTTTATTTTCCACTTATCCACATACTGACCAATACCGTATTTTTCTGCTTTGTTTTTGACTGTAATTTTCTTTTGTGACCAATTTACTAGACTTTCAAAGTTTATTTTATATCTGCCAGCCACTACAACATAGGTTATTTCTTGGCCTTTTATAGCTCTTCTAATAGTCTGAGGGTTTACACCAAATAATCTTGCTGCCTCAGATATAGACACTCTAATTATTTCTTTTGAATTGTTAATTGGTTCTGACATATATTGGCATTTGTATAGGGTAATATTAACAAAAAAAGCCTTTTTTGTCAAGTTTGGTTCTTTTTTGGCTTAAAATTAAGGTAATTGTGGTTTTTTGTATACAGTATTATATACAAAGATAATAATTTGTTTATAAGAGGTTGTTTTTTAAAAGTATATATTATTGTATACAAAAAAGTCTGTAAAGTCGAAAGTTCATAAAGTCGAAAGTCCCTATAAATTAATATAAAGTTAGACTACTTTTAGTAATAGGTTATTGGCTATTTTAATGACTTTTGACTTTAAGGACTTTGTAGACTTTATGGACTTTCTTCTTCTGACTACATTTTGTACACAGTTTATTGCTTTTTTGGGTAGTATATGGTATAGTTGCCTACACTTTTTTATGAAAAAAGACTGTTTAATTTTTTATTTTTTAGCCATTTTTAGCAAAGTTTGATAGAGTATTGTTATTTAGGTGTAACACTTTTTTATTTTTAGCGACTACTATTATGAGCTCGAAGTACACTGAAAAGATTCTAGTCCATAAAATTCAGCAAGACGGAGATACTGACAGCTTTGCTATTCTTTATGATCTTTATATACAAAAGATCTACAGGTTTACATATTTGAAACTTGGCAATAGAGAAGAAGCTGAAGATATTACTAGTGAAGTATTCCTAAAAACTTGGAATTATCTTATTTCCAATAAAGATCAAGTTATAAAAAGTTTTAGTGGTCTTATCTATAAGATAGCCCGCAACACTTTGATAGATTTTTATCGTCAAAATTCTCAGACTGAAATTTCTTTAGAAGACTTGGGAGAAATAAAAGTGGATACAAAAATTATTAAATCATTGGATGACAAACAAGAAGTTCAAAGAATTTTCCGAACTTTACAAAAAATGAAACGTGAATATCAGGAAGTGATTTTGTTCAAGTATGTAGAAGAACTGAGTACAGGTGAGATAGCTGAAATTTTGCAAAAAAATACTACTAATGTTCGAGTAACTTTGTATAGAGCGATTAAGATATTGAAGAAGTTGTTGGAACAAAAGGCTGGAAAGGCTTAAAATGCCAGAAAAGCCTAAAAGGCTTTATAACTTTTTGAATGTTTGTGAAATATGACAAAAAAAATTAAGGAACAATTGAAGAATTTGAAAAATGAAGACGTGTTATCAACACGTCAGTCTTGGGTTTTGGAAAACAAACAATTGTTGATGTCACAAATTTCTAAGACTAGATCAGATGTTTCTACTGAAAAACAAAAACAAACATGGGGAAATCAATGGAAAAATTTTTCTCATATTTATCAAATGTTTTTGCCTACCAATATCAACAAGTCTTTTCGTTCAGTATTCACTGCTTTGTTAGCTTTGGTACTTACTTCTGGTGGTTGGGTGGCTAGTGCTTATGCTGAACCTGGAGATTTCATGTGGTCTACCAAAGTAGCTATCAATTCTGTAGTTGAACAAGGTAAACTTGCTCTCTCATCTGAAGAACAAAAAACTTCTTTGAAATTGAATTTTGCTGCCAAAAGTGCTCAGGTTTTGAAACAGGTAGCTGATAGTGATATTTCTAATAAAGACACAAAAAATAAACTTCTCAAAGAAAATTCAGTGGATTTACAAAACAAGCTAAACAGTGCTAACGAAAGCTTAAAAAATAGTGAAGCAAAAGATGCTGTAAATTTGGTAAAAGAAGTATCTCTAAAAACAAAAGAAATATCCCACACTTTGAAAGAAGTTGCTGATCAAATTTCTATTACTGATGATGCTAGTTTATCAAATGATTTGTCTATTCAGGCACTTGATGCATCCAAACAAAGTTTGCAAATGGTAGAAGTCGTGCTTGAAAAAAAGGCAGAAGTAAATTCAGAAGTATCTGAAGAAGAAAAATTAATTATTCGTGAACATATTGCTGATACTGTCAATCAGATGCAACAAGATACTCAAAAAGCTCAAGCGCAAGCTGGTCAACTTGTAGAAGATGTCAAAAATGACAATATAAATGATACAAATAATCCAGTAAATGTTTTGGGACAAAATAGTAGCTCTACTGCAATTGTCTTGGTTACTAATACAGCCAGTACAACAGAAATAGTTTCTACTACCAATCCAGATGATATCTCAAAAATAGTACCAACAGAAGATGAAGTCAATGCTACCAAAGATACCAAAACCACAGCTGGTGATCTATTGACCAAAGTGGATGCTGTAGTAAAAACTGTAGAAACTGAAAATACCAATGTGCAGACTTTACTTGATACCAATGTTCTAGAAGCTGTAAAAAAGACTATTGAATTGAAAAATACAGTTAGTGATGTAAGTAAAGAGGTGAGTAACACTTTGATCCAGTTGCCACAAAAGGTGATAACAACGATAGAAACAAGTACAAATACTACTACAACAATTATTGCGACAAGTACGAGTAGTACGGTTAGTAGATAATTTTGGAATTTTAAATTTTGAATTTTAAAACAATTTTTAAATGAATTAATTTTAAAAAATTTTCTTTAAAATATAATTCAAAATTTAGTCATTATTCAATTGTTTCAAAATTTAAAATTTCTAAATTCAAAATTAAAAATATCGCCTTATAAGAAATTTTCTTATAAAAATCCTATACTGTATAGCATATAGCTCACAAAATTGTAAGTTGTATGCCATACAGTAACCACCGCAGCTTAAACCCTGTGTTGGGAGAAAAGGGCACTCGTCTTGGCCGACGAGACTCTACTCTAGAATTGTTTCTAGAGGACCCCACTTGACCACAAGGTCGATCTGTTGCAAAACAGAGTTGGGTGGTTATTTTATTCAGACTTATTATGTTGACACCGTGGTATTTATTTACCTATACGGAGGCGCATCATGATAAGCCAAAAAGGTATTTATGAATGACGTATTAAAATTCGGAAAAAAATTGTTCACCTTTTCAGTCGTGGCAATGACATTAGCATGGAGTCTAGGCGTTTCAGCTCTAGTTCCTGTAGTCGCACACGCTGAAGGTGAATGTCCAACACTTAGTGCTGGAGATCTAGTTCAATTGACCGGCAATTCTGCTGTTTTCCTTTTGAACTCAAATTTGGAAAGATTATACTTCCCAAATTCAGAAGTATATCACACTTGGTATAGTGATTTCAGTGGTGTAAACAAATTGACACAAACTTGTTTCAATGCTTACCCACAAACTTCTTCAGCTCCTTATGGAGTAAGTTTTAGACCTGGTTCTATGCTTGTAAAAGAAGAAGTAAATAATACTGTATACGCAGTAACACCAAACGGAACAAAAGTTGCCCTTCCTAGTGAAGAAGTAGCATCTGCTCTTTATGGTTCAAATTGGACAACAAAAGTTAGAGATGTAAACAGTGCTTGGTGGACAACTGTCTACCCAACTGTTGGCACAGCTCTTGTAAGTGCTGTACCTCATGCAGGTATGCTTGTAAAAAAAGCTAGTTCTGACTCAGTTTACTTCGTAAAAGATGGTAAACTATACATGGTAGATGGCACTCTTGGTGCTTCTGCTGGTAGTGTACAAACTGTTTCTGACTCAGTATTCGCAACTGTAGAAGACAGTGGTAGTACTGTTACAAAAGCTACTGTATTAGATTTGTTAGTTAACCTTGGTCAAGGTACAACAACAACTCCTCCTACAGCTAGTGGTAATTTGGCTGTTAGTTTAAACGCTAGTACACCTACAAGTGCTACTCTTCCAAAGAGTGCTACAAATGTAGATGTATTGAAAGTAAACTTAGTAGCTGGTAGTTCAGCTGTTACTGTTAATGAAGTTACAGTAAAAAGATCTGGCGCTGGTTTGACAACTGGTCTTACATCTTATCTATATGATGGTGAAGTAAGACTTGGTTCATCTGGTAGAACTTTTTCTTCAGATACTAACACAGCAGAATTTACTTCTCTTGGTTTGGTAGTTCCTGCTAATTCTACAAAAGTATTGACTGTTAGATTACAAACAGGTACTACAGCTGGAGAACATAACTTTTCTATCACAGCTATCAATTCTAGTCTAGGTACAACAGTAACTGGTCTTCCTGTAACTGGTAATACTTTTACAGTAAGTAGTGCAGTAACTGCTGGTACATTGACAGTTGTAGGTACTGGCACTTTGTCAAATCCTACAGTTGGTGATACTAATGTAACAATGGCTCAATTCAAATTGACAGCTGCTACTGAAGATGAAATGTTTTCAGCTATCACTTTGAAACAAGATGGTACTCTTACTACAAGTAATTTGAGTAATTTCAAATTATATCAAGGTGTTGATGTTGTTCCTACAACAGCTACTTTGAATGGTCGCTATCTTACTTTAGCTTTAAATACACCTCTAAAATTGGTAAACGGTGCAAGTAAAACTTTTAGTTTGGTAGGTGATATTAGTGCTAGTGCAGATGTTGCAGATACAATCGTATTCTTCATGAACAACGCAGCTGATGTAAAAGCTGTTGGTACATCATATGGTTATGGTGCTTTGGCTACTATTACTTCATATGATGATGCTGGTAATAGTTCAACTCTTACACTACAAGGTGGTGGAGTAACTATCTCTAATCATAGTGCATCTGCTCATGATGTAAAAGTTGATTCTACAAGTGTAGAACTTATGAGAGTTGCTGTGAAAGCTGTTTCTGATAGTACTGAAGTACAAAAAATGACTTTACAATTGGAAACTACAAGTACAACTAATAGTGCTGTATCTTATGGTTTGTATAAGGATTTAGGTACTGGTGATCAATATGATTCTACTACCGATACTTTACTTATCCGTAATATCAAATTGATTGATGCAGATTCTGGTCAAACTATCGGTTCTGCAAAAGCAATTACAGATGCTGATTCTTGGGCTGATGGTAATAATACCAACGCTACATTAACCTTTACATATACTGATTATTTTACAGTAGCTAAAGGTGCAACTAAAAATGTTGCTGTAGTAGCTGATATCAATACTGCTCAAGTTTCTGGTGTAGTTTACAAAGCTACTCTAGAATTTGGTAGTACTGTATTTACTGCAAAAGATTCAAAAGATAATACAATAACTGATGTTGTTCCTGCTACTAATGTAGCTGGTTACAATGTTACTACTCGTAGTTCATCTTTGACTGTATCTCGTGCAGCTTCTCCTGAATCAAGAACAGTTGTAAAAGGATCTACTGTTGATGCTCTTGGTATGATTTTCACTGCTGGTTCTGGTGCTGGTAATGATGTAAAAGTGTCTGCTTTGACATTGAACACATATATCAACGCAAGTACAACAGCTGATGTTTATTATACTTTGAATACTGAAACAGAAACTGTTGCAACTCCAGCTAATGCTGTAGTCACTCAAGTAAGTTTGTATGTTGGTGACACATTAGTTGCTGGTCCTGCTACTGTTGATTCAAATGGTAAAGCAATATTTAGTTCTAGTAAATTTGTGGGTGGTTATTATACTATCCCTGCTGGAACAAGTAAGACAATTGTTGCCAAAGCTGTTATCTCTGGTAATGCTCCTTATGGTTCAGAGAATGATGCATTTGCATTTACTCTTGCTACTGCTGACATTACTGCAGAAGATGCTAATGGCTCTTTTGATGCTACTGTAACTGGTACTAACTTAAATGGTACTACAGCTCCTTCTGTTGCTATCACTGTAGCTGCTAATGGTACTATTACTACAGCTGCTAATAGTGGTAAACCAGATGCAGGTATTGTACTTGCTGGTTTGTCAACTGAACAAGAAATGCATCGTATCACTTTGACTGCTACTAAAGAAGCTTTCAATGTACAAAAAATGACTATTTTGGTATCTTCTACAGATGCTTATGATGATGTAGAATATGTCCAATTGTATAGTAGTACAGGAACTCAATTGGGTCCTGACGGTGGTGTTGGTCTAAATTCTAGTGGCCAAGCTGTCTTTGATTCTTTGAATTTCTCAGTAGCTAATACTGGTGAAACTGTAGTTGTTGTCAAAGCAAAATTCAGTGCAATTGGCGAACGTACAACCAATACCGTTGGTACTGCTGGTACAGGCGCTGATTCTGGAGATTTTGTAGAATTCAGATTAGATACTACAGCTGATTATTTCAAGGCTGTAGCTACTTCTGGATTTACTGATACAGCTGCTGATGCTGCTGTTGGTAATACAATGTCAGTTCGATTGTCAAAACCAACTGTTGCAGTTGCAACTCTTCCAAGTACTTCATTGAGTACTGGTTCTAACACTGGTAAAACAATCATGAAGTTTACTGTTACTGCTCCAGCTAATGGTGATGTAGTTTTGGGTAGTATCGCTCCATATATTGACTTCAATGATTCTGATGGTACAGATGCTTGGTTGAGAATTACTTCTGGTACATTGTACGCTTTTGATGTTACAGGTTCTGAAACACAATTGAATACCGATGGTTATGTTACCTCAACTACTTCTAGTACAGATGGTCAATTCTTGATCAACTTTGATACTACTAAAGTTGTTACAATTGCTGCTGGTACTACACGTACTTTCGAAGTTCGCGCTGATATCGCTGGTGTTGAAGCTGGTGATTCAATCGATACTTACTTTGTTCGTGATGCTGGCAATTTGAGTGCATTCACAGAAACATTTGCTAACGCTTATGGTGATGCTAACAATGACTTTGTTTGGTCTGATCAGTCTGCTGACTCTGATGGAGTTGGTTCAACTGAATGGGTAAACGGTTTTTATTTGAGTCTACCAACTAGTCACTTCTCTGTATCTAAATCAAGTTAATTGAATTAGATTACGTGAGTTGTCTGGTATTTCAAAACAAATTACCACCCCTTGTCGGGGTGGTTTTTGTTTTACTTGAAAAAAATTAAGTTTATAGATATAATGTCTGTACTATATAAAATAGGTTTGCTGGTTGCATTAACTTTGTAAACTTTATAAACAATAAAATTATGCAAAAAACTTTAGAAAAAATTCTAAAAATAATAATTGGAATCACTTTTTTTGTACCACTTCTGATATTTCCTACAACTTATGTCTTTCCTTTCATAGTGCCAAAAATTATCTATTTTAGATCTCTAGTTTTGGTGATGCTTGGGCTTTATCTTATTTTGTTAGTTAGTGATTTCAAGAAATACAGACCTAGATTTTCTTGGATCAATATTGCTGTATTATTATTTTTTGCTTCTTTTGTTGTTTCTACTTTTGTGGGAGTAGATTGGTACAAGAGTTTTTGGGATAATCACGAAAGAATGCTTGGTACTTTTACAATTTTTCATTATATTGTTTATTATTTTATCATTACAACTGTGGTACGTGATTGGTCAGATTGGAAATGGCTCATGCGTACTTTTCTTTTGGCTGGAAGTATAGTGATGTTTATTGGTGTATTACAAAAACATGTTAATCCAAATTTACTTTTGAACAGAGGTAGTGATCGTGTGTCTTCTACGCTTGGCAATTCTATTTATTTTAGTGGATATGGGATGTTCTTGTTTTTTTTGGGAACGTTTTTGGCTATTAAAGAAAATTTGAAAATAAGAAGTATTAAATTTTTGTCAATGGATGCTAGTTGGTTTTGGTTTGAAATTGTAGTTGCTCTGCTTGGTATTTGGGGTATATTTTTGGGGGGTACTCGTGGAGCTTTAGTAGCTTTTATTTTGGGACTTTTTGTTTTATTAGCTGTCTACTTCTTCACTTTGAAAGAGCAGAAGAAATTGAAACAAATTGTTTTGATAGTTGTCTTACTTGGTGTTTCTGCCATGGGTGTTTTGTTTATAAATAGAAATACTAATTTTGTCAGTAGTTTGCCAGCTGTTGGTCGTCTTTTGAATACAGACATTTCCAAAACCAATACTAGAGTAATGGCCTGGGGTGTAGCACTCGATGCTTGGACAGAAAAACCTATTTTTGGTTGGGGCCCAAACAATTATTATTATGCTTTCAACAAATATTATCGGGCTGAATTTTTGGAATATGGTTTTACTGAAACTTGGTTTGACAATGCTCATAGTGTAATTATGAATACTTTGGCAGTGCAAGGGATTGTTGGATTGCTTTTGTATATTAGTATTTTTGTTTTGGCTACTATTTGTCTCTCTAAGAGATACAAAGAAGGAAAAATAGATGTTCATGTTTTGGCGTTTGGAGTAGCTTTTCTTTGGACGCACTTTATAAGTGTAGCAACTGTTTTTGACAATCCTACTTCTTATCTTTATTTTTTCTTTTTTTTGGCTTTTGCATCTGTCTTTGCAGAAAAAACAAAATCAGAAAATATTACTAAAAGTAATAGAGATGTTTCTATGCCTTGGACAGTATTTGTTTCTTTATTGATTTTACTTTTTATTTATAGTACTGATGTCAATTCAGCAAGAGCAAACAAAGCAACTCTGTTGACTATTAGAGATTTGAATTTTGGTAGGAATTATATAGAAGACTACAATCGTGCGTTTGCTATCCCTTCACCACATATTGATGATATTAGAAATGATACAGCGCGTATTTTTGGTGAGATTATTTCTCAGATTTTGAAAGATCAAAAAACTTCGAACAAATGGTCAGAAATCCAACCTTTTTATGATGAAGCTGTGAGAAATTTGAATCAAAATTTGGAGTTGCATCCAGATGATATAAGAGTTAGTATACAATTGGCTCAAATAAAAATTTATGGGGCAGTAGCCAAACAAGACACGTCATTTTTGATAGAAACAGAAAAAATATTGGAAGACGCTTTGATTTTGTCACCAAAAAGACAACAAATACAGTATATGCTTGCAGGTGTAAAAGAAAATTTGCATAAGTATGATGAAGCTACCAAGCTCTTGCAGGACAGTATTGACAATGATTTTAAGATTGCCAATGGCTGGCAACAGTTGGAAAATATGTATAAGGGGATGGGAGAGGTACAAAAGGCTTTGGATTTGCATAGTGCTGCGTTGGAAAAGGGTATTCAATTTTAATTTGTAGTCCATAAAGTCTGTAAAGTCCATAAAGTCGAAAGTATATGAGTATAGATAAATTTGAGGATATAATTGCTTGGCAAAAAGCTAAACTGTTGTCCATAAATATTTATAAATCTTTTGGATTATGCAAGGACTATGGATTTAGAGATCAAATTCAACGAGCAAGTGTGTCCGTAATGAACAATATTGCAGAAGGATTTGAAAGAAAGAGTGATGTAGAATTTTCTAGATTTTTATTTATAGCAAAAGGATCATGTGGGGAAGTACGTTCTATGATTTATCTTGCTTTTGAATTGCATTACATCTCACAAGAAGATTCTAGAAAGTATTATGATTTATCAATTGAAATTTCTAAATTAATTTCAGGTTTTATAAAAACATTAAGATAGTCAAAAGTTCATGAAGTCTTTAAAGTCGAAAGTCTGAGGAATATTTTTTTACAGACTTTAAGGACTTTTGACTTTATGGACTTTATAGACTTTAAGGACTAATTTTATGAAAAAAGCATTAATTACAGGAATAACTGGCCAAGACGGATCTTATCTGGCTGAATTATTATTGCAAAAAGGTTATGAAGTGCATGGGATTATCCGTCGTTCTAGTAGTTTCAATACTGAAAGAATTGACCATCTCTATCGTGATCGACATAGTAAAGATGTAAAATTATTTTTGCATTACGGAGATTTGACTGACAGTAGTAATATTAGTCGTATTTTGGATGAAGTACAGATTGATGAAATATACAATCTTGGTGCCCAGAGTCATGTTCGTGTTAGTTTTGATTTGCCTGAATATACTGCTGATGCTGATGGTCTTGGAACATTGCGTCTGCTTGACGCTATTCGTGACAAGGGAATGAAAGTAAAATTTTATCAGGCGGGTAGCTCAGAAATGTTTGGAAAAGTGTTGGAAACTCCTCAAAAAGAGACGACTGGCTTTTATCCACGCAGTCCTTATGCTTGTGCCAAGGTCTATGCCCATAATATCGCTGTCAATTATCGTGATAGCTATAATATGTTTGTTTGTAATGGGATATTGTTCAATCACGAATCTCCAAGACGTGGTGGTACTTTTGTAACTAAAAAAATTGTTGATGCTTTCAAAAATATCAAAGAAGGAAAACAAGAAAAATTATATTTGGGAAACTTAGAAGCCAAACGTGATTGGGGTTATGCCAAAGATTATGTCGAGGCTATGTGGCTTATGCTTCAACAAAAAGATCCAGATGATTATGTAGTAGCCACTGGTGAAACACATAGTGTACGGGAATTTGTGGAAGAAGCTTCACAGTATTTTGATTTTGAAATAAAATGGCAAGGTAGTGGATTAAAAGAAAAAGGAATAGACAAAAAAACTGGTAAAGTTTTAATTGAAATTGATGAAAAATATTTTCGTCCAGCTGAAGTGGATTTGTTGTTGGGTGATGCTACGAAGGCCAAAGATAAGTTGGGCTGGGAGCCGAAGACGAAATTTAAGGAATTGGTGAAGATTATGTGTGAATAAAATAGTCCATAAAGTCTGTAAAGTCCATAAAGTCGAAAGTGTATGAGTATAAACAAGTTTGAAGATGGATTTTGTTTGATCCCCCTCCTATTAGGAGGGGTTAGGGGAGGTCTGGAGTATAAAACAAAACGTTTTATTTTACTAAAGACCCCCCTCTGACTCCCCCTACTAGGGGGAGAATCTAAACTAATAATTTTGATATATTTTTAAAGAAAGTATGGATAAAAATTCCAAAATATACATCGCCGGTCACAACGGTATGGTCGGTTCGGCTATTGTTCGCAAATTGAAAACTGAAGGTTATAATAATTTGGTTGTAAGAACAAGAGAAGAATTAGATTTGATAGATGCCAAAGCTGTGGCGGATTTTTTTGTATCAGAAAGACCAGATTATGTAATTTTGGCAGCAGCCAAAGTCGGGGGAATTCTTGCTAATAATAATTATCCAGCAGATTTTCTTTATCAAAATTTACAAATACAAAATAATATTATTCATAATGCTTATTTGTCTGGAGTAAAGAAGCTGTTATTTTTGGGTTCGTCTTGTATCTATCCAAAAGATTGCCTACAGCCTATCAAAGAAGAATATTTAATGACAGGTGAACTAGAAAAAACCAATGAGCCTTATGCTATTGCTAAGATTGCTGGTATAAAAATGTGCCAAAGCTACAATAGACAATATGGTACTAATTTTATTGCTGTGATGCCAACTAATTTGTATGGACCAAATGATAATTTTGATTTGGAAACTTCTCATGTTTTGCCAGCGCTTATTCGTAAATTTCATGAAGCAAATATAAATAACAAAAAACAAGTAGAGATTTGGGGAACAGGCAGACCTAGAAGAGAATTTTTACATGTGGATGATTTGGCTCGGGCTTGTCTATTTGTTTTACAAAATTTTGATCCTAATAAAAAAGAAAATGAAAGAGGTGAGATGTTTTTGAATATTGGTACGGGAAATGATTTGACTGTTGGAGAATTGGCCAAAATAATAAAAGAGATTGTAGGTTTTGGCGGTAAAATAGTTTGTGACAAAAGCAAACCAGACGGGACAATGCAAAAATTATTAGATGTTAGTAAAATAAATAAATTAGGTTGGAAAGATGAAATTGGTTTGAAAGAGGGGATAAAACAGGTTTATGAGTGGTATTTGAACTCTATTGACACCTAATGATACTTGTTGTTATACTATAGTCTATAAAGTCTAAAGTCCATAATGTCTAAAGTAATAACTTTTGACTTTCAACTTTATGGACTTTGCAGACTTTTGACTTTATGAACTTTTGACTATTATATGGAAATCAAACCAAATTCTGTTTACACAACTGGTGAAGCTCAAGATCTTCTAAAAGTGAGTAATAGTACCATGAAACGTCTACTCAAAAAAGGTCTTATTCGTGCTAATAAAATTGGTAAGCAATATAGAATTTTGGGGCATGAACTTTTGCGTTTGCTTTCACCAGAAGTGGATCAGAAAGCGACGGATTTGTATCAAAAAGTAAAGATGAAGACGATTGAGAAGACGAGGGAGTGGTGAAAAAATAGTCCATAAAGTCCATAAAGTTGAAAGTCAAAAGTAATGACTTTAGCAACTCGAAGGACTTTATAGACTTTCGACTTTACAAACTTTTGACTTATGTCTATGGAAATTATAATCAAACCAAAAAATAAGTGGTGGCAACTAGATCTAAACGAAATTTGGCAATTTCGTGATTTGTTTTATTTTTTTACTTGGCGTGATTTGAAAGTAAAATATAAACAGACAGCGATAGGTGCTTTGTGGGCGATTTTTCAACCATTTGTTACTATGGTTGTGTTTACTATTTTTTTTGGCAGATTGGCACAGATGCCATCAGATGGAATTCCTTATCCTATTTTTGTGTACACTGGTTTGATATTTTGGACATTATTTTCTAGTGGTTTGACACATGCGAGTAATACTTTTATGGAAAATGAAAAAATTGTCACCAAAGTTTATTTTCCTAGAATTATTTTGCCTATTTCTTCAATTATAACAAATATAGTAGATTTTTTGATTGCTAGTATAATTTTGGTTGGTATGATGATTTTTTATCATTATATACCATCTTTATTGGGTTTAGTATTTTTTCCTTTATTAATAATAATGACTATTTTTTCTACTTTGGGTATTGGTTTGTTATTCGGTTCTTTGAATGTCAAATATCGTGATGTCAGATTTGTTTTGCCGTTTTTTATTCAATTATTGATTTTTATTACGCCAGTGATATACCCAGTCAGTATTGTTAGTGAAAAATTTAGATGGATTTTGGGGTTGAATCCTATGGCTGGTGTAATAGATACTGCTAGAGTTGTGATATTGGGTGTTGGTCAAATAAATTGGCTGTTGCTGGAAGTCTCTACAATTAGTATGTTGGTTTATTGTTTTTTGGGTTATTTTTATTTTAAAAAAGTAGAACGTTATTTTGCAGATATAATATAGAGTCTAAAATCCATTTGGTTTATAAAGTCGTTACTTTTGACTTTACAGACTTTAAGGACTTTAAAGACTTTAAGAATTTTATGAGTGCTATTATAGAAGTAAAAAATTTAGGAAAAAAATATAATATTGGTGAAAGACAAGGTTATATTGCGTTGCGTGATGTTTTGGCTAATATTTTTAAGTCTCCATTTAGTTGGTTTGGCAGTAAAGTGAAAACAGCTTTAGGTAAAACAGAAGATAATGAATTTTGGGCGCTAAAAGATGTAAATTTTACTGTAGAAAAAGGTGAGGTGCTAGGTATTATTGGTCGTAATGGTGCTGGTAAAAGTACTTTGTTAAAAATTTTATCACAAATTACTCCACCAACAACTGGTGAAATAAAATTACGTGGTCGTGTTGGTAGTTTGTTGGAAGTTGGCACTGGTTTTCATCCTGAATTGACTGGTCGGGAAAATATTTTTTTGAATGGGGCAATTTTGGGAATGAGAAAAAAAGAAATAGAAAAAAAGTTTGATGAAATAGTTGAATTCTCTGGTATAGAAAAGTTTTTGGATACTCCTGTGAAGCGTTATTCTTCGGGGATGTATGTACGTCTTGCTTTTGCTGTGGCAGCACACTTAGAACCTGATATTTTGATTATAGATGAAGTTTTGGCAGTTGGGGATATTGAGTTTCAAAAAAAATGTTTGAGTAAAATGGGGGATGTAACAAAGAAAGAAGGGAGAACAGTTTTGTTTGTGAGTCATAATTTGGCAGCTACTAAAAGTCTGTGTAAAAAAACTATTTTATTAGACGGTGGTAGAATTATAAAATATGGTCCGACTGATGAGGTGATAAGTTATTACTTAAATCAACAAGATAAAAAATTAAATAATGCTGAGTATCATCATAAAGAATTAAGTAATGATGCAAAAAATATTGAAGTTTGTTTATTGTCAGCTCGTCTATTAAATAAAGAAGGATTGGTTTGTTCTGAATTTGGTTCAGTTGATGAAGTATTTGTTTCCATAGATTTTGAAATTAAAAAGGAAGTTGATGGATTTCTGGTAGATTTTTATATTTTGAATGAAGAAAATGTGGTTGTTTTTAGTAGTTCTGATAATGATCGTAATCAATTTACTGGTAAAAAAAGAATGCCAGGAAAATATATTGATGTTTGTAAAATACCTGGAAATTTATTAAATGTTGGTAAATATTTTATTACCATTGGCGGGCGGACGCCCAATGTAAAACAATATTTTGTTGCTACCGATTCTTTAATGTTTCAAATAAAATCTAATGGTGGACCAACCAGTGTAGAAGCTCGTACTAGTGTAATTTGTCCAGATTTAGATTGGGAAATAAAATTAATTAAGTAATATTTATATGTTTGATTTAAAAGACAAATCAATTTTAATAACAGGGGGAACGGGATCTTTTGGAAAAAAGTTTGTGAAAACAATTTTAGAACGTTATCCTGATGTGAAAAGATTAGTTATTTATTCACGAGATGAACTAAAACAATATGAAATGTCTCAGGTTTATCCAGAAAATAAATTTCCGCAAGTTAGATTTTTTATTGGTGATGTGCGTGATTTAGCACGTCTGAAGAGAGCTTGTGAAGGTATTGATATAATTGTTCATGCTGCTGCTCTTAAACATGTGCCTATTGCTGAATATAATCCTGATGAATGTATCAAAACAAATATTGGTGGAGCACAAAATGTAGTTGATGCAGCTTTGGCAACTAACGTGAAAGTTGTGATCGCTTTGTCTACTGATAAGGCTGCAGCACCTATCAATCTTTATGGTGCTACAAAATTGGTTTCTGATAAATTGTTTATTGCTGCTTACAATATCAAAGGGGCACGTGATTTGCGTTTTTCTGTTGTTCGTTATGGAAATGTTATGGGTTCAAGAGGATCGGTTATTCCATTTTTTATAAAAAAAGCTAGAGAAGAAAATGTTTTGCCAATTACTCACATGGACATGACAAGATTTAATATTTCTTTGGAAGATGCTGTAGATATGGTGCTTTGGGCTATTGAGAATGCTATTGGTGGAGAAATTTTTGTGCCAAAAATTCCTTCTTTTAAAATTAAAGTTTTGGCTCAAGCAATTGCACCTAATGCTAAGTTGATAGAAATTGGAATTAGACCAGGTGAAAAATTACATGAGGAAATGATTACTTCTAGTGATTCATTTAATACAATTGAATTTGATAAATATTATGCTATTCTACCTTCTAATGTTGAAAAGGAAAAATATTTGAAGCATTTTAGTGCTAAAGAAGTTGAAAAAGGTTTCCAATATAATTCTGGTACAAATAATAGATGGGAAACAGTAGAGAGTATAATAGAATTAATAAAAAAGTATGTCGATGAAAAATTTGAGCCAATCCAATAATAAAGAAAATTTTTCTATTCCATATGGAAAACAATTTATTAGTGATGCTGATATAGAGTCAGTCATCGCGGTTCTTAAAAATGATTACTTGACACAAGGACCAATGGTAGCTAAATTTGAGGAAAAATTCGCAAAATATGTTGGGGCTAAGTATGCTGTGGCAGTGACAAATGGCACGGCTGCACTTCACCTAAGTGCATTAGCTCTTGGTATAAATGATAAGAGTAAAGTAATAACCACACCTATAACTTTTGCGGCCTCTGCCAACTGTATTCGTTATTGTGGTGGGGAAGTTATTTTTTCAGATATAAATGATTTTACAGCAACTATTGATCTAATTGCTTTGCGCAAATTATTACAAACATCACCTAAAGGAACTTACCAAGGAATTGTTCCTGTAGATTTGGCTGGTTATCCTGTCAATATGGAAGAGATCAAAAAAATTGCTGATGAATTCGGACTTTGGATTATAGAAGATGCTTGTCATGCTCCTGGTGGATATTTTACTGATAGTAATGGGGTAAAACAATTTTGTGGCAATGGGAACTATGCTGATTTGACAGTATTTTCATTTCATCCTGTGAAACATATTACCACTGGTGAAGGTGGAATGATTACTACCAATAATGAAGATTTGTATAAAAAACTTTTGTTATTGAGAACGCATGGAATAACAAAAGATCAAAATGTTTTGATTGATAATCATGGTGGTTGGTATTATGAAATGCAAGAATTGGGTTTTAATTATCGTCTTCCTGATATTCTTTGTGCTTTAGGAGTTTCACAATTAGATAGAGCAGATGATAATATCAATAAACGTAAAGAAATAGCTGATATTTATGATCAAGTTTTTGAAAATATTGAAGAAATAGAAATTGTTGCTGGAACTAATAAAGAATTATTAAAGAGTGGTATTAGTCATGCTTATCATCTTTATATAATTAGAACCAAAAAACGTAAAGAACTTTATAATTATTTACGTGAGCATAATATTTTTGCTCAGGTGCATTATATACCTTTGAATATTATGCCATACTATAAGTCACTTGGACATAAAAAAGGTGATATGCCAGTGGCAGAAAAATATTATGAGGAATGTCTTAGTTTGCCAATGTATCCATCATTAAAAAAAGAAGAACAGGAATTTGTTATTGAAAAAATAATAGAGTTTATAAAAAAATAATATGTCAAATATTGCTATTATAACTGCCAGAGGTGGAAGTAAAAGGATTCCTAAAAAAAATATTCGTCCATTTTTGGGTAAGCCAATCATCGCTTATTCTATTGAAGCAGCTTTGAAAAGTGGAATATTTGATGAGGTGATGGTTTCGACAGATAGTAAAGAAATTGCAGATGTTGCTATTAGTTATGGTGCACAAGTGCCATTTTTACGAAGTAAAGAAAACTCCAGTGATCATTCTACTACTGCCCACGCAATTGAAGAGGTGTTATCTGATTATAAGAAATTGGGAAAGAATTTTACATATTTTTGTTGTTTGTATCCAACAGCCCCTTTGGTGTCAGCTAATAAATTAAAAGAAGCTTTTAATATTTTGAAAACAAATGGTGTTGATTCAGTTTTGCCAGTGGTTGAATTTAATTATGTGATACAGCGTGCATTGAAAATAGATAATAATTTTATAAAAATGATTTGGCCAGAAAATTTGAATAAACGTTCACAGGATTTGTCACCTGTTTATCATGATTGTGGTCAATTTTATTTTATGAAGACAAATATTTTTTTAGAACAAAAGAAATTATTTGTTGAAAAAAATGCACCTTTAATAATAAATGAAATGGAAGCTCAAGATATAGACAATGAAGATGATTGGAAAATAGCAGAATTAAAATATAAAATTTTAAATAAAATTGACTAATTAATTATTTTTTTATGCAAGAAATTGTTATTAAAACTCCAAAAGGTATTAGAAAAATTGGTCCAGGAAATCCAGCTTTTATTATTGCAGAAATGTCCGGGAATCACAATAAGGATATTAAAAGAGCTTTTCAGATTATTGATGCAGCTGCTGAAGCTGGTGTTGATGCAGTAAAACTTCAAACATATACTCCAGACACACTTACGATTGATTGTGATAATGAATATTTTCAAGTCAAAGTTAATGATTCGTGGAAAGGTAAAACTTTGTATAAACTTTATGAAGAAGCTTATACACCTTGGAGTTGGCAGACAGAATTAAAATCTTATGGTGAATCTAAGGGGTTGCTTGTATTTTCTACTCCGTTTGATGAATCAGCTGTTGATTTTTTGGAAACGTTGCATGTGGAATTGTATAAAGTTGCTTCTTTTGAAATGGTTGATTTAGAATTACTTAAAAGTATTGGTAAAACAAAGAAACCTGTGATAATATCTCGTGGATTGGGAAATGAGGATGATATAAGTTTGGCTATTACAACACTGAAGAACGCCGGTTCTCCACAAGTAGCTGTACTTCATTGTGTTAGTTCTTATCCTGCTGATTTGAAACAAATGAATTTAGCCACCATACCAGATATTGCAAATCGTTTTAATGTTATTGCTGGTTTATCTGATCATAGTTTGGGTATAACAGCGTCTCTTGTGGCAGTAGCTTTGGGGGCAAATATAATTGAAAAACATTTTACTTTAAAACGAGGAGACGGTGGAGCTGATTCTTCTTTTTCAATGGAACCTAAAGAAATGAAAGAATTAGTACGTGTGGTTAGAGAAATAGAGCTAACTGTCGGTGTTCCTACTTATATATCTGATAATAAAGAAAAAGAGAATTTAGTATTTCGTCGTTCTTTGTTTGTTGTAGAGGATGTTAAGGCTGGTGATATTTTGACTACAAAAAATATAAGGTGTATTCGTCCTGGTTATGGTTTGGAGCCAAAAGAGTTGTTTAATGTAATTGGAAAAATTGCCAAAAGAGATATAAAACGTGGTACACCGCTGGATAAAAATTTATTTGAATAGCACACTATAATGATTATTTTATGGGAGATATTTTTTTTCACACAATAAATTTAAAAAAAATTGATAAAAAAATACAAGAAGTTTTTAATTTTATTATGTCTGAAAAGCCTGAAAAGTCTGATGTTATTGTTTGGTTGCAAGGTGATCGTTTTGATAGAGGAGAAAAGGTTTTAGAATTATTTAGAAATAAATTTGCACCAATTATTTTGATTTCAGGAAATAATATTCGTATGGGTCAACAAGGAGAAAAAGAAGCTTTTTTTGATGCAAATCTTGATGAAATAAAGAATTATTTAATAAATAATGGCATTAAACAACAAAAAATTTTGATAGATGATAAATCGTTAAATACTGGAATGCATCCAAAAAATATAATGATGTTTGCAAAAAAAAATAATTGGAAGAAAATTATTTTAGTAAGCTCACCTTATCATCAATTGCGTGTATTTTTAACTTTTGTAAAATATTTTAATGAAAATAATGAAAATATAAAAATAATAAATCAATCTGTCACAGATTTGCCGTGGGATGGTTTGGCAGGGGGAAAAACAAAAACTAGAGCGGATATATTTTTTGAGGAATTGATAAAAATTAAGAAATACAAACAAGATGTTGCTACTTATGATCAAGGTTTGGAGTATATAAATGATAATAAATAAAATATGCTTATAACATTATTATTAGATAATAAAAAAAGTTGGTTCTATCCATACGCTGAAGATTTGAAAAAAAAAATAGAGGAAAAAGGTAATCATGTTTATCTTGTCCATTCAGTTGATGAAGTGGAGGTTGGTGATTTTGCATTTTTTTTGAGTTGTGAAAAAATAATTAAAAAAGATATACGTACAAAAAATAAATATAATATTGTGGTGCATTCCAGCGCGCTCCCCAAAGGTAAGGGCTGGTCACCACTAACGTGGCAAATATTAGAAGGTAAAAATAAAATAACTAATACTTTATTTGAGGCAGTTGATAAAGTAGACGCTGGTGTTATTTATATGCAAAATGAAATGGAATTTTGTGGTGACGAATTACTTAATGAATTGCATGAAATTCAAGGAAGAAGTATTAATCAATTAATATTGGAATTTATTTCTCTGTATCCATTAATAGATGGTAAAAAACAGGTAGGTGATGAAACTTTTTATGAACGTCGCACTTCATCTAGTAGTGAATTGAACATTGACAAGAGTATAAAGGAGCAGTTTAACTTGTTACGTGTAGTAGATAATGAATTGTATCCGGCTTATTTTTTATACAAAGGAAATAGATATATTTTAACAATTAAAAAAGAAAAAAAATAATTTAATATTATGCAAAATAAAAATATAGTATATTGTAAGAAATGTATAATGCCTGAAACTAAACCAGATTTGTTTATTGATAAAGAAGGTGTTTGTGATGCTTGTAGTTCTTTTGAAAATCGCAAAACAATTGATTGGGAAGAACGAAAAAAAGAGTTATTACAAATATTGGATAAATATCGTTCAAAAGATGGTAAATATTATGATTGTATAATTCCAGTTAGTGGTGGAAAAGATAGTCATTTTCAGGTAATAAAAATGTTGGAATTAGGCATGAATCCAATGTGTGTTACTGCAACAACAGATAAACTTTCAGATATAGGAAGAAGAAATATAGAAAATTTAAAAAATTTAGGTGTTGATTACATTGAGGTTTCTACTAATCCAAAAATTAGAAGAAAAATTAATAAACTAACACTAAAACAAGTTGGTGATATTTCCTGGGCTGAGCATGTTTCAATTTTTACAATTCCTGTTAGAGCGGCTGTTAGGTTTAGAGTACCTTTATTAATTTGGGGTGAAAATTCTCAAAATGAAAATGGTGGCCCAGCAGCAGCTGCTAAAGATAGTGTATTGACAAGAAGATGGTTAGAAGAGTTTGGAGGACTTAATGGTTTGCGTGTAAGTGATTTGGTAGGTCAAAATGGTATTGAAGAAAAGCATCTTATTCAGTTTTCTTATCCATCTGATGAAGATTTAAAGACAATAGGTGTCACTGGAATATTTTTAGGACATTATTTGCCTTGGGATGGTCATAGCAACGCTTTTTTGGCCCAAACTCATGGATTTGAAATGTATCCCACTTCAGTTGAGGGTTCAATTGTAAATTATGAAAATTTAGATAATTTGCAAATGCGTATTCACGATTATTTTAAATTTTTAAAGTTTGGTTATGATAGAGCTACAGATTGGTCTTGTTGGCATATAAGAAGAGGTAGATTGACCAGAGAAGAAGCCAAAAAATTAGCAAAAGAACGTGGTGGTAAATTTCCTAAAACATACCTAGGCTGCCCGTTGGAAGAAATTTTAAGTGATATTGATATGACCATGGATGAGTTTGTTGAAATTTGTGATCGATTTACTAACAAAAAGTTGTTTGTTTGTGATTCAAACGGTAACCTGTTAAAGGATTTGGATGGTAATTTAACAAAGATTAATTATGACAACGTTGAATAAAATTACAATTATAGATTATGGAATGAGTAATCTTGACTCTATTAAACGCGCTTTGGAAGAATGCGGCGGTAATGTTAGTATTGTGAATAGAGGTGAAGATTTGAAAGGTGCTACCCATATTGTTTTGCCAGGTGTTGGTGCGTTCAGTGCTGGTATGAAAAATTTAAGTAGGGGTAATATGCTTAAATATTTAAATGAGTTAGTTCTTGAAAAGAAAGTGCCTTTTTTGGGTATATGTTTGGGTATGCAATTGCTTATGAAAAAAGGTTTTGAAGGTGGTGAAACGTCAGGTATAGGTTGGATAGAGGGTGAGACTAAACAGTTGCAAAAACAAAAAGATGATGAACGTTTACCTCATGTTGGTTGGAATCAAGTTTCATATAAGAAAGAATCAATATTATTCAAAGATATTTCAGAGAATACTGACTTTTATTTTGTACATAGTTATCATGTGGTCTGTCCAAATAATGATAATGTTATTGCCTATACAAATTATTGCGATGGATTTGTTGCTGCTATACAGAAAGATAATATTTTTGGGGTTCAATTTCATCCAGAAAAAAGCCAAAAAGTTGGTTTTCAATTATTAAAAAATTTTATATCATATTAGTCTATGCTAAAATTAAGAATAATTCCAACTTTATTATTCAAAAATTTTACTCTTGTAAAAGGTGTAAGATTTAATAGTTGGCGAAGAATTGGTTCAGTGATGCAGACTGTAAAAGTTTTTAATATGAGAGAAGTGGATGAATTGGCTTTTTTGGATATTTCAGCTACAATTGAAGGTAGAACACCAGACTTTGAACTTGTAGATGAAATAGCTGATGAGTGTTTTATGCCTTTGGCAGTGGGTGGTGGTATAAAATCTTTGGAAGATGTACGAAAATTATTGAGTGTAGGTGCTGATAAAGTGATTTTGGGTAGTGTAGCTGTAAGTAATCCACAATTAATTTCTGATATAGCTAATAATTTTGGATCACAATCTGTTGTAGTTTCTGTGGATGTATCAAAAATTAATGGAGACTATGAAGTTTTTATTAATTCTGGTATTAAACCTACTGGTATTAAACCAGAAAATTTGATTAAAAAAATGGAAGAAATGGGGGCAGGTGAGATATTGTTAACATCTATTGATAGAGATGGAACAATGTCTGGATATGATGTAGATTTAATAAAAAAAATGAGTAATATCACAAATATTCCTTTGATTGCTTCTGGTGGGGCTGGCAGTTATAAAGATATGCTTGAAATAACAAAAGAAGCAAATGTTTCAGCGTTAGCAGCTGCTAGTATTTTTTATTTTACAGAACAGACACCTTTGGAAGCTAAAAAATATTTAAAGGAAAATGGAGTTAATGTGAGATTATAATTTTAGTTAAAATATTTCTAGTAACTATTGCAGTTTTTATTAGTGATTAGTTTGTTTATTTGAATAATAAGATTTATTTATATGCAAGCATTGATATTAGCGGCAGGTATGGGTAATAGATTACGTCCATTATCTGCTAAAATTCCAAAAGCATTGGTAGAAGTAAATGGTAAACCAATTTTATTTAATGCCTTAGATATATTACAACATCAGGGCATAAAAAAGACCCATATAGTTTTGGGTTATCTTGGAGATGTAATAAAAGAAAAAGTTGGTAACAATTGGAAAGGGATGGAAATTAACTATATAATGAATGAGGAATATGCTAGAACAAATAACATATATTCTTTGTGGATGGCACATGAAGTTTTGGATGAAGATACCATTTTGATGGAATGTGATATATATTTTGAAGAAGCTTTGATCAATAGACTACTCACGCAAAATTTGGAGAATAGAGTCGTGGTAGACCATTTTAAGGCTGGTATGGATGGTACTGTAGTAGAAATAAATGATAAAGGAGAAATCAAAAGACTTATAACCTCAGAGGATCAGGGTATAAATTTTGATTATAGTGATAAATATAAAACAGTTAACATCTATTTATTTACCAAAGATTTTTTACAAAAATATTTTTTACCAAATCTAGATTTGTATATAAAGACTCAAAGTACAAATAAATATTATGAATTATTGTTGTCAGTGTTTATAAGTATGCGTAATCCAATCTTGTATGCCACAGTGATAAATGATATAAAGTGGTTAGAAATTGATGATTTTAGTGATTTGAAGAAAGCGGAAATTTTGTTTGCAGATCCATTGGTTAGGTTAAAAAAAGCTGAATCTGCACACGGTGGTTACTGGCGTTATGATTTTACTGATTTTTCTTATTTGTATAATCTGTACTTTCCTCCAGTGGCATTGTTGAATGATGTTAGGGTTAATTTGGATAAGTTATTGACTAATTATCCATCTTGTCAAAAAGAATTGTCTAAGAATTTGGCAAACTGGACAGGTATTGAGTCTGAATATTTGACAGTTGGTAATGGTGTTTCGGAGATTATTAGAATTATCAATACTCATTTTATAAAAAAAATTGCCATTCCGCTTCCTACTTTCAATGAATATGAAAGTGGTTTGAAATCTGAACAATTATTTTATTTTGATACAGCTCCAAATGATTTTAATTTGAATTTAGAAGATTATGCTAAAGCCATTAAAAAAGAAAATTGTGATGTGGCTTTATTGATCAATCCGAATAATCCAACGGGTAAATTTTCTAGAATAGAAGAAGTAAAAATGTTTTTAGAAACACTTAAGGATTTGGAATTAATAATAGTGGATGAATCTTTTATAGGATTTGTTTCAGAGGAGGATCAATCTTTGGAAAAGGTATTTAAGAATTATCCTAATTTAGTAATTGTTCATAGTTTGGGAAAGGAACTCGGTATTTTGGGTGTACGTCTTGGATATGTAGTATCTGTCAATGTTAAATTTAACAATTTACTGAGGAGCTATTTGCCAATATGGAATGTAAATTCTATCGCGGAATATATTTTGGAAATATTGCCAAAATATCGCAAGGAACATAAAGAATCATTGATTAAAGTAAGAGAAGATCGTAAATATTTACTCAAACGTCTGGAGGAAATACCTTATTTCAAAGTACTTAACTCTGAAACTAACTATATTTTTTGTATTTTAGATGGAAAAATTAAAAGTGATGAATTGCGTGATAAACTTTTTGTGAGAGACAATATTTTGATTAAAGATTGCAGTAATAAGAGAGGTCTAGAGGACAAAAAATATATTCGTATTGCTGTCCGTACTCAGTCTGAAAATGATAAATTAATTACTTGTCTAAAAAATATAGTATAAATCAAAGTATATGTCTACATGGTATGAAATTTGGAATAAGAAAGGTCTAAATAAGATTAGTCAAACTGATCAGAAAAAAGAATTGGTTGATTTGATTGCACTTGATGGTTTTGATACTGGTCATGGTAGTATGGATGAACAGAAGTGGAACATGATGATTGAACTTATTAAACAAAAAATTAATTTTAAAAATGGTGATAGTGTAGTTGATATCGGTTGTGGAGCAGGAGCTCTTTTGTATCCTTTCTATGGATTAAACAATTACAAAATTATAGGTATAGATTATTCTACTGGTCTTTTGGAGATTGCAAAAAAAAATATGCCAAAAGCAAATTTTGTATGTGCACAAGCAAATAAGTTGCCATTGGAAAGAGAATCTTGTAATATAGTGTTGTGTAATAGTGTATTTCATTATTTTTTAGATTTGGATTATGCTAAAGAAACATTACTTGAAATATTAAGTGTATTAAAAAAAGGTGGTGAGTGTTTGATATTAGACATAAATGATTTGTCAAAAAAAGATTATGCTGAAAAAAAACGTCGTGAAGAATTAGGTAATGAGGAGTATGAAAGACGATATAAAGATTTATCACAAATTTATTATGATAAAACTTGGTTTGAAAATTTTGCCATAGAAAATAATTTGGAATTTGAAATTTTTGATCAGGACATACCAGGATATGTAAATGCTCAATGGAGATTTAATTTTTATTTCAAAAAATAACTAAAAAGTATGAAGATGAGAGTTATGAGTGTTCTTAAAATGATGGTACAAAGAATTTGGAATTTTTATAATAAAAAAATTAATTTATATAAAGTTGAGGGTGTTTTGGAGTCTGATGAATATGGTTCTTTGTTAGAATTTGGCGTGGATACATTGAAAAAATGTTGTAAAGCGTTGGATGAATATAAAATTCCTTATTCTTTAGGTTGGGGTACAGCTTTGGGTATTTGTAGAGAAAATAGACTTATTTCTCATGACAATGATCTTGATATTGATTTATTTGGTTACACTGACTATGATTTGTTAATCAATGTATTAGAATCGATTGGTATGAAATTAAGAATGAAGGTTTTTTATGGAAAAAAAATACAACAATTAGTTTTTTTGTCTCAAAATAATATTCCTTTAGATGTGGTTTTTTGGTTTAAAAAGAATGATAAAGTTGTTACTTATTGTGAGCAGGGCTATGTTTTGAAATTACCCGTTGATTTACTGAAAGAGAAAAGTTATATTAAATTTTTTGGATACAATTTTTCATTACCTTCATCTCCAGAAAATTATTTAAGTAGTATTTATGGTCCAACTTGGAAGATACCAAACAAATCGAAAGGTGACTGGAAAGAAGACTGCCATATTATTCATAAAAGATTTGATCCAGTTTTTTGGTCTTTTCATTATTTATATCCTTTGTATTGTAAGTATATTAAAAAAATATGATAAATAAAACATTTTTTGCTCCAAAAGATTTTTTGGATATTAACAATAATTTTTGGTCTAAAATTCCTGATTATAATACTTCTTTTTTAATTGATTTGACTGTTGTGGATCATGAGTATCTCAACGTTCATTTGATTACTATGAGAGCTTTGGTTGACATTTTGAAAGCCAAACCAGTTGCTTTGATTTCTTCATCACATGAATTAGGAATAATATCTTTGGCAAAAAGTTATGGTATAACTGATTTTGTTTATATTGATGATTTTGAAGTTTCTTTTTTAATTAAATTGTGGTTATCTTTTAGAGCTGTTATATCTTGGTTATTTGCTCGTACTAAAAATAAATTGTTGAATATTAAATATAAGGGTAATATAATTGGTCATTTTGTTTACGATACTTTTTTAGCTTCTACGGGAGTAGGTACTGTTAAATGGTGGGACATTCGTTTTACAAAATATTTACGTTTTGGATTGATACTATATACAAGATTTGAAAAAATTTTTTCTCAAAGAAAGTATATATTTTTTTTAGGTTCTGAACAGATATATGTTGGGTCAGGGATAGCTTCATTAGTAGCTTTGAAACACAATATAAAGATTTTATATAGAAAGTTTGGTCCAAACAAAGTATCTTATAAAAAGTATTCCAAAGTTAGTGACCTTGATTTATTTCTTGCACATCCAGATCAAGATGATTTTCAAAAAATCTCAAAAGATAATTTTGAAGTTGCTTTAAAGTGGACTGACGTATATATCACTAATTTATTTGGTGGAATTGTTGACGATTATGATTGGAATGCAAAAAATGCCTATAGTAAAGCTAAGAAACTTGATGAAAATGATTATCATAAATTTTTTGATAAAAAATATAAATATCATGTTTTTATTTTTTCTCATGTATTCGTAGACGCAGTGCATGGTTATCGTGAAGGATTATTTCCAGATTACGAAACTTGGTTAAGAGAAACTTTGAAAATAGCATCAAAACGCAAAGATGTTTTGTGGGTTATCAAACCACATCCTTCGGATAGTTCATATAAAACAAAAAGTAGTTCTATTACTGTGTACGAAGATTTTGCTCATTTTGATAATATTAGACTGTTTCCTTCCAATACTCTTACTGCTAATTTAGTTGATAGTATTGATGCAGTGTTAACTATGCGCGGTACTGTGGCTGGTGAATATTCTTGTATTGGTGTACCAGTTATTACAGCTGGCAGATCAATGTTTGATGAGGGTAATTTTTGTATTACACCAAAAAGTATAAAAGAATATGAAGATATATTATTGCATAATGAATTTAATCGTTTGTCTGAAGAAACTGTAAAGCGTGCAAAAATATATATGTATGTGTATAATAATTATGGTCAGATAGATATGCCTTTGTTTAGTGATTTGAAGTCTAATCAATCAGTTGCACCATCTGTAGAAGAAATATATAATCATTTGTTATTTAAAATAAAAAATATTAAAGAAGAAGAAATTTTTAGTAAAGAATATAGAGATTATTTAATAAATAAATTAAATATAATATGAAAAAAGTTGCTATTGTAGTACCAACTTATAAAAAAGATTTGAATGAAGACGAAAAAATATCTTTGCGTCATTTGTTACATTTTTTGGGTAGTTATGATATTTTTTATATGGCCCCAGATGGATTAACAGATTTAAATTATCATAAATTTCCGACTGTATTCTTTCCAAAAAAATATTTTAAAAGTGTAATGACGTATTCTAAATTAATGCTAAAAAAAGAATTTTATCAAAAATTTTCTGAGTATGAATATATATTGATTTATCAATTTGATGTTTTAGTTTTTTCTGATCAATTAAATGAGTGGTGTGAAAAAGGATATGATTATGTTGGTGCTCCTTGGTTTAAATCACAGATTCCAGCCTACAGTCATGAGGATGCCTGTGGTAATGGCGGTTTTTCTTTACGTAACGTATCTAAAGCCCTTGAAGTTATTGAAAAATCAAATGAACCATTATTGGTTACTAGTTTTAAGTTTTTAAAACAACTAGTTTCTTTAGTAAAAATTAGAAGTTTGAAATCGTGGTTAAGGGGTTTCAAAGAAATTTGGTCCCGTTCTACCTCACATCGCAGTTTGTTGGCAGAGGATTATTATTGGTCTTTTGAGGCTAAAAATTTTGTGCCTGATTTTAAAATTCCAGATGTAGACACAGGTTTGAAATTTGCTTTTGAGACAGGACCAAAATATTGTTTTGAAAGGAATAATTATCAACTTCCTTTTGGCTGTCACGCATGGGCTAAGCATGATAAAAATTTTTGGTTATCTTATATAATTCCTGAGACAAACAAAAAAGTTTAGATATGTTTAATAATCAAAATAATAAATTTAAATTTACAGTCATCACTTGCACTTACAATAGTGAAAAATATTTACAGGATTGTATAAATTCTGTTGAGAATCAAGATTATAAAAATTTTGAACATATTTTTATTGATGCTTTTTCCACTGATCATACTGTTGAAATTATAAAAAAATATCAATTGCGTCATACTGAATCTGTCAGATTGATTCAGGAAAAACCAGAAGGGATATCGCGTGCAATGAATACAGGTATAAAGTATGCAAATGGAGAAATACTTGTTCATTTGCATAGTGATGATTATTTTTTTGATGATCATGTTTTGTCTTTGGTATATAAGAAATTTAGCAATAGCAGTGCAATGATTGTAGTTGGAAACTGTTTATATAAAAAAGATGATGGTTTCCATTCAATTTGGCCTAAAAATAAATTTGTTTTTTGGTTATTTTGTAAATTTATAGAATCTTATTTATTTTTTAGAAATGGAATTCCTCATCCTTCCACTTTTATTAAAAAAGAAGTTTTTGAACGAAGAGGATTGTTTTTAGAAAATTTAAAAGTGGTAATGGATTATGAGTTATGGTTTAGGTTGTTAAAAAAAGAAAAGTTTTTGTTTGTTAAAAATTTTCTGTCTGTTTATCGAGCTCATGGTGCGACCGTTTCTGGATTACAATCGGAAAGAGGTAAATTAGAAATAGCTGGAATTTTTAAGAAATATAAGAAACAATATTTTTTGGAATTTGTTTTTTGTTTTATTTTATTAAAACCAATAATCAATATTAGGAAAGTAATTAAGAGTTGGTTTCCCAAATAAGGTAGAATTTGTTAAAATGTAACTCATATGAAGATAGGTATATTATATATTTGCACAGGTAAATACAATCTTTTTTGGAAAGATTTTTATTTGAGTTGTGAAAAATATTTTATTTCTGATGCTGAAAAACACTATTTTGTTTTTACGGATAGTGAAAGTATCGAATTTGAGAGTGAAAATTCAAGAATACACAGAGTACCTCAAGAAAATTTAGGGTGGCCAGGGAATACATTGAGAAGATATGAAATGTTTTTGAAATTAAAAGAGACTTTAAAAAGTTTTGATTTTCTATTCTTTTTTAATGCTAATTTACAATTTTTGGAAAAGATTATTGCTGATGAATTTGTACCAGTTGGCCAAGAAAAATTAGTTGCCTGCCTACATCCTGGTTATTATGATAAAAAAGTGGATAGCTTTACTTACGAGAGAAATTCAAGATCATCAGCTTTCATTCCTAAGGGGCAAGGTGCATATTATTTTGCTGGAGGTATAAATGGTGGACGATCAAAAGATTTTATAGAATCTATGGAAGTAATGAGTAATAATATCAAAAAAGATTTTAGTAATAATATCACTGCTGTTTGGCACGATGAATCTCATTGGAATTGTTATTTGAATAATAATTTACATATTGTCAAAATACTTACACCAGCTTATTTGTATCCTGAAGATTTTGACATACCATTTGAACGGAAAATTTTAATAAAAGATAAAACAAAATTAGGTGGTCATTTTAAATTGAGAAATAAATTAGAGATGCGATTAATTGTTAGTAATCTAAAAAAAATAATTAAAAAATTTAAATATTAACTAATAGAAGTTTATGTCTTTATTTGGTTTTCAAAATAATACTTCTGTTGAAGGGCAGGTAAATAACTCAAGGATTGCTCTTGTTGATGCTCTAAAAGGTTTTGCAATAATTTTGGTAGTAGTTGGTCACGCATTACAGATTAATTTATTGGATTTTGATAATAATATATTTTTTCGTATAATTTATTCTTTTCACATGCCGTTGTTTATGTTTTTGAGTGGTTTTGTAGCTTTCAATATCTTAAAATTGCCATCGTTTACTTTTGTTAGAAAAAAATTTCTTTGTTTAGTTGTACCATTTTTAGCGTGGTATTTTTTAGATTATTTTATAAAAGGTGCCTATCATTTTACAGGATTTTGGGCATATTGGATGAAATTATTTTTTTCTCCAGATTTTGGATTGTGGTTTTTGTGGGTATTATTTTTAAATTTTTGCTGTCTTTTGGTTGCTATAAAATTAGAGAAAAAAATAGGTATAGTTTCTTATTTTTTATTAATTCTATTAATAGAATTGTCACCGTATAGATTTTTAGGAATTGGTTTGTTGAAATGGCATAGTATATATTTTTTTATTGGCTATCTGTCAAGAGTATTTGCTAATTTTTTTAAAAAATATTTATTTCACTTAAGCCTTGTTTCTCTTGTTTTATTCCCCATTTTAGTTTCTCTGTGGCATCGTACGAATCATTATTTCTTTTTAGAAAAAATTTTTGGTTTTGTTAATTTTAATCAATCATTTTATATTCCTCAATTGTTGGCTTTTGCTTTTATTATTTTAACTGCATTTTCAGGTATTGGTTTTTCATATTTTATTATCAATATATTGAAGAAAAATATTATATTTAATTTTTTGAAATGGTTGAGCTCATACTCTTTGGATATTTATGTTTTGCATTTTTATTTTTTGTTACGTTTGGGAAGTAATATGTTTTTGATATTGTTTTCAGTTGTGACATCATTATTTTGTTCAATCGTTATATCAAGATTTTTTTTGAGAAAAGTGTCTATTTTGGACATTATATTTTTGGGTGGTAGAAAGAAAATAATTTCTTAATTTTATGATAGTTTTGAAACTAAAAGGTGGTCTCGGTAATCAAATGTTCCAATATGCTCACGGTAGGAGTCTGGAATTTTCTGGTAAGAAAGTTGTTTTTGATATTTCATTTTTTGAAAACAACAAAGCCAAACATGATGTTGCTAGAGATTTTAAATTGTGCAATTTTAATATAGATAAAAAAGTTAAATTTGTAAATAAGAAAAATGTTTTTTTTGATTTTGTAAATAAAATAAAAAGGATATTAGGGTTTAATGTTGAAGAATATTTTCAAAGTGAAAAATATTTTAGAAATATTGAAGATGTTGTTAGAAAAGAATTTACTCTAAAAAATGAAATGAGTGAAAGTGCTAGCAAATTTGAACAAGAAATTTTGCATAATAGAAATTCTGTTTCCCTACACATTCGTCGTGGCGACTATGTTTCTGATATTAAAACAAATGATTATCACGGTGTTTGTGATTTGAATTATTATGAAAGAGCTATAAAATATTTGAAAGAAAAAATTGGAGAGATAAAAATATTTGTATTTTCTGATGACATATCTTGGGTAAAAGAAAATTTGAAATTAGATAATTTGTTTTTTGTTTCTAGTGAAGACATAAAAGATTATGAAGAATTGATTCTTATGAGTAAATGTCAACACAACATTATTGCTAATAGTAGTTTTAGTTGGTGGGGAGCTTGGCTCAATGAAAATAAAGATAAGATTGTCATAGCTCCTAAAAAGTGGTTTAATAACAATCAGGTTAATAATAAGAGTGATATAGTTCCAAAAGATTGGATAAGATTATAAATATGCCAAAAGTATCCATAATCATGTCAACTTACAATAATGCTGAATTTATAACAAAAGCTGTTGAAAGTGTTTTGTTTCAGTCTTTTGTTGATTTTGAATTTATTATTATAAACGATAATAGTAGTGATAATACAGAAGAAAAAATAAAATTTTTTGATGATAAAAGAATTATTTATATAAAAAATGAAGAAAACCAAGGTTTAATATTTAACTTAAACAAAGGTATTGAAATTGCCAAAGGTGAGTATATTGCTAGAATAGATAGTGATGATTGGTGGCTAGACAAAGATAAGTTGCAAAAGCAAGTGGATTTTTTGGATAATAATTTGAATTACGCTTTGGTAGGTACTTGGGCCAAAGTTTATAATATTGGAAATGAAAATCTTTTCAACATAGTACATCCGACAAATTTTTCAGAAATAAAAACTAAAATGTTAATAAAAAGTTGTTTTGTTCATTCCAGTGTTTTGTTTAGAAAAGATGCTAGTCTGGAGTGTGGTAATTATGATATGGGAGAAAAGTATGCTGAAGATTATGGTTTGTGGTTACGTATGGGTGAAAAGTATAAACTAGCCAATATATCAGAATATAGTGTTGGTTATTTGCTAAATGAAAAAGGTGAAACACAGAAAAATAATTTGCGACAAATAAAAGCCAATTTACAATTGATAAAGAAACATAAATTTTTTTATCCAAATTATTTTTTAGGACGTTCAAAATGGTTTTTGAAATATTTTGTTGTTTTTCTTGGCGGATTAAAAATTATAAACAAAATAAAGAATAAAAATTTATGAAAATCCTTTATCTAATAACTAAATCAGAAGCCGGCGGAGCACAAACTCATGTGTCAGATCTTTGTAATTATTTTGCTAAACAAAACGAAGTAGTTGTTATGGCTGGTGGTGATGGTTGGTTAAAAGATGAATGTAAAAAAAATAATATAAAATATTTTGAAAACAAATATTTTTCCAATAGCTCTAATCCTGTTAGGATTGTAAAAGCTATAAAAGAAATAAAAAATTTTGTAGAAAAATTTAAGCCAGACATTGTCCATTGCCATAGTTCTTCCGCAGCTTTCCTAACGCGTTTGGCAATCAGAGGAAAATACAAAACAATCTATACTGCCCATGGCTGGGGTTTTAATATTGGTATGAATCCTCTTGTTAGATTTTTGGTTTTGTTAACTGAAAAAATAAATGCTGGATATACAGACAAATATATTTGTGTTTCTGAATTTGTGAAGGATTTGGCATTAAAGTATAAATTAGCTGGTGAAGAAAAAATGACTGTTATATACAACGGTATCACGTCGACAGTCGATAGTCGACAGTCGACAGTTAGCTCAAAAGTTAATTTAATTTTTGTTGGGCGTTTGGCTGAGCCGAAGAGGCCGGAGATGATTATTGAAGTTATTAGTAATTTTGAAAAAGAAATTCAAGATAAAATACAATTTACAATTGTTGGTGACGGACCAAAAAGAAAATATTTAGAACAATTAGCTAAAGAAAAAAAAGTAAATGTTTTTTTTACTGGTAATTTAGAACATGGTGAAGTAATGAAAGAACTATCTAAAAATGATATTTTTGTTTTTATCTCTGCTTGGGAAGGATTTCCTTATACTATTCTTGAGGCTTTGTCAGTTGGTTTGCCTGTGATAGCTAGTAATGTTGGTGGAGTGGGAGAAATAGTGGATAATACAGTCGGGAGATTAGTGGAAAACAACGCTGGTAAAATAAGCCAAGCTTTGCTAGAATTGATAAACAATCCTGAATTGAGATTGAAATTGGGTAAGAATGGGATGGTGTTGGTTGAGGGTAAGTTTAGTTTGGAAAGTATGTTGAAGAAAACGGAGGAAGTATATCAAAATATATTAAATTCGTAATGACAAATTACAAAGCTCAAATTTCAACTTGTCCGCCTTGGGTGGAATCAAATCCTAATATCAAATATAAAATTTTGGAATTAAGTCATTTGTAATTGATTTGAAATTTGGATTTTGAATTTATTAATGAATTGGCCTCGTAGGCCTTGTAAGCCTTTTAATATGAAACTACTCTACATCGGTGCTGGATTTGTGGGTACATGTTCAGCAGCTGTTTCTGCTTCCAGCGGACACGAAGTTTTGGTTTATGATATTGATGAAAAGAAAATAAACATGTTGTCTTCAGGCGACCGCGACCAGATTGAAGCTTGCCTTTTCGAAGAAGGACTAAGTGATTTGCTTATACGTAACAAAGAAAGAATAAAATTTACTTTGGATTATGATTTAGTTAAAGATTTTTTGGATACTTGTGATGCGATTTTTATGTGTTTGCCAACTCCAGAAATTGGTGAAACAGGGGAGAGTGATTTGAAATATTATAATTTTGCTGCAGAAAAGTTGGCTGATAATTTAACGAAAAGAAATAATAGTGAACAAAATAAGTATGTAGTTATTATTAACAAAAGTACTGTGCCAATAGATATGGTAGATAAGACTGCTGAGATTTTGGGAAATGCCGGTGTCAAGAATTTTGCTGTAGTTTCTAATCCAGAATTTTTGGTAGAAGGCAAAGCAATACAAGGTTCAATCAAACCAGATAGAGTTGTGGTTGGTGCTTGGAGTGAAAAAGATTTTGCTATTATGCGCAAAGTGTATGAACGTTTTTACAATTCACCGCAAACCAAATATATTGAAATCAATCCCAAAGAAGCGGCAGCTAGTAAACTTCTTGCTAATTATATATTATTCAACAAACTTGCTGTGTGTTTTGATGTAGTTGGTCGTACTTGTGAAAGTTTTGCAGATTTGCAATTTGAAAATGTACGTAATGCTCTGGTGACAGATCCGCGTATTGGTAGTTGGGGATTGTACAATAGTCTTTATGCTGGAGGAAGTTGTTTTATCAAAGACGCTAGATCTCTTTCTCATCAGCTCAAACAAAAGAATCAAAATACTGTATTGGTTGATGAAGTTTATCTTTCCAACAAAAGGCAGATGCAAAATTTTTTGACTAGAATAGAAACTCAAGAAAATTTTAGTGGTAAAAAAATTACTTTACTTGGTACTGCTTTCAAACGTGATACCAATGATATTCGTAATTCAGCCAGTATTGAGATTATGAATTACTTGACAGATAAAAATTTTGCGCAAATAAATATCTATGATCCAGCTGGTATGGACAATTTCAAAAAGTTGTTTCCCGAATCAGAAAAAGTAAAATATCACAATCATGAGTTTGAAGCAATCAAAAATTCTGATATAATAATCATAGCTACTGATTGGCCACAGTTTCGCGGTTTGGCTGATGTCATTATTTCTGAATTTTCAAACAAACCACTTATTGCTGATGGTCGTCGTATGCTACAACATCGCTATAATGATTTGAAAGAGGCTGGATTAAGAGTGATTGCAGTGGGAAGTAGGTAGAATTTTGAATTTAGGAATTTTAAATTTTAAAACAATTTTGGAATTTAAAAATTTTAAATTATATAAATAACTAGAATTATTTTACGTAAAATATTATACTGACTCATCATTTGAAATTAAATCATTTAAAATTGTTTTAAAATTCAAAATTTAAAATTAAAAATTATGTCAAAAATCTTAGTAACAGGTGGCGCTGGCTACATCGGTAGTCACGTCGTCAAACAACTTATTGAAAAGAAAAATGATATTGTCATTGTAGACAATCTCTCTACTGGTTTCCAAAAAACAGTAAATACTTTGAAAAAATACGCTGATGACAAAAAAGTAAAATTAAGTTTTTACAAAATTGATTTGTCTAATAGTAAAAAATTGGAAGAAATTTTTGCCAAAGAAAATGTCCAAGGTGTAATTCATTTTGCAGCGAGTATTGTGGTGTCTGAGTCAATGCGTGATCCTCTCAAATATTATAGTAATAATACTAGTAACACTATCAACCTTCTCAAAGCTTGTTTGAAATACAAAGTCAACAAATTTATTTTTAGCTCAACTGCTGCAGTCTACGGTGATCCAGATCCAAAGACTGTTCCTCTAAAAGAGGACGGAATCACTATTCCGATAAGCCCTTATGGTTCTAGTAAATTGTTCAATGAAAAAATTATTCAAGATGTAGCTTTTGCTAATACAAATTTCAAGTATGTAATTTTGCGTTATTTCAATGTGGCTGGTGCTAGCGTAGATGGTATGCTTGGTCAATCTACCAAAGATGCGACCCACTTAATCAAAATTGCTTTGGAAACTACACTTGGTAAACGCACAAAAATGTTTATCAATGGTACAGATTATAATACTCCAGATGGTACCTGTATTCGTGATTATATTCATGTCGATGATTTGGCCTCTGCTCATATCAAATCTTTGTATTATCTAAACAAAAATAAAGGTGGAATTTTCAACTGTGGTTATAGTAAAGGTTTTTCTGTGCGAGAGGTAATTGATATGATGAAGAAAGTGAGTGGTAATGATTTCAAAGTAGAAATAACCAAAAGACGTGAAGGTGATCCAGCAATTGTCATTGCTAATAACAATAAAATCATTAGTGAAATGGATTGGAAACCGAAGTATGATGATTTGAAGATTATGTGTGAGACAGCACTTGCTTGGGAGAAGAAGTTGTAAACTCACGTAACATATAGCACGTATCTCGTATCAATTTTGTTACGTGGTATGTGTTACATGGTATGTGGTATGAAATATTTTTTAAAAAATTATTATTAACTAATAAATATGGAAATAAATAAGAAAAAACTTTTCTGGTTAGATATATTATTTTTTTTAATTCTATTGGCTCTTGGTGCCTATTTTTTTTACAAAAGTTCACCAATAGCGAATACACCGAAAGATGATAATAGTACAACAGTGACTAGTACTAGCAGTGAAGTAAGTACTGATTTGCCAGATGGTGTGACTGTGGAGGATTTGGGAGATGGTAATAGATTAGTGAAGAATGAGAAAGAGGGGTACCAAGTAGAAGTTAAAAATAATTATGTTATAGAAAAAACTCCGGATAGTAATTTGGCTGTCAGTAGTTATCCAGATAATAATAACATAAAAAAAGATCTTTTTGATTATAGAGTTGTTTTGTCTACAAAAATTGGGAATTTGGATAATATCAATTTAGATATTAAGAACACGTGTAAAGAAAATTTAGATTGTAAATCATATTCTATAGATAGTGTGGTTAAAAATAGTATAACCTGGAAAAAAATAATGTATGTTGGTGATTATGTTGGATCTGGTTGGCCAGAGTTTGTGACAGAAAAAAATGGAAAAATTTTTAGTTTATATTTTCAATACGCAAATGATTATTTTATAAATGAAACATTAAATAATTTTTCATTTTAAAAAATATGGATATAAAAATGAGAAGGATATTATATTTATTAACAATAATATTTTCTTTTTCATTTTTTAGTTTTGCTAAGGCTGAAAACATTTTAGATGTACCTTTTATTTCTCAATTTCCACCAGGGACTAGTTGGAATTTTACTAAAAATTGTGGACCTACTTCGTATTTGATGATAGATTCATTTTATACTGGTAAAAAATTGAGTGTACAGAGTATTAAAGATGTGGTTGATTGGTTGTATGTTAATTATAATATGCCAGTTAATAATTATAATGGTAATGTTACAGATATAGATGATTTAGAAAATTTAGCTATTAAATTTAGTAATTTTTATGAAAAAGACTTAAAGAATGTTAATTCATTAGACGAAGTAAAAAAAGCTTTAAGTAATAATTTTCCTGTTATTATTAAAGTTTATACAAATATGCGTATAAAAGGTGATTATGACGTTGTGCACTTCATGGTCCTCACCGGCATATCTAACGATACTGTCTACACCAATGATCCTGGAAAAACAAATGGCAAAAATAAAGCATACCCACTTCAACAATTTCTTTACGCTTGGTCGCTGCAAAAAAATGCAGCGATTATTTTTTATCCGCCAGGCCATAATGAAAAAAAAGATGTAAAAAATAGTAGTTTTTTATTTTCAGATTTTTTTGATTTTGGAAAAAATATTTTTGACTTACAATATCTAATTAGTGAAAGTAAAGATGTCAAAGGTGAGACAGAAGTTATCCCACAAGTAGAAAATAATAATGTAGTTTATACAGCTAATATTATTAACAAAAAACAAACTTTGGAAGTAGTACCTAATCAAATTATAGATGTGGTAGTCAAAGCCAAAAATACTGGTAGCTCTACTTGGCAGAAAAATTTTATTTCTCTAAATGTCATTGGTGGAGAAATAGAGAACAAAAAGTTTTATGATAATTCTTGGAAAACACATTTGCGTCCGACTTTAGTTGACAGTGATGTTGCTTCTGGACAGACTGGCACATTTTCTTTCAAGATAAAATCTCCAGAAGATGTAGGTGATTATAATTTCAAGGCAATTATTGTCAGACAAGGTGGTGTTAATTTTACAAATGTTGGCAGTGATATTTTTTCTTTGAGTTTAAATGTAAAAGAAAAGAAAGTTGAGGAAGTTGTATTGCCTATTGTAAATGAAAAAAATAATCAGAATATTTTTGAAACAGTAAAACAAATAGTTGATATTGTAAAAAATAAAGTAAATAATATTGTAGAAAATATTGTCAATAATATTCCAACATTTTTTAGTGGTGGTTCTTCTGTAAATAATACTAATAATACAAACACTTCATCTTCTTCAACTGAAAAAATAATTGAACCAGAATTATTTTTTACAGTAGATATTCCTTCGTCGACTATTTGGTGGACAAATTCATCAACTACTATAATCACTGGTACAAAAAGTGTAGAGCTGACAAATTTGGCAATAAATAATATAGCAAGTATTATTTCTACTTCTGGTACAGCTTGGTCATCAGATATAAAATTGGTAGAAGGAGAAAATAATTTGTTATTATCTTTTTCTAATTCTGAAAATACCAAAATAGTGACAGGAACATTACAAATTGTTTTGGATTCTACAGCTCCAGACAAACCAATTGTCAATTCTGTTTTGAATACTGACAACAATAATCCGCAGTTAAAATTAACTTGGCAAAGTAGTGATGCAGGAAGTGGTCTGGATTATTATATTGTAGATTATAAGATTTCGACTAGTACTGATAGCGAATGGCAAAATATTTTTGAAAATACTACTAGTACTCAATTAAATTTTCCAGTAGCAATTGCTAATACTTATGAATTTCGTGTGAAGGCTGTGGATAAAGTTGGCAATGAATCAGTTTGGAGTAATGATGGCGAAGACAATCCAATTTTGGTAGATTGGTCAAAAGAAGTTGTTATCAATGAAATAGCTTATGCTCCGACTTATCAGGGAAATTGTGGTGGTGAGTGGATAGAATTATATAATTCTCAAAATACAGATTTGAATTTAGCTGGTTGGAGTTTGGAAATTTCTAATGCTAATTCTTCTAGTACTGTTGCTTTGTCTGGATTTGTAAGCAGTACTGCTTACAAAGTTTTTGGTGTTTCAAATATTTCTGATACAGGTGTCAAAATTATTTTGAAAAATGCTAGTGGCAAAATTATTGATGAAACAAATCAGAGTGCTGGTTGGTTTGCTACACCAAGTTTCACTCACGCTCGTTCTATGGAAAGAATTAGTGTTAGTTTATCTGGTAATTCAGCAAATAACTGGCGAGAAAACAATTCTCTAAGATTCCAGCTTTATAATTCTAGTTGTGGACAAAATTATTCTAGTCAAGGATTAGATAATAATAGTTATTATTATTTATCTAATAAATTATCACAAGAATATATTTTTTCTAGTACTTCGACAGACAGTCATGTTTTGACTTTAACCAAAGATCATAATCCATATATTTTGGATGAAAAAGTTATTTTACCAGCCAATTATACTTTGATATTAGAGCCTGGTGTCGTTGTTGTCGGACTTTATAGGGAATCACGTCTAGAAGTTAGTGGAAATTTGCAAATAAATGGTACAGAAAATAATCCTGTATATTTTACTTCAGCTCGTGACAAGATTGTGGCTGATTGGTATTTGTCTGGTGTGCCAAGTAGTTTCTCTGCTGGTAATCCTGCGTCAGGAGATTGGAGTGTGATTATAGTCAAAGGTGGGGGAATTATGCAAGCTGATTATAGCAATTTTTGGTATGGTGGTTATACTTATCGCAATGGTGATTGTTTCGTCTGCTATGCCCAACAAGTGATTCGTAATGAAGGAGGAAATGTCTATTTGAATCATACAAATTTTGACAATATGCTTATCAAGACTGATTATGCTGATAATAATGATGCTTATGTTTGGGGTGGTAATATGGAAGTAAATAATAGTATTTTCAACAATGGTTACACAGCTTTAATGGGAAGCACAGGCTCGCATGTTAGTTTGGCTGGAAATACTTTTAGTAATTTTACTGCTTCTGGTCGTTCACCTTTGATTTTGACAGGAGTAATTTTGGACAATTGGGAAAATAATGTTTTTGTGAATAATACTGTCAATTCTACAGTTTTGCCAGCGTTAAATATTACTGCAGATTATACTTTGACCTCAGCTTACAATAATGTATTTTTTGATGGTATTTTTGTGACATCGACAGCGACGTTGACGATTTTGCCAGGTGTGGACGTCAATTTGAATAGTTCTATGTGGCTCAAAGTTGAAGGAAATTTGCAAGCTATTGGTACAGCTGATAATCATATTCGGATTTGTCCAAATGGTAGTTGTGCTGGTGTCTGGTTTCAAAATTCCCAAAATAACAATTTGTCTTATACTGATATTGGAAATGCTGGTTATCAATCAAGAAGTGAATATCCTTATTTATATTTGAATTATTTTGCTTCTGTTTGGGCTATCAATTCTAATTTAAATTTGAATAATGTGAATATTCTAAATGGAAAAAGACCGAGTGGGTTTGGAATCTGTAGTGTAAATGGTGTTTTGGATATTAGGGATTCTGAATTTGGTTGGAGTGGTACTTATAATAGATATAATACTTGGATAGATGGTGGAATAAAATTGTCAGGTGGAAGTTTGTATATTGACAATACCAATTTTCATTTTTTGAATTATGGTGTGTATTCAAGTAGTGCTAGTATTACTTTTGACAATATGAGTCTAAATAATTTTATAGATACATATTTTACCAAACCTTGGTACCCAAGTAGTATATTCCCTTTTTAGTTATTTGTATTTTTTATCAGTACAAAGCCAAAAAAACAGCCCAAAAAAATAGCTTGAAGATAGTGGGCTTTTGGAGTATAATGGATACGAAATACGAAAAATATGGACATACGAAATAGAGAACATTGTTTTTCGTAATTTCGTATTTAGTATCCTACTAATAAACCAATAAACCAATAAACTAATAATCCATCTTATGGAAAAACAAACCAAAATTGTCTGTACTATTGGACCTTCTTGTGAAAATATTGAAATTTTGACAAAGATGGTCAAAGCAGGAATGAATGTTGCTAGATTGAATTTTTCACACGGCACTTATGAAAATCACCAATTATTGATTGATAACATTCGCAAAGTAGAAGAAAAGACTGGAGAACCAATTGCTATTATGCAAGATTTGCAAGGTCCAAAGATGCGTTTGGGTGTTTTGCCTGAAGAGGGAATAAAATTAAACGAGAATTCAGAAATTATTTTTTCTACCAATATTGAAGACAAAGATTGTATTCCTTTGGGTTATAACCAGTTGCATAATTTTGTCAAAAAAGGAGAAATAATTTTGCTTGATGACGGCAAAATACAAGTACAAGTAGTCAAAGTAGAAGGAAATAAAATTTTTACATCAGTGATTGTTCCAGGAGTTTTGTTTTCTCACAAAGGTCTCAATATTCCCCAAACTGATTTGTCAGGTTTGGTTGTTTTTACTGAAAAAGATAAACAAGATGTACGTTTTGGTGTTGAAGCTGGAGTGGATATGATAGCTTTGTCTTTTGTGATGAGACCAGATGATATTATTGATTTGCGTTATGAAATTGCAAAGTGTGAAAAAGAATTAAACAAACCAGAACATCACCCAATACGTCTTATAGCTAAGATAGAAAAAGCAGAAGCTGTAAAAAGAATAAAAGAAATATTAGATGTTGCTGATGGTATTATGGTTGCTCGTGGTGATTTGGGTGTAGAGATTCCAGCCGAAGAAGTACCTATTGTCCAGAAAAAATTAATTGATGCTGCTATAGAACATGCCAAACCAGTGATTGTTGCTACACAAATGCTTGATTCTATGCAAAACAATCCACGTCCGACTAGAGCTGAAGTTTCTGACGTTGCCAATGCTGTAACTGATCATACCGATGCTGTTATGCTTTCCAATGAAACAGCTAGTGGAAAATATCCTGTGGAGACTGTGACAATGATGAGTAAAATTATCAAAGAAACTGAAAAATCAAAATATACTAAATTGTTTTTTCATGAACCAAAAGATAAAGTAAATAGAATTGATGACACTATCAGTGGTTTGTCTAGATTAGTTGCCGAAGATGTCGATGCCAATCTTATTTTGGCAGCTTCTTTGTCTGGTGATACTGGACGGCTTATTTCTCGTTATCGTCCGAAGTTTCCTATTGCTGTAGCTACTAGTAGTAAGATTGTTTTGCATCAGTTGAATCTTTCTTGGGGTGTTTTTCCATTTGAAATTGTAGAGTGTCAGAGTATTGAAGAATTAGTTGAAAGATCCATGACACATTTGAAAGAAAAAAAAGTTATCAAAGACGGTGATAGAATTATTGTAGTTGCTGGTGAACCTGTTGGTCATGCTGGGCATGTGAATTTGCTTGAAGTGAGGGAAGTGAAATAAAAGGCCTGAAATGCTGGAAATGCTAAAAAGGCCTAAAAGGCTCTGTAACCTATTTGACTATATAGAAAATAAACGTGGTGAAGTTGGTTATTTACTTTTTAAATTAATCAAATCTTTGGAAAGTCCAAAAGCCTTTTGAGCCTTTTAAGCATTTCAGGCTTTTCAAGCTTTTTTCAATTTTGTATTCTTTGCAAAAATGTGTTATAATATTTTTATAAATTTTTTAACTAAATTTTTTATGAAAAAAGACCGTGAACAATCTTTCGGTCTCGCAGACAAAGGGAGGAAAGAAAAACAAAAAATCGACGCTACAAAAGAAAGTAAGCGTGTTTTGTGGTTTGATGAAATAAACATCAAAGACATTCCTCTTGTTGGTGGCAAAAATGCGAGTCTTGGAGAAATGTACAATAATCTTACAAAAAAAGGTATTAGCGTTCCAAATGGTTTTGCTATTACATCTTTTAGTTATTGGGAGTTTTTAGAAAAGAGTGGTCTCAAGAAAAAAATAAAAGACGCTGTCCGTAATTTAGATATAAATGACCTAAAAAATTTATCACAAGTTGGTGCCAAAGTTCGTAGTCTTATTTTGGAATCTGAGTTACCAGCAGATTTAAACAAAGAAATTGAAGAATCTTACAACAAATTATCCAAAACACAAAATCAAAAAGACATTGCTGTAGCTGTGCGTTCTTCTGCTACGGCTGAAGATTTGCCTGATGCTAGTTTTGCAGGACAACAAGAAACTTATTTGAATGTTGTTGGTAAAAAAGATTTGAAATTATCTGTGAAGAAATGTATTGCTTCACTATTTACAGATAGAGCTATATCTTATCGTGAAACCAAAGGTTTTGATCATCTTGAAATTGCTTTGTCTGTTACAGTCCAAATTATGGTTGGATCAGAATCTGGTGCTAGTGGTGTGATGTTTACTCTTGATACTGAATCTGGTTTTGCTGGTGTAGTGCTTATCAATTCTTCTTATGGACTTGGTGAATATGTGGTCAAGGGTCGTGTGACTCCAGATCAATATTATGTTTTCAAAGAAGGTATAAAATTGGGTAAGAAAGCCGTGATTAGCAAAATTTTGGGTACCAAAGAAGTAAAATTAGTTTATGGCAATACAGGTACAAAACAAATGATAGTACCAAAATCTCAACAAAATAAATTTGCTATTAGTGATGATGATGTGTTACAGCTTGCCAAATGGGGTGTGCAAATAGAAGAATATTATGGCAAACACCAAGATATTGAATGGGCCAAAGATGGCAAAAGTGGTAAATTGTATATTGTTCAAGCTCGTCCAGAGACTGTCAAAGCCAATGTTGATAAAGCATTTATTGAAACTTATATTTTAAACAAAAAAGGAGACGTATTACTCAAAGGTACTTCTGTTGGTCAAAAGATTGGTGCTGGCAAAGTCCGTGTGATTGATAATCCAAAACAAATGAAACTTTTCAAAAAAGGTGAAGTTTTGGTAACAAGAATTACTGATCCAGATTGGGAACCTATCATGCGTGTTGCTTCGGCTATTGTGACTGAGCAAGGCGGTAAGACTTCTCATGCAGCGATTGTTTCTCGTGAATTGGGTGTACCTTGTGTTGTTGGTGCTAGGAATGCTCGAAAAATTCTCAAAACTGGAGAACAAGTTACAGTCAGTTGTAGTGGTGGAGACGATGGTTTGATTTACAAAAATATACTTCCATTTGAAGTAAAAAGAACACCAATCAAACAGGTCGACAAGACCAATACCAAGATAATGATGAATGTTGGTGATCCTGATCATGCTTTTTCTTTATCATTTTTACCAAATGATGGTGTTGGACTTGCTCGTGAAGAATTTATTTTTAGTAATTTTATTCGTATTCATCCTTTGGCACTTATTAATTATGATAAACTAAAAGATGTAAAAGCAAAAAAACAAATTTCAGAAATTACTCGTGGCTATAACAAAAAAATAGAATATGCTGTGGATAAGTTGTCCGAAGGTATTGCTCGTATTGCTACAGCTTTTTATCCAAAAGATGTCATTGTCCGTTTGTCAGATTTCAAAACCAATGAATACGCTACTTTGATTGGTGGAAAAGAATTTGAACCAAAAGAAGAAAATCCAATGTTGGGTTGGCGTGGTGCTAGTAGATATTATTCCAAAGAATACAAACCAGGATTCAAACTTGAGTGTGAAGCTATCAAAAGAGTGCGTGAAGATTGGGGACTAAAAAATCTTATTGTCATGATTCCATTTTGTCGTACTCCAGAAGAAGGCCAAAAAGTTTTGGATACTATGAAAGAATTTGGTTTGGAACGTGGCAAAGAAGATTTGAAAGTTTATGTCATGTGTGAAATACCGTCCAATGTTATTTTGGCTGAAGATTTTGCACAGTTATTTGATGGTTTTAGTATTGGTTCCAATGATCTCACCCAATTGACTTTGGGAGTGGATAGAGATTCTGCACTAGTTAGTCATGTCTATAGTGAGAAAAATCAAGCTGTAGTCAAGCTTATCAAAGATGTTATTCATACTGCTCACAAGTACAAACGCAAAGTTGGCATTTGTGGACAAGCACCAAGTGATTATCCAGAATTTGCTGAGATGTTGGTGCGTGAAGGTATTGATAGTATTTCTCTCAATCCTGATACAGTCATACCGACTCGTGAACGTATTTCTTTTGCTGAAAAAACTTTGGGTAGAAAAGGCAAAAAAACTCACAAGACTTATCTTGGTCTAGTGACTTTGCTTGGTATTATTTCTGCTTTTTCTATGACTTTGGGTGCAGGATGCAATCTATCACAAAATGTAGATAATTTTAGCAAGTCTGTTGTCCAAGAAGTTACTCCTGCCCAAATTAGAGAAAGTGCTGAGAAGAAAGCTAGTGCAGTACAAGCAGAAGAAAAATTACAATTAACACAAACTTTGAATATCACAGATTTTGCAAATTTTAGTCTCAAATATCCTCAAGATTGGGTATTGAATTATTGGAATGGGGGAGTGACTATTGTCAATCCAGATACAAATGAATATTTGAGTATTTTCAAACAATTGGTCAGTCATCCTGTTTCTAGTGAACAAAAAGCAAAAATAAATTTGTCTGGCAAAGAAGCTTTCAAATATACACAGACTTTGACAAGTAGTACTGCATCTTTTGCAGTTGTTGAAGTGAATATGGGAGATTATGTTTTGGAAATGAATAGTAATTTGTCCAATTTTGCTGATTTTTTGAGCCTTTTTACTTTTACTGATTCAGCTAATCCTGATAGAGATTTGACTCATTGGGATGTGCGTGGCAAATCTGTCTGTGTTCAGATGATGACTTATGCTAGACAAGATGAAGCTGGTAGTTGTCAATCATTTGCTACTCCTTGTGATGTGCCAGAAGGCTGGAATGTTTGTGATGCTACCTCGCTGTAATAAAATATTTCAAATAAAAAAGCCTCTTTGTAAGAGGTTTTTATTTTTTTTAGGTCTTTTTTTATTTGTTATTTTTTGTTAGAATTAAGACTTAACATATAAGCCTATGCAAGAAAACAAAATTGAAAAACAATTCCCAAAAAATTTTTACTGGGGTTGTTCTACTTCAGCACACCAGATAGAAGGTGGATTGAAAAACGATTGGAGCGAATGGGAAAAATCTAATAAGCGTCTTGAAGAATTAAAAAATAAAAATCTAAATCCTCTTGATTTTATTTCTGACAAAGCTAGTAATTCTTTCGAAAACAATAATGCTGATATTGCGTGTATGAAAGATCTACACTTAAATGCCTATCGTTTTTCCCTAGACTGGTCTCGTATTGAACCTGAAGAAGGTAAATTTGATGAGTCTGCTTTGGAATATTATCTTCATTTTGTGAAGAAATTAAAATTAAATAATATCGAACCTTTTGTGACTTTGTGGCACTGGCCAATACCGCTTTGGATGCGTGATAAGGGTGGTTGGGAGTCTAGAGAAATTGTCTTTTATTTTTCTCGTTTTACAAAAAAAGTTGTAGAATATCTAAATGATGAGGTAGATTATTGGGTTACTCTCAATGAACCGATGGTTTATAGTAGTATGAGTTACTTAAAAGGTTTTTGGCCTCCGCAAAAGAAAAGTATTTGGGCAATGATGAAGGTTTTGAAAAATTTGGTTTTAGCTCACAAACAAGCTTATAGAGTTATCAAAGATATTGGTCAAAAAAATCAAGTAGGTATAGCTAAACATAATATTTATTTTGAAGCTTATCAAAATAAATTTGTAAATAAGTTTTTGAAATTAATGGCAGATTGGTGGTGGAATAATAATTTTTTACAAAAGATTGTTGATACTCAAGATTTTATTGGTTTGAATTATTATTTTCATAGCAAAATAGATTATGGCTTTGGTAAAGCCCATGTCTACAACAAAATATCAGATTTGGGTTGGGGATTGCATCCAGAAGGTATTTACCATGTTTTGAAAGATTTGCAAAAATTTGCCAAACCTATATATATAATGGAAAATGGTCTGGCTGACAAAGGGGATCAATATCGCTCTTGGTATATTAGAGAAATTCTTAGTAATGTTTACAAAGCCATTAAAGATGATGTAGACGTAAGAGGTTATTTTCATTGGTCACTTATAGATAATTTCGAATGGGCCGAAGGTTTTCATCCCCGTTTTGGACTTTATGAAGTAGATTTTAGAACTTTTGAGCGTAAGGCTAGGTCTTCGGCTGAGTATTATCGTGATATTTGTAAGAACAATAGGATAGTCTAGAAAATTTTTACTAGATACTTTTTATTTTCGACTAGTATGGTGCTCTTGTCAATCATACTATTTTAGTATATAATATGTTCGGTTTAAGATAGTAATTTCAAACAAAATGACCTTACATAATAGAATAAATCGTGAGTTATTGCGTAAACAAATTCAAGAAGATTCTACACCACGTACAACCTTATCTTTTTATCGCTATGTGCACATTGTTGAATCGGAAAAAATGCGTGATGAACTTTATCGTGCTTGGAGTGTTATGGGGGTTTTAGGTAGAATTTATATTGCCAAAGAGGGGATAAATAGTCAGCTATCTGTACCTACCATTAATTTTGAGATGTTTAGAAATTATATAGATAGTTTCCAAGAATTCAAAAATGTTCCTTTCAAAATTGCTGTGGAAGATGATGGAAAATCATTTTACAAACTCACTATCAAAGTTAGACATAAGATTGTGGCTGATGGTTTAAATGATGATGCCTATGACACCTCTAATGTTGGTAATCATTTGACTGCTGAAGAATGGAATAGACAAATGGAAAAAGAAAATACTGTGGTGGTGGATATGCGTAATTATTATGAATCTAATATCGGACATTTTGAAGGTGCGTTATTACCAGATGTTGATACTTTTCGAGACGAATTACAATTTGTCAAAGAAGAGTTAAAAGACAAAAAAGACAAAAAAATTTTGTTGTATTGTACTGGTGGAATACGTTGTGAAAAAGCTTCGGCTTTCCTCAAATCTGAAGGTTTCAAAGATGTTAATCAGCTTTATGGCGGGGTGATAGACTATACTCGTCAATGTAAACAAGAAAATTTATCAAACAAATTCAAAGGTAAAAATTTTGTTTTTGATGAGCGTATGGCCGAAAAAATTGGAAATGAAATTTTGACTGTTTGTCAGCAATGTGAAGAAGTCTGTGATACTTATCATAATTGTGCTAATACTGTTTGTCACGTCTTATTTATTCAATGTTTCAAATGCACTGAAAAATATTCTGGGGCTTGTAGTGAGGAATGTCAGATGGTAGTTAATTTGCCAGAGAAAGATAGAAAAGAGATACAAAATGGTTGGATGAAGAAAGGAAAGAATGGAAGATTGAAGAAAAAGGATTTACAAAAATAATAAAGTTTTAAAACAAAAAACAAGATTTGTCAATCTTGTTTTTTGTTTATTGTAGAATTGGGTTATACACTGTTTGTACTATTTTTCATCTTTCTTTTTATTTTATTTAGGTTTACAATTATGTCATAAATTTTTTATCTGCGTAGAGCGCGCGGGTTAGAGTTTGTTGCTATACATTGGAGGTATACAAATTGTACAATACGAGAAACAAGTTCAGCCCTTCGTCCGACGAAGTGCCTGAGAATTTTGACAAGATTGAGAAAGTTGTTTCTGTCAACTGTGACCAGTCCTTTGATCAAATGATCGTGGCTAGTCATTGTGTCAGAAAGCATTGTGATATTAGTTCTACCAATTTTCCGATTGTGGGTGTTGGTAAGAGAGACGTCCGACTTTTTCTTGTCTGCCTCAGGCGTTACGTTTTGATTTCGGATGTTGAGAGAAATCTTGAAATTCTTGGTCTCAAGCCAGCTAGAATCGAACATTCCCTTGCTTTGGGAGCAGAGTGTCCGAACGAACAGGTTTGTCTTAGGACTTTTGTTTTTGGTTCTGGTTGGGTGAAACCGATTATCACGCTTGGCTCTGTGTGGATCAATTCGCAGGGCGAGTGTGTCGCGCCTTGTCTTACTGAACATGTCGGCAAGCGTGTTCTTGACTTGGTTAGGGTCGATCCCTCTGCTCCACTGGATGGCAGTCTCTGGTTCCTCGCAATCAACAAAAACGAGCTTACTACTCGTCTTTCGTTGGCTTGTTGATGAGAGAGCCTCCTTTTGTCCCGTCCCGACTTCTCTTAGTCTGGACGGGTTTCTCTTTTTATTATCAGTCCATAATTTTTATAAACAAAAAACCCCGTCGAAGTGACGAAGTTTCTCGCGAAATTCCTAAGCGGACCGGACGGGGCTCGAACCCGCAACTTCCGCCGTGACAGGGCGGTGCTCTAACCAGTTGAACTACCGGTCCGTATATTCAATTATATATTATAATTGAATTTTGATTTGTCAAACAAAATTATTTAGTCATTGTTACTTCTTTGGCTTTTTCCAGAGCTAGACGTTTTTGTTTTTTCTTATCTCTTGTTATTTTTGCTTTATCACGCGCAATTTTGAATTGAGCGTTGATTTTTTTTCTCATTCCCATATATAATTTGGTTATTTTTGATTACGGATAATATAATACAGTTTTTTGTAAATAATGTCAATAGTTGCAAAAATCAAAAAAAGACCCTTTTAGTGTTCGACGCGACATGAGGAGCAAAGGAGGGGGAGCTCCAGTCAACGCCGAACACTAAAAAAGTCTTTTACAAGACTAAATATTATCATATTTTGGGTTTTCTGTCAAGGATAATAAGTTTATAAAATTAGGTAAATTAGATAATTTTGAAACAAAAACCTCGCTAATTTAGCGAGGTTTATTTGTATATTTTTTATTTTACTTCTTCAAAAATTTTTGTAAATACTGCAGGATAGTTTTCAGCAATTTCTGCTAGTACTTTTCTATCAATCAATACATTATTTTTCTTGAGTGAGTTGATAAATATACTGTATGAAGTACCTAAGGCACGGACAGAAGCATTTATTTTTACTTGCCATAGACGGCGACTTTCTCTTTTTTTGGTTTTTCTATCACGGTAAGCATGTGCACCAGCTTTGGTATCAGCAGTTTGAGCTAGTTTGATAAGATTTTTTCTTCCAGCTTCAAAACCTTTGGTTCTTTTCATGAGAGCCTTACGGCGTTTGACGTGTTGTACACCTCGTTTTACTCTAGGCATATTTTTTATTTATTACAATTATTTTTTTATATTTAACAGTATGGCAAAGCTTTGAGAACAGTCTTTCGTAATGGCAAAGACACAACGTTGTCAGAACGTTTGTTGCGTCCAGCATTTCCTGATTCACGGGAGTTGAAATGGTTTTGTCCATCAGCTCTTTTTAGAACTTTTGTGCCTTTTTTGGATTTTTTAACCATAAATCTTTTGGCAGTACCTTTGTGAGTTTTCATTTTTGGCATATTTTTGATATTTTAGATATTTTCAAGCCTCGTGATTATAGACTATTTTTGTCTGGAAGTCAAGGGTAGTTTGTGTATAGATTTACTCAGCAGAATCAGCTTGTCAGCAGATACAGCAGAATTAGCTTTTTTGGTTGAATATAATTTAATACTTGAATAACTTTTGACTTTAAGGACTTTATAAACTTTTGACTACTTCTTTACTATCACTGCAATAATACTTTTACCTTGTCTACTGATTTCTTGTTCAAATCTTGTTTCGATAGTTTTTTGAATATTTTGGATCATTTTTTTTACTATTTCATTTCCTAGTTCAGGGTGAGCATTTTCGCGTCCCTTCATGTTTAATTCAATTTTGACTTTGTCACCTCTGTTTAGGAATTTTTCTGCTTGTTTTTGTTTGATTGATAAGTCATGTTCACTAATACGAGCAGAAAGACGTAAACCTTTAGTTTCATTTACTTTTGAATGAGCTTTTTGTTTGCGGGCTTCTTTTTCTTTTTGATATTTGAATTCTGTAAAATCTATCAATTTGGCTACAGGAGGAGTGCTTTTTGGATTGATTTCTACCAAATCTAATTCTTTGTCCAAAGCCATATCCAAAGCTTCTCTTTTAGAAAGAATGCCTATTTTTTTTCCTTCTTCATCCAAAACTATCAATTCTTCAGCTTCAATTTCAGAATTTTTTCGATATTTTGGGATTAGAGGTTTTTCTGGTCTTTTTTTGTGAGAAATGCGCATAAAGACTTTTGTCGTTTATATTTTTTTCAAAGACATAATTGTCTATATGAAAATTTGTTAAATTAAATAGTATTTAATTTTGAATTTAGGAATTTTAAATTTTAAAACAATTTCTGAATTTTTAAATTTTGAAAAATACTATGTATGTTAATTTTAAATTCAGAAATTAATTCATTGTTTTAAAATTCAAAATTTAAAATTCCTAAATTTTGAACTTGTGGAGATGCCGGGAATTGAACCCGGGTCTAGATGGGTTATCCCCATATTCTACATGTATAGCTAATTTGTTGTTTTATTGGTAGCTAGAAAATTAGCAAAACAACTACCAACTATTCTGAAATATTGTCAATTGAAATCGTCAGAAAGCTATTTCAATTTACGCTCAATGGGGGTTGACACCGCAGATCTCAATATTGAGTATCAGGAGATGCGATGGTAGATGAGCTTATTAAGCTACTACAGATGCGAATGATGGCATACTGAAAGCAGAAGCTACAGCAGTTCTCACTCGACTTACTAAGTTTACACTTAGAAATTCTACGCCGGTATTTACGAGGTAAGCGTAGCTCCTCGACATGCTTATGGAGGGTAACTAGGTCCAACTATCGAACCCTGTCATCCCCGTGTAAATTTTAATAGTCACCCTTGAGGGCACGTTTGATATCGCGATTTTCTTGACGTTTTTTCAAAACACGTTTTTTGTCAAATTGTTTTTTACCGCGACATATACCTATTTCTACCTTTATTTTGCGTTTTTTAGTATATACTGAAAGAGGTATAATTGTCAAGCCTTTTTCATGCATTTTTTCTGTTAAATAAGCTATTTGTTTCTTGTTTAATAATATTTTACGACTTCTTTCTGGATCATAGCCTTCGATACTAGCATATTTGTATTTAGAAATATGAGTATTGAGCAAATACGCTCCACTATCGTGAAAAGTCACAAAGCTACCAGTTAGCTTGATTTGTTTGTTTCTGGTGGATTTTACCTCAGCTCCAGTCAATACCAAACCAGCCTCAAGAGTTTCGAGGATTTCATAATCAAATCTGGCTTTTTTGTTTGTGGCGTATTGGGGCATAAAATTACAAAATCAATTATATGAATAATACTGTATTTGGTTGTTTTTTGCAAGATTTTAATAATTGTTGTATAATAAACTCAAATTAATTTTAATTTAAAAATATGATTGAGAAAAGAAGACAAATAAATTTTATTTTATTATCATTTGGTATTTTGAATTTTTTTGTGATTATTATTGTGTCTGTGGTCTTGTATTTATTTTTTAGTCCTTACAATAAAAATGGCATAGGCAAATATGATAATCAAGGGGGTAGTTTTTTTGCTAATCAAAATGTTGACTTGAAGCCAACACTCACACCTCAAGAATTGTCTGCTAATTACAAAAAGGATATTGAAACACAAATAAATTTTGTAAAAAACACTGACAAAGATATTGTAGCTTTATCTCAAGAGCTTGAAAATAATCTGCTAGCAATCCATGTGCCAACTGAAGAAAAAGAGAATTTTTTGAATGTTACTTTGCAATTAGTGCGTATGCAAAAGCAAGGTTTAGAAATAGATGCTAATGCTAGTAAAGATAAAATTTTGGAATTATTAAACAGTTTGCTAAATTATGAAGACAAGTAAGCCAATTTTTATTGCTATTTTTTCGGTTTTTATTTTACCTTTGGTTTTATTGGTAGTTAATTTTTTTCCAGGATTTGAAATACCTATTTTTGTTAGTAGTTTACCAGCAATAAAGCTTTTTTATGTTTTGATGTTAATTCTGGCTTCTTATTTTACTTTTGTTGCTCTCAAATACAATTTGGACAAATCAGAGATTGCTCTCAATTTTATGACCTCTTGGTCATTTGTGGTACTTGTGCTTTTGGTAGAAAATGTTTGGATGAGGTATATATTTATTGCATTTTCTATGCTGGTTTTTTTCTTTATTGCTTATTGGACTAGACCACAAGTTAGTCATTCTGTCTATGTCAAAG